>JAEEGK010002686.1_pt1 | contig 44597 bp, 48 predicted proteins | sample 8958771 | NCBI WGS metagenome assembly JAEEGK01 (sample SAMN16246547, study PRJNA631951) | gut metagenome | biome: gut microbiome; feature: rumen; material: SC-attached | host: Bos | place: Iran: Karaj | collected 2018-10
GATGGATGAGTCCTGTCCAGTATAGACTCAACCTCTTGGCTGCATAAAAACAGCGTAGCAGCCATAAAACTGCTACGCTTAAAAGTCTAACTTTTGGGGGTCACCTCAATTCGCATGCCCTAAAAGTCTATAATCACCAGTCGCTGTCCCAGTCGGAACCGCCGGAATCCCAGTCGGAACCGGAGTCCCAATCGTAGTCGGAATCCGAACTCCAGCCGGAGCCCGATCCCCAGTCTGTGGTGTAATTGTCTTCATATGCCTGAGAACTCTTGAAATCGGTAACACTCGAGTTCCATGAGCCCTCGTTCCAATCATACTCATAATCCGCAGGATTGTTCTGAATCTCTACGGGGAGGTAATCGGAATTGATAGCGGTATAATCGTTATCGTAATAATCGTACTCATACCAGTCGCCATGATATGACACATATACGTCATTTGAGGGGGCGATGTAGTAGTGAGGCTTATTGTATACCGCGCCGATACTGAGCGAAGCCACCAGTGTCAGCACCAGAATCAATATCGTGGGTCGTTTCCAGCTAAAGAAGTCGGAAATGCTGTATAAAAGCCACTTAGAAAGCTTCGGGTTGTCTTCTTTGAACTGTGATACGGTGCCGCCTGTTGTATGAGACTGATATCTGTCGAGGATAAACTTGGAGCCGAGGCGATAAACTGCCAGAAGCGCCAGCATAATAAGCAGGCTTCGCAATAGTCCGACTCCGATTAAATGCATTGTCATCCATCCGACCAATGTCAATATAGCCGCAAATGTTCCTTTGGGGTCGGACTTGTTACGTCTTCCCGAACCGCCTGATGAGCGACTGCCCGAGTTACGAGCCTTTTGGTTAAGAATCTCTGACTTAAGCTTAAGATACAGCTCATTAACCGCGTAGGCTTCGTCGGTACCTCTGTAGCGAACCGCGCGGGAACCGTCGGCTTTGTTCTTGTAGACCACAAATTCATTGCCGTCCTGATAAATGCCAAAGGCCTTAGGCTTCTTGTAGTCGATTCCGATAAAGAAACGCGTAGTCTCATAAGGCGGAAGTTTACGCGCCTGATACCAGTCTTTAAGCTCTTCTATCGTCTTGGGGGTCTTGTCGACCGTCCTCTTGACGTTTGTATTGGGGGCGCCGCAGTTGGGACACTTGTCGACTGTGTCCTCAATCATCGCACCGCAGTATTCACATTTAATCTTCATAGCGTTCCGGCTCTCTTAGTATGTCTGCTTGGGGATGCTGACCTCGGGCATAAGTTCCTGAGACATATCGGTTAAGATACCGTCAAGAATCTCTATCTGCTCGGGTGTAAAGTGTTCTTTGGAACGCTCGACTACGGTATTTACGTAATTCTGCGACAGATTGTAGTAGTTATAGTACTTGTCAGTTACTCTGAGATGGTACTCGCGCTTGTCTTTCTCGGAGCGAATCTTCTCGATGTAGCCTTTCTTGATAAGGCTGTTAACCTTATAGGCCGCATTGGGGGAAGATACCTTGATGAAATTGGCAAATTCTTGAACCGTGGGATTTTTAAGTGCGTAGATGACTTCAACGCAGAACATCTCCACAGTGGTAAGAGATGTCTCTCTTGTGTCCAGGTGCTTAAACATCTCCTGATAGAAATGAATTTTGAATTTGGTATAGACTTCCGAGAGCGTCTGTTCCAGCATCTTGAGTAACCGTTCCTTCTTACACTTTTTGTCAGATCCTAGAAACATCATACCCCATCTACTCTCCGATGGCAAAAGAAATTTCTGCTTTTGCCGCTACCTCGCCGTCCACCGTGGCCACTGCTTCACCGAAGCCGAAGGGCCCCTTTCTTTTGGTCATTCTGCATTCAAGTTCCAGAACATCTCCGGGCACTACCTGCCTTTTAAATCGGGCTTCTTTGATACCGCCAAAGAAAGCTATCTTACCTTTGCTCTCAGGCTCCGAAAGAATAGCTACGGCGCCGACCTGGGCAAGGGCTTCGATTATGAGAACACCGGGCATTACCGGATGGCCGGGAAAGTGTCCCTGAAAGAAACTGTCGCCGGAGCTTACGCATTTGATGCCTTTGGCATATACGCCGGGCTCGCATTCTTTGATCCTGTCAACGAGCAGGAACGGATATCTGTGCGGAAGAATCTCCTGTATCTGTTGTGAATTAAACTCCATGATACCTCCTAAGCACCAGGCTTGCGTTATGTCCTCCGAAACCGAGGGCGTTTGAAAGTGCTGTCTCAATCTCTGCATGTCTTCCTTGGCAGGGCACTATGTCAAGGTCGCAGGCGGGATCGGGCACTTTGTAGTTGATGGTTGCGGGCACGAAGCTTTCTTTGAGCGATAGTGAAGTGATGATGGCTTCCACTGCGCCTGCCGCGCCGAGAAGATGGCCGGTCATGGACTTGGTGGAGCTGACCATGAGCTTGTAAGCGTGGTCGCCGAAAGCTTTCTTGATGGCAAGGGTCTCGCCGGAATCGTTAAGACCGGTGCTTGTGCCGTGTGCGTTGATGTAATCGATGTCTGTCATTTGAAGGCCGGCGTCCTTAACCGCAAGCGCCATACATTTGGCGCCACCTTCTCCTTCGGGATTGGGGGCGGTTATGTGGTATGCGTCACAGTTGGTGCCGTAGCCTGAAATTTCTGCGTATATTTTTGCTTTGCGGGAAAGAGCGTGGTCAAGCTCCTCAATTACAAGGATTCCCGCGCCCTCGCCCATGACAAAGCCGTTTCTTTCTGCGTCAAAAGGAATCGAGGCGCGATTCGGGTCTGTGCTTAGGCTGAGCGCCTGCATCGACTGGAAACCTGCCATTGCAAGGGGCATTATGACACCCTCAGCGCCGCCACATACCATAACGTCTTCGTAGCCGTCACGGATTCGGTGAAAGGCTTCACCTATTGCATTGTTGGAGCCTGCGCAGGCGGTAACTACCGATTCGCAGATTCCCTTTAAGCCGTATTCGATGGCAATCTGACCGGCGGCCATATTGCTGATGGTCATGGGGATAAAGTAGGGCGATATGAACTTATAGCCTTTGGTCTCGCCCTTGCCGTGCTCGGTTGCCATGGTGGAGAGTCCTCCGATGCCCGAAGATACTATGCAACCACATCTGTCGGGATTTTCGGCGGTCATGTCAAGACCTGCGTCGGACATGGCTTCACGCGCAGCCACGCAGGCAAATTGGGTGAAGATGTCCATTCTTTTGACTTCTCTGGCGCCGAGGATTGCGGCGGTATCAAGGTCTTTGACCTCGCCTGCGAGCTTAACTTTAAAGTCGGTTGTATCAAAATGAGTTATGGGTGCGATACCGCACTTGCCGGCTTTGACGCCTTCCCAGGTGTCGGTCACGTTGTTGCCAAGCGGGTTAACGGTACCCATGCCTGTAATAACCACTCGTCTCATCGCATTCCTCCCGTAACCTCGATAACCTGCCCCGTAATGTAGTCGGAGTCGGAGCTTGCGAGGAATTTAACTACATTGGCCACGTCCTCGGGAGTGCCGAAGCGCTTAAGACCAATTCTTTCAAGATATGCCGCCTTCACTTCCTCGGGAAGTTTGTCGGTCATTTCGGTCTCGATGAATCCGGGAGCTATAGCGTTGACGCAGATTCCCTTCGAGCCGTATTCGTCTGCCACAGACTTGGTGAAGCCTATGAGGCCGGCCTTGGAGGCTGCGTAGTTACTCTGTCCCGCATTACCGGTAATTCCTACTATCGAGGTGATGTTAATAATCTTGCCGCGGCGGTTCTTCATCATGTCTCTGAGTACCGCTTTGGTAGTGTAAAAAGCACTTTTAAGATTGGTGTTAAGAACATCCGAAATGTCCTTGTCGCTCATGCGAAGGAGTAATCCGTCTCTGGTGATGCCTGCGTTGTTAACAAGAACATCGATTGAACCGAGGGTGTCCTTGGATGCTTGCACCATTGCCGTTACGTCTGCTTCGTTGCTGACATCGGCCTTAATGGGCAGGGCTTTCACACCTGTTTTCTCTATCTCTGTCGCGGTTTCTTTGGCCGCCTCTTCATTGCTTGTATAACAAAATGCTATGTCGTATCCGGCCCCCGCAAGAGTCAGAGCGATTACGCGCCCGATGCCTCTGCTTCCGCCGGTGATAAGTGCTACGCTCATGCCGTTAACTCCTTTACTGCAGCTTCATAGTCTTCTACGGTGTCGATTGAGATGACTTTGATCTCAGGTGCCGTTTTTTTGATGAACTTGCCGATAACGTTGCCGGGGCCGATTTCCACTATGGTGTCGACGCCCGCTTCGGCCATGTATCTGATGGAATCTTCAAGGTATACGGAGGACTGAACCTGCCTCTCGAGAAGATTCGCTATATCGTCGGTGGGCTCCATTTCGTGGCCGAGGCAGTTAAAGATTACCCGGGCTTTTGCTTTGGCAAAAGAAATCTTGTCAAGCTCCGACCTAAGCTTGTCGCCTGCGGGCTTCATGAGACTTGTGTGAAAAGGGCCGCTGACTTTAAGTGGAAGGATGCGTCTGGCACCCGCTTCGGTAAGAAGCTCGGATGCTCTGTCTACCGCTTCTTCGTCGCCGGAAATTACTATCTGGCCCGGGCAGTTAAAATTGGCGGCTTCGACAATTTTTAGTCCGTCAAATTCTTCCGTTGCCTGCTTACAGCAGTCGATGACGGTATTTCTTGTCGTGTTGAGTACAGCCGCCATTTTAACCGGTTTGCCTGCGGAGGCTTCCGACATGACTTTTCCCCTTATCGCAACTATGTCAAGAACGGTCTTCTCGTCAAGCACTCCCGCCGCATAGAGGGCAGAGTATTCGCCGAGGCTTAAGCCGCATACATAATCGGGCGATATTCCTTTATTTTGCAGGAGTTTGGTGACTCCTATGGCATACGAAACCATGGCCGGCTGGGTGTAACGAGTCTCCGATAATTTGTCTTCGGGACCGTCAAAACAAAGTTCCTTAATAGAACATTTTGTTTTATTTGTGACAATTTCATCTGCACCGTCGAAGGTCTCTTTAAAGGTATCGTAAGAGTCGTAGAAGTCCTTACCCATACCTACTTTCTGGCTTCCCTGGCCTGCATATACGAACCCCAATTTCATAGCTCAATCTCCCCTGCTTTCTTAAGTATTGCCTGCGCATCCTCGTAAAGCGATTTGAGGATGTCGGCTACGGGTCTGATTTCTTTAAGCTGGCCGCATACCTGGCCGGCCATGACCGAACCTCTTACCACGTCGCCGTCGATTACCGCGCGGCGAAGACCGCCGAGAGTAATCTTCTCGAGTTCTTCGCGGTCCGCGCCCTGAGCTTCAAGCTTAAGGTATTCGCGGGCCATCTCGTTCTTGATGATGCGCACGGGCGCGCCTTGGGAGCGCCCGGTGACGGTGGTGGAGTTGTCCTTGGCCTTAAGGAGGGCCTGCTTGTAGTTGTCGTGAATGGGACATTCGGACGACACTAAGAGGCAGGTGCCGACTTGGACGCCGCAGGCGCCTAGGAGCATTGCGGCGGCAAGCTGCCGCCCGTCGGCTATGCCGCCGGCCGCAATGACCGGCACCGGCACGGCGTCCGCGACTTGCGGGAGCAGCGTCATCGTGGTCATATCGCCCACGTGACCGCCGGACTCACCGCCTTCGGCGATGACGGCGTCCGCTCCCGCCTTCACCATCACCTTAGCCAAGGCCACCGACGCCACCACCGGAAATACCTTGGCGCCCATGCTCTTCCAGGCGCCCATGTACTTGGCGGGATTACCCGCCCCGGTAGTAATGAATCCTACCTTTTCCTCAACAAGCATTGCCGCTATATTGTCCACATCGGGGTTCATAAGCATTAAGTTCACCCCGAAAGGCTTATCAGTCATCGACTTACAAATTCTTATTTCCTTCCTAAGAGCCTCCGCATTCATACCACCGCTTGCCACAAGACCCAAGCCTCCCGCATTGGATACGGCTGCCGCAAAAGCACCTGTCGCAATATTGGCCATACCGCCCTGAATAATCGGGTATTGGGTCCCCGTAATATCGTTTAATTTCATACCTCTCCTAACCGCGCTAGATAATTACCGCGCCCCAAGTTCTGCCCGCACCGAAGGCACACAGAAGTATTCGGTCACCATCCTTGATGCGTCCCGTCTTATATGCTTCATCGAGAGCAAGCCCCACGCTTGCCGCCGAAGTATTTCCGTACTTTTGAATATTCACCACGAACTTATCCATCGGCTGTTCCATCTTCTTCGCAACCGACTCGATTATTCTCAGATTCGCCTGGTGCATTACGAAATGGTCGATTTGATCGTACGTAAGTCCTGCTTTTGCGACCACTTCTTCGATAACCGTCGGAACCGTCGCCACCGCGAATTTGTAAGTTCCCTGACCGTCCATATGAATGTATCCGTCGGGAACCTTTATATTAATCATCTCTTCGTCGCCGTCCACACCTATAACCGAATGGTAAGGTCTTTCATCAAGTTTCACGACTGCTGCTGCCGCGCCGTCTCCAAAAAGAACGCAGGTACTTCTGTCCGTCATATCCATTTTCTTGGACAACACCTCGGCACCCACTATCAACCCGGCCTTGGCATTTCTCGCCATCATAAGCGCCCTCATGGTCTCAAGCCCGAAGATAAATCCGGAGCATCCCGCTCCCACATCAAGCGCGATTATATCGTTTCTAAGCCCGAGCCTTCCCTGTAACAGGCACGCTGCCGAAGGCGAATAGTACTCCGCCGAAACGGTGCACACTATAACCACTTCAATGTCTTCAGACGCCACTCCCGAGCGTTCAATCGCCTCTCTTGCCGCATGTTCCGCAAGGTATGTCTGGTCTTCGCCCTCGCTTACATACCTTCTTTCTTTCATGCCGGTACGCTTTGTAATCCACTCATCGCTGGTATCCACTATGGTCGAAAGCACATCGTTGCTCACAACCCTCTTAGGCACACAGCTTCCCGTGGCAAGTATCTTAATTCCGATCATTTTAAGTCTCACACGCGGCTTAAGCCCCGCAAAACCTTTCATCAAATTTTCTGTATTTCCTGTAACGCTCTTCCACGAGTTCTTCCGTACTTTTCTTTTTAAGTACCGAAAGCGCCTCGCATAAAGCCTTATCAACGTTAGCAAATATCGAATCTTCCGAGATTATTCCGTCTGCCACTCCATACTTAAGAAGGTCATCCGCCGTAAGCTTCATAACCTCCGCCGCCTCCGCTTTTCTGGAACTGTCATGCCAAAGAATGGATGCGAATCCCTCCGGCGACAGCACCGAATATATAGCATTTTCCAGCATAAATATTCTGTCAGCCACCGATATCGCAAGCGCGCCGCCACTGCTTCCCTCACCGGTCACAACGGTCACTATAGGCGTCCTAAGCCTGCTCATAACCGCAAGGCTCTCCGATATCGCCTGACTCTGCCCGAACATCTCCGCTTCAAGACCCGGGTAAGCTCCCGGCGTGTCCACGAATGTGATAACAGGTCTCTTAAACTTCTCTGCCTGCCTCATAAGCCGTAACGCTTTTCTGTACCCCTCCGGTCCCGGCATTGCGAAGTTGCAATCTATATTTTCGCTCGCGTCCTTTCCTTTTCTGTGCCCGATAACCGTCACGGGCTCCCCATGGAAAAGCGCGATTCCTCCGTATATACTCTTGTCTTCTTTCTTAAGCCCGTCGCCCCTTAATTCAAAAAAATCCGTAAAGAGCGCCTCCACGTAATCGGTAATCTTCGGGCGGGCTATCTCTCTTGCCTTAAGCACTCTGTCAAAGGCCTTCATAAAGACTCCTTGTTATGCAATTTTAAAAGTTTGGTGAGCACCGCTTTCATCTCTCGCCTTGTAACCACACAGTCCACGAATCCGTGCTCCTCAAGAAACTCAGCTCTCTGGAACCCTTCCGGCAGCTTCTCGCCGATGGTCTGCTCGATTACCCTCGGTCCCGCGAACCCTATCAAAGCTCCCGGCTCAGCTAACGTAATGTCTCCGAGTGTAGCGAAGCTTGCGCTCACACCTCCGGTCGTGGGATGCGTAAGAACGGATATGTACAGCCCTCCCGCTTCCTTGAACCTCTCTATCACTGCGCTCGTCTTGGCCATCTGCATGAGAGCAAGCATACCCTCCTGCATTCTCGCGCCACCGCTTGCGGTAAAGATAATTAGCGGCAGCCCGTTCTCCATAGCGTATTCCGCCGCGCGGGCTATCTTCTCGCCCACTTCAATTCCCATGGAAGCCATCATGAAACGCTTGTCCATGACCGCCATCACCGCAGGGAATCCCCCCACAGTGCAACGCCCCGACACGACTGCGTCATGAAGTCCCGTCTCGCCTCGAAGCGCTTTCTTTTTCTCGGAATATCCTTCGAATTCCAGCGGGTCTGTCTCCCCGAATTTGCATGGAAGCTCGGCAAAAGAACCCTCATCGGCAATATCCCTTACCCTATCCATCGCCGTGTACGCTTCTGCGATCTTCTCGGCAGAAATCACAATCTTCGCCCTGCCCTCAATCGCTTCCGTTGCGTTTTCTCTTAAGTTCTTGTACCTTATAAACTTATTTTTTCTTTCTTCAACAGCTGTAACCATTTTCCCTCACGTTACTCGTCGGACTTAAGCCTCGCGGCCGCCTTGTCCCATGACAGAATCTCATCGGCATGCGCCTCGATGAAACCTACGTTGTATTTGCCCTTTATAAAGTCGGGATGGTGCAAAAGAAGGTAGTCAAAATCTCCGTTAGTCACTATCCCCTCCGTCACCAGTTCCAGCAGAGCTCTTCGCATGCGCCTTATGGCCTCAAGCCTTGTGGGCGCGTGAACAATAATCTTAGCCATCATCGAATCGTAGAACGGGCTCGTCTCGTACCCGTTATACAAAAGCGTGTCCACACGCACTCCCGCGCCGCCCGGTATGTTCAGGAAACCAATCTTACCGTTTCCGGGCATAAAGCCTGCGGCCGGATTCTCGGCATTTATGCGGCATTCGATAGCATGCCCGGATAGCCTTATGTCCTTCTGGCGCAGCCGCAATGGCTCGTGAAAGGCAATTCTTATCTGCTCTTTGATAAGGTCCACACCCGTAACCATCTCGGTTACCGCGTGCTCCACCTGAATGCGGGTATTCATCTCGATGAAATAGTAATGACCCTTATTATCCAGCACGAACTCAACCGTTCCCGCGCTTGTATATCCCGCAGCCTTCGCCGCCAGCACCGCCGCCTTGCCCATAGCTTTACGCAGGTCGTCTTTAATGAACATGCAGGGGCTTTCTTCTATCAGTTTCTGATTCTTCCTCTGTATGGAGCAGTCACGCTCACCCAGGTGAATTACGTTTCCGAATTCGTCCGCAAGTATCTGAAACTCTATATGCTTGGGATTCTCGATAAGCTTCTCCACATACATCTCATCGTTGCCAAAACAAGCCTTCGCCTCAGCCTTGGCTTCTCCGTAAAGGCTTTCAAGTTCCGCGGGACCGTTAACGCGTCTCATACCGCGTCCGCCGCCGCCCGCACTTGCTTTGACCAAGAGAGGATAGCCTATTCTTCTTGCTATCTTCTCAAGCTTCTTAGTACTGTCTATGGGGCCGTCATACCCCGGAACCGTAGGCACTCCGGCGTCTTTCATGATGCGCCTTGCGGTTGCCTTGTTGCCAAGCGCATCCATCGCTTCAGCCGTGGGGCCGATAAAAGCAATTCCGTACTCGTTACATTTCCTGACAAACTCACTGTTCTCGGACAGAAATCCATATCCGGGATGTATCGCGTCGCACCCTTTCACAAGCGCCGCGCAGATAATCGCGTCAATATTCAGATAGCTGTCTGCCGCTTTGTACGAACCCACGCATACGCTGTCGCTTGCAAGCTTAACGTGCAGACATTCCTTGTCGGCTGTGGAATAAATCGCAACGGTTTCGATATTCATTTCCATGCAGGTTCTGATGATTCTTACCGCAATCTCGCCGCGGTTGGCCACCAATATTCTCTTAAACATGCTTAGTCCCCGATTGTAAAAAGAATATCTCCGTATCCCACAACATCCTGGTTCTTAACGTAGATTTTGCGTACGATACCGTCTACAGGCGCCACAATCTTGTTCATCATCTTCATGGCCTCGATAAGGCAAAGCGTATCGCCCGCCTTAACCTTGTCGCCCACCTGTACAAAAGAAGGTTCCTCGGGCGAAGCCGCGGTATAGAACACACCTACAAGGGGCGCTGTAACATTCGTTCCTTCTTCTGCGACCTTAGCCGATTCAGCAGACGTTTCAGGCGCATCAGCCTTTTCGACCGACACCTGCGTAGGCTTGGATACTACGTCGCTGTTGCTCTGCTTCATAAGCTTCACATGTCCGCCGGCGACATCAGCCTCGAGATATGTGCTTTGACTTTCATCAAAGACTTTTAAGAGTTCTTTTACTTCTCTTATTTCCATGATTATTTGTGTGCCTCTAAATACTCAACGATGTCCTGAATGGTCTTCATATCATGCATCGCATCCTGATCGATTGAAATGCCGGTCTTCTCTTCAACCGCAAGCGTAAGCTCTACGGCATCGAGGGAATCTGCACCAAGGTCTTTAAAAAGGTCTGCCTCGAGAGTGATTTTATCTGCGGGGCAGCTGAGTATATCGATGATTATTTCTTTGACTGTTTCAAACATAAGTTGTCTCCTTTTAGGTTAAAAATATTTAGTTAAAATTATTTAACTATTTGATATCATATACACTTTTGAAATAATGTCAATATTTTTAGTTAAATTATTTTAACTATTATTGTGAAAATTCGCACGAAAAAGGCCCGGCATAACTGCCGAGCCCTATAATCAAACACTATGTTTATTTGTCCACTTTTGTTAATGTTATTCCGAACAAATCACTGAATTCTTCTTCTACATCACCGTAGCAGAATATGTAAGTTGCGGTTACGGTTAACGCACCGTCACCGGTGTTAACAAAGCTTACGAAGTAGAATGTCTTCTCGTCATCGGTAGGAATAATTCTGACTCTGTCGGCTATCTGCTCTTCGGGCACATAAGTGCGGGAATAATTGAGTGTAGATGAAACAACCACATAATTAACGCCCGCTCTTCCGTTTACTAAGCTTGCAAGGTTGCCGGACATGCGCTTGTTAATGTAATCTTTGGAAAATTCACTTAATCCCTTCGTATCATCATTTTCATCAATCGCCTTTAAAACCTTGCTCATGGCCTCCCCGCCTGTAGCGATTTCGTAGCAGCCTTTTGTGTAGTCTGCACTTAAAGTGCCGCATTTTCCGGCTACTTCGGTCACACTGTCTTCATAGGAGTATACCTTTATGTATGCTTCATCCTTGCTGATCTGTGCCAGATTGTCCACTACCTCGCCGGTAATGCTCTCAAGATATGCTGCTTCGTCAAAAGGAGCCTTCTCAACTTTTTCTTCTTTGGCCGTGCAAGCGCACATGCTTATTGCCATCACTGCAGAAAGAAGGATGGCGGTAATTTTCTTAATCCTCATAACCTGATTTCCTTTCGGGATTTACTTTATAGCAACAGTCTACACTTTACCGCTGTTTACTTCAAAATGCAATAGAGCAAAATAAGCCCTCTTATTTCATGAAAAAAGACGGCAAAGAATCTCTTCCCTGCCGCCTTAAATATTGACTTATTATTCACGTGAGAACTGTGAAATAAACTTCCATGCATTCTCGTTGGTATGATGTCTGCACTCGTGTACCTGACCGCTTACGCTTGCGAGAGCTGTGCGGCATACGCCGTCGGTGCTGTCGTAGTAGTTAATGGTGAGGACACTGCCTCTGGACTCGTCGGGAACCTTCTCGACTCTGTCGCCGGGTACTCCGAAGTTGGGGTCTTCCCAGGTTTCTTTGTGGTCGAAGTCTACGTCGAATCGCTTAACGAGCTTATTAACGGATGCAAGGTAATTCAGACGCTCGATGCCGTCCTTGCCCTGCTTGGGAAGCTCTGTTAAGTGAGAGAGCTCGCCGCCCGAGTAGAACATGGGAACGCTGACGGTTTCATTGAAGCCCGGATCTCCGAGAGACATTCCGAAGGGATTGTTCTTAACGGGGAAGAGCGCACTTGCGGGTGCGAGTCCTGCGAAGACTTCGGGGAACTGCTGGAAGCAATCCCAGGTCTTGCCGCTTCCCATGGAGAAGCCTGATGCGTAGATGCGCTTCTCGTCGATGTTGTATTTCTTTTTAAGGTCGTTGATTACCTGAATAGCTTCTTCCGCAGGAACGTCCTGATGATTCTCGATAGCTACGTACAAGAAACCGTATCTGTGGCAAATCTCCCACCAGCCTGACACGAAGGTAAGGTACATAGTGGAGTCTCCGCCACCATGGAAGCCTACAAGAAGCGGAACGGGGCCCTTGTCGAAGAGTCCGTTGTTGTAGTATGCGAAGTAACCTACTTCGTGAGTCTCGGTATCCTTGTACTTGCCTTTATTGGCCTTGGAAGTCTTAACTACGGTGGAGCCTGCTTCCTCGGTCATATTGAGAGCTTCGAAGTCGGGCTCGATTTCCATCTTGCCGCACCACATTTTGAACTTTCTTACGAAAGCCTTGAAGTCCTTCTCGTACTCAGCCTTGTCCTTGATAAGTACGTTCTCGGATGCCTTAAATGCGTCATTTACAGCCTGTGAGTTGTTAACGCTTAAGATAGCGATGTCTTTTCTCTCGACATCCGGTGTAACGCTTAAGCCTTCCATGGAGCACATAGCGGGAGTAATCTCGCCGGGACCCCAGAGGTATTCGCCGTCAATCTTCTTAAGTAAGTTCTTCGCAACATAGTCGGCGGATTTGCCGAAGCTGTAGATGTCTGCTCTGAAAATCGCTCCGCGTATGAAGTAACCCTTGAATTCTCTGGTAAAGAAATCGGTGATCTCTACGATGCCGTCCTCGTAATAAGGATTCATCTTAACTTCTGCGATTAAATCCTTGTAAAGGTCTGCGGTTGCGCCTTCCCAAGCCTTCTCTCCCTTCGGATAAACAAAGAGTACGCTTGAATCTACCGCCGAAGCGATACGCGCAAGACCGGTGGCCTCAGCCCAGTCAACTGCATCCTCCATAGATTTTCTTTCTTCTTCAAACACCAGAAGAAGGGGAGCTCTGAAAGTATAATTGTGTACCTTTCCGTTAATCTTGGTAACGGGAACATAAACTTTTAAGAAAAAGCGCTCGTATTCCGCTTCAAAACACTTTCCGCCCGTAACGGTCCCCTTAACCTCAGGCCTGGTCATAAGTGCCATATTCTGTACCTCCTTAAATATATAGTCTATACCTCACTGTCCTCATTATAACGTTTCGCAACCTTGTGCAAAAGAAAATGCCCGTAACCGCGCAACAAATGATTATAAAAAAGCAAAAAGCGTGGAATTTCACAAGAACTCCACGCTTTTTATGTACTGTTATTCTTTTAAATTTACTTATACCAAGTAACTTTCAGCCCCTGGATTGCGTCGCAGGCGAAATTGTCGCCTTTGAGCTTAGACTTGTCGATGGTAGACGACTCGTGATCCTTCTCAACAGTCTTGGTGTAGCCCTCGGGGTCCTGGTGACCTTCGAGGAAATATGTGCGGATTGTGTTGTTAAAACGCGCGCTGTGAGGGTCAAAAGCAACCATGATTTCAGTGCCCGCCGCAGAGAGTCCTACGATATCACCGCCCATGAGGTCGGAGTTGGCAGAGGCGGCCTCTACAGCCATTCCTGCAGCTTCCTCGTCGGGGTAAGTGCCGAAATATGTAGCACTCACAACCTCGCCCGTCTCAGGGTCGAACTCAAATACTATTCTGTCGGGAGCGCCGGGAGTGTAGTCTCCGTTAATCTCCGTACCGTTTTCATCCACATACTGAAGCTGGAAAAGGCTTCCGTCCATAAATCCTGCTATGGAATAGCCTACGCAGTTCCAATCCTCAATTCCTGTTACCGTTACTTCTCCGTAATAATCGTAAGCTTCCTCGGCATTGTAAGGGTCGATTTCCGATACGCTTGTCTCCGAATTGCTTGTTTCTTCAACTGATGCAGCCTCGCTTGTTGAAGTCTCGGTGCTTGCGCTTACAGTCTCCTGAGATGCGCTTGTCTCGGTAGTAGCGGGCTTAGCATCCTTATCGCCGCAGCCGTAGCAGAACATTACGCCTATGAGGGCGGCAGCCATCAATAATCTCTTAATTCTCATATATAATCCTCCGTGTAAAATTCAATCCCATTACCACCATTTTGCGACAAAAGAAAGCAGATGTCAAAAGAAAAAGAAAGGTCGGGGCCAAGGTATGTATCCTCAGTCCCGACCGGGTCTAAAATCTGTTATTTTCTGGCTTCGTAATCCTCGTCGATTTCGGCTTTCCATGCGCCGTCTGCGAATGCGCAGGCCATCTCGGAAGACTTGCATTTTCTTACGCGGCTGATTGCCTTGTCGAGAACCGAGTAATTGACTGCGGTGCCGACTGCGTCGCATACGAAATTGGCTGCACGCTCCTTGCGGATACCCATGTTGCCGGCCACTTCGATAGCATCGATGTTGGCGCCGAGGAATAAGAATTCCCAGTTGTACTTTTCTTTCTGGCGCTCAACCATGCGCTTGATGTCCTTGAATGTGTAGCGGTGGCTGGCGTTTTCAAGGCCGTCGGTTGTGATGATGAAGAGAGTCTTGGCGGGGCGGTCTTCCTCGCGGGCATACTTGTGAATGTTGCCGATGTGGTGAATCGCGCCGCCGACTGCGTCGAGGAGTGCCGTGCAGCCTCTTACGTAGTAGTCGTCTTCGGTCATCTTCTTAATCTTTGAAATCTCTACTCTGTCGTGAAGCACTTCGCACTGATCGTCGAAAAGCACTGTGGATACAAGGGCTTCGCCTTCTTCTTTCTGCTGTTTCTTAATCATGGAGTTGAATCCGCCGATGGTGTCGGCTTCAAGTCCGCTCATGGATCCGCTTCTGTCAAGGATAAATACAAGTTCGGTTAAATTTTCTCTCATAACAATTACCTCCGTGGTGTGTTGTTTTCTTGTTTCTGAGGTAATTGTAAATAAAAAAGCCTGCCAAGATGTCTCTTGGCAGGCGACATCACATCGCTACGCTTCCACGTCTCCTATCGTCGGCTCGCCGTGGGCAAAAAGTGCTTCGTTGACAGCGTACAGATCGTAAGCTTCGTGCTCGATAAAGTACTGAACAATAATGTCCTGTCTGCTGCAGGGCGAGAGTGCAAGACCTGCTCGCGAAAGAAGGTCTTTGGTCTCATCGAGGCTAAGCTCGAGGGCGATGGCGAAGCAGAGTGCCGTAGCCTTGCTTGGGTTCTTGGTGGTGCCGCACCTGAGTTTGGAGAAGGCTTTGCGGTTGATGTTCGCTTTCTTTTGCAGTTCTACGTCGGTGATGCCCTTCGCATCGGCGTAGGTGAAGACGAGTTCCATGAAGGACTTATCCAGATTCTTGACTACGTCTTCGAGCTTCTTGGCAGGTGCGGGCGCGGCGTCGGCGAAGGCCATGGCTTGCATGAAGTTCGCGGCGGGAGCGGCGCCCATGGCGGCGTCTTCGCGAATCGCCATGGATTCGGCGGCCATCAGCTTGCGACCGGTCTTAAAGAGGCCGCCGCGACGCCTCTCGCGACGACTCTCCGCGCGAGGCAGGCTCTCGGCCGGGTATTCTTCCTCCTCGACTTCCGCCACATAATTGCTGTCTATATACGCATCAATATCACCGAAACGCTCCGATGACAAAGAATATGATTCATCGTCAAATACCACAAGGTAAATTGCCAGGTCATGATCATCGAGAAAGCTCTTAATCTCCGAAAGCGCAATGCTCATGGCAATTCCCTTCGGGAAGCCGAAACTGCCCGAAGCAAGAAGCGGTACAGCAAGAGTCTCTATGCCAAGACCGGTTGCCTCGGCAAAAGAGCTTCTGTAGCAGCTTCTGATGATGTCTTCCTCACCCGACAGGCCGTCGCGCCAGGGGCATCCGACGGTGTGGATGATGTAACGCGCGGGGAGCGAGAAGCCTTCGGTGACGGCGGAGGTGCCGCACTCGATGCGGCCTATCTCGGCGCGGCGCTTGTAAAGCGCCTCCGCGCCGGCGGCCTCATACACCGCCTTATCAATCCCCGCGCCATACCCCGGCAAGCCACTTGCCGGGTTCACTATCGCGTCCACGCGCATCTTAGTAATATCGTTTCTGACTATCTGAAAAGGCATTCCCCTACTCCTTTACTCATAATCATCGTAATCTTCGTAACCTTCAGAATCCTCGTCTTCTTCTATCCCGAAGCCGCGATTCAGCAGTTCATTATATTTCATATTGGCTTCCTGAGCCGCTTTCCTGTCTCGCCATGCATCTATTTCACTGCATATCGCCAGCATCTCATCGACTATAAGCTCGGCAGTGCGAGGCTTCACATAGAAAAGATACGAATTCATCCTCTCCATAGCCTTCGGACTCCCCAAGTTCTTGGCAACCATTTCGCCGAGCTCCGCCGGGAAGCCAAGCCTCTCTATATTTCTCACAAGTTCATCACGAGCTCTCACCCACTCGTAGCGACCGTCCCGCATCATAACCTCCGGTGCGCCGAAGCGCTTTCTTTTGCCAATATTATAGCATAGATGCGGAGCGGCGTATGTGTTATAGTAGAAGTATGAAGGGAGGATTTCTTATGTTTCAATTCTGGGGGGACGGTTCCGACCTGTCCAAAAGTTTAGTCGACGCCATCAAAGTGCGCGACACAAGTAACTTCAACTGGACTTTCATTTTCATCCTTGCGGTAATCTTCTACGTATACTGGAGCGAGATTCGCAAGAAGAATTACGAAGTCGTCTACGCAGGCCTCGCGCTCTACGGCGTGCACTGGCTCTACGAAATCTGTAACGCGGTAATCGGCCACTTCGCCGGCTATCCGCTGTGGTCGGTCAGCAACGAATCGACAACATTCATCCTGCTTATCGGCGTATGCTGGGAGCTTTCGATGATGTTCATGCTGGCAGGTATCATCTCCTTTAAGATGCTGCCCGACGACCGCAATAAGCGCTATTTTACCAAGGGTGGCAAGAAAGGCATCAGCTGCAAGCTCGTAGGCGCCATCGAGATGGCACTGCTCTTCGCTCTCGTCGAGTCATTCCTCGCAGCGACCTCCAACCACTCATTCATCTGGGTATACAAATGGTGGGGCGTACTTCCCGTATTCATCACCACCTACGTACCCTTCTTCCTCGCAAGCAACTACGTACCCGACATGGAACCGGGCCGAAGAAAACGCTTCTTAATCTGCCTCTGGTCCCTCGTAGCGATACTGCTCGTAGTGCTGATTCCGCTTGGAATAATCTAAAGACTCTAAAACAGGCTGCCCTTCGGCAGCCTGTTTTTTATTGCCAAGACACTTGACAAAAACTATAACAAAATATAACAAAATTTCTAAACTATAACAAAATATAACAAAGTACATCTTGTATCTGTTACTCCGTCCACTCAACCGAGAACACCGCCGTGATGTCATCCGCGCCACCGAAGGCTTCTTTAATCTCCTCTTCGTCAGCGTTCAGCCTGCCAAGCTTCGTGAACTTGTAGGTGTTCTCGCCATAGTAAATCGTAATCTTGTTGCCCTCGTAGAGTATCAGGTCGCCGGGGCGAGTCGTAATCTCCTTGTCATTCGTGGTAATCGCCCACGGAAGATTGCCGACCTTCTCGAATCCGCCGTAATCCGACATGTTGATTTCAAGAGTGCCACTCTTAATCTTCTCGATAAAAGCATCTGCGGAAGAATTGCTCTCAAGATTGATGGAAAAGAATCTGTCGCCGACACTCACCTGAACTATCGGAACAGGCTCCGGCGAGCCGACCTCTTCGCCGCCCTCGTCAGTCCACGGGCCTTCATTAACCATGCCCGGTCCGTCCATAATCAGGTACTTTCTGTTATATACAAACACAGCAACAAATGCCAAAAGAATAATCACAATCGCTGTTACAGCAATAATCAAACCGTTCTTCATGCATTCCCCTCCCTGTCACAATCTATTTCAAAAACTCCTCAGTGTGCTTCATAACATCACCAAGCGTCTTCAAATCCGTCTCCATATCGCCCGTCTCCAGCGAATGGTTGCCGCACTCATACACATAAAGCGGAATCCCCTGCGCCTTCGCAGTCTCACCCATCTTCGCCACATCCGAGAACGGGTCCGCGGTTCCGATAAACGCTATCGCTTTCCTGCACCCATGCTCATATGTCGACTTAAGCGGCGTATACCAAAGCTGCTCCGCCTCCACACCATACTCTTCCGCGTACCTTGCGGACAGCATCGTGCCCATGCTTTTGCCGGCGAATACTACCGTATCATAAGCCTTAAAGTCCACAGCGCCGAGCTTCTCGACCGCCATCTTATAAGACTTTCCGATTCTCACTTCCACCTGCGGATCATCGAACTTCGCCGCAGTAAAAAAAGGTGTATAGTCAATATCTATAATCTCGTAGCCCTTGTCCCTCGCAATCTTGCCCGCATAGTACAAAAGTGGCTTATCCTTCGTATAACCCATGCCGGGAAAAATAACAAAAAGCTTTTTACCTGCCATACCTCGCTCCTATTCCCATTTCTTCCACACTTCAGGCTGATATCCAAGCGTCGACTGCTTGCCGTTTCGAACCACCGGCGTCTTAATCACCTGCTGATTCTCAAGAATCTTCTCCACTTTGTCCTCGTCGGCAATATACTTAATCAGCGCCAGCGTATCCTTGTCCTCGCAATCCGCGTCTATCATCCCCTCGACACCACCGTTAGCCTGCGCCACGGACATGAACTCGCCCTTGCTCATTCCTTTTTCTTTCATGTCTATAAACTGATACTTGATGCCGCGCTCCTTAAAGAACCGCTCAGCCTTCTTAGTATCGTTGCACTTCTTGGTCCCGAAAATCTGAATGTTCATACTCTACCTATTTATTTCTTTCCTTGTAATTAGCAATCGCATTATGGAATGCCTCAATTAACTCCTGCTCGTTCTTTCCGTGAAATCCCACATAATCATCTATATCAAGAACTTGACCTACGTAAATAAGATCTTCTCGATCAAAATCCATTTTTGCCTTATAGCCTTCATACTCAATTAGTCTACTACTCATATTAAATCTCCCCTAAAAAATCGATACCTCTAACTAATAATACCACCTTCTTTTGCCGCCGCAAATATGCTATTGTTAAGGTAGCAAGATCGATTTGCTAACGGAGGTTACATATGTCAAGATTCAGCGATATGATCAGAAAGTCATTCGGCGAAGGCGACGCCAAGCGCGACGCGGGCCTTAAGACGCCCTCGACCGTCAAGAGATTCGATAACATTTCCTACGGGCCGCACCCCACCTGGAACCTTTTAGACGTCTACCGTCCTAAAAAGGCCAAAGAAAGCGCCCTTCCCGTCATTGCAATCGTGCACGGCGGAGCATGGGTATACGGCGACAAGGACGTCTACCAGTACTACGGCATGAGCCTTGCAGAGCGTGGCTTCGCGGTTGTGAATTTCTCCTACCGCCTCGCGCCCGAATTTCAGTACCCCACCGACCTTGAGGATATCTGCGCCGCATTCCGCTGGATATTCGCTAACGCTTCCGAGTACGGCTTCGACACCGCCAACATCTTCGCTGTAGGCGACTCGGCCGGCGCGCACCTGCTTAGCATGTTCGCGAATTTCCTCACCAATCCCGAGTGCAAGAAAGCTATGAAGGCAGAGTTCCCGAAGGCCAAGCTCACCCTTCCCCGCGGCATGCACCTAAACGCTGTCGCCCTTAACTGCGGCAAATACGAGCTCGGCACCCCCAAGACTCAGGACCCTATGTCCAAAGAAATCTTAAAGGACCTTCTCCCCAAGCGCGGCACCAAAGCCGAACTCGAGCTTGTGAACAGCGTTCAGTGGGTTACGGAAAAGTTCCCACCCGCTTTCATCATGACCACTCCCGGCGACACCATGCGCATCCAGGCTCACTACATCGCCGACGCACTCAACGACCACTCGGTCCCCTTCTGCTACCGCTACTACGGCGATGCAAAGAACCCTCTCTACCACGTCTTCCACTGCAACATGAAGCAGCCCGAAGCCACCAAATGCAACGACGACGAATGCGCATTTTTCAGAGAATACATAAAGGGTTGAGCTTAGGCTCAACCCTCTTTCTTCGGCTTGGTTCCAACCATTTCTAATGCCCTAACACTATCCAAATAATCCTTCTCTACTTCACTCAGCGTTCTCGCTTTATACTTAATGTATTCAGTTTCTGCCTTTTTTATTGCTTGGTCATGAGAAACAGTTCCCGACCCTTCAAGCAGTTTTTCTCCGCTCATGGTCAAAATAGTATCTAAATGAGTACTCCAATCATCCATTGTCATAGGAATTTCTCTTTCGGCTTGTCTTTCGGCAAAATCAAGATAACCTGAAACAATCTGTCCCATAGCTCGGAGTTCTTTATTATTCAAATAGTTTTTAGCAATTTTAGCCTCGTTCAGCGTCGGCTGATTTCCCTTAAATACAGTTAATCCCATAAAGTCTTTCTCGGCATCAACTCTATGGTATATTACCTCAGCAGCGGTCTCACCGCTAACTGCATAGTGAATCTTATTCTGAACCTTCTTAAAAAATTGTATCGACACTTCAGCATGTGGATTATAATCCACACTTGTTGCGTATATTTCCAAAATCTGTCTGTAGAATACCTTTTCTGAGGCTCTTATATCTCTTATTCGATCTAATAGTTCTTTGAAATATCCACCGCCTCCAAGCTCTTTCAGCCTATTATCATCAAGAGCAAATCCCTTACGCATATACTCTTTTATGATTCCGGATGCCCAAATTCTGAATTGTACACCTCGTTGAGACTTAACCCTATAGCCCACAGAAATAACCACATCCAAATTGTAATAATTTGTGGGCTTAGTAGAAAATTCGGAATTTCCGAATTTTCTCATTGTGTTCTCTGCTTGTAGTTCGCCTTCTTTATAAATATTCTGGATATGTTCATTGATGGTAGATTTAGATTTCTGGAATAATTCAGCCATCTGTTCTTGCGTAAGCCAAACGGTGTCTTCATCAAACGCAACGTCAACCTTGGTAAGCCCGTCTTCAGTTGTGTATATTATCAAGTCGGAATGGTCCATAACTAAAAAACATTCTCCATATCATTTTATCTCGCTGTCAGCTATAAAGCATCCACAATACGATACAAGAATTATTATAGAACAAACGTTCTTATTTGTAAATAGCTTCACGCGCTCCATCAAGAATATTTGACGCAATTTTGCTTTATTCCTGCCTCGACTTCATCAATAATTGTTATATCGGCCGGCAACCAGTCGACTTCGCAAAGTTGCTCCTTGGTAAGCCATTTAGCAGCCTCGTGCTCCTTGAGCACCAGATGACCTTCTTTAATCTTGCACCAAAAGCAATCCATTGAAAGATGGAACTTCGGATAATCGTACTCAATCGTATCGATGAGGTCTCCCACCTCAATCTCCGTCTCCAGTTCCTCCTCAATCTCACGCACCAGCGCCTCTTCCGGCGTCTCGCCCTCTTCAATCTTTCCGCCCGGGAACTCCCAGCCGCCCTTCAAATCGCCGTATCCCCTCTGCGTCGCAAAGATCATCGGCTCTCCGTTTTCATTAACCGCAGTGATGATGGCGGCTACTACTCGAATGGTTTTCATATAATAACTTAGACCTTCAAAGAACGCATTTTTTCATAGTATGCGAGAACTCTACTGTCGTGCGAGTCTACGCTCTTAAGCCATTGGTCGACATTAGAAGAGTTAATAGAATTACTTCTAAGAACCGTAGCAATGTCAGAAGCAGTAACTATCAGTATTGGGTGACCATCTTCAACCACCTCTTTATAAGCTTGATTATCGACATAACTTGTCGTAATCAATATACCAAACTGTCTGTAGCGAATTCTAGAAATCAAGCGTGACATTTGCTTTACACCAACTGCAGTATCTCTAGAATAGCATTTTGCTTCAAGAGCGCAGTCAATCTTAAGCGGATGATTTGCCTTTCCGCCTGGCTTTATTTCATAATATCCTATAGCATCTCTTCCACCATCTCTCCACGGCCTAGTGAGCGAGAAATCGATGAAATTGCCATCCAGTTTACTAATTATGCTTGTTGCACAAGATTCAAATCCTTGGGGAAAAGCCAACTCGTCAAGATAGTGTTTGCGAATAATATCAAGGCATTTCATTCCTTCATCATCACTCTGCAATTGTTCATATTTTGATGGAATCTTTAGTATCTTCGGAGCCGTTAATGCCTCTATGCCATTACGTCCGTTTTGAATAAACTTTTTCCATACGCCGGGAGCATATTGAAGACTATTCTCATGGTCATTAATTAGCGCTTGCAACCATTTTCTAGATATAGGCGTAGCGCCTGTATTTAGTACCGTAAAATATGCTTCATAATTCTGGAACCTGTCTCCGTCCATTGTCCGCCAAAAGGCAACAAGGTCCTTATCTGGAGATATTCTAGGATTTCCAGGTGCAGCTAAGCCAAGGAACTTAACATCCTTACTGTTGCCCACTTTTTTGAAAATAAAGAAGGGCGGCATATCCTTCATCTCGCCATGACCGTTGAGAATTGAAAATACCATCTCTAACAACTTATTGCCCTTCAGCTTTGTCGCCACCAGCCCTGTACCAGGAGTTCTATTATCTCCATAGTATCTAAAAATGCCCGTCTCCTCATCGAGATAATCAGGCCATTCAAGTTCGCTCATTGTAGTGTAAAGAATGACATACGCAGGCTTTCCGCTTCCGTCTTTTCTATTAACTTTTCTGAATCCACCCAAAATACCGACTTTAGGAAACAGATGATGAATTACCTCACTAGATGCATTGGGTTCATCACCACCTTTGTATATACAATCAACTATAAGCTCTGAATTATCAAGATTCTTAAACTGAACTTCCATATGGCCTCCAAAGCGGATTTTTCAACTTTACCAAATAATTTATTGTTGCATAAATCACTTCTCACCTAGTCTTCTGCCAACTCATTTATAGAACTGAAAATATGTTTACCCATGTCTTTGCCTCGTTTTTTCATATCAAAGCTTCCATTCGAAACTTCTTGAATCACGATACGCGGCTCTTGCAATTTAGACTTTGTATAATCTTTAATCTTATCGCAAAGAGGCTTTGAATCAAGATTATCGTTTATTGTTTTCTCAAGCAACATTAGATTGCCAATAATGACATTGTCTTGTGATTCCGAATCAGGATTGCAGTGTTCTATGTTAAATGTATCTTTATCAATTTCAATCTCGTTCCCTAAAATATCTTCGTAATACTCCAACACTGCAGCAACATTTTCTCTATTCTTAGAGCTAGAAAATGGTTTCCATACATGCGAATATGAAAGACTGCAAAACGAATTTAAAAAATTATTCTCATTTGGCAAGCGCTTTACCATAGACTTTTTCATATCCGTCAAATGTTCTATCGAAAAATCATTTTCAAGTTTTTGAGCATAGGCATCGATAATGTCATCAATTTTATTAGATGCCAATTCTCCGATAATCTTATAGCAGATAAAGAACTTATATAAGTAAATAATATTTTTCTCGTACAGCTCTTTAGAAAGTTTACCATCCTCAAGATTATGCATTAATCCCATTATGATAGTTCTAAATTGCTGCTGCTTATGACTTTTGAAAAACAAAAAAACCTTTCTCTCTATAAGAGAACAATCTTCACCAGATATTATTTTATGGTAGTATCCTGCTTTCAACTTTAAATCAGCCAGGAACTCCATTACATCTTTTCCTTTCTCTTTTGCTACAATAATCTTGTATGGTCTACTATCCGCTTTATCTGTACGTAGACCGTATTTGTGTAACACATAATGTTTTAAGAAAATTTCTGTTTTATCTCCCAATTGACTTTCTATGTCTGAAATTACCTTAGCAACATCTTTCTTTTTTCCATCAACAGAATATTTAAGCAGAAAATTGCGGAGCAAGTCATAGTCCTTCAATTCTTGACCTCTAGCATTTAAAACTTCGAAAATGGCGTAAGCATCTTCATCAGTAGTCGCACTTACTTCGATATATCGAATCTGCTCAATCGTATCGGCGTATTTATCAAGTAGCTTGATATCTCCTTTTGTCTCTGACTCTAAAGAATTAGCAAAATATGTAATACAATCTCGAATATTTTTGGATTTTGCTTTTTTCACAATCTTATCTAACGCATCTATATCAGTATTATTCTCTTGAGCCTTGTTTGCAGCAGAAAACAATTCTTCAACGATGCAATTTATCTCAATATTTGCATCAGCTGATATTATCGGATGATCCACACCGTCCCTATCTGTTACGAGCAAAAAGGATTTAATACCCTGTAATTTGTTATAACTCTTCTTTTTTGCATAAAGATATCCTATCGAAACAAAAAGCATCGAAATTGTGAGGACTCTTTGTTGGCCATCAATAATCGAAAAATGCTCACGAAGACCATCGTCAACATCTTCCGTCTTAAGCACTATACTCCCTATAAAGTGACTCCCCTTTACCGCATTACATATCAGAGACACATCCTCTAATAATTCACGCCAATTAGTATTTTTCCACACATACTTACGCTGATTGATAGGAACTATGAAAGACCTTCCTTGTAGCAATTTTGAAGTACTATAATCATATGAATTTAACGCCATAGTTTTTACCCCTCTATTATGTGTCTATTCGTTGCTAAAAACCTGATTTAATACCGCTCCCATTCTAGTTATCATCGGAACAACAAGCGCATTTCCCATACAAAAATATCTAAACTTTTCTGTCATTCCTGTATTTGTCCAATCATCGTCAAAGCCCTGAAGTCGCTCAGCTTCAATAGGTGTAAGAAGTCTTAGCCGATGCGTTCCTGGGTCCTCTACGACGTGCGTGCTACGATTTAACGTTGATTCACTCGTAAGCATCGTTCTTCCCGGCCTATCCCAGGGATCTGGAAATGCGACTGGACCCTCTGAAAAGATATATTCGTGGCCATTTGCAGCTACTCGCGGAACCTTTTTAGCCCCTTTTAAGTACTTCCACTTTTCCATTTTTTCATCAGTTATGTAAAAGTGTTCATCAACATTCTTCTGCAAAACATCGCCAAGAAGAAGCGGCTTTTCTTCCTGTTCTGTTATTTCTGTCGTGTATGCAATTCCTTTATGCATATACCCTGCATTTTCAAATGCAAAAGAGAACTTATCCGATACCTCTACAACATCTTTGGGCATCTCAACCTCTTTAATTACCTCATGCTCAATAATGGGAAACGCTTTAGCAAAAAAACCCTCTTCCTCAAAGATTTTTTCAGCTTTGATTTTGGCCATTGCTTTTCCATATTTCGTGGTATTCTTATAAGCAAAAATGAACGTTCTTCTGCGTCTCTGCGCCGCCCCATATAATGCAGCGTTCACAACACGCCACTCCACCGAATATCCGAGTTCGTTAAGACAAGCAAGCATAATACCAAAGTCGCGACCTCTCTGTTTCGAGGGAGACTTAAGCAATCTATCTACATTTTCAAACAGACAAAAAGGAGCCTTCTTGGCAATTAATGTATCTCTAATCTGCCACCAAAGAACGCCCTTCTTGCCTTGAATTCCCTTCTCATTTGCTAATCCATGAGCAACCGAATAGTCTTGGCACGGGAACCCTCCGACCAAAAGATTGTGATTAGGAATATTCTTCTTATTAACTTCGCTAATATCAATGCCGGTTGTATATTCACCAGCTAAATCTGTTGTGTCCCCGAAATGTGAAACATAGCAGTCATGCGCATATTGGCTTTTGGTGCTCGGCTCCCACTGACTAAACCAAACTGTTTCCCAGCCTGATTTTAACCTGTCCAATCCAAGTCTAAATCCGCCTACACCAGCAAATAGTTCACAAACTGTCTTTTCCATAACTTCCTCACTTCTCTATTTCATCACTTTATATTCTAATCGAAGCTATCAAAAAGATCAACCCCTATTTAAAACGATTTTCGAGTTGTTCCAGAATATAACTGTTATTGAGCCAAAAACATTGTTTAGGATAAAATCTTCCATCCGGCAGTTCACATACGTCTGCCGAATTCTGCCCATGTGGTCTAACATGACAAACTCTGTTTTCCGACACTTTTGGCAAATTACTTTCATATTCCCCATTAACTATTCTAAACTGAAGCCCATCTAACAGTATTCTTTTTGTTCTTTCCCACACAGACTTGACTTCTATTTCCAAATCATTGTACGGAATATTCCAAAACTGGCAACCTACAAAATGGAATTCACCGTCGGAATTCATTTTGTAAATAACAAAACAGAACCTTGTATCACGTAGATAATTAGCGAACGTACTACTTTCCCATTCTTCTTGTACTAATTCTTTGAACTTAAAAACAGGAAAGGACATATGCTGTTTTATCTTTCCGTTTGCTTCAATACGAATTGATTTCACCACAACATTCGCTTTTTCAAACTCTTCTGCCTTGTTTCCTTTGATTCCTAACATTCTGAACCCAAGCATTGAATACAAATTCTTTGGCTTTGTTGTGAACTCAATCTTAAATATATCAACCAGTTTTGATTCCGAATAGTCTCGAAAAGCATCAAACTTATCTATAACATATTCTTCGAATGACTTATCTTTTAATACGGCAGCCTCAAGAACAGATTCTGCCCTTTCTTTCTTGCACGCGATAAAATTCTTGAGAAGGTAATCCATGTAAGAACGCTTAAGGCAAAAGGCACGGCTCTTCGCTGGTATCTTGTCGCCGTAGTATTGCGGAACAATACTTTTTTCCGCAGTCTCGCCCTTAGTGCACGCTCCAAGATACATAGTATCTCCCTCAGACAATTCATGCGCCCTTCCAGACATTATCTTTTCTTTGATAACCTCATAGTCATGCTTGATTATTTCCATGTCGTTCTCTGGAGGTGACAACAGCTGCACAAAATCTATCTTGTATTTGAGTATATCTTCCAATTTTTTATTACGACAATAATAGACTATCAACAACTTTTTCATTTTTGCCCATGCATGAGATTTATAAAAATCCTCCTCAAATGGGCCTGCAAAGTTTATCTTAGTAAGAACTAATCGTTCTCCAGCCCTAATTTTTCCACTTTTTGCTTTGTCATATGGAGAACTCTTTACCTCAACACCAGCTCTCTTAAAGTCTGGCTCTTGCCTATTATTTTCCCGATACCCCAAATAAAATCGCTCAATCAGATTTCCCAACGCACCTTTTCTAGCCTTTTTTCCGTAAGCTAAAATTGCACTTTCTCTTTCGCTAGGGTCTGTGTGTTCTTCTATTACTTCTCGAAAAGTCTTCCCTACCAATTTTTTCGTATATTGCTCGATACTTTTTGCATCGTTCACATCGTAATCAAACTTCATATAACTCCCCCGAAACGGCTTCCTATGAATCTCAATTATCTGCTACTATCCTATAAAATTATATCATAACAGCCGGGGTGAAATAACCAACCAATCTATCATTTTTTAATATTAGTCACACTTTCTTCCTGGAGCTCTAAAATGTCTTTTTCGGTATCATTATCGCAATACGAGAATTATAGCGAAGCTGCGATAAATTTTGCCTATTTTTGCGCCATTTTATCGATGCTTTATCGCAATATGAAATCCGTTGATAATTGCGATAAGATTTTGCCATTTTCTTATCGCAATTCGCCGTGGATTGTGTATTGCGATAATCGACTCGCCAGACAGCATGATTTTGACTATTTTTTATCGCAGAAATCACCTATTTCTCGTATTGCGATAAAACGCACCACTGCGGCACAATTGAGGTTGCAGGGGCAGCAAAAAGCGCAGGCTCAAACCTGCGCTTGCATCTTTCTATTTTACCTCTGTCACATCCACCAGCTTATCTCCGGACTTAATCATCTGGCTTAAATATTTGTCAATCCAGACGGCTATGGATTCGTTTTCTTTTGCGGAAGTGGGGTGCTCGTTTTGGAGGGTTTCAAAAGAAACCACTTTGGTTTCTATTCTTTCGCCGTCAGACTCGAGGACCAGCGTGTCATCCACATAGATTGTTCCGCCTACGGAATAGCCGGCCACTACCGTGTACTTGGTTTCGTCCAAGGTGATTGTGAAAACGTCCTCAACCTGAAAGTATCTTTCTTTGGCTACTGGCTCGAACTTTTTGCCGCATGCCGACACAACAGAAATTGTGCAAATGACAAAAAGCAATAATGCATATCTTAAAACATTTCTTTTCATACTCTTAACCTTTCTTCTCATATCAGTTGAACCGAAACATCTCTCTGAGCATGGCCCGATTCCTGTACGATTATACCATCTGTTTGGGCAAAAGAAAGCCCTGCGAGAAAAATGGAGTTAGACTTCATCCATTAAAAAAAGAGTTTTTTTGACTAATTCGATTGCCTAATATGGCTTTAGTCAATTTATTTTACAATTTCGAGCAATTTGCACTAGTCAACTAAAAGTAGACACAGTTTCTCATTTTTCAGCACTCTTTTTCAGACATAGAACTCCCTGTACTGTTTTGGAGTCAGATAGTTTAATGAGTAAGCAGGGCGCTCTTCATTGAAGAACACGATGTACTTATTAATCTCTGTATCTATGTTTTCGTTGCTGGTTATGTGCAAGTCGTTAAACATCTCTGCTTTAATCCAGCCGTTGATTGCTTCCATGGCAGCGTTGTCAGTCGGAGTGCCAGCTCGTGACATTGAGTGGATTATGTTATATAGCGGAAGCAACTCGTTAAAACTCTTTGAAGAGTAAACAGATCCTTGATCTGTATGCAAAATCATTTTCAAATCAGGATATCTTGCTTTGATATCAAGTATTCCTTTAAGACCGCTCATGTATGTCATTCTGTCACCGCGTTTTCTGGACAGCGAATACGAAAGTATCTCGTTATTCCATATATCCATAAAAAGCGTCAACTCGTAGTAAATGCCTTTTAAATAAAACGCGGTCATATCGCTTACTATACACTGCAAAGGGCCGGAAACATTTATGCCACTCATCAAAAGATTGGGGTATACCCTGTAAGGCTCTCCCGGCTTTTTATATCTGTAGTGTTTGGAAACACTGGCTATGCCTGCAGCTTTACATATCCTGTGAGCTCGCTGATCTGACATGACAAGGCCTGTGTCCAGTCGTATTTTTGCATTAAGCCAGCGATATCCGTGAGATGGATATTGGGCATGATATTCCTTGAACAACGCAATGTCGCTGACAAATGATTTCATGCGATCTGACGGATGTTCTAGGCGGTTCTTCCACTTATAAAAGCCGCTACGATTTATGCTTAACACGTTACACAAGCACTTAACGGGGAACTGCCCCGAGAGTTCCATTATTATTTCGAATTCTTGTTGTTTAAAGGAATGAATTCCTTGTTTGCACCAGCTCCTTTCACTTCGTATCCTTTTTTTGCGCGCAATTCATTTGCTTTGGCAATAATCAACTCTTGTATTAGCTCTTCTTTAGACATTGCCATATATTCGTTCATTTCAACACTGTCGGATGACTTTGATTGTAAAAGTTTGACATCAGCAGGAAGGCGTACCGAACCGGATTTTATGATTGGTATTCCGTTTGCTTCTTTATACTCGCGTAAATATAGTTCTGCAGTAGATTTACCGATGCTATATTGAACCATTGCCTCACGTTTTGTCAGTTCGTGTTTATAAATCTGTTCTCCGATGGATATTCTTTCAGCCTTTGTGTATGACATATAGACCTCCCTGAATAAATCTTTTGCAAGCATGAATACCTAGCTATTATAGTGTATCAGCAAAAAATACCAGTGTTTACAAAAATTAGTTAGGTGTCTACTTTTACATTACCACTTCAATTTGCAAAGTAACCGAATGACTAAATGGTTATCTATCGCATTGCTTAGTCAAAAATATGCTTCGTAAGATAGCAAAATGAGAACAAATCATTGACTAAAACGCATGTCATTAGGCTCCTTAGTCACAGAAACTGCTTCGCGCCCAAAAGTTTCCAAAATACACATATGTACAAAGGGCAGGTGGCAACAATTCCGCGCAGAGCGAAAAAATCCCCACGGCGCGGCGCCGCGGGGATGAGTTATCCACAATAATATGAATTTACGAGGACTTTTTCCCCTCTCTGAACATAAACTTCCTCACCACATTGATGCCAACCTTGTAAGGAAGCGGGCGAAGTGCCTTGTCGGCTTCTTTGAGCTTCTCGCGGATGGGGATTTCCTGAGGGCAGTGCTGCTCGCATTTGCCGCAACCGATGCATTGGGTGGCAAAAGAAGGCTCCTTGGTAAGGCCGACTGCCTGGGCGAACTGGAAACGACCGGCGCTTTTTGACTCAGAAAACATAGTATTGTAAGCGCGGAAGATTCCGGGGATATCGACACCCTTAGGGCAGGGCATACAGTAGCGACAGCCGGTGCAACCGACTTTTTCGGTGGCTTTTATAGCCGAGATGACCTTGTCATACACCGCAAAGTCGCTGTCGGTAAGAGAACCTGCCTCGGTCTCCGATGCTATGCGGACATTCTCCTCGACCATCTCAACGGAGTTCATTCCGGAGAGAACAACGGTAACCTCTGGCTGGTTGTAGAGCCAGCGGAAGGCCCACTCGGCGGGCGACCAGGCATGGCCGCTGTCACGCATGGCGGCGCGGGCGCCGTCGGGAAGCATGTTCACAAGCTTACCGCCGCGCAGCGGTTCCATGATGATGACGGGGATGCCCTTGGCAGCGGCGGCCTTGAGGCCGTCGACGCCCGCCTGCGTTACCTCATCGAGGTAATTGTACTGTATCTGGCAGAAGTCCCAGTCATAGTCATTCAAAATTTTGAGGAAATTGTCAGTGTTACCGTGATAGGAGAAACCAATGTTTCGGATGGTTCCTTCCGCTTTCTTTTGCCGTATCCAGTCAAGGATACCTACATTCTTAAGCTTCTCCCACATAGCCACATCGGTAAGATGGTGCATGAGGTAGTAGTCGATGTAGTCGGTGCGAAGGCGGGACAATTCTTCGTTAAAGTATCGGTCGAGGCCTGCGCCGTTGCCGATAAGGTACTGCGGAAGCTTCGTCGCAATCTTAATCTTCTCGCGGATATGATTGCGCTCGAATATCTCGCCGATGGCGGCTTCGCTGCCCGCATAGATGTAAGCGGTGTCATAATAATTGACACCGGCATTATAGGCCGCCATAATCTCCTTCTCTGCTTTGTCGATGTCGATGGCATTACCTTTCTTGGTAAAGCGCATGCATCCGTAGCCAAGCATGGAAAGGGGTGTGCCGTATTTGTCATTTCTGTATTGCATGTGTATCTCCTATGAGCCCTGCTTAGAGCTCGGTGTTACTTCTCGCGTTCTCCGTAGAAGCCGGCGTAGGGGAACTTATAGAAAGTGATGGGATTGCCGAAGAGATCCATGTCTTCGCCCTTCACTTCGCCCCGAATTATGGACTCGGCTCCCTCGATGAGCTTCTCGATTAAATCGGGCTCCACGGGGAAGCTTCCGTGAGAAGGATAAACTGTATCGAAGCGCTTCTTGAAGGTAAGAAGGTGCTTCAAACTCTTAACATAGTCATTAATGTTTCTGTGTGCTCCGAACATGTAGATGTTGCCGTCCTGAATAGCGTCGCCGCCTATGAGCACACGGTTATTGATATCAAGAATCGCAATACTGCCGGCCGTGTGTCCGGGATTGTCGATAATCTCAAGCGGTCTGCCGCCGAGGTCGATAACATCGCCCTCATGCACCGGCGTAATACGCGGTATCAGGTCTGCTGCCTTTCTCGCCAGATTGTCGGCATCCGCCGGACTCATGTAGAAAGTATCAAACGCAGCATTACCCGCAATGTGGTCGCCATCCCCGTGAGTATTCATAAGCTCAATCGGAAGGTCGGTGAGCCCTTCTGCAATCTTTCTCGCATCCTTAGTCGTCATGCCCGAATCAATCATCAGCGCCTTCTCCGACCCCAGGAGTAAAAAGAATCTCACCATCCCGTCTTCAATCCTGAAAGTATTGTCATTAATTTTGATAATGTCAGCCATTACATATTCCCCCTGATATTATTTATATTGTCCGCCCACGTTTAAGGCAGGAACTTGCCTGCCGCAAGGTAAAGCTCGTACCAGTCGTGGTGCGAAAGATTCACGTCTGCTGCCACGCAGACATCCTTGATGTGCGCGGGATTCATGGAACCGATAATCGCCTGCATCTTAGCGGGATGGCGCAGTATCCATGCGATAGCCACCGCGGACTTGGATACGCCCTCGCGCTCCGCTATCTTGCCAAGCGCCTCGTTAAGCTTCGGGAAGTCGGGGTTATCTATGAAGGTTCCGCCGAACATACCGAACTGAAGCGGTGACCAAGCCTGAATCGTAATATCTTTAAGACGGCAATAATCCAGACAGTTGCCGTCACGGTTCACCGAGTAGTCTGTAGTCTTATTGTTCATGTAAAGCGCCTGGTCAATAAGCTGCGACTGCTCAAGCGATAACTGCACCTGATTAATCACAAGCGGCTGCTCCACATATTTCTTAAGTAACTCTATCTGCATCGGCACAAGATTGCTCACGCCGAACCACTTAACCTTGCCGGCCTTCTCAAGCTTATCAAAAGCCGCAGCCACTTCCTCAGGATCAAACAGCACATCGGGGCGATGGAGCAACAGCGTATCGATGTAATCGACCTTCAAGCGCTCAAGTATTCCGTCCACGCTCTCCAGAATGTTTTCCCTCGTCCAGTCGAACTCATTTCTGTCAAAGCAGAGTCCGCATTTACTCTGCAGATAAATATCTTCTCTCTTAAGCCCCGTCAAAGGAAACGCCTCGGCGAATCTCACCTCAGCCTCGCCCGCACCGTAGCACGTAGCGTGGTCAAAGAAATTCACACCGCAATCGTAAGCAGTACGAATAACCTTCGCCGCGTCTTCTTTGGCTAGGGAAGGCATTCTCATGCATCCCTGAATAATGGTCGAAACCTTCTTAGGGCCGTTAACTATATCAATCGTCTTCATATTGCTAACCTCCAATCGGACAATTTGTCGTGTTATCCCCATTATAAATCGCCGCCCCTAATTAGAAAATAGATTTTTCACAATCTAATTCTAAAATTACTCTAAAAAAATTTTGTGATACAATGTTGTAAGATAATTTTTAAACTGTCGTGTATATAGGTGAAAGGAGGTGCACCCCTATGACAGATGAATCAATAATTGATTTATACTGGGCCCGAGACGAACAGGCCATAACCGAATCCTCGGGCAAATACGGAGCTTACTGCAATACCATTGCCTATAATATACTTACCAATTCATCGGACGCCGAGGAATGCGTCAATGACACATGGCTCCACGCCTGGAACGCCATGCCGCCGCACAGACCCTCACTCCTCTCGGCCTTCCTGGGTAAGATTACACGTAACTTATCATTCGATCTTTACAAAAGAAACCATCGCGACAAGCGAGGCGGCGCCAACATCGACTTAGTCCTCGACGAACTTGCCGAGATAGTCTCGGGCGGCGACGATCCCGCCGACGCCTACGATGCGACAGAGCTTAAGAAGGACATCAACGATTTCCTGAATTCGCTCTCCGAAGATAAGCGCTACATGTTTATCCTGCGCTACTGGTACGCCGACAGCATTTCTGCAATCGCCAAGCGCTACTCCATGCAGGAGAACGCAGTATCCGTATCCTTAAACCGTACACGCACCAAGCTTAAAAATTATCTGACAGAAAGAGGTTACACATTATGAAAAAAGAAGAACTCTTTGAAACCCTCGCGGACATCGACGAAAAGAACGTTAAGAACGCCCGTGAATACAAACGTAGCAAAATTACCAAGCTTCAGCGTTGGACCGCTCTCGTAGCCGTCGCCGCAGTCGCTGTTGTAGCAATAGCCGTAACACCTTTATTTAACAAGCACCAAAAGGACCCCTTAGGAACCACATATCCAAGCACCGTGCAAACCGTCCTTGCTTCCTACCCCGCTCCCATGGGCGAAGGCATGACCGCCGATGAATTCGGAGAAAACGAAGACTTCTTTAAGTACCTTGGCGAAATAAGAGACAAATACGCTACAACCGCAGGCTATCCCGGCAAGATGGCTCACTACTACTCAGCCATCACCGCTCAGCTTCTTGCGGAAAGTGAAGAGAACACCGTATGTTCTCCGCTTAACACATATATTGCTTTGGCCATGCTTGCAGAAGTGTCCGACGGCAACACACGTCAGCAGATACTTGACGCCCTCGGCGCCAAGAGCATAGAGGGACTCCGCAGCGAGGTTAAGAGCATCTGGGAGAGCAACTACGTTAATACTCCTTTCCTTAAGAGCTTACTTGCCAACTCCATGTGGCTTAACAAAAAGTACGAGTTCAACGAGAAGACTCTTAAGACTCTTGCAGAGAACTACTACGCTTCATCCTTTATGGGCACTCCCGGCAGTGAAGACATGAACAAAGCTCTCCGCGACTGGACCAACGCCAACACCGGCAACCTTTTGACCGAGTACACCGAGAATATGGAGCTTGACCCTTCAACCGTGCTCGAGCTCGTATCCACGATTTACTTCAAAGCATCCTGGGACGACAAGTTCTACGAGTCCCACAACACCGAGGAAACCTTCCACGGCACCAAGGGCGACACCACCGCCACCATGATGCACCAGTCGATGGTTACTTATTTGTACGAAACCGAGCAGTTCACCGCCATCGGCCTAGACCTCTTCGGCAGCGGTACCATGTATTTCTACCTGCCCAAAGAAGGCGTGAACGTAAATGAACTCGCTTCCTCCGAAGAAGCCCTCGCACTTACCCGCAGTGAAAGCGCAGTTGAGTCCACATATCTTATGGTCAACATCAGCCTTCCCAAGTTCAAGGTATCGCAGCAGACCGACCTGCTTCCCATCCTCGAAGCCCTCGGCATCACCGACGCTCTCGATCCCGACCTTGCAAACTTTAGCCCCGTGACCAAGAGCGGTACTCCTCTCTTCGTCAACAAAGCCAACCACTCCGCCCTCGTCGAAATCGACGAAAACGGCGTCACCGGTGCAGCTTACACAGAAATCGCCATGGTAGAAGGCGCAATGCTTAGTACCGACGAAGTCGACTTCACCCTCGACCGCCCTTTCATGTTCGTAGTAACCGGCGGCGACGATTCCGTGTTATTCACAGGTATGGTGAAGAATGTAGAGTAATATCCACAAATAAGAGAAAGGCTGAAGCGGATAACCGTTTCAGCCTTTCATTATGCTGCTTTTTAGGCAACTTACGCCAAAACAAAATTTAGTTCTTGATTTCGAATTATCATAATGTTATCATAATTATTGCAGAATTATGATAGTATTATGAAAGGAGGTATCATGATGGAGATCAGACCTATTTCTAATTTAAGAAACAAATTTACCGATATCGAAAAATGCGTCCAGGGTGGCGATCCTGTTTTTTTGACCAAAAACGGATACGGCTCAATGGTCGTTTTAAGTCTTGAATTATATTCCAAACTGGCTAAGCGCGAAGAATACATCATGGACATCGCAGACAGTGCTGCGGAATCCACCGAGGTAAGGCTTTCTCACGAAGAGGTATTTGGTAGTCTTCGGAGGAAGTTAGATGCTAAATGAAACCTCTATTCGAAATTATCGAATAGAGGTTATATTTTTTACGCCTATGTTTTAGAACGATATCTCCGTCAAATGTTCCATGTCCAAATCTCTCATGCAACGTGCAGGCTTTGCAAGCTCAAGCTTGCGACCGGGGCGAATGAATACGAGGACTTCGTTGAGTTTTACAGGTACATAGTGGTCGCCTGCCTCGAGGATTTTCTCGTCATAGTCGTTGTAGCTTCTGAAGCGGAGCATCTTCATCTTCTCAGGAAGATATACGTAGCGACCGTTGGCGTTCTGCTCGTGTACGGGCGCTATCATGATGCTGTCGCCGACGAGGAGCTGGTCTTCGACCTCACGGGCGCGCTCGTCGCCTCGGTACTCGAAGCTAAGCGGCTTTATGTACATAGTGTCGTTCTCGACCGCGTCACGGAAGTTCCTGATGATATAAGGCACCAAAGCATGCCTAAGCTCTATTAGGTTCTTGAAGTCTTTCTTTCGCTTAAATCTGTAAAGTTCCTGATCTCTCGTGCCAAGCGCCGAGTGGTTTCTGAAAAGTGGCGTGAATAAGCCAAATTCCACCCATCTCATCATGAGGTCTTCGGTGGTGTTGGCGTTGAAGCCACCAATGTCGGCACCGGAGTATAGGAAGCCTGTCATGTTAAGCGAGGGCATCATCTTGATATTAAGAAGCAAATGGCTCCACCAGGCGAAGTTGTCGCCGGTCCAGACGCCGCCGTATCTGTGCATGCCCGTGTATGATGCGCGCGAGAACAGCAGCACATCATTGTCGGTAATCTCCTTAAATGCTTCTCCCGCAGCCTTGGTCATATAGAATCCGTAAAGGTTATGAACCTTGTCGTGGCGCACCTTCACGCCGTTAAAATTGTGATAGAAGCGTCTGTAATCCTCGGCGTTATTGGAAAGCGACGACACAAGATCGTTGAATTTAAAGTACTCCCAGATATCAATATCCTTACCCTTAAACTCCTCGATACCGCCGAACACTTCCTTCAGATGGTCCTCAGTGTAGAAAATCGCAGGCTCGTTCATATCGTTCCAGAAGCCGTCAATGCCCGCATCCGTGAGCACCTTGTACTTTCTTCCGAACCACTCCGCAGCCTTCGGATTCAGGAAATCCGGGAAATGCACCTTGCCCGGCCACACAGCCGCCACGAGGTTAGTACCGTCTTCTTTTGCGCAAAAGAAGCCGTTCTTAACACCTTCCTCGTATACATCGTACCCGTCTTCAATCTTCACACCCGCGTCGATGATAGGAATCAAGTGAATCCCCTGCTCCTTCATTTCCTGCACGAAGTTCTCAAAGTCGGGGAACCTCTCGGGATTAACCGTGAAGTCCTTAAAATCTTGCATGTAGTCGATGTCCATGTATATCATATCGACAGGGATATCTGCTTCCTTGTAGCGTTTTGCCACCTCTCTGATATCTTCCGCCGTCTTATATCCCCAGCGACTCTGGCCATATCCAAACGCCCAAACCGGCGGCATATAACTCTTGCCCACAAGCTTTCTGAATGTCGTCACAAGCTCAAGAGGCAAGTCCCCGTCAATCACATAGAAATCCGTATCTTTGTACTGCGCATTAATCGTCAGCACGCTCGCCGATGTATATCCGATATCGAACGTCACCGTTCCCGGATTGTCCACAAACACCCCGAAGCACTTGGTACCATCATCGATAATCAGAAAATTCTGCGACGCATACAGTGACTCCTTAGTCTCCTCATGATGCGGGTCGTCCGAGTTATTGCTGGTATATCTCCAGCCCCTCTTATTAATTCCACGCACCGTCTCGCCCAGTCCGAAGACCATGTCGCGATCCTTCATGTTGTAAGTGAAGGTTCCTCCCGCCGCATCATACTCAAAAGGCTTCGGCTCGCCTTCGCTCGCGGGTACATCTATCACAACCGCCCCTGTATTCAAGGGACTGCCGTATACGTATTTCTTTATTTTGCTGTAAATGTCTGACATAGAATGTCCTCCGATAATCTCTTCTCAGTGCTCTCATTATACATCAAAAAGAAACAGACCGCACCCCCGAAAGGGCGCGGCCCGCTTCTGATTACTATGGCGTAGTAAACTTATTTAATTACCGACAAGCTCTGTCTGTCGGCGAAGAGGGCTACGAAGATTAAGAAGATGACACCCTGAATGAGCTGCATAGCCTGGGTGGTGAGACCCATCATGATGAGTCCGTTGTTGAGAACGATGTAGAGAAGGGAACCTACGATGATGTTCTCAAATCTTACCTTCGCGCCGCCGGAAATCGGCATGCCGCCGAGAACCAAAGCGATAAGAATCTGGGTTTCAAGCTGGTTACCTACGTTAGCGGTGGCGGAGCCGTTCTTGACGATGTTGACAAATGCCGCAAGACCGGTGATTGCGCCTGCGAGGACGTAGATTAAAAACTTAACTCGGTCGGTACGAACGCCTGCGAATTTGGTTGCTTTTTCACCCGCTCCGATAGCCTTTAAGTGGATACCGAACTTGGTGAATCTGAATACCAAAAAGCTTACTGCGAGCACTGCAAGGGTGATGCCGAGCTTAATGCCGAGTGTGTCGTAATCGTATACCTTCATGCTCGCTGCAACGGGCGAGTTGGAAGCCATGTACTTGATGAATCCACGGAAAAGGAACATCGTACATATGGTTACGATGAAGGACTTTATTTTTCTGTTTACGTAGAAGAATCCGTTAACCGCACCTATAGCCGCGCCGGCAATTACGCCTCCGACAATCGCGAGTATGATGTTGACTTTCGAAAGCATACATACCACTATCGATGCCATGCCCATGATGGACCCCTGGGAGAAATCGAGGCCCCCCATGGTCATGATGAAGAAAACGCCTACGGTGGATATAAGCACTACATATACCTGGTTGAGAATCAGCTTTCTGCTGGTCCACATGTTACCCTTCGTGAGGGTGTTAAATACTATGAACACTACCACCAGTCCGATGATGGGAAGGGCGGAGCGAAGCATGTTGATAATCGTCTGCTTTTTCAAAGCGGAGTCTTTGGTTACTTGCTTGTCTGTGTTAGCCATTTCCGCACCTCCTTATACCATTTTCGCGATGAGTGTGTTCTCATCCATATCTTTGTCACGCATTATCTCGCCGTTTATCTCTCCGTCTTTCATGATGATAATGCGGTCGCACATACCGATAAGCTCCATGAGCTCTTCGGATATCATGACTATCGACTTGCCTTCTTTGCGCATCTTGTCCATCAGCTGGTAGATGTCCTGCTTAACCTTAACGTCGATACCACGGGTCGGGCTGTCCAGCAAAAGAATGTCCGAATCCTTACCGATCCATCTTGCAAGTACGACCTTTTGCTTGTTACCGCCGGAAAGATTCGACGCGAACTGGTCGACGCTCTCCATCTTGGTAGACATGGTAGCCGCGAACTGCTGAGCAAATTTTTTAAGTTTACCGTCTCTCAATAAATGCAGCTTATTGGCTAAGGTCTTAAGCGAAGGAAGACATATGTTGTCCCTGATGCTTTGGTTCATGACAAGCGACTCGTTGTCTCTGTCCTTTGATGTATAAGCGATGCTGTGGGCAATCGCTGTAGGAATATCGTTAATCTGTGTTCCGTCCTGCAGCTCCACGGTACCTTCTCTGTCAAAAGAAGCTCCGAAGCAAGCCTTACCTATCTCGTGCATACCCGACTCGGAAAGTCCGCCAAAGCCAAGAATCTCGCCTCTGTGAAGGTCAAAGCTTACATTCGAGATAAGTCCCGGAACGGTCACGTTCCTAACTCTCATAACCACTTCATCGGACACTCTCTCACCGTAATCCGCACGATAATATTCGCCCGATACTTCACGGCCTACCATCAGTTTCTTAAGGCCGTCTTCATCCACATCAGAGCTCTTGACGGTGTCTATATATACGCCGTCTCTTAAAACTGTGATGGTGTCCGAGAGTCTTAACACTTCCGGAAGGTCGTGCGATATGAAGATGACGGTGTTGCCTGCTTCACGTATGCGTTTCATTTGCTTGTAAAGCTCTTCACGTCCCTCGCCCGAAAGCGCTGTGGTGGTCTCGTCTATAACTACAATCTTGGGATTGAAATATGTTGCCTTAACGATTTCTACAAGCTTTCTGTCTTCGAAGTTGTAGTGTTCAATCATGTCGGAAGCTTTGATGCGCTCGAAGCCGTATTCTTTTAACAGCTCCGTTGCCTTACGGTTCATGGCGCCGGTGTTCTTGATTCCGCACTTTACGAACTTGTTCTCGTGGCCAAGAAAAATGTTCTCCGCAACGGTAAGGCCGTCAAGTGTACCAAGTTCCTGCACGATGATGGAGATGCCTTCGTTATTGGCTTCCACCTGGTTCCTGGGATTGACTTCGACTCCGTCCAGTATGAACTGGCCGCTGTCCTTTTGATATATACCCGTGAGGGAGTTCGTAAGAGTCGACTTACCCGAGCCGTTCTCGCCGATAAGCGCATGAATCTCGCCTTTCGCGATGTCGAATGACACGTTCTGGAGCGCCTTGGTGATACCGAAGCTCTTACTTACGTTTTTAACCTGTAATCTTATTTCACTCATGTCCGCACCCCCTTACTTCACTATCTCGCCCTTGGCGACTTTGGTGGTAAGCATAACGATGATGAGGAGCGCGAAGCCCGTGATAACGTCCTGAATGGCCGTAGGCGCACCGAGCGCGATGAAGCCAAAGAAAATGATGTTAATCACAAACTCACCGATTATAATGGCCGGAATCGGCATACCGTATTTCTTGAACGCAAGGCCAAAGAAACAACCCATGGTAGGCACGAAGTTACGGCTCATGGAAGCCATACCGGTTACCGCAACCATGGAAGAACCGTAGCTGATGGTAAGAACCGCCATAACACCCAAGAACGCGCCGCTTATGATAAAAGCAAGCACTTTATATTTGTTAACGCTTATACCCATGTTCTTGGCCACAAATTCGTTGCTACCGATTGCATAAGTGTAAGTGCCGATTTTCGTATAGTTAAGCAATAAAAATGCAACTGCAAAAGCAATTACCGCTAAGATTAAGTTACCGGGCATCTGTCCGAAAGCTCGGAGTCCCGAAGGAAGCGTCTGTTCCACGCCGCCCGCAATATAGTTGGCAACCGATTCGTAAATCAGTGCCAGACCTGTCGTAACGATCATTGAAGGAATTCGCAACTTAACATACAGTGTGCCGTTTAACAATCCTACGAGCGCACCTGTAATGATGGCTCCCACAACAAGCCCCAAATAGCCGAGTCCAAAGCGGTTTGCAAATACGCATCCCACGATGGCCGACAGCATAATGTTGGCGCCGATTGAGAAGTCGAACATTCCCATAACCATTACAAAATAAAAGCCCACAGCTCCCACCGCAGCAAGCAGTGAAGCCTCAAAATAGCTCAGCATGTTCTTTGCCGAGCCGAAGTTGTCGGGTGTGATTATTTTAAAGATTCCCCACGACACGATGACCATGAGCAGCAAAAGAAGATACCCTTTGGTCCGCGCCGACAGCCTCTTTCCCGCCGTTTCCCTTGTTTTCTTCATATGATTCACCTGCGATTTTATAGAATCAGGCCGGTATCGCCGTGTGAGCGTCGATACCGGCCTGCCATTACACAATAACTATTTACCTGATCTAGCCGCTGCGTCTTCAATTGAAAGAGCTGCTGCCTTAGCCTTAAGACCTTCCATATCGAGCTTAGCCATATCTGCAAGTTCTTCTGCAGTGTAAGGAAGCTGATTTACGAAGTACTTTTCATAATCTACATAGTCATCGGGAGATGCAACGTAGAGGTAAGGGAACTTGATGTCTTCGAACTTGCCACCGAAGTCTTTGTAATTACCCTTAACTGCGTTGTAAACTGCCATAAATGCAAAGAGGGGATCGCAGTAGTGTCCGCCGGATTCGCCTGCCATTGAACCGTTGGCAAGTCTTTCACCAAGGTCGGGAAGGAAGTCTGTGGATACGATGTCGATGTCCTGAGTCTTGCCTGCACGCTCAACAGCTGCGATAGCGCCCTGAAGAGGATCTCCGCCGCCGCCTGCGGGGATAAGTGCATCGAGGTCGGGGTTAGCGCTCATAAGAGCTTCTGCTGCCTTGGAACCGCCTTCAGCAGAAGTACCTGCGTACTGGGGCTCTGAAAGAACTGCCTGATCGTCGGGATGAGCTGCGTTCCACTTTTCAACGCCTGCCTTGTAGCCTTCCCATCTGCCGAGCCATGTAGCATCACCCTGTTCCCAACCGATAAGGCCGATGTTACGATCACCCTTCTCAAGAAGGATGTTAACGAGCTTTTCGCCGTTTTCGGGCTCGTTCTCGTGAACTGCGCCTACATAGTATTCGGAATCAACTGCTGCCTGGTAGATATCTGCGCTGTTGTCCTTGCTGATGATACGGAAGAACTGAGCAAGATATACGCCGTTGTCGTTACATGTCTTGATGGCTGAAGCCATTTCTGTATCGGATGAGTTACAGATGATGATACCCTGACATCCTGCTGCGCAAAGCTGTTCAACAGATGCGGTAACCTTCTCTGATACGTGACCCTGGTCAACATACTGAACCTGAACGCCGAGAGCCTTAGCTGCCTCGTCGATAATCATCTTACACTGTGAACCGAGAACGTCGGTTGAACTCCAGATTGAAACACCGATCTTGATGGTGTCGTCAGCTGCTGCTGTCTTAGTCTCAGTCTTTGTCTCTGTCTGAGTCTGAGCTGCTGTGTTGCTCTTCGTGCTTGATTCGCCGCTGTTTGTAGCTGCGTTACCGCAACCTGCGAATGTGCCGAGAACTAACAGTGCACTGAGTAATACACTAATGATTCTCTTTTTCATAGATAACCTCCTGCTATACAATACATAACCATTTTCAGTTTCGTTTGTGAGCACTCCCAATGACATCATGGTATAGCTATTATGTATATATTTAAATGCAATTATTTCGGCGGATTGGTAAAATTTTTGCCTTTTTGTAATATTTTTTACCAATCTAGGAAATTTTTACCAAAATTTTACCTTTCTCGTCAAAAAAAGACCGCACTATCACCTAAACTTTGTGCAATGCGATCTTTCTCATTTTCTTATATAGACTTACGATACTTGCTGGGAGAAATTCCGGCTACTTTCTTAAACACCTTGGTAAAGTAAAAATAGTCGTTATAACCCACAATCTCTGCGATTTCCTGAATCGATAAGGACTCGTCGCGTAAGAGTTCCTTGGCGCGCTGAATCCTGAGAGTTGCGATATAGTCGGAGAAATTGACTTTCAAGTGCTCCTTAATCATCTCGCTGAGTCTGCCCATGCTGACATTGTACTTGCCCGCAAGCGAAGTAAGGGAGATATCCTCCATATAATGGTCGCGAATCTCCGTCACAACATTGTCGATAAGGCGGTCGTAGTAAACCGTCTTGCCCTCTTCACTCGCCTCGACGCCTGTTTCATTCACGATAGCAGACAAGACTCTCTGCAGGTCTTCTTCTTTAATTGGTTTAAGAAGGTAGTCGTAAGCATGATGCTGTACGGCTTCCTTGGCATATGAAAACTCTGCGTAGCCTGAGATAATCACCACCTTTGTATCGGGTGACACCTCCGGAATAGCCTGTAAAAGCTCAAGACCCGAAAGCCCGGGCATACGTATATCGGTGAAGACAACGTCGGGCTTAAACATCGCTATTTCTTCTTTGGCCGTGAGTCCGTTATTGGCGGTTCCGACTACGAAGACGTCCATATTCAGTTTCTCAAGCAGCTTCTTAAGCCCCAGTGTAATCCAGACTTCATCGTCTGCAATATAAACATTTAACATCCAAATCGCCCCCCGAAATCAGATGTAGTACGAGCCTAGCCGGGCTCTCTCATATGATCCGGTACCGAAATGCGTATCACGGTACCCTTATCTATCTCACTGTCCGCAGTGATTGTGTAATCGTCGCCATAGAACAGGCGCAGACGCTGCACGATATTGGAAAGTCCTATACCGCCGCTCTCACGCGGATTATTAATCTCGTCACGATAATTTTCAAGAGTCTCAGCATCCATGCCGCAGCCATTGTCGGTAACGGTCATTTCCATCCTGTCGCCGGCGCTCTTGATGCAAACATTTACGTATCCCGCGTCCATCTTGCTCTCCAGTCCGTGGAATACGGAGTTCTCCACCAGCGGTTGCAGGAAAAATCTTATCATCGGCTTGTCCATCACCGCTTCCTCAACATCGGTCTTGATGGCAATCTTACCCATGAATCTGTAGTCCATGATGCGCGCGTACCTCTCAATATGCGACACCTCATCCCTCACCGTCACGATGTTACTGCCCTTAACAGCATACCTGAAGATATCGGACAGTGCCATGGCAACTTCCGCGATATTGTCCTCGTCATTAATCAGCGCCATATCACGTATACAGGAAAGCGTATTGTACAGGAAATGCGGGTTAATCTGGTTACGATACGCAAGAATTTCCATCCGCTGCTGAGCAAGCTCCGTTTCGTAAAGCCTTATTTTGCTATCCTTAATCTCCTCAATCATGCGCTGATTCTCATCAAGCATACGGTTAAGGCTTGCCGCCACGGTACCGATTTCGTCGGTTCTTCTGAACTTAAGTCGCCTCTCCGGGTGCTTAATCGAGTTTTCGATAAACCTGTCAATAGCATGTATCGGCCGCGCCATCATGTAGTAGGAAAAGAAAATAATAATCGCAAGGAAGAGCGTAATCAGAATCGCCGCCAGCATGATAAGCTTACGAACCGACTCGCTTCCCTCGGAATTGCCCGATACGGAAACCGCCACCGCGATACGAATACCGTTCTGCCAGTTACCTTCGCGGTACACGTAGTCTTCGTTTGCTTTTAACTCAGCCATGGTAACGTCCGACGGAACATTGCCGAAAGTGCTGAAGGATAAGTCTAATTTATTGGAGTCACTGAGAAGCATGGCAGCCATGCTGTCGTTTAGGATATTGTTAAGTGTACCGTCAATTCGCCAGGGTTCTAAGATGAACACGCACATTCCGAGCTGCTCCTGCGCGCTTCCGCCCGCCCCCCCGTATATAGGGTAAAAGAAAGCGTAGTAGAAGTCCTT
>JAEEGK010002687.1_pt1 | contig 44596 bp, 41 predicted proteins | sample 8958771 | NCBI WGS metagenome assembly JAEEGK01 (sample SAMN16246547, study PRJNA631951) | gut metagenome | biome: gut microbiome; feature: rumen; material: SC-attached | host: Bos | place: Iran: Karaj | collected 2018-10
CCCTTAACGCCGCTGTGGCCAGTCAGTTGAAAGCGTTCAAGAAAGAAGTTGACGGAAGAATGGAGGCAGGCTCTCCAATGGAAATAGCTGTCATGGACTCACTTAAACCGTTGATTTCCTCAGTTATCGACACAGTGTGTTTCGACGGCAACGGATATTCAGACGAATGGAAGGAAGAGGCGGGAAAAAGAGGACTTGACGTGGAGACAAGTGTTCCGAAAATGTTCTCCCGCTTCACTCTCCCCCAATCCATCGAGATGTTCACATCTACCGGTGTTTATAGCGAGAAAGAGCTTGTGGCGAGAAACGAAGTCAAATTAGAGACATATATCAAGAAAGTACAGATTGAAGCCAGAGTTATGGGAAGAATGGCCATTAACCACGTCATACCGGCCGCGGTACAATACGAAACCTCCCTGCTTAAAGAGATAGCTCTCCGCAAGGATATCTTTGGAGAAGTGAGGGAAGACTCGACGGAAACGGTGCTGGTGGGAAAAATCTCTTGTTTGATAGAGGATGTCAGGAGCAAGGTGGAAGCGATGAAAGAGGCCCGCAAAAAGGCAAACGCGGTTGAAGACATATACTGTAAGGCTCTGGCATACCAAGATATAGCGGACAGTCTACCCGGAATTAGAAGGCCGATAGACAAACTCGAGGAGATAGTCGACAACCGCTTGTGGCCACTTCCTAAATACCGCGAGCTACTATTCATAAGCTAAGAAGGATGGAAACAAAATACATATTCATTACCGGAGGTGTCGCCTCCTCCCTTGGAAAAGGCATAATAAGCGCGTCGCTCGGGATGCTCCTGCAAGCCAGAGGCTATAAGATCACGATCCAGAAGTTTGACCCTTACATAAACATAGATCCAGGGACCTTGAATCCTTATGAGCATGGTGAGTGCTATGTCACGGCGGATGGCCAGGAGACTGACCTCGACCTCGGCCATTACGAGAGGTTCACAGGTATACGGACAACAAGGGACAACAGCGTGACTACTGGAAAGATTTACCTAAGCGTCATCGAGAGGGAAAGACGTGGCGACTATCTCGGCAAAACCATCCAGGTAGTTCCTCACATCACCGATGAGATAAAAAGGAGGATACGTCTGAACGCATCGAAAGAACACTTCGATTTTGTTATCACCGAGATCGGCGGGACAATCGGAGACATCGAGGGTCAGCCGTTCCTTGAGGCTATTAGGCAGCTAAGGTGGGAACTGGGACGGAACGCGATCAACATACACCTCACATATGTCCCCTACCTGGCCGCTGCCGGAGAGCTTAAGACAAAACCGACACAAATGAGCGTGAAGCAGCTTCAAGGCCTTGGTATCCAGCCCGAGGTACTTGTGCTGAGGACAGAACACAACCTCAGCGATGACCTCAGGGCCAAAGTGGCGCATTTCTGTAATGTCGAAGCGGAAGCGGTGATCCAGAGCCAGGATCTTCCTTCCATCTACGAGGTTCCTTTGAACATGCTCCGTCAAGGACTCGATGCGATCTGCTTAAAGAAAATGGGAATTGAGCCAGGGCCTCCTCCAGAGCTGAAGGAGTGGCGATTATTTCTCGAGAGAAGGCAGAACGCATTGAGCGTTTTGACGATAGGTCTTGTCGGGAAATATGGCCTTCAGGATGCCTACAAGAGCATCACCGAAAGTCTTACTCATGCGGGTGTCTATCACGACCGAAATGTGAAAGCCGTGTTCGTCAACAGCGAGGAGATAACTGAAGACAATGTCGCCGATAAACTCGCCGGCCTAGATGGCATCGTCATCTGCCCAGGATTCGGCCAAAGGGGTATCGAGGGCAAAATCATCGCCGCCTGTCATGCCAGGACTCACAACCTGCCCGCTTTCGGGATATGCCTCGGCATGCAGATGATGGTAATAGAATACTCGAGGAACGTCTTGGGACTTAAGGATGCCGACAGCATGGAAATGAACCCTAATACCTCACACAATGTCATAGACATGATGGAGGAGCAAAAAAGCATCACTAACCTAGGAGGCACGATGAGACTTGGTGCTTACAATTGCCGCCTGACAGAGGGCAGCAAAGCAAAAGCGGCATATGGAGGAATTGATGTTGTCAGCGAAAGACATCGTCACCGCTACGAGGTCAACAATGGTTTCAAGGAGGCACTTGAGGCGTACGGGATGAAGTGTGTAGGGGTTAATCCCGACAACGATCTCGTTGAGATAGTGGAGGTTCCGACTCACAAATGGTACATCGGAACTCAGTTCCATCCGGAGTATTCATCCACGGTACTAAGCCCACACCCCCTATTCATGGATTTCATAAAAGCTTGCTCGCTAAATGACTGATCAACTTAAACACGAATGCGGTGTGGCGATGGTCCGCCTTCTTAAGCCGCTGGATTATTACAAGAATAAATACGGTACGGGCAAATATGGCATCGACAAACTCTATCTGATGATGGAGAAGCAACACAACCGAGGCCAGGAAGGTGCCGGTATTGCCTGCGTCAATCTTTCCAACCCGCCTGGAGAGGAATATATGTTCAGGGAGAGAGCTGAAGGTAAAGATGCCATTACCGAGATATTCAGTCGGCTTGACGATTCTTTTCAAGGTGAGATTCTCATGGGACACCTGCGATATTCAACCACCGGGAAATCCGGATTGTCGTTTGTCCACCCATTCCTTCGGAGGAACAACTGGAGAGCCAGGAACCTCTGTCTATGCGGCAACTTCAACATGACCAACATCGACGAGATTTTCCAGGATATGGTTAGCCAAGGGCAATCCCCTCGCATATACAGCGACACTTACATCACTCTGGAGCTGATGGGGCACCGCCTCGACCGGGAGGTTGAGCGGAATTACCAGATGGCCAAGGAGTCCGGGAAAACCGGCCTGGATATCACAAAATTTATTGACGACAATGTCAAGATGGAGAATGTCCTACGCTCAACGCTGGACAAATTCGACGGAGGCTATGTGATGTGCGGTCTGACAGGAAGCGGAGAGATGTTCACGGTCAGGGATCCCTGGGGAATACGTCCCGCCTTCTTTTATATGGATGAAGAGGTTGTCGCCCTAGCGAGCGAGCGGCCTGTCCTGCAGACGGTCTTCAATGTTGACTGCGGCCAAGTCAACGAGTTGCCCGCAGGGAAAGCGCTGATAGTCAGAAAGAATGGAGAGATCTCTATAGAGGAGATATTTCCCCAAAAAGGAGACTTTAAATGCTCATTCGAAAGGATATACTTCAGCAGGGGATCTGACCGGGACATTTACCGCGAGCGTAAAAAGCTTGGAGAACAGCTGGTCCAAAACGTCTTGAAAGCGATTGACCAGGATGTGGACAATACAGTTTTCTCTTTCATCCCCAACACTGCCGAAGTAGCGTTTTACGGGATGGTGGAGGGTTTCAGAAAGTTGGGGATGGACGTCAGGACTGAGAAGGTTGCCTGGAAAGACATCAAACTGAGAACCTTCATAACCGAAGCCGGCTCAAGGGATGACCTTGCCTCCCATGTCTATGACATCACCTATGGCAGCCTGCGGCCAAAGCAAGACAACCTAGTCATTATCGATGACAGCATAGTCCGCGGCACCACGCTCAAAGACAGCATATTCAAAATCCTGGACCGCCTCCACCCCAAAAAGATTGTGATGGTGAGTTCAGCTCCACAGATCAGATATCCAGACTACTACGGCATCGATATGCCGCACCTTGAGGAGCTATGCGCTTTTAGGGCGGCCATGGAGCTATGGCGGGAAAGCGGGTGCGAAGGTGAGTTGCGAAACTTGCTCACAGCCTGTTCCAAGGAACTCTTGAAACCAAAGGAGGATATGGAGAATATGATCAGGGATATATACAAACCCTTCTCAGTCGACATGATTAACGAGCAAATGGCTCGGATGTTGCGGCCGGAAGGAATGAGCACTCCGGTTGAACTCGTGTTCCAATCGCTGGAAGGACTGCGTGAAGCCTGCCCCGAACATCACGGTGACTGGTATTTCTCGGGAATATACCCAACTCCGGGAGGAGTGAAACGGGTGACTGAAGCGCTTGTTAACTATCTATCAAGCAGTAAGTTATAGCTTATGATAAAGATTTTGTACATATGTCATGGAAATATCTGCCGGTCAGCGATGGCGGAATTCATAATGAAGGCCTTAGTTAAGTCCAGAGGCCTTGAGAATGAATACTTTATCGAGTCCGCAGCGGTCTCGGACGAGGAGACCGGCAACCCGATTTACCCACCCGCAAAACGATGCCTCACCCAGCACGGAGTCCCTTTCGACAACTCCAAAAGGGCCAGGAAGATCACCTATTCCGACTACGCCAGATTCGACCGTATCATCTGTATGGACGCCTCTAACCTTCGTTTGATCAAACACATAATACCCACCGACCCGGATGGCAAGATCCACCTCATGATGTCCTACACCGGAAGAAGTCGGGATGTGGCCGATCCTTGGTACACCGGAGACTTCGAGACCACCTTCCAGGATATTCTCGAAGGATGTGAGGCGATGCTTGCGATGAGACTTGAATAATAGTTATCTTTGTGAATATGTTCAAAGTAAGCGAGATAATAACCACTCCGCCGGAGGAGTTCTCATCGGAACTGCAGCGCAAGGTCTACGAGTCTTTCGAAGCGCTGGGAATCCCTTTTGAGAGGGTAGATACTGACCCTGGTATCACAATGGAGGATTGCCAGCATATTGACGAGAAGATAGGGGTCAGGATCGTCAAGACGGTTTTCCTTTGCAACCGTCAGCAGACAGAGTTTTATCTATATGTCACCTCTGACGATAAGCCCTTTGTAACCAGGGACTTCTGCGGGGCGCTCGGGATTCCCAGAGTGTCTTTCGCGCCTGCTGACAAATTGCTTGAGCTGACCGGGGTTCTGGTCGGGGCGACCACGATCCTGAGCGCCATCCTGCCGCAGTGCTCAAGCGTCCATTTAATCATGGATCAAGACATCGCCGAAAGTGAGATGTTCGCCTGCACCGACGGCACCGCAACCTGCTTTGTGAAGATTAAGACCGAGGACTTACTCGGAAAGTATATTCCCGCATCCAGACATATTATCACATTTATTTGAAATGAGCAGCATTGACCAGGTTCTAGCTTTCAACCGCGAGTTCGTGGCCTCGAAAGGTTACGAGAAGCATATCACAGACAAATATCCCGACAAGAAGCTGGCTGTCCTAAGTTGCATGGACACAAGGCTTTCCATCCTGCTTCAGGAAGCCCTTGGCCTGGGGAACGGAGACGCCAAGATAATCAAGAACGCGGGAGCCGTAATCCCTTCCCCATGGGATTCGGCGATGCGCAGCCTTATCGTGGCTGTGTACGAGCTTGGCGTCGAGGAGATTATGGTAGTGGCTCACACCACCTGCGGGGCATGTCACATGAGTTTTCACCATTTCAAGGATCTGATGCTGGAAAGAGGTATTCCTGAAAGCGAATTAACCCGTCATGATGTTGACCTTGACGAGTGGCTGGAAGGCTTCCATGACACTGAGAAATCAGTCCGCAGGACTGTGGGAACAATTGTGAACCATCCTCTGATACCTTCGGACGTGACTGTCCGTGGCTTTATAATCGATTCAGTAACAGGAGAATTGACCGAAGTACAATGAATAATCCAGAAAACATGTTCCGGCCGATGCGCCGCTTTAAGCAGCAGCTTACAGAGCAAGAGTGCGTGGACATACTCAACAATGCCTACAGGGGCTTCCTCTCTGTGATAGGAGACGGAGGCTACCCTTACACCATCCCCATCAACTTCTACCATGAGGACGGGAAGTTATACTTCCACAGCGCCAAGGAGGGGCACAAGATCGACTCTCTCAGGGCCTGCGACAAGGCTTGCTTCACGGCTCTTGCCGAACCGGAGAAAGAATCAGGCGACTGGTGGTACCATGTCAAGAGCGTAATCTGCTTCGGCAGATTGCGGGAAGTGACTGACCCTGAGACTCATGACGAGAAACTCCGCAAGTTCGGCGGCAAATATTTCCCGGGGGTCGATCTCCTGGAGGAAGAGATGCGCCATAGCGCTCACAGGGCAGCTCTGCTTGAACTTACAATCGAGCATTGCACAGGTAAACAAATACAAGAGAAATAAATGAAAAAGAGCATTTTAGCCATATTATGCCTGCTCTGCGGACTGGTCCTTTCCGCCCAGGGACGTTACAATGGAGAGTACAAAATCGAGAGCGGGATCCCCTATCATTCCAATGCGGGGGAATATGCCGTCGAACGTTGCGTGCTGGACTTCTATTATCCTGCGGATCTGAAGGACTTCCCCACTGTGGTCTGGTTCCACGGAGGCGGTCTGGAGGGAGGCTCCAAAGAGATCCCGCAAGGGCTGAAGGATTCCGGAATAGGTATTATCGGCGTAAACTACAGACTGCTGCCCAAAGCGGATGTCAAAGAGATAATCGATGACGCCGCGGCGGCGGTGGCTTGGGCATTCAAAGAGGTAGCGGCAAGGGGTGGTGACCCGAAGAAGATATTCGTGGCCGGTCACTCTGCTGGAGGCTATCTCATTGATATGATTGTACTTGACAAGCATTGGCTCGAGAAATACGGAATCGATGCCGACCAAATCGCGGGTGCATTCCCATATAGCGCGCAGAAAATGACCCATTACAATGTGCGCAAAGGAATGGGCATCGGTCCGCTCCAAGTAATCGCTGATGAATACGCTCCGATCTTCCACGCCAGGAAACTCCCGATGCCTATGGTTGTCCTTTCCGGCGACCGGGAAATGGAACTTTACGGTCGCTACGAGGAGCAGGCCTATTTCTGGCGTATGATGAAACTTGTCGGAAACGATCATGTATTCCTCTACGAGTTCGACGGTTACGATCATGGTGCGATGCCTTTTCCTGCCCACAATGTCGTGAAACGCTATATCAAGGCTATCTGTGAAGGAAAACTGCCTGAGAGATAGAGGCTAACAAATAAACAAGAATAGAGTCTCTTTTTTCACCCTTGTGCACTAGTTTGGCACAAGGGTGAAATATATTTGCGTGGGTGTGGTATATATCCATGAATATGAAAGATACTCTAAATACAGAACAAAAAGCCGCCGTAGAGTGCACGGAAGGCACCATTAGGGTGGTCGCGGGAGCTGGTTCCGGGAAGACCAGGACGCTCACGCACCGCTATGCCTATCTTCTTGGGACTATGGGGATTCCGCAATCGGATATTCTTTGTGTGACCTTCACCAACAAGGCGGCGCAGGAGATGAAAACCCGTATTTCCGCCATGTGTCCCGGCGGTGCGGCCGGGGATTTCGTGACTACTATCCACGGCTTCTGCGTCAAGTTTTTGAGGGAGGAGATTTACCGGCTCGGCTATCCACAAAACTTCATCATCTTTGATGAGGAAGACATGAAAGCGCTAGTGAAAGAGGTGTTGGAAGAGAATGGGATAGAGCGTAAAAGCGGCATTGTGGGGGATTATATCGAAGAGTTGGCGGCTTACAAGTCGGCTACTCCATACATCGCACGTTTCATTCTGCCGATAGCCCCCGTATCCGAGGCCGAGACTCCCCTGCTGGGAAAGATGATCCATAGGCAGAAGCGTTATTTCGCTTTGGATTTCGATGACCTAATGTTCTTTACCTTGCACATTCTCAATAACTTCCCTGAAGTCAGGAAGAGATGGCAAGAGCAATTCCAGTACATTATGGTGGACGAGGTGCAGGACTGCTCAAAGACAGAATGGGAATTGTTCTCCATCTTAAGCGGCTATTACGGAAACTTATTCATCGTCGGAGACGCTGACCAGGCCATTTACGAGTGGCGTGGCGCCCATCCCGAGTTGTTTGTGCGATATTCCCCGGAACACGAGTTTTATCTGAAAGAGAACTACCGATCAACGCCAAACATTGTCTGCGTCTCCGACTGCATTATCGGGAATAACAAGAACCGTCTTCCCAGGACCTCAATCACAATGCGTAGAAACGGCTGTCGCACAAAGTTTTACCATTGCAGGAATGAGAAGAATGAGGCGGAAACGCTGGCCAAGGAACTGAAGGATTCCGGACTGGATTGGAAGGATATGGCCGTTCTGTACCGGGCGTCTTATCTTTCCAGGAGCATAGAGCAGACTTTTATAAGGGAGAAGATTCCTTATGTTATCTGGGGTGGGGTCCGTTTCTTTGAGCGCAAAGAGATAAAGGATGCCCTCAGCTACCTCAGGCTTGTGGCGACAGATGATGACATGTCGTTCAATCGTATAGCCAATGTGCCGTCCAGAAAAATCGGGAAAAAGACCATGGCCTTCCTAGGCGGTTACGCGGCCTCAAGGAGGTGTTCCCTATTCAAGGCCCTGGAAGAGAATCTGGGACAATTGAAAAACGCCAAGGCGTCACAATTCGTCACAATGATCCGGGATGCAAGGAAAGAAATGTCCGGAACCGGGATCGCCGCATTGCTGGAGAATCTGCTTGAGAGCAGCGGGCTGTTGGCTGAATATCGGGCCGACACCGAAGAAGAGCGTCTGGAGAATCTCCAGGAACTGATCAAATCTGTCCACACCTACGAGGAGGAGAACAAGAACGAGGAGAATCTTACAGTCCAGAACTATTTGCAGGATATCGCGCTTTACACCAATGCGGACTACCGGAAGGACGACAATAAGGTCAAACTGATGACGGTCCACCAGGCCAAGGGGCTGGAGTTTCCGCTCGTATGGATTTATGGCCTGAACGAAGGAATATTCCCAAGCCACAGGACCATCCGGGAGCGGGGCGAGGCGGGGCTGGAAGAAGAGCGACGGCTGATGTATGTGGCTTGCACCAGGGCTAAGGACCAGCTCTGTTTTTCCGATTCTGAAGGTTTCAACGTCCAGAACTCCCTTTCGAAATATCCCAGCCGTTTTATCCGTGAGGCGAGAGACGATGACGGCTACACTTACTACGACATTTTCGGCCAGTTCAGTCCCGAGCTTTGGGAAGGGACCGATCGAATAATCAATTCTCTTGAAAGGCCACACAGGAATCAGGAAACAAACATTACAGTAGGTTCCAAGGTTCATCACACTATTTTCGGCGATGGCGAAGTCACACAGGAAGATCCTGAAAGCGGGACAGTCACAGTCAAGTTTGAGGATTTCGGCATCAGACGCTTGAAACCTGATAACCTTGAAATGATAGAGTAAGCGACAGAGTTTGCCATGGAACTGCCACTTTTTGGCAAGAAGCATATATATTTTTGCGGTCATAAAAAAAACTAAAAGTGAAAGATTGAATCAACCGCGACGTATATATGACCATGAGCAAAACGATAATAGAGAGAATGTACGCCGTCACCCGAAAACTCAGGGGAAAGGGCGCTTTTAGCCAACTATGCTTGTCTGAGGATAATTTAAAGGCCGCGGACAATGACCTGAAAGAGCTAGAGGAAAAACTGTGCCTCTCAAGAATGCAGGTGATATTCCTGACCGCCATGTTACAGCATTCGTGTCGCTACAGGATCTGCCCCGATGACATCGCCAAATACCTCGGAATGGACTACCTGGAATTCCTGACATATAGCAAAGAGACAGATGAGCTGAAAAAGAAAGGCTACATCCGCATTGACAATGAAGGTAATATAAGGATTCCGGCCGAGGTGAAAAACTCACTTAAAGCGGACAAGCGAGTGGAACCCGAGCAGACTGCCGGACTGGACACAGCGAGAATCTTGACCAGAATAAGGCGTAAACTCAGCATACTCTCCGAGGGACAGATGACCACAGACGAGGCAATCGCTGAAATAGAAAATCTGCTCGATGAAAATCCAGACACAAGCATCTCTAAGGGATGCCGCAAGTGGCTTGCGGAAGTCTCTGATGATGAGAGACTTGTAATATATGTAATGCTCTTCAGATATTACTATGAGGAAGATGACATGATCGGATGGTCCGACATGAATGACTATTTCGATGATGACTCCCTGGACTTTCTCAAAGGAGAATTTGTTGTCGACCGCCTTGACTTGCTCGTAAACGGAGTGATAGAGCATGTCGGCCAGGATGGTATGTTCACCAAGGATTTCTTCCACATAAAGGACCAAATCAAGCAAGAGATGCTTGAGGATGTAGGTGGGTTGAGAAGTAAAAAACAAGTGTCTCCTTCCGCTTCCAAGAAGATTCCGGCCGTCACAATCGCCGAGAAGGACTTGTTCTACAACCCTGCTGAGGGAAAGCAAGTGGCTATGCTTGATGACCTTATGAGCGAGGAACGATTCGCCGGTATCCGCCAGACAATGAAAGATAAAAACTATAGGACCGGGTTCACATGCCTATTCTATGGGGCCCCCGGGACTGGTAAGACCGAGACTGTATATCAAATCGCCCGTCGTAGCGGGAGGGACCTCTTTTGCGTGGATGTGTCCCAAATCAAGAGTTGCTGGGTCGGCGAGAGCGAAAAGAACATCAAGGAGGTATTCCAGAAATATCGTGAATGTGTGAAGACCGCTCCGAGAGTTCCTATCCTGCTTTTCAACGAGGCTGACGCGATATTCGGAATCAGGAAAGAGGGAGCCGGCAGCGCCGTGGACAAAATGGAGAACTCCATCCAGAACATAATCCTTCAGGAGATGGAGGATCTGGACGGAATCCTGATTGCCACAACTAATCTTACTTGTAACCTGGACAAGGCCTTTGAACGCCGCTTTCTCTACAAGATACGTTTCGAGAAGCCATCAGCCGAGGCCAAGAGCCGCATCTGGAAGTCCATGATGCCGGAACTATCTGAAAACGAGGCGATTCAACTCGCCAAAAACTACGATTTCAGTGGAGGGCAGATTGAGAATATCACCAGGAAAAAGACGGTTAAAGCCTTGATTAGCGGAGCCGAGCCTACCTTCGCCGAGATTATGGAATACTGCGATGAGGAAACCCTCGAGGACCGTCAATCTGTCAGGAAAATCGGATTCTGACAGATTATTTCGTATATTCGCATTACGGTAATCACTAAAACTTATTATTGCATGGACTGGGACGAAATCGAAGGAATCGTAAAGGACCTTATCAGGGGAAGTCTGGAAAAAAGACTGGAAGGAATGGAGCCAGTTGACAACATTCTAAGCAATTCCGCATTAATTGAACGCTGGTTGACAGACATCATGGTGCTGGGACAAAATCATGGTGATATTGAAGCTGCTGTCAAAGAGTTTTATGAGGTTCAATATCCGTATGTCGGGGAACAGAGTTTCGAGGAGTTGAGGAATAGGCTGTACCTATCCAGCAATCGTTTCTGGGATGAGATTATGGCTTATCAATCCTTTACCGAACACCTCGGAGAATGGGAGGCGGAAGACATTATTGCCCTTGTTGAAAAATGGCTTGAACCCGTAGAACCAGGAGATTTCATGTTGTCTTAAAAATGACTTTTTGCTCGATCAAGGTCGAATTATCTATACATTAGTATGACTCTGTTAGAAGCGATTGAAGCCCGCCACTCCGTGCGGAAATATAAAGATGAGCCTATTCCCGATGACATCCTCACAATCCTGCGAAACAGGATCCGGGAGAGCAATGAGAAGGCCGGTCTTCATATTCAGTTAGTTACCGGTGAGCCAAAGGCCTTCAGCGGCCCGATGGCATACGGCTCCTTCTCCGGCGTAAAGAACTATCTTGTGATGGCTGGAAAGAAGGGTGATGACTTGGATGAGAAGATCGGTTACTACGGCGAGCGGCTCGTCCTACTGGCCCAGACGCTGGGGCTTAACTCCTGCTGGGCGGGACTCAGCTACAGGAAAGTCGCCGGGACATATGAGCTTGATAACGGAGAGAAGATCGGATGCTACATTGCCCTTGGATACGGAGAAACACAAGGCAGGGGCCACAAGGTGAAGGACATCAAGGAGATCAGTAACGCCAGCGACGTCACCCCGAATTGGTTCAACAATGGCGTCGAAGCGGCCATCCTGGCTCCGACCGCAGTCAACCAGCAGAAATTCTATTTGGAATATCTGGGGATCCAGGGCCTCAGCAAGACTCCTAAAGTCGCGGCCAAGCCCCTTTTCTCAATGATAGGCTACAGTAAAATGGATCTCGGTATCGTCAAGTACCACTTTGAGCTTGGGGCTGATAAGGAGAACTTTGAATGGGCATAATAACAAAAATCAAGTAACCGCACTGTCATGAAAGAAGGCAAGACTCTGAACGAGATTCTCAAGACCCATATTTTCAGCATTCCAGATTATCAACGTGGCTATGCCTGGAAAGAACGCCAATTAGAAGACTTATGGGATGATATTAACGATATCAGGTATGAAAATGGAGAATATCAATATCATTACACAGGCATGCTATGTTTGGCCCCAAAATCCATTCCTGAGGAGTATAAATGGACTAAACGGCAATTTTTCGACATTGTTGATGGTCAACAACGACTTACAAGCATAATGATTCTTTTATCTCAGATTCTCTATTCTGGAAATGAATATATCGGTGAAACGTCTGTAAAGAATTTAATTGAGGACTATATCTATAAGAAGAGCGACAAAAGCAAATCATTATGCCTTTTCTTTCAGTATCCGGATAGCAATAAGAACCAGATTTGTTTAAAAAAGATTTTAACAAATAATTCTAAGTTAAATGATGAATCCGATGACAACGTTTACAAAAAGAATTTAGTCTTTGCTCAAAAATATTTTAAAGATAGAATCGACCGTTTATCTGAAGATGAAAGAGCCGTATTGTTCGATAGAGTTACTTCCGGATTATTGTTTGACTATCGAGTGGTTGATTCCAGTCTTGATGTCCAGATGGTATTTGAAACGATGAATAATCGTGGGAAGCCCTTAACCACACTTGAGAAGCTTAAAAATAGGCTAATTTATCTGCAGAGTGCAAACACTGAACTCTGCAAGGATATAAACAGGCAGTGGGGAGCAATCTATCAATATTTAGGCAGAGACGAGTCTTTGAGCGAAAACAGGCTAATTGCTGATCATCTATCAATTTATAGGCAAGCAAAATATACTGTATTTTCAGAATCAGAAGCAGAGGAAAAGGTGTTCGAGGCTTTTGGCAAGCATCCTGAAAAATACAAACTGGGACAAACTGAAGACTTTGCCGAAACACCATGTAATGAGGAAAAAATCAGCGAGTATATCAATGGATTAGCTAGTTTCTCAAAGCATTGGTGTAGTATTAACAACATCGCTGATGAGAATATCATCAGATGTTTATATCTCAGCACTACGAGCGATGTTAGAATTTTCATCTCAGTTGTATTAATGCTAGCTGATCAAGATAAAGAAAATGGAAATACTCTTGCCGACAATATCTTTGAATTACTACATAATGTGCTTTTCCGTAACAAAATACCAGGTGCTTTTGTAATGGACGAAAGAGCTCTTGTCACAAGAGCACGAGAATTGTACAGTACATCTTACGAAAACGACATCACAATCAAAAACCACGACAATCCAGGAAATACAACTATTACTTATGACTCTCTAAACACTATCAAGGAAGATTTAGAGACTCAGATTACCAATCATCCTCTGGATTTTAACGTATTTAAGTCACATTGCTCTTCCATGTTTGACTATGTGAGAGGAAGTATAGGATTCTATCGTTGGGGAGATACCTTGAAGTATATTCTCGTACTATATGAGTTAAGTCTGCCTAACAATAAAGACAATGACAAGATAAGTTGGGGAAAATACCAAGAACACTCGATTGAGCATGTCCTTCCTCAAGACGACTCAAACTGGCTAGACGTTATATGTGCTTATCTAAAGGGGACTAACTCATTAAATGATCTAGATCGAACAAAAAAAGCCAAAAGTATTCTAACAAATACAATTGGAAATCTAGCTGTTATTCCAGGAGGGAAAAACTCTTCTTTGGGTAATGCCTCTTGGGCTATAAAAAAGGCCAAATATGCTACTGGATCATTGAATGAACAGGAAATATCTCAGAATGAGAAATGGGAGTACACAGAGATATATTCTCGTGGTAAGAAAATTATAAACTTCCTGCTGTGTTATATTGGTTACACAACTCCATTGACACCCGAAGATTACAAGGTGATTCTATTGCGAGATGATTCATTCTACTATTAAAATGTTTCCTGGATAATGACATAGCCCCGCTGTTCTCCGAATTGTCAGTCTTGAGAATGTATGGCCGGAGAAGTCGTTACCCACAAGTTCCAGGAGAAAGTAACATCTTCAGTTCCCCGAAATACGGGACGATGTATTCAAGCCTCTTATTTCAATATAGGATCGGCGCAGTATCGCTTCCTGCGGCAGTCTTTGCAGCGGAAGCCGGCCCAGACTGAATCGAATTGATTCATAGCCGCTTCCACCAATGCCGGATCGTCCGTCAAGATCCCGGCCTCAAAGTTTCTTGTTCCAGAACCTTTCATGCCTATACCAGCTCCGGTCAAATTAGCCGAGCCGATGTAGGCTACCTTGCAGTCGAAGATCAGCATCTTGAAATGCACCCGCGGACACAACGCGCGCTCCAGCCCGGTGAACAGCACCGGATAACAGTCGAAATCTTCCCTGTAGTTAGGCCCTGGCTCCTTAGCATGGATAAGGCGTACTTCCCTACCTCTAGATATCAGATCGGCAAGGATACCCAGGAACGGCCTGTCACCGACATACAAATCCTTGATGTCAGCCGTCCCGATCCATAGGGAACGCTTGACATTGGGCACCCGGGCAATGACCTCCTTAAAATGTGCTTCGTCTGCGATATATTGTAACATATTGCTAATTTACGAAATATTCGGGAATTCGATGGTAGGATCTTCGTCGTTATAGAACTGCCACATTTTGGCAATTATTCTTCTTATCTTTGCAGTCAGAAATCATGATAATAAGAGTTTTTGAATGACGACGGAAAACACGAAATATGGCGAAGAACTATTTCAACAGATACGTCTGGCTGATTGACACGATCAACCGGCACGGACACATCTCCCGGGATGAAATCAGCAGGCTTTGGGAGCGGTCCACGCTCAACGAGACCGGCGAGGAGCTCTATGAGCGTACATTCCACAACCACCGGGAGGCTATTCTGGACACCTTCGGCATCGAGATCAAGTGCGACCGCTCTTTGGGGTATTACATCGCGAACTCTGATGACCTTGAAGGCGATGGTATCAAGCAGTGGCTGCTGGAGTCACTTTCAATGAACAACCTGCTGAATGTGAGTTCGGACATGAGGGACCGCATCCTTTTCGAGAGGATCCCTTCCAGTCAGAAATGGCTGCCAGTCATAGTTAACGCAATGCGAGACAAAAAGGCCATTGAGCTGACTTACAAGGGCTTCTCAAAGGAAGAACCATCCACCTTTGTCGTCCACCCATACTGTCTGAAACTCTTCAAGCAGCGTTGGTACATGCTTGGGAAAAGTGAGGACTACTCTTCCCCTTGGGTTTATGCGCTTGACGAGCGGATGAAGAATGTGACTCCCTTAAAAAAAGCACTGAAAGTTCCAGCCAAGTTTAATGCGGAAGAATATTTCTCCAATTATTTCGGAGTGATAGTGAACGACAGGAAGCCCTCAAATATTGATGTCAAAGTGGTGGCGAATCAAGTGAAATACTTCGAGACTCTCCCCCTTCACAAATCCCAGAAGCTCGTGGAAAGCAATCCTGATTACTCCATATTCAGATATCATCTTGTGCCGACCTACGACTTCACACAAGAGATTCTGAGCCATGGCTCGGCAGTGGAAGTAATTAGTCCTGAGGAGTTTCGGGATGAGATAAAGTGCGAGGTGGAAAAGATGCGCAAAAACTACGGACTATGACTGATTTCACTGCGATAGATTTCGAGACAGCTAACGAGTGCCCTACGAGCGTTTGCAGCGTGGGGATAGTGGTGGTGCGGGACGGTGAGATCACTGACCGTTTCTACAGCTTGATCCACCCGGAGCCTGAATATTACCAATGGTTCTGCATGAGGGTCCATGGGATCCGCCCCGAGGACACGGAAGACGCACCCGTATTCCCATTCGTGTGGGAGAAGATAGAACCGCTGATCGAGGGACTCCCGCTTGTCGCTCACAACTCCAAATTTGACGAAGGCTGCCTAAAGGCGGTTTTTAGGGTGTACCAGATGGACTACCCTGATTACGAGTTCTACGACACCCTGTGGGCATCCAGGAGACATTTCGGAGACCTGCTTCCCAACCACCAGCTTCAGACTGTGGCAGCCGCATGTGGCTATAACCTGACCCATCAACACCATGCCCTCGCTGATGCCGAGGCCTGCGCGGCGATAGCTATTAAACTGTTGTAGCTGAGTTTATTCCTTATTCTTGGTGTCAATACAGATGGTGACCGGGCCGTCGTTGACAAGGGCGACCTTCATGTCCGCACCGAACTCCCCTGTCCCTACCGGACGGCCGATAGCCTCTGATAATGAGGCGCAGAAAGCCTCATAAAGCGGCACCGCCAACTCATGCCCGGCCGCCCTGATGTATGAAGGCCTGTTGCCCTTCTTCGTGGATGCCATCAATGTGAACTGGCTGACTACCAGGGCCTCACCGCCCACATCCACAACGCTCCGGTTCATCACGCCCTCATCATCGGGGAATATCCTTAAAGCGGCTATCTTCTTGACAAGCCAGTCGATGTCTTCCGGACCGTCCTCGTGGCCGACTCCGAGAAGGATGAGAAGTCCCTCTCCTATGGAGGATTTGACCGCACCGTCTATAGTAACGGAGGCCGAGGATACTCTTTGAATCACAGCTTTCATTGGCAAACCTTTGAAAAAGTATATGGCAAATGTAGCTATTTTCACAGATATTGCAGTAGACCACAATAAAAGGAGATACAAATCATGATCAAGATAATTCAAGTCGCGGCGCTTGCTCTTGCGCTTATGGCCACTACCCACAAGATATCCAGCGTGGAGACCAGCGGAAGCTGGGTTTACATGTATGATGAGAAAGGCACACGCTATAAGACCCTCAGTGCCAGCTCAGTGGGGGAAGTCAAAGGCTTCAGCTCCTCTTTCTTCGTCTCAAAGAACGGGAGTTGGGTATCTCTTTATGACTCAGAGGGAAGACGCTACAAAACAATGAGTTACTCAAGTGTGGGAGATGTCACCGGTGTCGCCGGCGAGACCTTCACCTCCAAAAATGGCGCGTGGGTATATACATGGAGCAAGGACGGGAAGAAACTGTCTACGAGAGCCGCACGGTAGGCTCATTTCTCAACGGTAGTCTCTTACCGTAGGCCAGCATTCTCCAGACCCATTCCACGGGACCATAACGGAAGTAATTGGTCCACAATGTGCTGACCGCAATCTCAAGGGCATAAACGCCAAGCGCTATGGCCTCGGTGCAAAGAAGGCCTACCTTCCCTCCAAGGCCGAAACCGATACCATAAAAGATTATTATACCAAGCACAGACTGCATCAGGTAGTTGGTACAGGCGACCTTACCAGGCCTGGCAAGGAGTTGCCATCCTTTTCCATCAGGACAGCACATGAACAAAAGACTGAACCCGGCGGCGTAAGCGAAACCCATAGGATAAACGCTCAAAAGATAGAACACGCTATGAGCAAGCGGCCCAAGAGGTTCCCCTGTCATTGAACTCCAGGTGTATAAGAAGCCTACCGGAATGCCTAATGCGAAACCATACAACAGTATGTTTTTCAATAGTTTCCGATATTTCTCAAGATCCGCGAACATTTTTTCCCTACCGGCAGCGTACCCTATCAGGAAGAGGCCTAGTACCTTGAAGAAACGGTAGCTTGACACAAACTCCCACATTCTCTCCACCGCTCCCTGATGCAGGAACTGAAGCATGCCTTTATAATTGGTGATGTCAGCCAACCATGTTCCGAAATTGGCCTCCGTTATTCCATAGAGGGCGCATATCCTCCATTGTTTTGTGACAAGCGGGTCGGAAAGCTTTGTGCCAAAAATAGCCTCGCAGATCACCGGAAGGACCAGGAACACACCGGCGGCGAATAGGATCTTCTTAGTCGGAAGTTTCATGAACAAAGGCAGCAGCATCCCCATGGCAGCGTAGAGCATCAAGATATCCCCACTCCATAGTAAGAGCAAATGGCACAAACCGATCAAGAATAGAACAGTCATACGACGATAGAAAGTCCTCGTCTTCTGACCAGCGTTCTCAAGCTGGATGCTGAATCCCATTCCAAATAGCAAAGAGAAAAGAGTATAGAATTTACCGTCCACGAGGAATGTCTGGATCGCCCTGGTAACCTTATCGGTCACAGTCCAACCTGCCGGATCCGAGAAAGTCCACAAGGAAAACTCCGGGAAATTGGCCAGGCAGATTCCCAGTATGGCGAAACCCCGGAGAGCGTCGAGGACAACATATCTTTTCTTTTGCATAACGGCTGCGAATTTCGTGAATATTTGTTATTTTTGAAAGATTAATAGTCAAACACTAAAACAAGCGATAATGGAAGACCTTAAAAGAATTGCATCGTGCTTCTCCATTGAAGGCACTATCAAGGAGATAACCCCATTAGGGAACGGGCTAATCAACGATACTTACAAAGTCACGACCGAAGGTGATTGTCCTGATTACGTACTGCAAAGGATAAACAATGCTATATTCACCGATGTGGAGCTTCTCCAGAACAACATCGAGGCCGCCACTAGGCATATCCGCCGCAAACTGGAAGCGGCCGGAGAGACAGATATCGACCGCAAAGTCCTGAGATTCATCCCTCTGAAAGACAGTCCGAAGACTTACATAGAGATGGATGGTAAATTCTGGAGGATCTCAGTATTCATCAATGGGGCCAAGACCTATGAGACGGTTAATCCGGAGTACTCGGAATATGCCGGAGAGGCCTTCGGTCATTTCGAGGCCATGCTCGCCGACATCCCGGACACTCTTGGTGAAACCATTCCTGACTTCCATAATATGGAGCTTAGACTCCGCCAGCTGGTCGAGGCCGTCCACGACGACAAGTCCGGAAGACTGGCCGCTGACCCTGCGGACGGAGAACTCCACAAGATCCTGGAAGAACTTGATGCCCACGGGGTTGAGATGTGCAAGGCTGAGCAGCTTCATCGAGAGGGCAAGCTTCCCAAGAGGATCTGCCACTGCGACACCAAGGTAAACAACATGATGTTCGATGAGAATGGTAAAGTTCTCTGTGTCATCGACTTGGACACCCTGATGCCGAGCTATGTGTTCTCCGATTTCGGTGACTTCCTCCGCACCGCTGCCAATCCCGTTGCCGAAGACTCCCCCGAAGTGGAGAAGGTTGATTTTGACATGGATATATTCAAAGCATTCTCAAGGGGTTACATCAAAGGTACCAAATCTTTCCTGACTCCGATCGAGAAAGAGAACCTGCCGTACGCCGCATGTCTCTTCCCATTCATGCAGGCCGTCCGTTTCTTCGCTGACTACATCAACGGAGACACATATTACAAGATCAAGTATCCTGAGCATAACCTGGTCCGCACTCGCAACCAGATGGCTTTGTTCCGCTCCGCCATGGCCAAGGTGCCCGAGATGAAGGCCTGGCTTGACACACTCTAGGAATATGCCAGTCAACCGTAGGGAATTCATTAAGACAGCAGGGTCGGCAATAGCCGGCGCCGCTGTCGGCTCCGCCATATCCATCGGCATAGAAGAGGCGAAAAAGAGGACGGTGGGCAGTACCTTCGAAGGCTACCATGTCAACACATCCGGTCCCGCGAGGATGAAACTCAGTTTCGAGCCTTATGAGCTGCAACTCCGCCACACATTCACAGTCGCCTCCTATTCCAGGAACACAACTCCGGATGTGCAGGTCAGGATTGAATATGACGGATTCACTGGATACGGGGAGGCATCTATGCCGCCCTATCTGGGCCAGACAGTCGAGAGCGTATCCTCGTTTTTGAGAAAAGTCGACCTGGAACGGTTCAGAGACCCCTTCCAGATTGATGACATACTCTCCTATGTGGACGGACTCAGCGAAGGCGACACCGCCGCCAAGGCGGCTGTTGACATAGCCTTGCACGACCTTGTCGGCAAACTGCTAGGCCAGCCATGGTACAGGATCTGGGGACTTGATCCGGCGAAGGCTCCCAATACCACCTTCACGATCGGTATTGACACTCCTGATGTGGTCAGGGAAAAGACCAAGGAATGCGCGGACAAGTTCAACATCCTGAAAGTCAAAGTCGGGCTGGACAATGACAAAGAGATGATCGAGACTATCAGGGAGATTACTGACCTGCCCATCGCCGTGGATGCCAACCAAGGCTGGAAGGACAAGAAACAGGCCTTGGAGATGATCCACTGGCTCGCTGAGCACGGGGTGGTGATGGTGGAGCAGCCGATGCCAAAGGAGGCGCTGGACGACAACGCATGGATCACCGAGAACAGTCCCCTTCCGGTTTTCGCTGACGAGGCCATCCAGAGGCTAGCGGACATCCCGTCGATCAAGGGAGCATATTCCGGAATCAACATCAAACTGATGAAGTGTACCGGCATGCGGGAGGCCTGGAAGATGGCCAACTACGCCAGAGCTGAGGGAATGAAGGTAATGATAGGCTGCATGACTGAGACATCATGCGCGGTGTCCGCGGCGGCACAGCTCTCCCCCATTGTGGATTTCGCCGATCTCGACGGGAACCTGTTGATCAGCAATGACTTATTTGAAGGAATGATAGTCGAGAAAGGCAAGATCACCCTTCCGGACAGGCCGGGGATCGGGATAAAACCCATAGGACAATTCGGCATATAACCCATCCTTTTATGGCTAAGATGAAAAAAAGCGAGATCATCCTTTGGGTCATGGTGGCGATTGCCTTGGCGGCCAATATCTGGGTTCCAAGGCACATGCGACAGAAATACTCATGGGACAGGGACCTCAGCCAAAGGCTTGCTGTCGATTTCTGCAGGACTAGGGAGGAAGTGAAGGATTATATCCGGAAATATGACCCTTACGTTACTGACGAGCAAATTGACGCATGGACGAAGTCTGGCAAGTTGGAGTCGATGGTTATCGGCAAGCGTACGATGTATTTCCGCAACGCCGCTCCCAATCTGTTCAGGCTGGTGCCGGAGATGAAGGCCAAGAAGGAACTGATTGATGGACAGCCATCCGGAGGTCATGAGGAGATCGATGCTGTAACAATCCCGGCCATCAAAGAAGAAGTCCTGAGTCGTTTTCCCGGCAGCGCCGATGTCCCCGGGACGTACTCAGCCGCAGCGAAGCGAGAATGGACGCGGACCGGAGACATCGGCGTGCCGGAGAACCCGTACCTGGCCTTGCCGAAGAGGATGAGGGTGCGCTTTTCCCTGACGGTGCCGGTGAATACTCTCAGGCCCGGAAAGACCCTTCGGTGCTGGCTGCCATACCCAAGGGCAGATGTACCCAGACAGACCGATATCAAATTCATCGAGGCAGGAGTGGACAGCGTGGCATATCCAATGGAAAAGATCACATTCTCCGATCCTTCATGCGCCCACAGCAGCCTCTATATGGAGGCCAAGACCAACCGGTACAAGGACGTGACCTTCTACGAGGTCTTCGAGTACACCTCCTACGGGGAATGGCACCCAATAGCACCCACGCTGGTGATGCCTTACGACACCACGACCGAGGAATACAAGGAATACACCTCCGAGCGGGAGAAGCATATCATATTCACCGACAGGATCAAAGCATTGGCCGACTCCCTCTCCGCCGGTATCGACAATCCCTACCTGCAGGCAAAGGCTTTCTTCACTTGGATAGATGAAAACATCCCTTGGGCGTCCGCAAGGGAGTATTCGACGATTGAGAATATTCCCGAATATGTCCTTACCGAAGGCCACGGAGACTGCGGCATGAAGACACTGCTCCTTCTTACCATGTGCCGTTACAAGGGTATTCCCGCGCGATGGGAGAGCGGCCTGATGATGCACCCAGGAGCGAAGAATCTCCACGACTGGGGAAAGCTTTATTTCGAGGGTTTCGGATGGGTGCCGGTGGACCAGAGCTTCGGCATGACACCTTACGGTGGCGATTTCTTCCTTGGAGGCATAGAGCCTTACAGGCTGATCGTGAACAATGATTACGGCAGAGAGTTCTCCCCCGCCAAAAAGTACCCAAGAAGCGACACGGTCGATTTCCAAAAAGGCGAGGTCGAGTGGGAATACGGCAACCTTTTTTACAACCAATGGGATTACGAATTCACGATAGAATACTTATAACAATATGAAAAAGAAGAGTTTAGCTTCGGCTCTTATTTGCCTGGCGATAGTGGTCGCCCTGTTCACCTACATGGGTGTGGTTATGGGTGCGGCCAATATGCTCAACACGATTATGCATACGGCGCACGACCTGTTGCTTAACACGGTCTTCTACCTTATGGGAATATGCGTCATCACCGGTGCCTTGGGTAAACTATTCGTGGAATTCGGGGTGGTTGACCTGATCGAGATGATCCTCCGGCCGCTGATGAGACCTCTTTTCAACCTCCCTGGAGTCGCCTCCCTTGGAGCCGTGATGACTTTCTTGTCTGATAATCCCGCGATTATCACTCTATCGAAGGACAAACGTTTCGCCAGCTATTTCAAAAAATACCAGTACATATCCCTTACCAACTTCGGTACCGCATTTGGTATGGGTTTGATAGTCATCATATTCATGATTAGCAACGGGTATTTCATGGAGCCTCTGGTGGGGCTTTTCGGGGCATTCGTGGGATGTATCGTGACCACGAGACTGATGCAGCATTTTGTCGTGAAGGCCTATCCTGCCTATAAGGAAGAGGACGTGGTGAGTGATGAGGAACTGGAATCCTTGAACGCCGAGCCTGAGCATATAGAAGAGAAAAGCGCCTTCTTGCGTACTCTCAACGCCCTTTTGGATGGAGGGAAGAACGGAGTGGAGGTCGGTCTGGCGATTATTCCTGGTGTTCTGATTATCTCGACACTTGTGATGATGCTGTCTTTCGGGGCCGATCCTTCCGGAGCATTCACCGGAGCCGCCTATCAGGGAACAGAACTGCTTCCCTGGCTAGCCAACAAGGTGGACTGGTTGTTCAAGGGACTGTTCGGTTTCAACGATCCCCATCAGATAGCGTTCCCGATAACCGCTCTCGGAGCCGTGGGCGCCGCTTTAAGCCTTGTTCCAAATTTTATCGCCCAAGGATGGATTGACGGCAACGCGATAGCCGTTTTCACAGCTATCGGAATGTGCTGGAGCGGTTTCCTCAGCACCCACACGGCTATGCTCGACTCCCTCGGTTACCGCGAGCTCACCGGCAAGGCGATTCTTTCCCACACGATAGGAGGCCTGGTGGCCGCCATAGTAGCCCACTTGATAATCGTCCTACTAGGTTTAATGTTTTAATATAACATATTGATAATGAGACAGATCATTGAATGTGTGCCCAATTTCAGCGAGGGGCGTGACAGAAGCGTGATAGACCAGATTGTGAAGGCGATAGCGTCTGTCGAGGGTGTGAAAGTTCTGAATGTGGATCCCGGAGAGGCCACCAACAGGACCGTGGTGACCTTTGTCGGAGAGCCAGCAGCGGTTGTGGAAGGCGCTTTCCAGGGGGTCAAGAAGGCCGGCGAGGTGATTGACATGAGGAAACACCATGGCGCGCATCCGAGGTCCGGTGCCTGCGACGTGCTGCCGTTGGTTCCGGTCTCTGGGATAACTCTCGAAGAATGCGCCACATTGGCCAGAGGTCTTGCCGAGAGAATATTCAAGGAACTAGGAGTTCCATGTTATTGCTATGAGGCCGCCGCCTTCAAACCAGAACGGAAGAATCTGGCGGTGTGCAGGGCCGGGGAATATGAGGCTCTCCCTGAGAAGATAGCCGACCCTGCCAGAAGACCTGATTTCGGGCCGTCCGAATACAACGAGACAGTCGCCAAAAACGGGGCTATCAATGTGGGAGCCAGGAACTTCCTTGTCGCCGTGAACTTCAACCTCAACACCACATCTACACGTAGGGCTATGGCAATCGCGTTCGATGTACGGGAGAAAGGCCGGAAGGCCCGTGAAGGCGGCTCATTGACCGGAAAACTCCTCAAAGACGCCGAAGGCAACCAGATTTGGATCCCAGGCACCCTGAAGGGCTGCAAGGCGATAGGATGGTATATTGATGAATATGGAATAGCCCAGGTCTCTATGAATATCACCGACATCGAGGCTACTCCACTGCATATAGCCTATGAGGAAGTCTGCAGGGCAGCTGCCGCCAGAGGCCTGAAAGTCACTGGCACTGAGATAGTGGGGCTCGTCCCTAAAAGGGTACTTATGGACGCCGGCAAGTTCTATCTTGAAAAGCAGAACAGATCGCTCGGAATCTCTGATGACGAAATAATGAAGATTGCCGTCAAGTCCATGAGCCTTGACGACCTACGACCGTTCAATCCCAAAGAGAAAGTCATTGAATACCTAATGGAAGATCCGGCGGAAATAGCTGTAAAGCAAAGACTTGTGAGAATGAGTCTGAAAGATTTCGCCACCGAGACCGCCTCGGAGTCACCCGCTCCCGGAGGAGGTTCCATTTCAGCATATATGGGAGCCTTGGGAGCCGCTCTTGGTACAATGGTCGCCAACCTTTCCGCACACAAAAGAGGCTGGGACGACCGATGGAAGGAGTTTTCAGACTGGGCAGAGAAAGGCCAGGCTATAATGAAGGAGCTGGTCGATCTTGTTGACGAAGACACAGCCGCCTTTGACAAGATCATGGCCGCTTTCGGTCTTCCAAAAGGAACCGAGGAAGAGAAAGCCGCCAGAGCACAAGCTATTGAGGATGCCACTCTTTACGCCTCACAGGTGCCTCTCCACACAATGAAAGCTTCATTTAAAGTCTTTGAACTCGCAAGGGCGATGGCTATCGAGGGCAATCCCAATTCGGTCTCTGATGCCGGTGTGGGAGCCTTGGCTGCCAGAAGCGCGGTTCTTGGAGCATGCCTAAATGTGAAGATCAATGCCGTTGGCCTTAATGACAAAGAGAAGGCTGCCGGGCTGATCGCGGAGGCTGAGAGTATCGCCGAAAAAGCGATTTCGGAAGAGAAGGAGATTTTGGAGATAGTTAACGGGAAGATAGATGGATAAGTTTCAAGAAGAGATTCTGGCAGGGATTCCGCAAGACAGGCTTCCTGATCCGAAACCTTACGACAAGACCATAAACCACGCCCCAAAAAGGAAGGACATACTGACTGAAAAGCAGAAGATCCTGGCACTTAAGAACGCCCTGAGGTACTTCCCGGAAAGATTCCATGCGGAATTGGCTCCGGAGTTCGCCAAGGAGCTGAATGACTACGGAAGGATCTACATGTACCGTTTCCGTCCCTCATACGACATCTATGCCCGCCCGATTGATGAGTATCCGGCCAAGTCCAGACAGGCAGCAGCGATCATGGCGATGATCCAGAACAACCTTGACCCTAAGGTCGCCCAGCACCCTCATGAATTGATAATTTATGGAGGCAACGGCGCCATATTCCAGAACTGGGCGCAGTACAGGCTGACAATGAAGTATCTCGCCACCATGACCGACGAGCAGACTCTTGCCATGTACTCCGGCCATCCGATGGGGCTGTTCCCGAGCCATAAGGACGCTCCGAGGGTAGTTGTCACAAACGGCATGGTCATCCCGAACTATTCCAGCCAGGATGACTGGGAGAGGTTCAACGCCATGGGAGTATCGCAATATGGTCAGATGACCGCCGGATCTTATATGTACATAGGTCCACAGGGAATCGTCCACGGCACCACGATCACCGTGATGAATGCCGCGCGGAAACAACTGGAAGCCAAAGGGATACCAGGAACCTCAGAGAATATGAGAGGTCTCCTGTTCGTAACCGCCGGACTCGGTGGCATGTCCGGAGCCCAACCGAAAGCCGGGAATATAGCTGGGGTGGTCAGTGTGACCGCCGAGATTAATCCCCTGGCAGCCAGGAAACGTTTCGACCAAGGCTGGGTTGACGAACTGCATGACAATCTGGACGAGCTTGTCATCAGGATAAGAAAAGCGGTAGACAATAAGGAAACAGTCTCTCTCGCATACGTAGGCAATGTGGTGGATCTTTGGGAACGGTTGGCTGAAGAGGATTTGAGAGTTGATTTAGGCTCTGACCAGACTTCTTTGCACAACCCTTGGGCTGGAGGTTACTATCCGGTCGGTTTGTCTCTCGAGGAATCCAAGAAGATGATGGCAGAGGATCCGGAAAGCTTCAAGGATGCTGTGAAAGAGTCGTTACGCAGACAGGTCGCAGCGATTAACAAGCTGACTGCCAAAGGAATGTATTTCTTCGACTATGGCAACGCCTTCCTGCTGGAGTCCTCCCGAGCTGGAGCAGACATACTCAAGCCAGACGGCTCATTCCGATACCCCTCATATGTCCAGGACATAATGGGTCCCCTTTATTTCGACTACGGTTTCGGACCATTCAGATGGGTATGCATGAGCGAGGATCCAGCAGACCTCGCCAAATCTGACGAGCTGGCGGTGAAAGTTCTCTCAGAAGAGGTATTGACGGCTCCCGAGGAGATTCGCGGCCAACTTAGGGATAATATTCGTTGGATAGAGGAAGCCGGAAGAAACAACCTCGTGGTAGGATCGCAGGCCAGGATCCTGTACGCTGACTGCGAGGGCAGGACCAAGATAGCCCTGGCCTTCAACGAGGCAATCGCCAAGGGAGAAATCAAAGCTCCTATTGTCCTTGGACGTGATCATCACGATGTCTCCGGTACCGACTCCCCCTTCAGGGAAACATCAAACATCTATGACGGATCTAGTTTCACAGCTGACATGGCGGTCCAGAACGTCATCGGGGACTCCTTCAGGGGAGCCACCTGGGTCTCCATCCACAATGGTGGAGGCGTCGGTTGGGGTGAGGTTATCAACGGAGGATTCGGAATGGTCATCGACGGCTCCGAGGACTCCGCCAGACACATCCGCCAGATGCTGTTCTGGGATGTGAACAACGGCATCGCCCGCCGTTCATGGGCGAGGAATGATGGGGCAAGGAGTGCCATCATCAGAGAAATGGGCCGAACCCCCGGCCTTCAAGTCACGATAGCGAACTTAGCAGATGATATGTTAGTGAGAAAAGCAATCGAAGATTATGACACACATCATCTCGAAAGAACATCTGAGCCTTGAGAGGCTTAAGGAAATCCTTTACAACCACGAGAAACTCGAGCTTAGCTCCGAGGCCAAGGCCGCTATAGAAAAATGCCGCTCCTATCTTGACAGCAAGATGGAGGACATCAGTCATCCGGTATATGGGATCACCACCGGTTTCGGCTCCCTATACAACGTGACCATTCCTATCGACCAGCTATCGCAGCTTCAGTATAACCTGGTTGTAAGCCATGCCTGCGGCACTGGCGAGACAGTCAGACCAGATATAGTCAGGCTCATGCTGTTGCTGAAGGCCCAGTCTTTATCCTATGGCCATTCAGGAGCGCAATTCATTACTGTCCAGCGGCTTCTGGACATGTTCAATAATGATATCTTGCCCGTTGTCTATCAGCAAGGCTCGCTTGGAGCCTCAGGAGATCTCGCTCCCCTGGCTCACCTTAGCCTACCCCTGATCGGTCTTGGCGAGGTGCTTTACAAAGGCAAGATCCGTCCAAGTCAGGAGGTCTGGAACGAGATGGGATGGGAACCTATCACATTGCAGTCAAAAGAAGGTCTAGCCTTGCTCAACGGAACTCAGTTCATGAGCGCTCATGCCATCTGGTGTCTTATCCAATGCCACAGGCTTTCCGAATGGGCTGACAAGATAGGGGCCATGTCCCTGGAAGCTTATGACGGCAGGATAGAGCCGTTTCTACCTCTCACCCACTTGCTTAGGCCTCATAAAGGACAGATTGACACAGCAGCCAGATTCATGAGACTCCTTGAAGGTAGTGAGCTGATAAACAGGCAGAAAGAGCATGTTCAGGATCCCTATTCCTTCCGTTGCATCCCACAGGTGCATGGCGCTGTAAAAGACAACTGTAGGTACGTTGAGTCCGTGATCGAGAATGAGATCAACTCAGCCACGGACAATCCCAACATATTCCCGGATGAGGACATGATAATCTCGGCTGGGAACTTCCATGGGGAACCGATAGCCATCCCGATGGACACGCTCGCGATCGCGATGTCCGAGCTGGCGAATATCTCAGAGAGAAGGATATTCAGGCTTATTTCAGGCCAGCGGGGACTGCCGAAATTCCTTGTGGCCAATCCTGGTCTCAATAGCGGATTCATGATCCCGCAGTACACCGCGGCTTCAATAGTGAGCCAGAACAAAGGCTTGTGCTGGCCCGCCTCTGTCGACTCCATCCCATCGTCACAGGGGCAGGAAGACCACGTCAGTATGGGTTCCAATTCCGCCACTAAACTTGTCAGGGTCGTGGAGAACTGCGAGACAGTTTTGGCGATTGAGCTATTTAACGCCGCTCAAGCGCTCGACTTCAGGCGCATGGAAGCTGGAGGGAAATCTTCGCCCGCTATCGAGAAGATCTACAGCGACTATCGCAAGGTGGTGCCTTTTATTGACAACGATGTCTATATGCATCCTTTGATCAACAAGTCTATCGAGTTTATAAGATGAAGATAATCAAGAATATCGGAGAGCTGATCGGAATCGTCCCTGAAGGTGTCCGGAGAAAAGAAGGGGATGCCATGAGCGAGGTCGTATCCATCAAGGACGCGTTCCTCTCTTTTGACAATGGGCTGATCCATGATTTCGGACCCGCCGGGCAGTGTCCTGACACATCCTCTGGAGACGAGATAATAGATGCCAAAAAAGGAATGGTCTTTCCGATGTTCTGCGATCCACACACCCACATCTGTTATGCGGGCTCGCGCGAACAGGAGTTCATCGACAAGATCAACGGACTGAGCTATGCGGAGATCGCCGCCCGGGGAGGAGGCATACTCAACTCCTCCGACTTGCTTCACGAGACCAGTGAGGAGGAACTCTATGAGCAGACTATGGGCAGGGTCAACGAGATGATAGCCAAAGGCACGGGAGCCATAGAGATCAAAAGCGGTTATGGTCTCAACACAGAGGATGAGATCAAGATGTTAAAGGTCATAAAAAGGGTGAAAGAGACCAGTCCGGCGATAATCCGGGCGACTTTTCTTGGCGCCCATGCGGTTGGAAGGGCATTTACAGGCAGACAAAAGGAATATGTTGACCTGGTATGCGAAGAAATGATTCCTGCTGTAGCGGAAGAAGGATTAGCCGACTTCGTGGATGTGTTCTGCGACGAGGGCTTCTTCACACCTATGGAGACATCAAGGATTCTTGAAGTGGGAATACGACACGGGCTTATCCCTAAGATCCACGCCAACGAACTTGCCTGTTCTGGAGGAGTGCAAGTCGGAGTGGCGCACAACGCCCTTTCAGTAGATCATCTTGAGAGGACTACACAGATTGAGATTGAGGCGTTAAAGGGCAAATCAACCATGCCCACAATGCTCCCAGGCTCATCTTTCTTTCTTGGATTGCCTTACGGAAACGCGAAGGAATTCATCTCCTCCGGCCTCGGTATCGCATTGGCTTCCGACTATAACCCTGGATCCTCCCCTTCCGGAGACATGCGTTTCGTCATGGCCCTCGCTTGCATCAAGATGAGGCTTTCACCGGAGCAAGCATTCAACGCCTGTACCCTAAACGCCGCCTATGCCATGGGAGTTTCAGACATCGCCGGCTCCATCACAAAAGGAAAGAGAGCGAACCTGATCATCACCAAGCCGCTCTCTTCTTTGGGATTTATTCCCTACTGTTACCAGTCAGCTTTCATAGAGAAAGTAATCATCTGAACGAGAATCTCGCACCGAAGGCCAGGACGAAATCGAACGGATGCTCCGTGTAGATGGACCTGACTTTGGAGTCGCCCGGTAAATGGTAACTTACACCAGGCTCAGCATATAGGCCGAAGCCTCCCGGGAGATTCAACTGCAGGCCAGCACCCGCATTCAACGACCAAGCCAATGGCTTGACAGCGAATGTGTTCCTTGTGACACTACCGGTAGATTCCCCTCCGACAGTCACCGATGTCTTAGACACCCCGCTGACACATTTCTCAACCATGCCACCGCCCAGGGCATAAACCGTAAACACATCCTTGTCCCATAGATTCGCCTTGAGATTCAGAGGCAAACCAAGATATCCCAGAGTCTGGGAATCCTCTGACACCCTGTTCCCGGACGAAGTCGTAAAGGTGCTGTGTAGGATGGAATAAGTCAACCCGGTCCCGAGAGAGAGAACATCATTTAACGGGAAATCTAGCGACAGAGACAATCTAACAGGCCTATGATGATCCTCATCCTTAGATACGGGCACAGATACCGTCCTTGTATAAATCGAGGCGTCATCCCTTGTACCGACCTCAAAATTAGCCGCATAGCCCTGGAAGAAAGGCCTAGTGTCCATGATGCTCGCATCTTGGGCATTCCTGGCGGCGCTGGAGAAGGAGAATCCGGCAGAAGGCTTGTTCTCCCCACGGCCACGACTCTCTCCGTCAGCCGGCAAATACTTTGACCAGTCCTCCCCGTCATGATTCGTCTTGAATCCGGTCTCTTTCTTCTGGTCCTGGATAACCTCCGTCGGTTTGTCCTGGACTTCCACAGGAGGTTCGACGACCTCCACGGGGAGCTCGACAGCTTCATCCGGAATCAGCTCCGATGGCGAGACGACAGCCAGGGAAGAACCCTTTGGAGCCGGGATTATGTGGATCGGCTCAACTACAGAAGGCGCCTGGTCTCCCCCATTGTCGACTGAAGAAGAATTGTTAATGTTGGGCGAGACCTGGCCTTCCGCTATCCTGTTATCGTCTTTGATGGTGTCATTGCCGTTGACGCGATCTATCATGCGCACTCCGGCGAAGACACCTAAAGCCAAGGCAGCAGCGACGGCGAAGCCCCACACCCAAGGCATATACCTCACCTTGTGTGTCTTGGCAGGGAAAAGCTCAGTCTCCAAGTGCTCCCACACCCCTTCGGGGGCAGGAGTCTCGACAGACTCCATCTTTTCCTTGACTATTTTCAACCAATCTTCGCTCATCGCTTTATCTTGACTTTTCCTAAATATTCCTTAATCTTCTTCGCCAAAATCATCCTGGCTCTGTACAGCTGCGAGGCTGACGTGCTCTCTGTTATTCCCAGCAGCTCGGATATCTCCTTGTGGTTTTTCTCCTCGAGGACAAAAAGGTTAAACACAGCCCTGTAACCATCAGGTAGTTCCTTTATCATCTCGTGGATCACCGCCGCCGGGACTCTCTCCACTTCAGGAGGCCCAGTGTCCTCCTCTACCTCCACATCCCTCAATTCTTCCTCGAACAATATCGGCACGCTCCTCTTCCTCTTCCGCAAAACCTTGAGGCACTCATTTACGACAATCTGCCTCATCCATGCTTTCAGAGACCCTTCCCCCCTGTAATCGAACTTGTCCAGAGAAGAGAAGATCTTGACGAAACCGTCTTGAAGGACATCCTTCTGGTCCCCCTTGTCGGGAAGGAAACGGGAGCATGTCGCCGCAAGGAAGGAGGAATAACGGTCGTAAAGTTGCCTGACCGCCTTCCTGTCACCATCCCTGGCCCTTTCAAAGACCTGTTTCTCTTTCTCCTCTGTCAACACGCTATTTCTCTGATGCCCTGTTACCGTACCTCAGCCTCAATGTTTTCTCTCCACTGAAAGACATCCAATGAAGAACAACAGAAGAAGGATCTCTGTACTCATCTTTCCTTGACATGTACATCTGACAGATCCTAAAGGCTACCAGACTCTCTTTCCAGGAACTCTGAAAATCTCCGTTGTCTTTGTGGACCAAATACAAGTGGTCCGGATGCTTCCGCGAAGCGTAGAGGTTGACAGAATGTAATGTGACATCTCCCCAGAATGTGGCGAAGTGGATCATAAGGTAGCCATCCTCAGAAAAGGTCATCCAATCAGGAATACCCTCATCCGTGACCACATCGAGAGGACTGCTTGACTCAAGCAACTCGGCTGTGGAACCGAAACCGGTCTTAACAACGGAGACCGGGATATCGGAACCTCCTGTCAGGCCGTCATCCACATCGATGTAGGTCGCGTCCCTAGTGACAATCGAGTCTATCCGCTCAACAGCGACCGTCCTTGTACAGAAACCGGTCCCAGGTCCCAGGTCCGAGAAAGCCACCAATGCCCTCACCTCCTCGCTGAAGGGATTATTCCAGCCAACAGGCTCGAGAGTGGTCCTCTCGTCCAACTGGAAATAATCCCGGCCAGAATAGGACTTCCTCACAGTCACGATGGCGTTTGCCCATCTGATGTCATCCTGCAGGCTTGCGAGCTCGGCTGTCTGTGATAAGGCAGAATCAAAATCCTCACGATCACATGCTGTCGCCAGAACAGCCAAAAGCGTCAAGACCGCCATGAAATGACATGAAAGGAGCAGATCCTTCTTCTTCAGCTTTCCAACATTCATCTTCATAGCTTCTATACTATAAATCCCGGATTTGAGAAATCTTGCATAAAAATGACAAAAAAATTTTTATATTGCGTACTGTTATTCAACGAATTTGACGAAATGGCCCGTAAATCCTTTTCCAGGTTGGGAATCTCATTGATCCCTATAACTACACTTGTGGCACTACTGGCTCTCGATATCAGCATTTTCGGGAGCGACGCGATCCTTGGCGCCAGCCAGGTTGCCTTGCTTTTCTCGGCTGGGATCTGCGTATGGCTAGCGATGTGGCTTTTCAAAGTTCCGTGGAGAGATTTCGAGGAAGCGATAAAAGGCAATATAGGTGATGTAACTACAGCCATTGTTATCCTTTTCCTGATTGGAGGTATCTCGGGGACTTGGACCATGAGCGGCATCGTGCCCACTTTTATTTATTATGGAGTCAAGATAATCAGCCCCAAGATATTCCTGGTGACCGCTTGTGTGATTTGTGCGTTGGTGTCACTGATGATCGGTAGTTCCTGGACCACTATAGCCACAATAGGAGTAGCCCTGCTCGGCATTGGGAAGGCTGAAGGATTCAGCGATGGGGTTATCGCAGGAGCGATCATCTCGGGAGCCTATTTCGGAGACAAAATATCCCCACTGTCCGATACGACTGTAATGGCCTCATCCTTAAATAAAGTGCCTCTATTCCAGCATATTCGGTATATGTTCTTCACTACGGTGCCTTCAATTACCATAACGCTGATCATATTCCTTATCCTCGGATTGACCCATTCAAGTTCCGATGCGGCCACAATCTCAACCTACACGGACACACTTGCCGCCAGATTCAGGATCACTCCATGGCTATTTATCATACCAATATTGACTGGCGTGATGATAGCCCGGAAAATGCCGGCGATAATGGTGCTAGCCTTGTCGATTCTACTTGCTGTGGTTGCTGCCCTGGTATTCCAACCGTCAATAATCCACGAGATCGGTTCCAAGGCCGCGGAAGGCGTCAGATGGAAAGTCATGTTCACCGGCGTGGTGCAGACAATCTACGATTCGGTTAGTCTCGACACAGGCAATCCGGAAGTGAACCAACTTGTTTCCACAAGGGGGATGGCAGGAATGCTCAACACGGTTTACCTGATTATCTGCGCCATGTGTTTCGGAGCGGCTATGAAAGCCAGCGGGATGTTGCGTAACCTGGCCAGTATGATTATTCCGCTCACCAAGCGCCGCACCAGCCTCGTAGCCTCGACAGTCACGACCGGAACCGTCCTAAACGGGATCGTGTCCGACCAGTATCTATCCATCATATTGACTTCCAGCATATTCAAGGATGTTTACGAGAAAGATGGATACGAAGGAAGGTTACTGAGCCGAGCCGTGGAAGACTCTGCGACAGTAACCTCGCCATTGTATCCTTGGAGCAGTTGCGGGATGACACAAGCCACTATTCTGAGCGTGCCGACCCTAACTTATCTCCCATTCTGTTTCTTTAATATCATCAGCCCATTCATGAGCGTGATCGTAGCCGCGACCGGCTACAAAATATTCAGGAAAAAGCCGACTACTTGTTCTTAAGAAGGTCACGGATCTCCTCAAGAAGAACCACATCATCAGGCTTGGGTGCGGGGGCCTCAGGCTCGGCGGGAGCCTCTTCCTTCTTCTCGGTAAGAGCCTTGGCTTTATTGATGCCCTTGATTACCAAGAAAATGCAGATAGCGATAATGATGAAGTCGAATATCACCTGCAGGAAATTACCCCAAGAGATAGCGACCTCGGGCTTGACAACCTCCTCGCCTTTCATGACTGCCTCCTTGAGGACCCACTTCCAATCAGTGAAGTTGAGGCCGCCGCAAAGAGCGCCCACAGCGGGCATGATAATGTCGCTCACCAGAGAGGTGACGATCTTTCCGAAGGCACCGCCGATGACCACACCGACAGCCATGTCAATGACATTTCCCTTCATCGCGAAGTCCTTGAATTCGGACCAGAATTTACCTTTTGCCATAATGCTTTTTATTTGAGTGTTGTTAGGAATATCTCCGTCTCTGAAAGCGCCTCGACCTTACCGACATCCATCATCCTCAACTTTTCAGGCATCACACCATACACCGGATGCGAGGCACATTCTTTAATATAAAAGTCCATTATAGGGAATCTCTCTCCCCAACCGTCCTCATCAAATATAGTGAATATTCTGTCAGAAATCAAATGCACTCCCGAAAAAGCGTATTTACGGAAATGGGAAGGATCCAAACCGGGATACGGGCTTCGAACTTCTCCTGTCTCGACATTAGTCCACCCTACCATACGCATGTCATCATCGAAAAGAAGATACCGCTTGGTTACCCTTTCACTCACAAGAATGTTGGAAAGCGCTCCAGGACGGGCCTGAGAAATGAACCAACGGATATCCAGATCGGAAAGGATATCCACATTATGGACAAGGAAAGGGCCATCACCCTCCAGAAATTGCCTGGCATGACGGATTCCGCCCCCAGTTTCCCTCAACAAGTCTCTCTCATCAGAGACAATAACCTTTGTCCCGAAACCAGCCTGCTCCCTCAAATAATTGATTATCAGGTCTGCAAAATGATGGACATTGACCACAATATCCTCAATTCCAGCGGCTTCCAGCTTTCTCATCACATGAGATAGCAAAGGCTCACCACCCACTTGGACAAGCGCTTTGGGAATGGAGTCAGTCAAAGGCTTAAGTCGGGTGCCGAGGCCTGCGGCGAAAACAAGGGCTTTCATCTGCGATTATAATATCTTCTCGATGTCCAGTTCCCGGTGAGAAACCGTTATCTTTATGTCAAAGCGCTCTGACAGGTGATTTGCCAGATGCTCAGCGCAATAGACCGATCTATGCTGGCCCCCGGTGCAACCGAAACAAACCTGCAGATGGGTGAACTTCCTCTCCATGAATCGTTTGACATGTGCGTCGACAAGAGGGAACACGCTCTCCAGGAACTTTGTCACCTCTCCATCATCCTCAAGAAACTTGATTACTTCCTGGTCCAACCCGGTGAATTGGCGATAATACTCGTATTTCCCGGGGTTGTTTACCGCGCGGCAGTCAAAGACATACCCTCCGCCGTTGCCGGTAGTGTCGGCCGGTATACCTTTCTTATAGGAGAAACTGAATATCCTAACCTCCAGCCTCTTGTCCTCAGCGATATTATTGAACTGGGACATGGTGGTGAGCTTGGAGAGGATGGAATTGAGGTACGGATACGACTCAAAAGGCTTCTGAAGAAGCTTCCTCAAGTTGCTGAGCGCGAATGGCACACTGGCGAGGAAATGGGGCTTCTTCTCGAAATAGCCCCGGAAACCGTACGCTCCCAAGACCTGTAGACTCCTGAACAGGATGAAAAGCCGCAACCTTTCATGAAAAACATCCTCATCAACGGGCATATATCCCTTAAGCGACTTGAGATAGGTCTGGACCATCTCCTTGCGGAGAGTCTCCGGATAACGGGCCCTGGCCTGCCAGACGAAAGAGGCCACATCATAATAAATAGGTCCCTTGCGTCCTCCCTGGAAATCAATGAAATAAGGCTCACCATCCTTTACCATTACATTTCTAGACTGGAAGTCACGGCACATGAAAGTCTCCCCCATGTCGCTCATCAAGTCATCCCTCAACCTCTCGAAATCCTCTTGCAACTTCACCTCATTGAACTCCAACCCAGTCGCCTTCAGGAAACAGTACTTGAAATAATTGAGGTCGAACATTATCATCCGTTCGCTGAAAGCCGGCTCTGGATAGCATACCGACCAGTCAAGCCCTTCGGCACCCTTGAATTGGATCTTTGGAAGCGCTTCCATGGCCTGGCACAGAAGATGACTCTCGTAGGAGCTATACTCCCCACTCTCACGGCCATGGGACACAAGCTTATAAAGCTGGTCGTCACCCAGATCCTCCTGGACGTAACGCATCTGGTCATCCGAAACCGCCAAGACCTTAGGGACTCTTATTCCCTTCTCGACGAAATGACGACTAAGCTTGATGAAAGCGTTGTTCTCATCCTTGTTGGTCCCAACCACACCAATAATGGAGATATTTCCGCCCTTCAAGCGGAAATATCTCCTATTGCTACCTGAGGAGGTCAACTCCTCAACTTCTGTGGCTCTCTGACCTGTATAGCTTTCGAATAAATCCTTGAGCTTTTCCATCAGATCAATAGAGATCGTTGTATTTCACTCCGTTGGAGTAATAATTATGCTGCTGCGCGAGCTTGCCGTACATCTGGCCCAGGACCTCGAGATAGGGCTTGCCCTCCACGAGGGTGGTCCTGTAGACGGTGTCGTCCACCTTGTAGTAAGATACTCCATCAAGGGTGATGGTGTCGTAGTCATCGGGAAGCTCCTCGACGAGGGCTCCGGCCGGAGGGACTATGACCTCATACTGGCCTTTGGAGTTTACGATGTAGAACACACCGTCCTGATAGTAGTAAGGCTGATCCGCGTAAGCGTAGCTCTGCACCAGTCCAAGCCTGTTGGCGAGGGTGTACGCGTCGTTGGCCCTTGTGGTATTCAAGGCGATCGCGTTATTCTGCGCCGCGATAGTGGCGTTGTTCTGGGCGATGATCCTGTTCTGCTCGTCGATGACCCTGTTGTTGGCATCAATGGCGTTGAACAACCTGTAGGTGTTGCAGTAGTACGAGAAGCGTACTCTGGAGAACAGCAGGTCAGAGATCGCCAGGTCGATGCAAACTCCGAAAGGAGGTCTGCAGACTACCCAGTACCCACCGTAGGGCCTGTAGTAGATCCCATCATACAAGCAGTACTCGATTCCCCAATAGGTCACCCTCCTGTAACGAGGCGGCAGGTAACTGACCCTGTAGCCATAGTAGTGAGGGGCGTGACCCCAGAAGTGTCCCGGATGGTTGTAAGGGAGGAAGTCACGGTCCCTCGGAGGGATCCTGTGGACGTTCCTGTCCTCTCCAATCCTCATGAAGTCATTGCGGGTCTCTCTCATCACGTCGTTTCCGGCGCGCGACATATTCTTGTCGTAGGTGGCGAGACCGTCACGGGTGGCGTTGCCCACGGACTGGGCCCTCTCCCTGGCGGAGCCGTTACCCGCGCTGCGGGATGAGTTGCTCCTGGAAGATCCGGACCGGCCGATAGGCTGGGCTACCCTGGAGCTGGAGCTCCTGGAAGCGGAAGCGGTGGAACTTCTCTGGGAAGTGGCTGAGCTTCTCTGGGAGGTGCCGCTGCCTACCTGGGAGCTACGGGAGCTGGAGGTGGTGGCGGAACTTCTCTGAGAGGAGCCGGAGCTTCTCTGGGAGGTGCCGCTGCCTACCTGGGAGCTACGGGAGCTCGAAGTAGAAGCCGAGCTTCTCGAGGAGTAGGAACCGGAGCTTCTCTGGGAAGACCCGGAGTTGACCTGCGCTGAACGAGAGCTGGAAGGTGCGGAAGAAGAACTTCTCGACATGCTAGCCGAACTTCTGGAAGAAGAACCGGAAGAGCTGCTTCTCACGCTGGAAGCGGAGGATGAGCTCCTGGCACTTGATGTTGAAGACGACGAGCCTCTGCTCGAGGAAGATCTATTCTGGGAATATGAATCCACAGGGAACGCGACCATGGCAAGAGCCACTATCGATGCGATCGCGATTTTAAGGATGTTTTTCATATTACAGTAGTTTTAGTAGTTAATCGTACATCAGGTACTTTCTGGAGAGCTCCTTGAAACCTTCGACATCCTTGGACCAGTAATCCGAGATATCTGCGACTTTCAACCGCTTCTCAAAAGTCGTCCTTACATAATCCGTACCACAAACTTTATCGATCATTCCATTTCTGCCTGGAGACAGCTTAAAGGGATTCTTCGAGGGATATAATTCGTAAATTGCCTGCATCACATAGAACTGAGTGAGGGTGCAACAGGCCGCCTCAAAATCGGTGTAATGATACTGCACTCCATGGATCAGTTTCCCTTGGGCGCTGCCGGAAAACGGCTTGAAGTGAATAGTCCTGAAAGCGATCCCAGGAAGGTTGTAGCTATCCAGACGGGCTTTTAGTTTGTCCGCGTCTATCCACTCCGCGGCGAAGACCCCGAACGGCAGGGTATAGCCTATTCCGATATTCAGATAATTCTGGAACTCACCTACTATTCCGGCCGATGGATAATTGATGGCGGATTGGGGGTAAGGAATATTCGGGGACGGGAGAACCCACGGGAGTTTCGTATCCTCAAAGAGCATATTCCTGCTCCAGCCCTCCATAGGAACGACGGAAAGCTCACATTTGAGAGGTTTCTGGTCACCTTTCTCACCACAATTGAGACCTTCCTCATTGATCAAGGTAGCCAACTCTCCAACAGTCAGACCGTAGATGTAAGGGATCTTGAACTCGCTGACGAAAGAGTGGAAGCCATCCTCCACGACGCAGCCCTCTACCTTATTGCCACCCAACGGATTAGGGCGATCCAGGACCATAACTTCAATCCCTTGCTCGGCGCAAGTCCTCATCACCAGGCCGAGGGTACTGATGAAAGTATAAGAGCGGCTACCGACATCTTGTATATCATACACAATTATGTCCAAGCCGGAGACCATCTCAGCGGTAGGCTTACGGGTAGCACCGTAAAGAGAAAATACGGGAAGACCTGTCACAGGATCCTTGCCGTCCTCGACACGACCACCAGCATAAATGTCTCCACGTACACCATGCTCCGGGGCAAAGAGCTTCTTCAGATTCACCTCAGGGGCGTCGTACAGAATGTCGATCGTGGAACGCAGGTTGCGGTCAACTCCACTTGGATTAGTGACCAAGCCGACCCTTTTCCCGATCAGACCTTCGAATCCCCTGGATTCCAGGACCTCGATCCCGACTTTGACCATCGGAGAGTCAGGGACATTAATCGAGGCAGGGGCGTTTCCGGAGGCTCGGGCGCAACATGTCAGCAGCAAGGCGGCTGAGAGGATAAACCATTGTCTTGTCCGCATATTATTCAATATTAATTATTTACAAGTTCATCATCGGCGCCCAGGATCTTCGAGCGGGCGATAATGGCGGCCGCGAAAGTTCCCAAACATGAAATCATCACCATGGTGAAGAAGCCCACATATCCGAGCCATTGCTGAAGGTATCCCGCGACAAGGGCCGGCAGCTTCATGGACAGCCACATGAAAGCTGTGCAGAGAGCGTAATGGGATGTTTTCAACGGACCGTCCACAAAGCGCATCATGAAAAGAGTGTAGGCGGTGAATCCGAATCCGTAGCCGAATTGGTCAAGGACGATCAATGAACCGATTGACCACACACTTGTCGGATGCGCGAGAGCCATGAAGAGATAAACGGCGCAAGGGAGGGCCAGCGAGAGGGCCATAGGCCACATTGACGCCCGCAGGCCACGTTTGGAGGCATATATTCCTCCAAGAATACCACCGAGAAGGAGCGCGACTACTCCAAAGGTGCCATATACAAGGCCGTACATCTCGGTACCCGCCCCAAGGCCACCTACTTCAGCACCATCCTTGAAAAACGGATACAACAGATTGAGCGACAGGGCCTCAGGAAGCCTGAACAGGAGAAGGAACGCTATCGCCCACCACACTCCTTTCTTCAGGAAGAATGAGCGGAATGACTCTCCAAACTCCGCCCAGATAGCGGATGATGACCTGGTCTCCCGTTTGTCCTGGTCCTCAGCGGCTTTGGGAAGGAGGAACAAGTGATAAACCGACACCAAAGCCAGCAGCACAGCGCATATCAATATGACCATCGCCCATGAGCGGGGAACATCACCGGAACGTTTTTGGAGAACACCTCCAAGCATCACGAGCAGGCCCTGGCCGAGGACAAGTCCTCCCCTGTAGAAGGTGTTACGGATTCCAACAAAAGAGGATTGGCGCTGCCTGTCAAGGGCCAGCATATAATAGCCGTCAGCCGAGATGTCATGCGTGGCCGAGGCGAACGCGACTATGACAAATAACGCCAGAAGCACAGACATCGAGCAGAAAGGCAGGCAGAAAGCGATCACCGCCAAAGTCGCCATCATCGTGAACTGGGTCAACAGGATCCACCATCGCTTGCTGCGGAATATGTCCATGAAAGGACTCCACAGGGGTTTGATAAGCCAAGGAAGGCTGATCAGGGTGGTAAGAGGACCGAGAGTGCCGTTGTCCACCCCCATATCCTTAAAAATGGCGAGTGCTATCGTGTTTACTATAGCGTAGGGCAAGCCTTCAATCAGATACAATGTGGGGACCCACCGCCATGGAGACGCATCAGCTTTCATATTCTTTCTATTGTGGAACTTGGATAATAATGCCTTAATATCTCATCGAAGTGATATCCCTTCGCACCCATCACAGCCGCGCCGATCTGGCAAAGGCCAACTCCGTGGCCCCACCCAGAGCCATCGAGGATCAGCCTGTCTCCTTCCCATTTAACATGGAAAGCTGAGCTCTTTAAATGGGAATCGGAAAGCCACTTCCTGATTATCAACTCCTTCCCAATGACCATTGATCTTTTGTCCCCCTCGATCCGCAGTCTTTTAATACGGCCTGAAGGGCCTCTCTCAATAGGCACAAGATCCCTGATCACACCGAAGTCGATCCCTGAGCGCTGACGCACAAGATCGGAGACTTCCGCCCTGGAATATTCTGTCCGCCAACGGTAGAAGTCCTTGGTCTCGAGGTCATAATCATTAAGCACTTGGGAAAGGATGGTCTCGTCGGTGGTGTCGCAGAAAGGATCAGCGCCTTCTTTTTCATCCGGAGTGTCTGGAAGTGATTGGAGATAAGGATAGTCCTTATCCTCCCAGCAAGTGCTGAAAAGTTCCATCCTCCCGCCGCAGCATTTTGAGAAACGAGCGTCACAGATCTCCCCTTCTGACATCAACACCATCCCCCAAGTCTGGTCAATCGCCTTCATGACAGTATCCCCAACCACCATAGACAGGCCTTGGTAGCGTTGGCAATGGTCGTCCGCACATACATCGAAGCGAGTATGGTCCTCATGGTCAAACCATTTGATATATTCCTTATTATCTCCACTTATCTCAGATGAGACGTGACCTTCACTGATAATAGAGGAATCGAGTTTGGTCACGAGGGCTGGCACGCAGTTTATCTTGGCAAGCTCTTCTTTCGGGACACCGGCAGCTTCCTTTGCCTTCCGATGGGCGATCTGCGCCATGACCCATGATCTGGATATAACGGCATGAGCTTTAAGGAATTCCAATCCCGCCGAGGACTTCATCTCGGAAGAAATGACACTCAACAGATAGTCTTCAATACCAATCACATTGACAGCGGTCACCTTGCCGCCGTCCACAATGAATTTGAGCGTTCCGGCATATTTGTGGGTGACTTTGCGCTCCCAGTGGAAATCCACCCCTATGGTCACATCCTTCAAGATGAATGACGGTTCGGCAAACATAGTGGCCTCGGTCTGAGCCTCGAACACCAACTCATCGTATAGAGCCCCATTGTATGAAATCTTCCCCTCCTGATAAGCCACTCTTTGTGGCCCGGCACCGTCGGAAATGATCTCAAACTCTATTTCGGGAGCGGACATAATCCCGACCTCCAACGTTTGCTGAGTACGGGTCAGACGCCATATAATATCATTGTCAACTTCCTGAGACACAGTTACTTCACCAACAACTTCGCCAAGGAGAACTGAATCAAGCTTCTTGAAATCCTCCTCACGTGTCGTGATGAACACTCCTCCCATGTCAGCGCATCCCGGACTCATCGCGAGATGGTCAGGACCAGATGAGAAATAATGGCTGGAACGATGCTTCTCACGGAATATGACGACTGTCCGGAACTTCCCTCCCGACCGCCAGGTGATGACATTGATTCTAGGCTCGGTGTCGCCCTCAAGAACCGGGGCGCAGTCCAGGAGCCTGTAGAAAAGCTTGGCCTGAGATTTTGGGGTGGAGGCTTGGAGGACATATATCCCTCTCGCATATTCCTCCAGATGGAAGAGACGGGCTTCCCGGACGTTTGTCAGATATCGCAGCTTCGGCCCACCCGAATCCAGAAGGGACTCGACTCTGGCGACAAGAGGCATACGGCCTTTAGGACAAGCCTGAAAATGGAAATGGTCCGGTGCGGACGCCCCACTCTTGGGACCATTGTAAAAACAAATGTAAGGCTCATTCTCCTTGACGAAGTCCAGCATGTCCTGATAACGTCTCCAGATTGACTGGGGAATATGCTGGAAACTGGATATCACAAGATGTCTCGGGAATATCGGGAAAGGATTCAAGGTTATGCGGTACATCTTACCTTTCCGCCCCTCGAAATCAATGTTGTACTGCTCCTCGGGCCTGTTTTCTGGACAAAGGAAACAAGGTCTCGCCGCGATGGACTCCGGATCCAAAGCCGCTTCCGAGGAGACTTTCCGAGCGGGATTGAACTGAACGGTCACATCAAGGCCTCCCACATTGAGAGTCTTAGTCTTTGCTTTACGGAGATCACGGTAATTCCCGGCCGCCAAAGGCCAGACAGAGAGTTGGTCCCGTATGAATTTTTCTATCTCGGTTCCCATCACAGAAGAGCCAAAAGGGATTCCTTCATCTCGGAGAACTCATGCTCGAAATTTGGAGTGATTATTCCTTTACCCAACGACGAGAATATCTCCTCCATAGTCCAGTAACGGCAATCAGCCACCTCGTCAAGGTTGAAAGACTCTATCTTGAAATTGCCGACAGCGGCGAACACATTGACAAGTTCTTTCTCTGTGGAACTTTCCCATATATAAGTCTTTAGCCAAGTAGGGTTGAACGCGCTGAAACCCAACTCCTCGAAAGCTTCCCTATATAAGGCTCCCTCAATCAACTCGCCGTAATCCACATGGCCTCCGACAGCCGTGTCCCACTTCCCTGGAAGCAGGTCTTTAGTCATGGACCTTTTCTGAAGGAATAACTCTGAGGAACGGTTAAGGATATGCAAATGGACCACAGGATGCAACAATTTGAGTCCTGAATGGACATCCTTCCTGGAAGCCTGTCCGATAACCAGGCCGTTCTCCTCGACAATAGGTAACATCTCGGAGCCAGACATCGACCTTATCCCAGGCTTGTCCACGGTAGGGAGAGGAAGCAACGGGGCGGGGTCAACTGGATAAATAAGCTCAAACATCTGATTATCAATAATTGATGATCCTCAATTCTTCTTCTGTGTAAAGCAGCTGGTCGATGAAGTCAGGGGCTATTCTGGCCAGCAGCATAAACACTCCGATGAACACAACCGCGGCTCCGGCCACACTCAACGCGGCCACCAGCCAAGGGCGTCTTTTCCTTTTCGGAACCGGGACCTTTTCAGCCACACCTGAAGCCACTTCAGTCACAACTGGAGTACGCGGAGGCTCGACCACCTCTTGGAGTTCCTTCACGGCGGCCTCTATCTCCTCAGGGGTCTCCTCGTGCGCCTTCAAAGAGACAGGCTCAAGACCGTAACCATAAGGATAAATGTCCAGATCCTCGTCAGCGATAAAAAAGAAGGCGTTCTCCTTGGTTGCCCGGAGACGTCCCAACCCTGGAAGGACAACGACTTTTTTCGCCTGAAGGGTCTCTTTCAGTCCGGAGACGAACTCACCCACAATCTTCTCCGCCTTATCCCGGTCGATACCGTTAGTCTCGGAATAGAAATCCGAAAGAATATTGTCCGATTCATCCCAACGCTGACGGAATGAGAGACGGCGGTAAGGAGGGTTGATCGTGTAACCCTTATCGGAAAAAGTTGAAGGCATAAGTTCGGAGACAAATGTCCCTAGTCCTGGCAACGTAACTTCATCATTGTCAAGGAGCAAATCCTTCACTATTCCAGAGAAAAGGTCGATATCCATCTCAATGTCGCGATTATTCTTACAAATATAATCAAAAAAACACTCAAAAAAATTTGGAGAAATATCTTTTTGTTGTACCTTTGCAATCCCGAAAGGGAACTAACCTTCCTCAATAGCTCAGTTGGTTAGAGCACCTGACTGTTAATCAGGGGGTCGTAGGTTCAAGTCCTACTTGAGGAGCCAAAGCGGACAAATTGCTGAAATCGGCAGTTTGTCCGTTTTCTTTTTCTCCATAACTCTCTGATTTCAAGCCGTATGTAAAGAGGAACTCGTTCTTGGAAAGAGGTTCAATATGATACCAACTCCAATTGGGTTAAAAACGGGTGGAACAGCGAAAACGCCTTGAATGAATAGATATTATCGGTTTTCCTATTAGCCAGATAGTCCTGCTTGAAGCCAGATATAGTTGTGAATGATGAAAAAAGAGAAATAGCTTCAAGCAATAAA
>JAEEGK010002690.1_pt1 | contig 44580 bp, 37 predicted proteins | sample 8958771 | NCBI WGS metagenome assembly JAEEGK01 (sample SAMN16246547, study PRJNA631951) | gut metagenome | biome: gut microbiome; feature: rumen; material: SC-attached | host: Bos | place: Iran: Karaj | collected 2018-10
TTCCTTGTCTCTGCACTGTCAATTTTCCTGCATTGCAAACATTTCAATGATCTCGGCTTCCCGACACGCACCCGCCGCTAAGGGCGTCAAAAAAATCGCTCACGCAATTTGCATCTTGTGAGTCGAAAAGCGTTGCAAAATTACTGCCGCAGCGCAAACCGGCAAAACTTTCACCACATTATTTCTCGAAAATAACGTCCTTTAACAATAAAATGGCGATTTTATACAGATTTTACCGTTTCCAGGGAGATTTTAGGCGTTCACCTGGACTGTAATACCTGAATCCCGGAATCGCTGAGCGATGCGCTCCAGTTCCTCTTTGGAAACTTTTTCCAGGTTTTCGGCGGGAGTTTTGCGGTCAATGCTATAGAGCATCACCTCGCGGGGTCTGATTTGGAGATAAGCGCTGAGCAGTGCATCGAGTTCGTCGTCGGTAGTGTTGTCAACGCGCTCGCCGTTGTACTCGCCGCGCACCATAATCGTTTGTACCACACACTGGCCACCAAACTGCTTGAGGTCGGCAATCACGCCCTCGGGTAAACAGTTGGGCGAGACAGGGCGATTAAGTACCCTAAAGGTACGGGGCATGGCACTGTCAAGCTTGAGGATGTTGTTGTCCACCTTGCGCAGGGCATCGGCCACAGCAGGCTTGCCCGCCATGGTCGAGTTGCTGAGCACCGATACTTTGGCATTAGGGAAATACTGGTTGCGAAGCCTCAACACGTCCTCAACCACTTTTTTGAATTCGGGATGAAGCGTAGGCTCGCCGTTGCCCGAGAAAGTGATCACGTCCAAGGTCTGTCCCTGTTCCTTCATCTCCTCGAGTTTGTGCTTGAGCTGCCGCTTTACTGTCTCGCGTGTGGGTACGCCGTCCTTACCAGCGCCCTGGGCATTGAAGCCCGCCTCACAGTACAGGCAGTCAAATGAACAGATCTTGCCGTCATTGGGCATGAGGTTGATGCCGAGTGACATTCCCAGCCTACGGCTGTGAATGGGACCATATATCGTCGAGTGAAATAATACTGTTTGCATTTTATTCTGTAATTTTATTGTTGACACATTATTAATATATAATTAAATGCTATTACACAAGATTCAGTTGCTGGAAGATATCACTGACATCAATGTGTGTTAAGGTGCGCCGTTGCTGCAAAGCGTCAGCAAACGCATCCATCGCCTTGCGCACCTGAGAGTTGGCGAACAATCGCACCATCTGGTCAAACGCCGCGTCAAAAATAGGTTCCACCTCATCGCGTTCCAACTGGCAATAATCGCGGCCGTCTTCATAGGCCGCGTTAAACAGGTCGTCACGCAACCGGTCATCGACACGCTCGTTATCAAGCACCATGCGGCGGCACAAAGCGTTGGCTACCGCCAGTCCCACAGTGATGCGATAGTGGCCCAAGATATACTGCCAAGCGCCACGAGCCGACAGGCGGGGATTGCCCGCAAAATTGAACTCGGGCGTGAACTGGATGCATTCCGGTCCATCGCCATCGAGCGTGACTGCGGTAAACAGGTCGTCGGCGTCAAAGACCGATAGCCCCAGCGCCATGCCTGCCACACCATAGCTCTTGTCGAGCTCATCACGATATTTCATCAATCGTTTGTCTGCCATATCTTTTCAGTTTCACTTGCGGCCAAAGTCAGCCGGTATCTCGCCCCACTGGGCCGTGTCCCACTTGAGGATGGCATTGCGCCAAGTGTGGGTGTTGAGCCATCGCTCGGCTCGCCCGATGATATCAAACAACCGCGCGTTGGCATCGGTGCGCGCTAGCTTGGTACGGCATTGCTTCGCCCTCACCCACGCCAGTGCGGTCCGGCTGTCGCTGTAGATGGCGGTATGGTCGTTGCCCTGGTTAGTGAACAGCGCCAGCGCATGGACAATGGCGAGGAACTCACCGATGTTGTTCGTCGCGTCGGGAAACGGCCCTTGACGGAACAATTCAACGCCCGTGGGCACATCCACGCCACGATACTCCATCATCCCGGGGTTGCCCGAGCAGGCTCCGTCAACGGCAATGCTGTCGCGCACGATCTCGGGGATGGCCTCATAGTTGACAAACTCGCGCGGCGCCCGCGCGATCGCCCTTAGGATTTCCATCTCACCTGGGTCGTTGCGAAACGCCTCAACCGCCTCCTGCTGGGAGCCAAACGCCTTGTAGCGGGCTCCAGGAAACCCCTTTACCCGCAACTCGCATTCTGCCCACGAGTCACAGATGCCAGGCTCGGTTCCCTGCCACACCACATACCACTTGCGTTTGTCGTCTGCCATAAAACAGTTGTTAAAGCGACAAAATTACATCATTTTTCTGAAATCGGCAAATCTGCTGCCATCGGCAATAATCTGAAGACAAGAAGGACAAGAAATACAAATAATTAGTTCCATAATTAGCCGACAGTCAAGCGCGCGGATGCCCAAAAACGTAGAGGCGCAAAAACTGTGCATGTCAAAGGCCATGAAAGCGAGCTTTCAATGGCTGAGCGCAGCCGGGTTTATCCAAAATCTTGCGTCTCAGGAACGCGCCAGCCCCAAAAAACGCTGCCCGCCGGAGGGTGATGATGGCGGGCAGCGCAGGTCGTGATGAATTTAATTATACTCCTAAAGAGCACTATTGGAGCAAATCATCCTTTACCTTCTTCGGGCGAAGAAGGGATATATTGAGAGGGGGCCTTCCTCCACAGCGGCTCACGCCGCAGCTCACCGTGGGCCCCCTATCTCGTGGATTACCCTATTGCGATAGTAGCCATATTTTGTGTGCGAAATGATTTCAACTATCTGCCAGCAGGTTAATAGACTTCAAAGTTTCCCTCAAAGTTGCCCCATGCTGGAGAGTTGACAGTGATGCAGTACTCGCCTACTGGGAGCGTCGAAACATCGATGGTGCCGTAGCTGCCGTCCACCCAGGTTGAAATCATGCTGACGCCCGTAGTTACCGATGTAATATCAACGTCATAATAGTCCACCGCTTTGGTCCCGTAAATGATAATACTATGTGTATCATTCTTATATATAACGTATGGTTTGTCATCTATTGATTCATCACGGGTGGGATTATTGGATTTGTCACGCAGATTGATAGACGATTCATCATTGGCCAGCAGCATCCCTATCAGCGATGTCACGTCAGCCATGTTAACAAGGCCATCCAAATTCACGTCATAGGATGGGATAGTCGCATTAAAGCTTTTAAGCAAGAATTCAATGATTTCTACCACGTCATTAAGGTTGGTAACCATGTCACCGTTCACGTCACCCGGGAGACCAGGCACGTTATCACTATTATTGTAGCACATGCCCTTGTAGATGACCTTACCGTCCTTGATGACGTGGCTCAGGCCCCAATACTCCTGATAGTCGGCATCGGGGTCGGGCTTGCGCGTGAAGGGGGTCAACAGGTCGCCCATGTCGCGGCTGTCAAAGCCGATGCCCTCGACCACGTAGCATAGGGGCTCGTCGCCGTCGCCGTAATAGGCATAGCGCCTGCATCTTTGGCCTTCAATCCAGACAGGCTCCACTTCCACGAAGTTATCCAGCGTCAGCTCGTCTCCAGTCTGCATAAAGCTAAAGAAACTAATCGGATTATCACCACACAGCACCGACTCATAATATTGGTAAGGAACAAACGTGTATAATGTAAAGATATTATTCACAAACCAATTTATTATAAGCCGTTCTGGACTATTATTGCGCAGATTAGTGACGGCCATGTTATACATAACTCCAGCCCCATTCCAGCGAGACTGGACCGCTGCAATTACACTGTCATTCTCACTGTCCAACGAATTGCCTTCATAGTAATGGCAAAGCCTGTACGCCCAGTTGTTCTCGTCTTTGAACTCGTAGGTATAGTAATTGCGGGTCGTGTCGCCGTGCTCGATGATGACGCGCTCATTCACCCACTTCACACCTTCGCGGACAAGTTCCGGGTACTCGTCTTCTCTTAGTTTTAAACTTTCAGAACTGTAGATGACCTTCCCGTCCTCTATGACATAATCTAAGTGCATTTTTGACTCACCTGGTTGTTGGTCTTTAGGGAATGCCAGTGGATATCCTTGGGTTAATCCGTCACATCCGATGCCCTCAATGAAACAGGCGCCACCCATGCTCGCCGTACTGAACACATAACGTTTTACGCTAAAATCGTCCAGAACGATGGTCTGAGGCTTCACTGGGTGAACTATAAAGTCATTATAGGTAATCCTACTCATGATGAATCCCTCGGGATCGTTGAAGTCATACAGGACAAATTCCCTGCCAGCCATGATATCCTCGTTTATCGTGCTGTCACCGAAGCAGTCGATCGGGCACTCCTCGTAGGTCTTGCCGTCGGGCACGATGGCATAGACCACCTTGCCCTCCTCGCGCATATACACGGGGATGGTATCATTGTTCGGATCGATATCCTCGCCGCTATAATAGTGCATCGCCTTATAGGTCACCCCGTTGATGACAGCATCTCCCTGGAATTCAAGGGTGAAAATCTTATTTGGATTTGGATATCGAGGCCCACTAGAACAAACCCACTTCACTCCTTCACGAACGAAAGGCACATACTCGTAATCCTGAGCCGCCGCCTGGGTCATGCCTAGCAGCGCCAATAAACTGATTATAAAAAACTTTTTCATCTTTGTTGATTTTATGTGTGATTAAGTTAATAGCTTCATGAAAATGTGCGTTTCAACTCATCTGTCAAACGCAAAATGATTTGCTGCAAAATTACAATCAGATGAAAAATAATGAGCAAAAAATCAGTTAATATTATTTGCGCTAATCAACTGATTATCAGATGTCAATTTCAATAAAATTTTAATCGGTTTTTTTGCTGTGTGATTTCGGGTGTCAATCACTGCATTTTACCGTCCAAATACATATTGATAAAGTCTTCAAGTTTCACATCCAAGCCGAATCTGTCCTTGAGTAATCGCCTCTTGTAATTGCTGACAGTTATGGCACTGGAGTAATTCAAGCACAACTTAATGATTTGGGGTGAGACGTTGGCACAAAGCAACAAGAACAATTGATAATCCTTGGCTGATAATGATGGATACTTTCGTTCAACAAATGAAGCGATACCCTGATATTCGCCATCCACCGCAAACTTGAGATTTTCCCAAAATGAGTCTGTTGGATTCAAGTTCAAAATCTCTTTATTCTCGTTAAACTCTTTTATCAAGCTGACTAATGGGATAATTCTTCTTCTCTTTCCAGATGCAGTGCTGGTTTTAATGCGCAAACCCTGATATAGCTCATCAAATGCCTCGTGCCTAGCCCTGACAATGGCTGAAACCTGCTGCTGAATGCCTTCATGCTTGGATTCAAGTTCTTGATTTTTCTTTTCTATATCAGATAACTTTTTCTCTTTCTCGGCAATGGAATTGACGTGATTCTGGCGTTCCAATTCTAATTGAATGTCCTTTTGCTCGGCGACGCGCATCATCGCTTCGATTTCTTGTCGGGACTGATCCAACTCGTGGTGATACCGGGTAATCCGTCTCCTGAGTAAGAATGAAAAGAGCACAAGCAAGAAGGCTAAAGCCAAGATGATGCCAACGGCTAAAAGCAAGCGGTTATTGCCTTGTTTCTTGATAATTGCCGTTTGCTGGTCTGAATCATACTTTAACTCGGTCAGGGTTAAATTGGAATCTAGCGATTTTGAGAGTATTTGATTCTTGACTCTCTCGGCCTTTGCTTGGTAAAAGCCGCAGTCACTCAATCGATTTGATGCTTCGGCCAGTTCGGCATTGAGTGTGAAATAATTCAAGCTATCGACCAATGTAGTTGGCATTGGAATCAATGACTTGACCCAATAAGCTGAGTCAAGTTGTGAAAGCTTGATAAATGACCTTGAAGCATAATAATAATATTTATTATCATCCCACCCGTCACTGCTATTCTTAATGATGTCCAATGCCAATCTTTTGGCAGTCACATAATCTTCTTCATAGAAGTAAACACCTGCCAACTTGGATTGATAGTAATAATAATTTGAATTGATTAAACGGGCATTGTTGATTGCTCGTTCTAAGTAAATTTTAGCGCTGTCATTATCATTACCGAACAGATAGGCACCTATAGCGCCATCGGTAATCACCCAATAATTGGTGTCTCGGGTATGGCTGAAATAGTTACGCGCCTTGCGCATGCGGCTAAGGACGGCACTATCATTGATGAAATGGGTTTGATACAATTCTGCAATCCTTAAATTGCTGTATCCCAGGTTAAAGAAGTCCTTGGGGTCGGCGTTGACTTCGGCGGTCTTGTAGTAGTACATAGCGCTATCCACATGGCCCAACTCCTGCATGACGGCCCCCTTGTAGAGGTAGGCGCGGGTGAGTTTCTCGCGCTCGCCGCCGTGGGCGCGGTACCAGGCCAATGCGCGCGTGATGGCGCTGTCGTCGCCGGCGGTAATCTCCTGATAGGTCTTGTAGCGCGCCTGGGTGAGTAGCAGGTCGCGGTAGGCGAGGTTGGCGTCGCCCGCCAGGCTGTCGATGGCACTCACGATGGCCAGCGCGCTGTCAGGGTTGGCCTGCATCAGGCTGTCGGCCCGCACGAGCCGCGCGTCATAGCGGCGCAAGCCGTCACATCCCGTGACCGCCGCCACGAGCACCAACATCAGCAATATGCCCAACAAGAACTTTCTCATCCTATTCATATAACGCTCAAAGCCGTTGATTATTTTACCATAATCTAAAGCAGCCCAAAAGAAATTTGTTTGATTTTTTTAAATAATTTGTTTGAATTTCCCGTGCGCTAGCACGGTAAAATATCATTCGCGTAATTGGCTTCTCCGAACTAAAGGTTCGTAGTTAATAATGAAAGCGGATGCCCCAAAAAAGTTGTTTATAATAGTTTTTAAGTTGTGCCTGTTGTTTGAAAAATTAGCGGGTGAGGGCGGTGGCGAGGTGGTGGGCGGTGACTTCGGTTTCCTCGGCCGTCTCGATGTCGGTAGAGTCAAATTCCAACTGGGCTTGGCCATAAATGGGGGCGCGAGCCAGCAATTCGGCCTTGACAAGCGGCAACACCTCCTCATCGGGGAGATGAAGGACTTTGGGACGCTTGGACTTTTGCTCTGGCAGGAGCAGGCGGGCGGTGATGCGCTCGGGACTGGTGGTGAGCCACACGGTTATGCCAGCTTTGTTCATGATTTCCATATTGCCGCCATGGCAAGGTGTGCCGCCGCCACAGCCCACAATGACATCGGTCATAGCAGCCACTTCGCGCAGTGCCTCGGCTTCCAACTCACGGAAGCAGTTTTCGCCCATTTCATCGAAGATTTCGACAATCGACATGCCCTGGCGGGCCTCGATGAATTCATCGAGGTCGATGAAGCGCACACCCATCTGACGGGCAAGCACCTCACCCAGCGTGGTCTTGCCACAACCCATGTAGCCGATGAGGAAAACTGGTCTCACTTGTTTAACAAAGCCTAAATGATCATTTCTATGATGGAATCATGACCGCCCTGCGGGCGGGAAATTAAAACAAATTATATTTTAATTGTTTATAATTATTTCCCGTACGTTAGCACAGTCATCATTTTGACATACCCACATAAATAGTTAATTACAGCCAGCCGGCCTGGCGATACCAGGCGATGGCCTCGCGAATGCCCTCCCGCAACGAATACTGCGGGTTAAAGCCAAAGTCGCGGCGCGCATCGCTCGTGTCACACAGCCAGTTGCGCTGCTTGAGGATCTTGTACTTGTCACGGTTGAGCGTGCTCGCCTTGAGGGTGACCTTGCCAATCCACTCGGCAATGGCACACACCCGCTTCACCACCCACAGCGGGCAGGTGACGGGAATGACGAACTTTTTCCCCAACTCCTCGCACACGATCTTGCGGAATTCCTGCTGGGTATAGCCCTGGTTCTCGCTGATGAAATAGGCTCGATGCAAGGGTCCCTTGTCTAATGCGTCCATCACAGCAACGGCCAAGTCCTTGACATAGATGAACGTGAGCATCTGCTTCTTGAACCCCACGCTGAAGTCAAAGCCGCGTTTGATGCTCTTGATCATCAGGTAGTAATCACGCTCGCGAGGGCCATAAACGCCCGTGCACCTGAAGATAGTATATGGGAAACCCTCAAGGCTTTGCAAATAGGTCTCAGCCTTGAGTTTCGACACGCCGTAATAAGTGTTGGGCAACGGCACATCGCTTGACTTAAAGGGCTGATAAGTCTTCTCGTCGCCAGGTCCCATAACGCTCAGGCTACTCATGAGCAGGAACACGTCAGGAGTCATATTGGTCGCCTGCATGGCATCGACCAGGGCCTTGAGGTAGCCATAGTTGACCTGCTCAAAGTCCATATAATTGGTGCTCTTGGTCACGCCCAGGTTGTGAACCACATAGTCCCACCTGCCCCACTCGCCCATGTGGTCGCGCAGGGTCTCCTCCAAGCGGTCCTGGTCGGTGTAGTCTAATTCGATGAAATGGATGCGTTCGTCGGTGAGGAATTCACGGCTTGTTGTGGAACGCACGGCCGCCCAAGTGTCATAACCCCGTCGCAAGGCTTCCTCAACGAGAAAACCACCGATGAAGCCACCAGCTCCAGTGATTAGAATGCTTTTCATTGATTTGTGTTTTGTTCTTCTCTTGCCGCCTCACGTGCTTTAGCGAGCTTGGTGTGTTTGGTCTTGTGTTCGGCGTTATATTCTACCGCATCGATGACATGCTTGGCAATACGCTCGGGCGGAATGTCCTTCAAGCAGCGGAAATCACCGAATTTGCACGGTTTATCACCCGTGATAGAACACGGACGGCATGGCATATCAAGATGGATATCGTCCTCTTCCATCTGGTTATAGCCCAGATAGCCACAAGCTGGTGACGTGGGTCCCCACACCGTGATGGCCTGTAAGTCCACCAGCGATGCCATATGCATATTGGCCGACTCCATCGTGAGCATGACATCACACTGTGACAGCAGCGCATACTCGTCAATGAATTGATGCTTCATCTCGGCCATCGAGGTCACGTTTTTATACTTGCGGGCAATGGGTCGCAGGGCAACTTTCTCGGCCTTGCCTCCTCCCATGAGGAAGATATGGTAATTCTCACGTTTGCACAGTTCATCAATCACCTGCTCCATCTGTTCAAGAGGATAGGCTTTTTGACGGTGGGACGAGAATGGCGAAACGGCAATCCAGCGCTGCCCCTCCTCTTTTTTAGGCACAATGGGGCTAGTTGGCCAATCACGACCCTCATACAAGCGGGTGAAGTTATCGGGAGTCTCGAAACCCAATTCCCTGAATACCCTGCGGTAGCGTTCGTGGATAGGGGTTACCGGCTCATCGGTTTTATGGTTGACCAGGGCACGGCGTTTAGGCTCCTCCCTATCAAGACGTGCCACCTGAATACCATGAGACTTCATCCACGCGTCGATAATCCACGTTCCTGACACATTGTGCAAGTCGGCAACAGCATCGATATCATACAGCTTGTGCAGACGGGATGCCAGTTTCAACAACCCGAACAAGCCACTGTGGTTCTCCTTCACGTCAAAGTCCACCACCTTGAGGTTGGCGGGACGGTCGTGGAACATCGAGGCGGGCCATCGCTTGGTGAGCATGACAAATCGGGTGTCAGGATTGGCTTTGCACAAGGGGTAAAGTACAGGAATCGTCATCGCCACATTGCCCAATACCGACAACCGTATGACGAGCACATTGCGATGTTTTTGGTTATTCGTTGCCATATTGCACTGGATTGAGATTTTGTTAATCGGTTGGCAAAGATATAAATAATCGATGAATTATGCAAATTATTCCCGCGCTCCTTCCACCATCTCAACCACATGGGCTGCAATGCGTTCTGGCTTGATGTTGCCCAGGCAACGATAATCGCCGTAACGGCAATCACGCTCGCCATAGATCGAGCAGGGCCGGCAATCCATGTCGAGCTGGATGTCGTTACCAGCATCCTGGCCATAACCCAAAAAGCCGCAGTCGGGTGAGGTCGCGCCCCAGATGGTGACAGCCTTGAGACCCATCAGTGATGCCAAATGCATGTTGGCCGAGTCCATCGTGAGCATGAGGTCACACTTGGCCAGCAAGGCATACTCATCGTTGAAGCCGTGTTTAATCTCGGCCATCGAGATGACGCGTTTGTTGGTGCGGGCAATGCCGCGCAGGGCAATTTTCTCGGTCTTACCACCACCCATGAGAAATATCCAGTAATCCTCACGCTTGCTCAACTCGGCCACCACCTGGGACATGAGTTCAAGCGGGTAATTCTTTCCGTCGTGAGCCGAGAACGGAGCAACAGCAATCCAGCGCTGGCCTGGCTCCTTCTCAAGCACGATAGGGCTCACGGGCAAAGGTTTGCCGTCATATAAGCGGGTGAAATTGTCAGGAGCGACAAATCCCAATTCATTGAACACATTGCGGTAGCGGTCATGGGTAGATGTGACAGGACCTCCCTTGTGGGTGATGAGCGCCTTACGACGGGCACGCTCCTTGTCAAGTCGTGCCACGGGGATACCGTGCATCTTCATGAACAGACCGATGACACGGGTGCGCAACACGTTGTGCAGGTCGGCAACGGCATCTATCTCATACTGCTTGCGCAGCTGTCCGGCGAGTTTCATCAAGCCGAAAAGCCCCTTATACTGCTCCTTCACATCAATGCCCACCACCTCGAGGTTATCGGGACGGTCATGGAACATCGATGCGGGCCAGGGCTTAGTCACCATGACAAAGCGGGTGTCAGGATTAGCGCGACACATAGGATAGAGCACCGGAATGGTCATGGCGACATCGCCCAGCGCCGAGAAGCGCATGACGAGCACATGACGGTGGGGGCGGTCATTTTTTGCCATAGAGCACCGGGTTAGTATCGGGGTCGTTATACATCTTCATCTGGCGGTACACCTTCATGAACTTGTGCCCAGCGGCGATGTCAGCCAGCAACTGGTCGATGGCGGCCGTCAGGTCTTCGCGCTGCTCCAGCAACACGTCGAGCTTGGCCTGGCACTTGGCGACATGGGCGGCATCGGCGTCAGCACGCTCGGTCTGCTCGCGCATGTGCCAAATCTTGAGGGCAAGAATCGACAAGCGGTCAATGGCCCAAGCGGGGCTCTCGGTGTTGATGGTCGCCTCAGGCTGTACAACCACGTCGGCATACTCCTGGCGGAAGTAGGTGTCTATCTCTTCCACGAGGTCGGTGCGGTCCTGGTTGCTGCGGTCGATGCGACGTTTCAGAGCAAGTGCCTCGACTGGGTCGATATTCTCGTCACGGATGATGTCCTCTAGGTGCCACTGCACGGCATCAATCCAGTTCTTACGGGCCAAACGACCCTCAATGCTATCGTTGTCAAACGGATTGTTGAACGTGGCATCCACATCATCGGTGACATGATAAAGCCTTACCGTTTGGTCAAATATCTTGTTACATTTGTTGGCGAAAGTCATTTCGTTGTATTGTATTACGTTAATACTGCAAAATTAAGCATTTTTCGGGAGAAATGCAAAGAATTAATCGACACGCTCACCCTTAAGGGTAGCGCTAGAGGCACTTAACACGCGGCACATCACCTTGTCACCGGGTTTCTCGCCATTGGCAGGAAAGACGATGACCTTGTTCTGCTGCGTGCGGCCGAACATGTCGTCGCGGCTACGCTTGCTGTAGCCCTCGACCAGCACCTCAAATATCATGCCAACGTCCTTGCGGTTGCTGCACAGCGACAGCTCGTTCTGCAAGGCGATCATGCGGTTCAAACGGTCGATTTTCACGTCCTCGGGGACATTGTCGGGCAAATTCTTGGCGGCAAAAGTGCCGGGACGTTCACTGTATTTGAACATGAAGGACGAGTCAAAGCCCACTTCGCGCATCAGTGACAAGGTCTCCTGGAAGTCCTCCTCGGTCTCGTCGTGGAAGCCCGTGAACATATCGGTCGAAATGCCACAGTCAGGCATAGCGGCGCGAATGCGGGCAATGCGGTCCAGGTACCATTCGCGGGTGTATTTGCGGTTCATCAATTTCAGCACCTTATTGCTGCCGCTCTGCACCGGCAAGTGGATGTGGTTACAGATATTGGCATGGCTCGCCATCGTGTCGATGATGGCGTCGCTCAGGTCCTCGGGGTTGCTGGTGGTGAAGCGTACACGCATTTCGGGAGCAGCCTCGGCGACCATAGCCAGCAATGCAGCCAGGTCAACGGGCGCACTGCCATCGGCAGGCTTGTAGAGGTAGGAATTGACATTCTGGCCCAGTAGCGTCACCTCCTTGAAGCCGCGCTGGCGCAGGTCGGCCAACTCGTTGAGGATGCTCTGCGGCTCACGGCTACGCTCACGGCCACGGGTATAAGGCACGATGCAGTAGGTGCAAAAGTTATTGCACCCCCTCATGATGCTGATAAAGCCGCTCACCTTGCTGCCGCCCACGCGCGACGGGATAATGTCGCGATAGGTCTCGGTGGTCGATAACTCGGTGTTGATGGCCTTCTCACCGCTCTCGGCAAGGGCAATGAGCGCGGGTAGTTCCAAATAAGCGTCGGGACCCGCAACCACGTCGACATCGTGCTCGCTGATGAGCACCTCCTTCAAGCGCTCGGCCATGCAGCCGATGATGCCGATGATGAGTCGGCGCTGGCGTTTATGACGGTAAGCATTCAGTTGGTTCAGGCGCGAGAAGATGCGCTGCTCGGCATTATCGCGCACCGAGCAGGTGTTGATGAAAATCGCGTCGGCCTCATCAATCGTCTCACACGTCTCATATCCTGCCATCTTCATCACCGTGGCGACGACCTCGCTGTCGGCGACGTTCATCTGGCAACCGTAGGTTTCCAGCAGCAGTCGCTTGGGCGCATCGCCCTGACTGTCATATTTCAATTCCATTGTCCTTGATTTCATTTAATGCACAAAAGTACATAAAAAGTCATTTGTCATCATCATTATTTGTCGCCAAATTCAGAAAAACCGCCAGCTCAGGTCTGTTTTTAGAGAATTGTAGCTGATGGTAAAGAAAAAAGCTGTACCTTTGTTATTTGGATAGGGACCAACCCACTAAGGTAAAAAAGATGAAGACAGATTTAAAATCCAATATCAAGTTCCATCAGGTATCAAGCAGGTATTACCGCCCTGAGAACGAAATCGAGCTCGCGTCACTCACGCGATACGAGAAAGTATTCACCAAGGTCATGGAAAGTGCCGATGAGGGCGCTCGTGAAGCGGCACTCGACGTGGCGAGTGTCATCAACCAGTGTGTTGAGAAAAAGGGACGTTGCGTCATTGGATTCGGTTCGGGACGCTATGTGTTCAAGGTCTATGACGAACTGGTCAAGCTCTATTTTGCCGACAAGGTGAGCTTCGCCGACGTGGTGGCGTTCAACCTGAGCGAGCTAGGACTAGGTGATGACAACGAGTTGAGCCTGCACCAACTCATCCATAACCAGTTCTATGCCAAGGTGGATATCGAGCCCGACAATATCCACACCTTCAACAAAAATGCGACCATCGAGGACGTACACAGCCTGTGCAAAGCCTATGAGCGCGAGATTATCGATGCGGGTGGCCTGGATCTGGTGTTGTGTGACTTGACAAATGACGGCTCCATCGCCTATAACGAGCCGGGTTCAGCCCGTAACAGCGCATGTCGCCTGATCATGTTGGGCAGTGACTCGCGTTCGCGAGCTGCCGAGGCCTTCCAGAGCGATACTGCTCCTAAAACAGCGGTAACGTTAGGCATCGGCAATATCCTGAGTGCCAGCAAGATCATCTGCGTGGCTTGGGAAGAGGATTCGGCCATAGCACTGTTCAATGCCATCGAGGGCAAGATGACCGACCTGGTGCCCGCCTCGTTCCTGCAAGTCCATAACGACGTGAAAATCATCGCCGACCTGGACGCTGCGTCACGGTTGACGCGAATCAGCTACCCCTGGAAGGTCACTTCATGTGAGTGGAACGACAACCTTATCCGCCGTGCCATCGTGTGGCTGTGCGGTCAAACGGGCAAGCCTATCCTCAAACTAACCAACAAGGACTACAACGACTACGGCCTGAGCGAGCTTGTCGCGCTATATGATTCGGCCTACAACGTCAATATCAAGATATTTAACGACTTGCAGCACACCATCACTGGATGGCCCGGCGGCAAGCCTAATGCCGACGACACTTATCGCCCCGAGCGCGCTGAGCCCCACCCCAAGCGGGTGCTCATCTTCAGCCCCCACCCCGACGACGTGGTAGTTTCGATGGGCGGCACCGTGAGGCGGCTCGTGCAGCAGGGTCATGACGTGAGGATCGCTTTCCAGACCGACGGCGACGTGGCCGTGAGCGATGAGGACCTCATGCGTAATATCGTTCTCGCCGAGCGCGTGATGAACCACTTCAAGCCCGATATGAGCCATGAATTCTTCGAGACGATATTGTCAAAGGTCAATGGCAAAACGCCCAACGATGACACCGATACCAATGTGCGCTTCTTCAAGGGGTCAATCATGCTGAGCGAGGCCTTGATGGCCTGCCGCCAGATGGGCGTGCCCAGGGAGAACACTTATGACTTGAGGATGCCGTTCTACACCGACGACCCGCACGGACAGGGCAAAATCACCGATGCCGACATTGCCGTGATTCAGGAACTCATCACCCAGGTTAAGCCTCACCAGATTTTCATCGACAACGACCTGGTGGACCCGCATGACACCCATGTGCGCGCCCACAGCTCCATTATCCATGCGCTGGACAACCTTAAAAACGAGGAATTCATGAATGATTGCCGCGTGTGGATGTATCGCGGTCAATGGGGACAATGGGATGTGGACCAGGTGGAAATGGCTGTGCCCATGAGCCCCGAGGAGTTCAGCGACAAGCGCGACGCCATTCTTAAGTTCCAGTCCCAGATCCATGACGCGCCGTTCCGCACCAGTGCCGACGGCAAGCTGTCGTGGCAACGCTCCATCGAGCGTAACCGCAACCTTGCCGAGGTCTATCAGCAGCTGGGACTGGCCACCTATGAGGCCATCGAGGCCTTTGTCCAGTACCGCCCGTAAAAACTAAGATTTCTATCACTCGGCCCCCGTCACGGCGCGGGGCAACTCCATCAATTCAGGGTCGAGGGCTATGCCATATTCCTCGCCCCTGGCTCCTGTGATCATGTACTGTTCAACCAGCTTCTTGTCGGCAATGACGTTCCTGATGCAGCGATTAACGCGTGAAATCGTTTGGTTGAGCGAATCACTGAACGGATCACACAGGTTTTCCACCGACTGGGCGACACGGCGCTCACTCGCTCCTGGCTTGACCAGATTGTAGATATCGATGATATCATCGCGATACTGGTCGATGTTTTTCAACACGACGCCGCCCGTACCCTGCTTACGCAGTTTCATAAACAGGATATAGAGCGTGCGGCTCATCGCTGGCATCTTGATCTCCATCTCGTCATACTCGGGAAGCACGATTTTCATGTCACCGTTGACCAGCACGCGGCATTGCTGGCCCACAATCACCTTGCCGATAAGTAACTCCTCCATCAACGCCTTCGGGTCCTCATGGTATTGGGCGATATAATTGACAATTTGTTGCCTAATGTGCTCTAAATCCCGCTCTCGCTCACGCTCGATGGTTGCTAATTCACGGCACTCCTCATTCTCTAGACGTTGGGGTTCCTTAAGCGTCCTGCTGAATTCTTTGCGTTTTCTAAGGACAGGCCTTTGAATGATTTCTTCCTCGGGAAGGAAAGACTCCAGCTTATCCTTCAATCGCTTGACCAGTCCCCGTTTGGCTTTGGCCTGTTGGCTACACTCTACCCTGGTGTGGTCCTGTGGCGCCGCCGATGGCATGGTCGGGGCTTCTTCACACATTGAGTTGAAGACGGACGATTTGTCATCATAATCATAACCATAGTCAAACTCATCGATCACGATGTCTCCTTCGCCCATATCGGTCACGCCCATCAGTTCATCGGCAAAACGGCGTATCGCCTCAAACCAGCCGCCCGAGCGATTCATGCGGCTTAAAGTCAAGCTCACTGTAGCATATTGGCCGATGTTGCCCACGTTGAAGCGCCTCGCGATCAATAGCAAGTCGCTGCGCCCCGGCTCGTCTATCCATTTGACTTGCAGGGGATAGACAAACTTCTCAACGATGGCTTCAGGATTATGTGCGCCAGGTGAGTATCTGCGGTCGCTATACAGGTAGATGATGCCGTACTTGAGGTTTTGAGCGTTGGGATGTTCCATAATCTTGACGGGATTGGTTAATCGTTAATAAATTCAGTTGCGGCAAAAATCGTGCCAAAGGGCGGTTGTGGCTGTGTCATAAATCATCTGCTGGAATTATAACCGCCCTTCGGGCGGGAAATTAAAACAAATTTTGTATTAAAGTTTTTATAATTATAAATTTTAAATGTCAATTTCATTATTAATTTGTTTAAATTTCTCGGCCGTAGGCCGATATATGTAGTGGCATTGCAATTATGACACAGCCACCTCGCCTCACTCGATGAAGATGTCGCGCTCGCGCTTTTTCACCTGCTTCACGACACGGATGCACTTGGCGCTGGGGAACAGCAGCCTAGCCTTCAAGTAAGCCACCACCCTGTTGCTTGACTCGACACGGATGGTCTGGTCATCGATCTGCACCAGCCACTGCGACATCGAGTAACTGGGGATTCTGCAAATGATGGGAACGGCCCCATCAACAAGATTAGGTTGAATGATTGTCATGTCCATAATAATCGATAATTAGTTAAAGTGAGTTCAATGAATTTGTTGTTTGTTGATCAGGGCGTTAGCTACTCCCCCTCTTGGATAAGAGGGGGTGCCGCGGGAGCGGTGGGGGCGTCGATACTATCTTAGATATATTTTGAGGGCAAATCATACTCCTCCGGCGCTTCGCGCCACCTCCCCTATCTTAGGGGAGGAGTTGATAGACAGCACTTTATTCTCATCGAACTCATGTTAGTGTTATTGTTCGTCGTCAAAATAGTCCTCATCGTTCATTTTTTTGAGATCTCGCATAGCACCTGGAGATGCCATTGTTCCATATTCCTTTTTCAAACGCTCGGTTTTATCCAGCCAGCGGTGGCGCGACTTGCGCTCCTTGGCGAACATCGCCTGCGTGCCCTCGACGGTCTTGTCAAACTGCAGGTGATGTTCGATGCTCAGCGAGAAGGACACGTGTTCCACGTCGTGGTCAGCGCCGATGTAGGTGAACTGCCAGCCCTGCTCCTTGTAACTCTCGATGAGCGCGCGGATGGCTGCATGGCTATACTCACGCGATGCGTTCTCATAGCCGTCGGTGATAATGGTCACCAGCGCCAGCGAGTCGCTCACCTGGCTCTTGGCGGCATGCACGCGGGTGATGGTCGTGCCGATAGCGTCATAGAGCGGCGTCATGCAGCACGGGCAATAGTCCTTGTCAGTGAGTGGCTGCACCTCAGCCACTGGCACGTTGTCATAGATGTTGCGCATCTCGCAGCCGCAAAACGCCACGAGCGTTACCATGTGTTCCTGGTCGGGGTTCTTTTCCTGGGCACTCTTGATGCTGCCGATGGTCTCGTTCACGCCATCGATCGCCTGACGGGCAATACTACTCATCGATCCGCTCTTGTCAAGTACAATCACATTAAATACTCTAGTTTTCATCGCTAATTCCTTTCTTTAATTCGTTAATAAATCCATGGGCTCACCGGGCTCGTCCCCCGATGACGTTGCAAAGATATAGATAAGGTAAACACACGCTTTTTTCTTGCAACCTTGCAGTTTCTTGATCCACGCTTTGGGTTTCAAACAACCCAAACAACAACTAAAAAACTATAAAAACTACGGGTTCTACTAATTGGGGTAATAAGACTTATAGGACTTATAGGGCCTATAGGATATATGGGACTTATTGAAGTCATGGGATTTTCAGGAGGCTGGAGGGGGATTTTTGGGTGATTTTTGTTGAAAAAATGAGAAAAGGGGGAATATTGGGTGGATATTGGGCAAAAAAGATTATCTTTGCAGGTTAAACGATTTAACCAAACGATGAAAGTCAAAATCCATCACGAGGGCGAGAACATCCTGCTGATGCTGTTCTTGATCATACTGGCCAGTGGCGCATTGGCCTACCGGTTCTTTGACTACAAGCCAGTGGCCTGGGTGCTCATCGCGCTGATGGCGATCCTGTTCCTGCTGGTACTTAACTTCTTCAGGCTGCCGCGCCGTCACTTCAACGGCGACAACAACGACGGCACGGCTGTGGTGTCGAGTGTTGACGGCACGGTGGTGGCGCTCGAGGAGGTGTATGAGGACGAGTACCTGCACCGCAACTGCATCCAGCTCTCGGTGTTCATGACGATATTTAACGTGCATGCCAACTGGGTGCCTGTCAAGGGCGAAATCACCTACTACAAGCACCACTCGGGCCGTTTCCTGGCCGCTAACCTGCCTAAGTCGAGCAGCGACAACGAACGCTCGTCGATCGTGATCCGCACGAGCACGGGCGAGGAGGTGCTGGTGCGCCAAATCGCGGGCGCGGTGGCACGGCGCATCGTGACCTACGTGGAGCAGGGCGAGGAGGTGGACATCAACGACTTCATCGGCTTCATCAAGTTTGGGTCGAGGGTGGATATCTTTCTGCCGCTGGACACCGAAATCAAGGTGAAACTAGGCGACCGCACATGGGGCGGCGAGACCCTCGTGGCGAGATTGAAGAAGAGGCTTTAGGTGTTAGGCTTTAGGAATTAGGAATTAGGTTTTAGGTTTTAGGAGTTTATGATAAAAGCAATTCGCAACAACATACCCAACGCTATTACATCGCTGAACCTGCTGTGCGGGTGTTTGGCGTGCATCGCGGCATTCAGCTGCTTTGACCCGATGTGCGGCACGACGCTGAAGGGCTACCAGTGGGCCTTTATACTCATTGGGCTGGCGGCGGTGGCCGACTTTTGTGACGGACTGGTGGCTCGACTTCTGCATGCCGTGAGCGACATCGGCGCTGAGCTGGACTCGCTGGCCGACCTGGTGAGCTTTGGCATCGCGCCGGCCATGGTGCTGTATAATATGATGATAGCGCACGGTGAGGGACATTGGGCGCTGCTGGCCCTGTTGCTGCCCGTGTTTGGCGCAATCAGGCTTGCCCGCTATAATGTCGATTCTACCCAGGGGACGGTCTTCACCGGACTGCCCATCCCGGCCAATGCCATCTTTTGGATTGGTTTCACGGCAGGGTATGCGATGCATCCACTACCCTTGAGTGTTGTGATAGTGCATATCGTGGCCATGTCGATGTTAATGGTGTGCCGGCTGCGCATGTTCTCGTTGAAAATGCACAACCTGTGGTCGTTCAAGGACAACTGGGCACAGTATTTGCAGATATTTGCCACTGTACCAGCGGTTGTGGTGATGGGTCTGCCAGGACTCACATTCGTCATCATCCTCTATGTGCTGCTGTCGGTCATTAAAAGAGAGAAATAAATGGGTTTCATTTTATTCATATTGCTGCTTCTCTTCCTGTTGGTGGGTATTCCGCTGATACGGGGATGGTTATACATGCAGAACCTGAAACGCCGCGTGAACCAATCCTTCAGGGGGCGGCAACAGCACGAGCGACCGCACCGCGAGGCCGAGGAGGAGTACACCGACACCGGCGAGCGCAAAATCTACACCAGCAACGAGGGCGAGTATGCCGACTTTGAGGAAGTCTCAGGCGGCACCATCGTCGAAGAAACCACCACGACGAGCGAAACCCGCACCATCATCGAGGAGCAAGTCACTGACGCCGAGTTCGAGGAAATCTAAAACAGAATCATATCTGCTTTCCCCTGACATAACTGTTCAGCCGTTGACCCCACGCCAAGGCGCAAAGACGCTAAGATTTATAATCGGCTGCCGTATACTCTTTAAAATTACAAATTACACGGATTGAACTAATTGGCATCCGCATTCTTAATTGCCGGCGAATTACACGAAATGGGCATCCACTTGCATTGAGCACCAGGCCAAGACGCAAAGACGCTAAGATTTTATTATATCAATTCATTTGATTGAATATCAGCAACTTAGTACATCATTGGCTTAACGTAAGGCATTTCAGAAGGCGTTTCGCTTGATAGAAAACCCCAGACACTAATAAATCTAGATAGATGTTTTTTGTTTATGAATGTTTTTGTTGTAACTTTGCATCATATTTATTTTTAACCCAAAAGCAAGCAATATTTAACATTTTAATACCCTAAATCATTATGGAAGAATATTTGATGGAAGAATATTATGAATTATTTGAGCGTGGCCTTTTAAGTGAAGTTGATAGTGAAGTTGATATCGATGATATCTGGCCTAAAGATCATGATGGTCTTGGAGATCAGGAAAGAGGAGCAACAGTCAAACCTGTAAAGATTGTCAACTCCAAAGTGCTGAATTATCTGGGTACAGTAAAGGAGTCTAAGACCTATAATTCCAGAGCTTGGCTGCTGCAGTCCATGCTTAATGTGTTGGGATATCTATTGACGGCCGATGGTAAATTTGGTAAACTGACCAAGCAAGCGGTCGAGAGATTCCAAGCAGATAATGGTTTGGAGGTTGATGGTATCGTTGGGCCAGCATCCTGGACCAGAATCATCTACCTGGGCCGGAAGAGGATTTCCAACAGTATAATCCAAGAACAGGATTATGAGAATGCCGCCAATGCGTTAGGCGTTGAAGTTGAAGTGGTCAAAGCCATCAAAGACGTGGAATCGAGCGGATCGGGATATGTATTCAGTAATCATCCTAAAATCTTGTTCGAGGGTCATGTATTCTGGAAACAACTCAAGAATATTCACATCGAACCCAGCAATCATAAAGACAGTGATATCCTGTACTCGACATGGACTAAAGATCACTATAAGGGTGACGTGGCTGAGTATATCCGCTTGCAAAAGGCCCGCCAGATTAACATTAATGCGGCCAATGCCTCAGCCAGTTGGGGATTGTTCCAGATCATGGGTAATAATTACAAACTATGCGGATGCGATTCAATAAGTGACTTTGTTAAGCGCATGTGCATGAGCGAGAGTGAGCAGCTCATGCTGTTTGTGGAATATATTAAAAAGAGAAAACTGCACCAGTACCTAAAGCCTGACCATACTGGCAACATACCATGGGCAGAATTTGCTCGTCGTTACAATGGTGCAGGTTACGAGAAAAATAAGTACCACATCAAACTCAAGGAGGCCTACGAAAAATACAAAAAACAAAAAAAGTAACCCATTGATCGGTGTGCTCGACAAATCACTTCGATGATTTCTACAAGCTACCGGCCATCAATAAAACAACCACGCCAGCGAGACCCGAATCTCGTTGGCGTGCTTGTTTATTACCGTTTATTGGAAAAAATTACAGCTTGAGGTCATCCTCGCTCTTGGGTTTAGGGGGATAGTCGATGGTGTAGTGCAGGCCGCGGGACTCCTTGCGGTCCTTAGCCTGACGGGTGATAAGGTAAGCCACATTGATGATGTTGCGCAGCTCGCAGATGCGGCGCGACACCTTGCTGGTCTTGAAGAGTTTCTCGGTCTCCTCATAGAGGATATCCAGTCGGTTCCAAGCCCTGTCGAGGCGCAAGTTGCTGCGCACGATGCCCACGTAGGTTGCCATGATCTCGCCTACTTCCTTCTCGCTCTGGCTGATGAGCACCATCTCCTCGGGGTGGGTCGTGCCTGCATCGTCCCAAGCGGGGATATCCTCGCGCCAGGTGTACTCGTTCAAGTGCTCAGTGGCATGCTTGGCCGCTGCGTCGGCATACACGACCGCCTCGATGAGCGAATTGCTCGCCAAGCGGTTGCCGCCATGCAGGCCCGTGCATGAACACTCGCCCACGGCATACAGGCGCTTGATGCTCGAGCAGGCGTTCAAGTCGACCTTGATGCCGCCGCACATGTAATGGGCCGCAGGCACCACGGGGATGTACTCCTTGGTGATATCGATGCCCAAATCCAAGCAATGCTTGTAGATGTTGGGGAAGTGGTGCTTGGTCTCCTCGGGGTCCTTGTGGGTCACGTCGAGATAAACGTGGTCCTCGCCTCGCTGCTTCATCTCGTTATCGATGGCGCGGGCCACCACATCGCGCGGAGCGAGCGAGAGGCGCGGGTCATACTTCTGCATGAACTCCTCGCCGCCCAGGTTGCGCAACACGCCGCCATAACCGCGCATGGCCTCGGTGATGAGGAAGGCGGGACGGTCGCCAGGATGATACAAGGCCGTGGGATGGAACTGAACAAACTCCATGTCCTGGACCGTGCCCTTAGCGCGATAAACCATGGCGATGCCGTCACCGGTTGCCACCAGCGGGTTGGTCGTGGTGTGATAAACACAACCAACGCCACCCGTTGCCATCAACGTCACGCGCGACAGGAAGGTATCGACCTCGCCCGTTTCCTGATTGAGCACATAGGCACCATAGCACTCGATGCCGGGCGTGCGGCGCGTCACGATTTTACCCAAGTGGTGCTGGGTGAGGATTTCCACGGCAAAGTGGTCTTCATAGATATCGATATTGGGGTGGTTCTTGACCGTCTCGATGAGCGATACCTGGATCTCGTGGCCGGTGTTGTCGGCATGGTGCAGGATGCGGAACTCGCTGTGGCCGCCCTCGCGATGCAGGTCAAACTCGCCCTTCTCGTTCCTGTCAAAATCCACGCCCCAGCCCAGCAGTTCCTGAATCTGGCTGGGAGCCTCGGTAACGACCTTTTTCACGGCCTCGGGGTCGCTGAGCCAGTCGCCGGCGACCATGGTGTCGTGGATGTGCTTGTCAAAGTTGTCCACCTCGAGGTTGGTCACGGTGGCTACACCGCCTTGGGCGAGGTCGGTGTTGGCCTCTTCCATCTTGGACTTGCACACGAGGGCCACAGTCCCTGTTTTTGCCACCTTGAGGGCAAAACTCATACCGGCCACACCCGAGCCGATGATGAGGTAATCATATTTTCGTACCATTGTTTTGTCAATTAGTCGTTAGTTACTCCTTCTCGCCATAGAGCAGGTCGCCGCAGTCGCCCAGGCCGGGCACGATGTAGCTGTGCTCGTTGAGTTCGTCGTCAATGTCACATGTCCACAACGTGGTCCTGTCCTCAGGCAGATGCTGACGCACAACCTCGATGGCCTTAGGCGTCGCAACAACGCTTGCCACGTGGATGTGGGCGGGATGACCCTTGGTCACCAATGCCTGATAAGCAAGCTCCATCGATGAGCCGGTGGCGAGCATCGGGTCAACGATGACCAGCGTCTTGTCGTCAAGGCGCGGGCTGGCGATGTACTCGATGTGGACGACAAAGTCATCGGTTTTGGGGAAGTATTTCCTGTAAGCCGACACAAAAGCGTTCTCAGCACCGTCAAAGAAATTCAAGAAGCCCTCGTGGAACGGCAGGCCGGCGCGCAACAACGTGGCCAGCACCACGCGGTCGGCCAACACATTACACTGTTTCACACCCAGCGGAGTAGTCACACCTACCGTGTTGTAAATGAGCTTTTTCGAAATCTCATAAGCCATAATTTGACCTAGGCGTTGGATATTGGCGCGGAAACGCAGGCGCTCCTGCTGCAAGTCCTTATTGCGGATTTCGCTCATGAACTGACCCACAAGCGAGTTTTGGTCACACAGATTGATAATGTCCATTTGGTAGTTTTATTTTTTAGTGGTTAAATATTCATGTAATAGCCGTTTGGCATTGTCACGGTCAAGCGTAAGTTGCTGCTTAAGTTCCTCGACGCCACACATCTTGAACTCCAGCCTCAAGAAACTGATGAACTCCAGCTTGATGGGGGCACCGTAGATGTCTTCGTCAAAATCAAACAGATTGACCTCGATGCTCAACTGGTCGCCATTATCAAGCGTGGGGCGTTTGCCGATGTTTGCCATGCCTTGAAGCACTTTGCCATTCACATGGGCGAGAACGGCATAGGCGCCATTGTGAGGCAGCAATAGCTGCGGGTCAACCTCGCCCACATTGGCCGTGGGGAAACCCAGGCCACGCCCATTGTGGAAACCATGCACCACCTTGCCCGTAATCACATGGGGGCGCCCCATGCAGTGAAGCGCATCGGCCACCTTACCGGCAGCGATGAGATTACGGATAATGGTGGAACTGACTGGCGCATATTGACCTAAATACTCGGGTGCCTTGATTAATCTCACACCCAGGCGCTCACCGTTACGGCGGTAATCCTCAAACTTCTCGCCGCGGCTATGCCCGAAACGGTGGTTATAGCCCGCCACCAGTGCGTCCACACCCCAGCGGTCGCGCAGCATTTCAATAAATTGGTAAGAGTCGAGTTGTGAGAGTTCACTAGTAAAGTCCAGCGGCAGCAACAGGTCGGGAGCAAGGGCCTCGAGCTGCGACAAGCGGTCTTCCAGCGGCATGATGAGGTGGAAGTCATTGTCAGGATGCAGCACTTGACGTGGGTGTCGCAGGAAAGTGATGACCAGCGACTGCTTGCCCGACGCGGCGGCTTGTTGCTTGAGGAAATCGATTAGCAGGACATGACCGCGGTGAACGCCGTCAAACATGCCTATCGTGGCGACTGTACTGCCTTGCGGCAGTCGGTCGTTTTCTCCCAATATCCTCATTATTAATGGTTCAGCGATTGATGATTATAAAAAAGTGGATTTTCAGTCAAATCCACTCATTAAATTATTTGTCAAGATACTCTTTCAAGATGCGCATCGTGTCGTTGCACACACGGATGAACATCTCACGGTTCTTGAGCATGGTACTTGTCTTGACCTTTTTGTCGGCACCCGAGAAGAGATAGCCCGTGTCCTCGCTTTCCAGAGCGCGCAAGGTGGGCACGACACCAGCCTCGGGGCTAGGAATGTTGCGGCTCAGGTAATCGGGCACGCGATCCATCCAGCGTGACATGGCCAGGGCACCGCTCTTGAGCAGGCCAGGATTGACGCAGTTCACTTTCACGCGGCGGGTCTTCATCACACTACTCATGTATATCGAGAACAGTGTCAATGCCAACTTGCTCTGGGCATATGCACCCCACGGAGTGAAGTGGGACACAGCAGGGAACTCATAGGGCAGAGTGACAAAACGCCGCGACACGCTGGTCGACAGGATGATGCTGCCACCCTCGTTAATGAGCGGATAAACCTGCATCGACAACAGCACCGTACTCAGGTAGTTGACCTGCACCGAGTGCTCAAAACCATTCTCAGATATCTCGCTTCGGCGAGGCAACAGACCAGCATTGTTGATGAGCGCTGCAACAGGACGATTCAAAGCGCGAAGACGCTTCACAAAGTCATTGACCAATTCAAATGAATTCAAATCGAGCTGCAGGCATGTAATATCCTTGTTGCGGGTCACTGTGCGCAGTTGTGCGGCATAGCTCTCGGCTTTCTTGATATCGCGGCTGGCGAGCAATACGGCCTTGCCCTGCTCGGCGAGTTTGCGCGTGATGACGCTACCCATGCTGTCGGTCGAACCCGTAACGATATACAACGGCTTCACGTCAGCATCCACCACTAGATTATTGTCGGTCATCATAATGTTTTAGTTTTATGGTTCTTTTCTTTCCAACTTGCAAAGATAATGCAAGGTGAGCGTAATGACAAACAAATAAGCATTTTTTTGATTTGCCATTAGGGTTGGAGTCTATCTTATGACAAAAGGTAGATATCCATATTGTGGTTGATATATACCATTTTAAAAAACGTGATTTGGAGAAATGGACAAGATGTGGTAACTTTGCCTACTGAATTAAGGTAGACAAATAATAATGAGAGGACACATTACAGTTATCGGTGGGGTAAACATGGATATTTCAGCGGCTTTGACGGCCCCGTTTGTTCCCGCCGACTCGGTACCTGGCCATGTGACCATGGGGTGCGGCGGTGTTGCGCGCAACATCGCCCACAACCTGTTGCTTTTAGGCAATGAGGTGAAATTTGTGAGTGTGTTTGGGGGCGATATCTTTGGTGAAATGTGCCACCGCGAGTGTGAGGCTATCGGGCTTGACCTGTCACTGTCTGAACGCATGGAGGGGCAGCGTAACGGCCTGTACCTGTGCGTGAACGACATGTATGGCGAGATGCGGGCAGCAGTCGCCGATACCGACATTATCGCCCAACTCACCCCGGCATTCCTGGCGCAGCGCATCGATGCCATCAATGGCTCGGCTGCCGTTGTCGCCGACACCAACATCTCCATCGAGGCCCTGCAATATCTCATTGACCATTGCAAGGCTCCGCTGTTTGTTGATACTGTGAGCACTGCCAAAGCGCCCCGCGTCATCACAGCCCTGCGACAAAGTTCCATTGGGCGGCTCCATGGACTGAAACTCAACCTCCAGGAGGCTCAAGCGGTCACCCAGTGCGATTCCGCCCATGAGGCCGCGTCCCAACTCACCTCTCTAGGCGTGGAACAGGTCTATATCACCCTGGGCAGTGATGGCGTGTATTGCAGTGACGGCACCATCAGCCAACATCTGCCCGCCATCCCCACTCATGTGGTCAATACCACTGGAGCGGGCGATGCCTTCATGGCAGGAGTGGTTCACGCCCTGTTACGGCAAACGCCTTTCCCAGAGTGTGCCCAGATAGGACTTCGGACCGCCCACGCTACCCTACTCTCCCTGCAAACAGTTAATCCTGACATTAACAAATATCTATAAAACTATGAATCAATACCTTTCCATCTCTCCCGAAGTAAAAAAGGCCCTTGACGAGGGCAAGCCTGTAGTAGCTTTAGAATCGACCATCATTTCCCATGGTATGCCCTATCCGCAAAATGTGGAAACGGCGCTCAAAGTCGAGCAGACCATCCGTGATAATGGGGCTGTTCCCGCCACCATCGCCATCATTGACGGCAAACTCAAAGCCGGTTGCACGCCCGATGAAATCGAGTACCTGGGCAAGAAAGGCCAGGCCGTAACCAAAGCCTCGCGCCGTGACCTGCCTGTGCTTATCGCCCGCGGCGAGGACGGTGCCACCACGGTAACCACGACAATGATCATTGCAGCGATGGCAGGCATCAAAGTGTTTGCCACTGGCGGCATCGGTGGCGTGCATCGTGGGGCCGAAACTACCATGGACATCAGTGCCGACCTCGAGGAACTCGCCATGACCCCTGTCATGGTCATCTGTGCCGGCGCCAAGTCCATTCTGGATCTGGGGCTCACTCTGGAATACCTCGAGACCAAAGGTGTTCCCGTCATTGGCTACGGCACCGAGGAATTACCCGCCTTCTACACCCGTCACAGCGGATTCAAGGTGGATTACCGTATTGACACTCCCGAGGACCTGGCTGCAGCATTCCGTGCCAAGCTCGACATGGGTCTGCAGGGCGGTATGCTCGTGACCAACCCCATCCCCGAGCAGTACTCCATGCCCGCCGAGGTCATCAACAAGGCTATTGATGAGGCTATCGAAGAGGCCAACCGCCTGGGAATCCGCGGAAAGGAAACAACACCCTTCCTGCTGGCCAAGGTCAAGGATCTCACCGGCGGCGACAGCCTCGCCAGCAACATCCAACTGGTGCTCAACAACGCCCGCCTGGCTGCCAAGACCGCAGCCGCCCTCACCCGGTAAAAGGACAAAAAATCCTCATTGCATTTGTTCCCCCGCATGGTTGCTACCGGGTTTTATAGCTTGCGGAAGGAGCGGATATAGCCTTCGATGTCCTCAGTCGTTCCCAAGGCTTGCGCGATGCGCCTTTTTTTGTTATACACCGAGTGAGCGTCATTATAGCCCATGCACGCCATGATCACCGACGTCGGGAAGCCGCAGCAACACAGGCTCAGGAAATTCAGGTCAGTATCACTCAGCGACGGATGAGCCTCCAGCGACCGCGTGATGATGTCGTTGTATTTCCCGTTAGCATAGGAGCGGAACGCTTTCCAAAACGCGTCGTTCGGGCGATTCTTCCTGTACGAGCGCTCAAACGCCTCGCTGAATCTCTTGGGCGAGCCCGCCAAGGTCGTGATGTGCTTCTCCATCAATTGGGAATACATTTCCACCTGCGACCAGATGGTCTGTTTGAGCTCGGCACTCATCGCCTGGTGAGCATTCAGCTGCTCGGTCAAGAGAGCCATGTCTTCGCGCAACCGTTCGATGGCGTCCTCGCTCTGCCGCAACAGTCGCTGGCGGCGAGCCAGTTTTCGACGCATCGCCACAATCACCGCCAGCAATAGGCCAGCCAGCAGTGCCGCCGCGATCAGCGAGACAATCCAGTTGTACCGGTATCTTATCGACTTGTTTTTCAGCACCTCATTGTCATACTTAGCCTCCACATCTCGCAACCGTAGCTGAAGGGTGTTTGACAGTAGCGAATCGCCAATATCGTCGGCGCGCCTAAAATAATGCTCAAACTGCCCAAAGTCACCACGACTACGCGCCAACTCGGCATAGCAGAAGTTATAAAGTATCCTCAGGCCGTCTGACAGCCGATCCATCTCAACCTGCGCCAGATAGTAACGCGCCGAGTCCGCCTTGTTGAGTCTAGCCAGCGTATAAGCCGCGATCAGCACCAGGTGGTCATGTTCGTCAGTGTCCTTGTCGGCTAGTTTCACGGCAATATTCTTAGCAACCACGATATCCTCGACATCAGGGCCAAACATCTTTAAATCGGCAAGATACCTCAAGTTAAGCACTTCTAGGGTATTAAGTTTTAATGACTTGATTAACGTGTCAGCCCGCTCCAAATAAAACAAGGCACTGTCAATCATGTCGATGGCTGAATATGAGCTTCCTATCGTTGACAGGCATTGAGCCATGTAAAAACTGTCGGGCACTTGCCCAAAGTGATGCAGCGCTTGTTTTAACGACATGATATCAGCGCTGTCATTCACCAAATAGTCACGGTAAATGGAGCCTACCCTCATATTGGCATAACCCAGGTTAAAATGATCCGTTGGGGCAGCGACACTCAAGGCCTGCTTGTAACACGCCATGGCCGCCTCGGCATCGCCCAGCACCTCGGTCACCGCTCCTTGATAGATATAGGCCCGCGTCAGCTTCTCCCGCTCGCCGTCATGATGCCTATAGTAATCCAGCGCCACGTTGATGGTGCTGTCGCTCGTGATGTCGGCATAGCAGCGGTACTGCGCCTGGGTCAGCAGCAAGGCATGATAGGCGCGGTCACCGGCACTGGGCAGTTTGGCTCCATCAAGGCCACTCAGCAACCTTAAGGCGCTGTCGGGGTCATTGCAGCGCAAGAGGCTGTCGGCCTGTACCAAGCGGCCATCATAATCTGGCGTTCCACCCTGGCAACACACCATGGAAAACATGAGCACCACGACAACAATGACAGGGAAACAATTTCTTAAACTCTTATTCATACCTGCAAAATTAATAAAAAAGTGAGAGCGGATGCCAAATTCGCTTTAAAATCACCCAAAAATCCACCCCGAATCACAATGTTACATCACGTTACAAAAAATTTTTTAATATCTTGATAATCAGCACCTATTTATAGCTGATGTTACATCAGATTACTTGCAAAAACCGACCATTTTTCTTAACTTTGCGAAGCAAAAACATCATTATTAACCAATAGTTTCAAGAATGATGAAAAGAACAATTTTATTTCTATCTTTTCTGCTTTTGATGATCTTACAGCTTTCAGCTGAAGGAACAAGACGTCCTATTACTCTCGAGCATAAGGGTGGACCGCGCGATGGTTCTCCACTGTGTTTTGATATGCCAATGGCTTATTACTATTATAATAGTAAGACTCATGACATTATCATCGACGGTGGCGGTGTCGTGAGCTATTATGACGTGGAGATTTCGTCGCCGGTGACCAACACTGTCGAGATGTCCATCCAGGTTGACGGGACATATGACACCTTTGACATCTCGTCGCTTCCAGCGGGCGCGCATGTCATCATCGGTAAAGCCCTCCACCTATAACAAATAAGAGTTTATTAATTATCGATATTTTAAGCATTTACAAATATGAAAAAGCATTTTATAATCAGTTTATTGGCATTGCTTGGCTTTTCCCAGGCAATGTCTCAAGAATATGAGTACGTTCCTTTCGTTAGAGAGGGCGTCAAGTGGGTTTGCTCTTCAAAGAAACTTCCAATAAATCATTCTACGATTGAGCATTTCTTCACCCTTGAATTCAAGGGTGATGCCGTCATCAACGGTGTGACCTATAAAGCGATGCACAAATACAGTGGTGAGGAGATTGATCCGAACAATGATACTATCCCCGTGTATATGCGCGAGGAGGGTAAGGTGGTCTATGCCATTGTGCCCGACGGCAAGACCTATGAGGACTGCCCGATTAACTGCTTCAGTGACAGCTTAATCGATGAGGACATCAGGGCTGGCAGGGAATTTGTCCTATATGACTTTAATGATCCCGAGGGATTCATCATGAGCAGGATTACCTATAATGACTTTATCGTTCACCCAGTGATGGCCCAAAGCATCAAGTTGGGCAATAGGTGCGTTAAGCGTTATGTGTTCAGTACTAAAAGAATGTATGGTTCCTGTTTCATCGAGGGCATCGGATGTGACGGCTTGACTCAAGGTTATCCGCTGGCATTCCCCAATAATAATAATGAACAACTCGGTCAGTTGAGAATGTATTTAAATCATGTCATCGAGGATGGCAAAGTCATTTACAGCTCTGAACATTTAAAAGTCAGGGAAGACGAGTTCCCAGAACTTGTACGCGAAGGCATACAATGGGTGAACGAGCGCGTGGTGATTGAACACGGCGACACGACCCGCAGTTACTACACTTACGAAATCGACGGCTGGAATGATTGGGCATACAGGCTTTGTCATTACTATGAAGGGGAATCGTTTGACAGCGAGAATGACAGTGTCATAGCAGCGTTAATGCCTTGTTATGGTGGGGTCAATGTAATGTACAACAATGCTATCACAAATTTGCGAAAAAATAGCCCAGAACGGCTCATGATGAAATGGTTTGTGCATAATATCAGTGCACTATACACATTTGTTCCTTACGAAGTCTATGAGTCAGTACTGTGTGGTTCAAATCCGATTAATTTCTTTAACTTAATGCAGACTGGAGACGACTTGACACTAGATAACTTTGTGGAAGTGGAGCCAGTCATGATTGATGGCCAAAGATGCAAGCGCTATGCCTACTACGGCGACGGGGATGAGCCGCTATGCTACATCGTCGAGGGTATCGGCTTTGACAGCCGCGACATGGGCGACCTGTTGACACCCTTTACCCGCAAGCCCGATCCCGATGCCGACTACCAGGAGTACTGGGGCCTGAGCCACGTCATCAAGGACGGCCAGATCATCTACAAGGGCATGCGCTACAAGGAGCCCGCAGCGATCGTTGGTGACGTGAACGGTGACGGCCTGGTCACCATCGCCGACGTGACGACGCTGATCGACATGCTGCTGGGTGGCGGCCACGCGGGTGGCTACTACACGCCAGGCGATGTCAACATGGACAGCCATGTGACCATAGCCGACGTGACAGCGCTGATTGACATGCTGCTCATTCAGCAGTAAGCGAGGAAAAACGGGCCATGGTGAGCGGCGGCGTGAGCCGCTGTGGAGGAAAGGCCCCCTCATTATATCTCTTCTTCGCCCGAAGAAGGTAAAGGATGATTTGCTCCAATAGTGCTCTTTAGGAGTATAATTAAATTCATCACGACCTGCGCTGCCCGCCATCATCACCCTCCGGCGGGCAGCGCCATTTTTTTGAGATTTTTTAGCGCAATTTGGCGGCGGCTCAACAATGCTCAAACAAAATATTCATTTTGTTTGGCATTCCGTTTGGTTTGCACTATTGTTGAGGGCTTTCGCCCTCGAAATTAGGCGGCACCTCAACAATGGCAAAAAATGAGAGATATTTTTTCCATTGTGTTCGGTTTGCACTAACGTTGACCTTCGGTCGAAGATAGGCTGCGGCTCAACAATGCTTAAACAAAATATTCATTTTGTTTGGCATTGTATTCGACTTGCATTAATTTTGCAGGTTGAATCAAAACGAAATATCATCAACAATAAAAAATTACGATATGAAATGTCAACATTGCGGGCATGAAGTCCCCGCTGGTTCCGCTTTTTGCAATCATTGCGGTAACCGCTTGGCTAGCGAAATCACGTGCAGTTATTGCCACGAACTCATGCCGGCCTCGTCAGTGTTCTGCCCTCATTGCGGCAAAGCCGTTGACAATGCGATGAGCATTGCCCGTCAAGAGCAGCCTGCCCCTTCGGCACCCGCCCCGGTTGGTACCACCTACAACGAGCAACGTGCAGCACAACGCCGTGCCAATGCCTGGCAGCAGCCCAAACCCGTTGAGCCCGACCTTGACGATGACGATGATGACGACGATGATGATGATGACAATGGCGCTCCCCGCTCCAACTTTAACCGCAACCTCATCATCGGCATTATCATGGTTGCTCTGGCCATCGGCCTGTTGAGCATGTTGAAGCATTGCAACAGCCGCGAGAACGACCGCGACCAGGCACTGGCCGACAGCGCTGCTGTCATCGCCGACAGCAGCCAGGAGCCCATGGCTATCTTGAGTGCCGAGTTGAGCCGTAACCAGATGACCGACGATGGTGCCAACATGGGATGTGCCGTGCGCTTTGCCGGCACCGACCCTGACAACCCTGAGCACATCGTGGGTGTCACCTACAAGGACGACACAAGTCGTCCCTTCATCAAGATTTACAAGCTCACCCGCGATGGTGGCGGCTGGAAAACCGAATTGGGACAGACCAAATACTATGATGGCCGCATCATCAATATGGATAATTCGTCACTTATCGCCGATGCCATGTATGTGCCTCGTGCCGTGACGATTGACGGCAAGGAATACCTGTATTTCGCCTTCCTCAACCACCTCAAGGGTGCGGGTGAGGGTGGCAACGGCCGCGTGACGCTGTGCCTCTATGACCTGGAAGGCAAGAGGATCACCCCGTTGACCTATGACGGCAAGATACGCTCGCGCACCGACGGACGCCAATATGTCTATTGCCGCGGCCCGCTCGAGAACACGGGCACCAACGAACGCATCTTCCTGAGCCAAGAAGCCGCCAACATCGGAGCTATCCGTGTAGCTACCCAAGACGAAATTGATGCCGAGGAAGAGGCAAAAGCCAAGGAAGAGGAAGAAAAAGCCCTGGCTGGCGAGGAAAATGCCGAGGCCAAGTGGAACCATGACAATGCCGAGAACATGGACAAACTCAAGGAGGGCGAGGAAGTGCGCATGAAGCCCACCCAGTATGACAAGCCCATCATCAACATGAAGGAAATCAAGGAGAAACTCGAGAACGACCGTTATCTTGTTTTCCTTGACACCAAGGGCTCGGTAGTAGGCTTTAACAAGAGCAGCCGCAAGTACTTCACCATTTATGGCGGCAAGAATGGTGCCGCATCCAACATCAGTTTCAGTGGTGACAACAATGTGCTCATCAAGACCGGAAATGGCTCCATCACTTATGATTTGGTGCACGACAAAGCCAAAAACGCTGACTAAACATGACTCCCGAGAAACGATACTACGCACGGTTCTTCCTTAAGCTGGACATCATCCTGGTAGCGCTGCTAGCGCTGTTGTGGTGGCTCAATAATGTCGTTTATGCGGGTTAAATCACCTATCACAATACATTGAAGAGAATATGGCTGTAGAAATCAGAGAAATCCAACCCACTCGACGCAATCTGCTCAAGTTTGTGCATTTTCCCATCGATGTCATCTACCGCGACAGCAAGTATTACGTACCGCCGTTGGTTAATGACGAGGTAAACACCCTTAGGCCCGATAAGAACCCGGCGTTTGACTTCTGTGAGGCTGCCTATTTCCTCGCTTACCGCGACGGCAAGATTGTGGGTCGCATTGCCGGCATCATCAACCACGTCGTGAACGAGCGCAACAACAAGAAAGAAGCACGTTTCGGCTACATCGATTTCATCGATGACGCTGAGGTCGCCGACGCCCTTATCGACGCAGTGACCAAGTGGGGCAAGTCCAAAGGGATGGAGCACCTGACCGGCCCGTTGGGCTTTACTGACATGGACCCCGAGGGCATGCTGATTGAAGGCTTTGACCGCATCGGCACAACTGGCGCGGTTTATAGCCACGCCTATTACCACCAGCACATGGAGCGCATTGGGTTTGTTAAGGACGTGGACTGGCTGGAATTCCTGATTACCATTCCCAAAGAGGTGCCCGAGAAGATGGCTCGCCTTGCCAATGTTATGGGCGAGCGCCTCAACCTGACGACTATCAAATATACCGACCGCAAGAAACTGGTCGAGGATTATGGCGATGCCATTTTCAGGCTGATCAATGTCGCCTATGATGAATTGTTTGGCTACTCGCCGCTCACCGACAAGCAGATCAAGCACTACATCAAGATGTACCTGCCCTTCCTGCCGCTCGATGACTTATCGATGGTCATTGAGAAATCAACGCGTGAGCTCATCGGCGTGGGTATCACGATCCCCTCGATGTCCAAGGCCCTCATCAAGAACCGCGGACGCTTGTTCCCCATGGGTTGGAAGCCCCTACTTGACGCCTTCAAGAACAATAACGTGGTGGACCTCATGCTCATCGCCGTCAAGCCCGAATACCAGAACAAGGGCGTGAATTCGCTCATCTTCAACGATCTGATTCCCGTATTCAACAACCATGGCTACACGCATGCCGAGAGCAATCACGAGCTCGAGCTTAACACCAAGGTGTTGAAACAATGGGAATACTTCAAGACCGAACAGCACAAGCGCCGCAGGGCTTACACCAAGGAAATTTAATAAAACCAACAATACAATATTATGAACGAGAAAATTCAAGTGATTAGCAAATATGCCCTTGATGGGCTGGAGTCACAGGCATTGAACGACTGCGCGATTGCCGCTAAGCAGACGCTCGAAAGTGGCAATGGTGCCGGCAACGATTTCCTGGGATGGTTGCACCTGCCCAGCAGCATTGACGAGCAGCAGTTGCAGGAGATTGAGAAATGTGCCGCTGTGCTGCGCCAGGAGTGTGAGTATGTCATCACCATCGGCATCGGTGGCAGCTACCTGGGTGCTAAGGCCATCATCGAGGCCCTGAGCGACCATTTTGCCGCCTACAAGGCTGGCAACGGCCCCAAGGTGCTCTTTGCCGGCAACAACATTGGTGAGGATTACCTTTATGACCTGATGGACCTGGTAAAAGGACACAAGTTTGGTATCATCGTCATCTCCAAGTCAGGCACTACGACCGAGCCCGCTATCGCATTCCGCCTATTCAAGGAGATGCTCGAGCAGCAAGAGGGCAAGGCGTTTGCTCAGCGCAACATCGTTGCCGTGACCGACGCCCGCCGCGGTGCCCTGCGCAACCTAGCAACCCAGGAAGGCTATGCGACCTTTGTCATCCCCGACAACGTGGGTGGCCGTTTCTCGGTGCTCACTCCCGTGGGCCTGCTGCCCATTGCCGTAGCTGGCTTTGACATCCGCGCGCTGGTGGCTGGTGCCGTCGAAATGGAACAGAATGGAGACGAACAGGTGATGAACTATGCCATCGCCCGTAACGCCCTGTACCAGAGCGGCAAGAAGATTGAGATCTTGGTTAATTTCACGCCGCGCCTGCACTTCCTGGCCGAGTGGTGGAAACAGCTCTACGGCGAGAGCGAGGGCAAGCAGCACAAGGGTATCTTCCCCGCCAGCGTCGATTTCACGACCGACCTGCACAGCATGGGACAGTGGATCCAGGACGGCGAGCGCACCATCTTTGAGACTGTCGTTAGTGTGGGCGACCAGCAGCACGAAGTTATCATCCCCACCGACGAGGCCGACCTTGACGGACTCAACTACATCGCCGGCAAGAACGTGGATTATGTGAACAAGATGGCCGAGCTGGGTACTCGCCTAGCTCACATCGACGGCGGTGTGCCCAACCTGCTCATCACCATCCCCGCTGTGACCGAGCGCTACATGGGTCAATTGATCTACTTCTTTGAGAAAGCGTGCGGCGTGAGCGGTTATATGCTCGGCGTGAACCCGTTTGACCAGCCCGGTGTCGAGGCCTACAAGAAGAACATGTTCGCCTTGCTGGAGAAACCTGGCCATGAGGAGGCTACTGCCGCTATCAAAGAGAAACTCAAACAATAACAACACATACTACCAGAACTCAAAACTACCGATTACACAAATTAAACTGATACACAAACCTAATGATTAGCGTAATTGGTGGCTTAAAAACAAAAAACAAAAAAATGATTTATCCGATTATTTCGGCCGAAGAAGCCGCCGAATTTGTACAAAATGGCTTCACAGTAGGTGTTTCGGGCTTTACTTCGCCTGGTTGTCCTCAAGCCGTCCCCGTTGCCATTGCCGAGCGCGCTAAGCGTGAGCATGAGGCAGGACGCGAGTTCAAGATCAACCTGTTCAGCGGCGCTTCGACTAGCGACCACATTGACGGCGAATTAACACGCGCAAATGCACTGAACTTCCGCACGCCCTACCAGTCACACCCCGATATGCGCAAGGCCATCAATGCCAATGACATCCACTATAACGACCGCCACCTGAGCGAGCTGGCTCAGGAGTTCCGCTATGGCTTCTATGGCAAGATGGATGTCGCTATCGTCGAGGCTCAGAGCATCACCGACGACGGTGAACTCGTGCTGGGAACGTCGATGGGCAACACCGCCACCTGGCTCAAGACGGCCGACAAAGTGATTGTTGAGATCAACGACCAGATTCCCGAGAGCATCCGTGGCATGCACGATGTCTATACACCCAACGACCCGCCTTACCGTCGCGAGATTCCTATCTACACACCTCACGACCGCGTAGGCTCCCCCACGGCCCATGTTGATCCCAAGAAGGTCCTGGGCGTTGTCAAGACCTCGCTGCCCATCAGCAAGGAGGGCGCTTTCACCCCCGTTGATGAGGTGACAGCAGCCATCGGCCGCAACGTGTGCGCATTCCTCGTTAATGAGCTCAAGCAGGGCCGCATTCCCAAGGAATTCCTGCCCTTGCAGAGTGGTGTGGGCAATATCGCCAATGCAGTACTCGACGCCCTTGACAAGAGCGACGAGATTCCCCCGTTCGAGATGTACACCGAGGTAATCCAGGACAGCGTCCTCGAGCTGCTCGAGAGCGGCAAGTGCAAGTTTGCCAGCACCTGCTCGATGACCTTCTCCAGCCAAGCCATGACGGAGTTCTTTGAGAAAGGTGAGGCCTTACACAACAAGGTGCTCATGCGCCCCAGCGAGATCAGCAACAACCCCGAGGTTGTGCGCCGTCTGGGTGTCATCACGATGAACACTGCTATCGAGGCCGACATCTATGGCCACATCAACTCGACCCACGTGAGTGGCACGCGCCTGATGAACGGTGTGGGCGGTTCGGGCGACTTCACCCGTAATGCCTACATCAGCATCTTCCTGTGCCCGTCAATCAAGAAGGATGACTGCATCAGCACCATCGTGCCCATGGTTTCCTACCCTGACCACAACCCGCACTCGGTTGATATCATCATCACCGACCAGGGTATCGCCGACCTGCGCGGTAAGGATCCCGTCCAGAGCGCACACGAAATCATCGAGCACGCTGCTCATCCCGTTTATCGTCCCCTGCTGCGCGAGTACCTCAACCTCGCCAAGAAGGGCCACGTGATGATGAACCCCGACATCGCCTTCGCATTCCACAGCACCCTGATGCACGAGGGTGACATGCGCAAGACCGATTACTCCAAGTTCCTAAAGTAATCACATCGATGCCTCAACAATAATGACTGTTGGCAGGCATCCCGCTTGCCAGCAGTCATCTATATATCATTGAGATACATCAGTCACCGCTACAGTTGACTGGAGAACGACTAATACAGCATCCCAAACAACCACAGAGGGATGCGGCTTCCATGTCCCACTTCTGTATCGTCAACGGCAAGGAAGCTGTCTTGAATATCTGCAATCTGATCAAAAGTTTTACTCTTACCTCCCACCTCAAACAAATATTTGCTATCGACAAGGAAATCACCCTTCTTGGGCGTTTTTATGCCATGATCAACTTGTAATTGAGACAGGAAGAATGTTTCTCGCTCATTGCCCTTGTCAACTTTGGGGCACAGAGCATGCATCAGATTGGTATTGGCCAAAAATATTTTATCCGGTTTGAACAGATACTTGTAATTCTTAGTATCGTTGGTTAACAAGTTAAGTGTTTGGGCTTTATTTAGAGCGTACAACATCTTTAAGCCTAATTCATTATTTGTGGCCAGCTGTTTCCATAATTCAGACATATTCGGTTCAAATGGAACCCGTTCACTAATAATCATGAGCAGTTTCTTCACTTTTTGAATCGTTTCAAATGAGATGCTCTCCACCGCCGGCAAATCTGTATCTATTACTACAGACACAATCTCCCTCAGACGGATAAGAAAATCTTCACCTGATTCATGATAAAACGGATAATAGCCATGTTCCAAATAAGTTTCAAACAGTGGTGCAACCTTAATGCTCTGAGTAATCTTCATCGCATGGCTGACATGATGGTGCAACAACTCTTCAAGTGCTATAGCATCAAGAGACAATATTCCCTCATAATCCAGAAACTCCCTAAATGAAAGTCCATAAAGCGTATAAGTCGTTTGCCGACGCGACAAATCCACATTGGCATTATCCATCAGCAGCAGTGAACTACTCGTGTAAACAATACTTATATCAGGATAATTGTCATAAATGTTTTTCAATGTCTCGGACCAATGTTCATAACGATGCACCTCATCCAGGTACAAACGCTTGATGCCGTAACGGTCTGCCCAATCTACCAAATCCATTAGCGAGTGTGACGAAAACCACAAATCATCGAGCGAAGCGTAGATGACCTCGTCAATATCAGCATAGTTTTCCAATATGTGCTGAAGCAACATGGTTGTCTTGCCTACACCACGGGCACCCTTAATTCCAATCATGCGTACACTCCAGTTTATTCTAGAATACAAGTAACGTTTGAACCGCAAGTCAATTTTTGCAATTTTGCGGTGATAGTTATCAAATAGTGGCTGAAGTTCGATGGTTTCCATAATGATTATATTTGATGATTTGCTGGACAAAATTACAATTTATATTTTAAAATACAAAAATTTGGCTGGATTTTATAGTTCAATCTTTAAAAATAGCCAAAAATTTACTGTTTCAACTGCATAAAAAGCATTGTTTTGCTATTGAAGGTAAAAGTAGTAATTTTGCGGGCTGTAAAAGTGATGACAGAGAAGACAAGGAAAAATAACGAGAACATGAAGGCGCATGGGGCCATGCTGCTGGCGATGGTGCTGTTCGGGCTGATGGCTACCTTTTCCAAGGATGTCCTCGCCAACGGGGGCATCACGGGTCCTCAGTTGGTAGCCTTCAGGATTTGCGGTGCGGCAATCCTCTTCTGGATGGGGTCGCTGATTGTGCCGCAGCAGCACGTCGAACGCCGTGACCTGTTGAAGATTGTGGGTGCCAGCTTCTTTGGCTTTGTCATGGCCCAGGGCGGCTACATCGTGGGCCTGAGCCTCACCTCGCCCATCAACGCCACCATCGAGTTGACCACCATGCCCATCTTCACGCTCATCCTCTCGGCCCTCATCCTCAACGAGCGCATCACCCCACGGCGGACCCTGGGTATCGTCATGGGCTTCACGGGAGCCGTGCTGCTCATCACCCGCACCACATCGGGAGCCAGTGGCCATCCCACCGACTTTCGCGGCGACATCCTTATCCTGATTTCACAAGTGGGATATGCCTTTTATCTGACCTATTTTTCGGGGGTTATCCGCAAGTATGACGCCTTCACGTTCAACAAGTGGACGTTCACCTTTGCCAGCATCATGATCATGCCCTTTGTGGCGCCACACATCGCCCAAATCGACTGGGCAGCGATGAGCGCCAGGACAGCAACCGAAATCATCTATATCGTGGCAGCCGCCACCTTCTTCACCTTCCTGCTCGTGGTGTGGGCCCAGCGCCGCCTCATGCCCACCACCGTAAGTTCCTACAACTATGTGCAGCCCTTTGTGGCCGTGGTGGCCAGTGTGGCTATGGGACTCGCCGTGTTCCAGTGGATGCACGCCGTCGCAGCCGCCCTCATCTTCACGGGCGTCTGGCTGGTAACCCGCTCCCATGCCAAGTCCTGACCTGGGGGAGCACTAATCTGACTGTTGCTTACTTCTTGAAATATTCCTTCATCAACTTCTTGACCCTGGGGCTCAAGACGATGATGGTGAACATGGTGCACAGGGCCATCAAGGCAAAGGCGAGGTCCATGATGCTGACCATGACCTTGAGCGGTATCATGGCGGCCACGACAATCATCGCCAGGTAGTAGTAATTGTACCACTTGACGTTGTGGGCACCGAAGAGGTAGTTGGTGCACTTTTGGCCATAATAGCTATAGGAGAACATGGTCGAGAAGGCAAAGAAGAACACGATGGTCATCAGCAGCAGGTGGCCGATGCCGGGCAGCAGCTGTCCCCATGCGCCCAGGGCGACGTAGAGGCCCTTGGGGTCGGTCAGGCCCACGTAGTTGCCGGCAATGATGATGGGAATAGAGGTGAGGGTGCACACCAGACCCGAGTCGATGGCGGGACCGAGCATGGCGATGAGGCCCTCGCGGATGGGGTCGGTGTTCTTGCTGGCACCGTGCATCATCGAGGCGGTACCCACACCAGCCTCATTGACAAAGGCGGCACGACGTGCACCTGTCAAGGCGACGTAAGCAAAGGCGCCGAAACCAGCCTTCATGCTGAAAGCTCCTTCAAAAATCTGGCCGAACACACCGGGAATCTCCTTAAAGTTCATCGCCATGATGACGAGGACCATGATAAGGTAAAGGACCACCATCACGGGCACGATGCGCGAGGCAAACAGGGCAATGCGCTTAATGCCGCCCAAAATGACGGCACCCACGATGGCCACCATGATCACACCCATGATGAAACGCAGCATCAGGGTGTTCTCAATGCCCATGGGCGTGGTGAACACCGTAGTCACCGACTCGACCAGCTGGTTGGCCTGCATGAAGCACAGCGTGCCCACAAGGCCGAAGATGGAGAAGGCCACAGCCAGGGGTTTCCACTTCTCGCCCAAGCCCTTGGTGATAATGTACATGGGACCGCCCTGCACCTCACCGGCGCTGTCCTTGCCCTTGTACATGATGGACAAGGTGCCTTCAAAGAACTTGGTGCTCATGCCCACCAGGGCACTCACCCACATCCAGAAGACCGTTCCAGGCCCACCCACCGACAACGCGATGGCTACGCCCGCAATGTTACCCATGCCCACTGTGGCGGCAATGGCGCTCAGCAGCGCCTGCACCGAGCTGATCTGTCCCGACTGCTTGCCGCTGTCGCTGGCCTGCTTGTCGCGCAAGGCACGCATTGCCCATGGCAAGCGCCTGATTGACACCGCTCCCGAAAACAGGAACAGGAACAATCCGCCGCCAATCAGCAGAAAAAACTCAGGGTAGCCGCACACAGCGTCGCTGGCGGCCACAATCCAGTCACTCAATGCAGTGAGCATGTTTTCCATATACTATCGATATCTAACGTTAATGATTTGGGGCAAAGGTAAGGCTTTTTTCCATATAAACCAAAAACGAGGCTGCTCACGCAGTCTCGTCTCTGGCGCTTCTTCTTGGACTTGAACCAAGGACCCCCTGATTAACAGTCAGATGCTCTAACCAACTGAGCTAAAGAAGCAATCCTCTCTTAAATATCTATCTATTATGATGCGCTTCTTCTTGGACTTGAACCAAGGACCCCCTGATTAACAGTCAGATGCTCTAACCAACTGAGCTAAAGAAGCGTTTTCAGCACCTTTGCGGCATACCCTGCCGAAAAATGCGGTGCAAAGATAGTGCCAATAATTGAACTGTGCAATAAAAAAATGAAAAAACTTGATTTTTTTCGGTTAATCATGGTTTTTTAGGTGCCTAAAACGGCTGATATTCGTGGAATAGTAGTATTTTCGCAGTCTAAATACATCCGTTCAAGTTCAAGACAGGAACTTGTATTTTAGAGTGAAGTGAACTATGCAGTTTACATGCTGAACTGCTGAAACCAGAATATATTAATGAAAAAGACGTTCAAATATCTGGCGTGGGCCTGCATGGTGGCAGCCCTTGCCGCCCCGGTAGCCCTTGCCGACGAAGACAAGGTGGTGAACGATGACGCCGCTGTTGCCCGCAGTCTGGACATCTTCAACTCACTGTACAAGGAGTTGAACACGTTCTATGTCGACACCATCGATGCCCAAAAGAGTATCGAGAACGCCATCAATGCGATGCTTGACGAGATCGATCCCTATACCGAGTATATTCCCGCCAAGGAGACCGACGAGTTCATGACCATCAGCACAGGTGAGTATGGCGGCATCGGCAGTTACCTGATGGAACGCACCGTGGACGGCAAGAAGGGCGTTTACATCAGCGGCCCTTACGAGGGCAGTCCCGCCGCACGCGCCGGCCTGCGCTCGGGTGACCGCATCATCATGATTGACGGCGACAGCACGGCTGGTTGGACCAGCGACCAGGTGAGCAAGCGCCTGAAGGGACAGGCCAACACCCACCTGACGGTGACCGTTGTGCGCCCCTGGGACGAGGACAGTATCAAGACGTTCTCATTTAACCGCGAGACCATCAGTGTCAATCCGGTGCCCTACTATGGCGTGACGCGCGACAACATCGGCTACATCGACCTGACGACCTTTAACGACAAGTCGGCACAGCAGGTGCGCGACGCCCTGCTCGAGCTCAAGAAGGACCCGCGCGTCAAGAACATCGTGCTGGACCTGCGCAGCAACGGCGGTGGCATTGTCGAGGGCGCTATCCAGATTGTGGGCTACTTTATGCCCAAGGGCACCCAGGTGCTCGTGATGCGCGGACGCGAGAAGTCGAGCGAGCGCACTTACAAGACCACCGTTGACCCCATCGATACCGACATTCCCCTGGCGGTACTCATCGACGGCGGTTCGGCCAGCGCCAGCGAAATCACTGCAGGCGCCTTGCAGGACCTGGACCGCGCCGTTATCATCGGCTCGCGCTCCTTTGGCAAGGGACTCGTGCAGTCCACCCGCCAGTTGCCCTATGACGGCATGCTCAAAGTGACCATCGCCAAGTACTACATCCCCAGCGGACGCCTCATCCAAGAGGTGGACTACGGCAACCGCAACGACGACGGTACCTACAAGAAAACCACTACCGACAGCACAGCACGCGTGTTCCACACCGCCCACGGGCGCGAGGTGCGTGAGGGCGGCGGCATCATGCCCGACATCAAGGTCGAGCCCCGCGAGCTGAAGCGTGTCGTCTATAACATTATGCGCGACCGTTGGGACTTTGACTTCACCACCAAGTATGTCGCCGAGCACGGCCAGGACATCCCCAATCCCGCCGACTTTAAGGTGACCGACGAAATCTTCAACGAGTTCAAGGCCTTTATCAAGCCTGACAAGTTCGAGTATGACAAGGTGTGTGAGCAACAGCTGGCCACGTTGCGCAAGACCGCAACCGCCGAGGGCTACATGAACGACTCGACGACGGCCCTGTTCGACCGCCTGGAGTCCCTGCTCAAGCACGACCTGGACCATGATTTGGACCTGCACCGCCGCGACATCTCCTACCTTCTGGGCCAGGAAATCATGGACCGCCTCTACTATCAGCGCGGCCAGGTGCAGAATTCCATCAAGGATGATGAATTCATCGACGCCGCCAAGAAAATGTTCGACAACCCCGGCGAATACCAGCGCATTCTCAACATCCCCGTCAAGAAAGGAAAACCCAACAAGAAGAAAAAGTAACCAGTGGAAATACGGGAGCTGTGTACATTATTTAATGGGAAGGGCCGGACGGCAGCGGTGAAAAAGCTGCTGGCCGGTGCCGGTAATGCCGTGATTGACGGGCTGGCCGGGTCCAGTGCGGCATTGCTGTTCTCGCAGCTGCCCCAACGCGCTTGCCCCTACTTGATTGTCGTCAATGACCTGGACGATGCGGGCTACATGTACAATGACCTGTGTCAACTGGTGGGAGACAAACAGGTGCTCATCTTCCCGTCGGGTTACAAACGCGACATCAAATACGGCCAGATTGACGCTCCCAACGAAATCCTGCGCACCGAGGTGCTGAACCGCTGGTATGACGACCCCGAAGTGCGCTGGGTGGTCACCTATCCCGAGGCACTGGCCGAGCGTGTGCGCCGCCGCGAGGACGTGGAGGCCAGCACGGTGCAACTGCGCGCCGGCGGCACAGCCGACCTGACCAAAGTTACCGAACGGCTGCGCGAACTGGGCTTCACGGCGACCGACTACGTCTATGAGCCGGGACAGTACAGCGTGCGCGGCTCGATTCTTGACGTGTTCTCCTACAGCAACGAGTTGCCCTACCGCATCGACTTTTGGGGCGACGACATCGACTCGATACGCACCTTCAACGTCGAGACCCAGCTGAGCGAGGAGCGCCTGGACCAGGTGAGTATCCTCAACAACCATTCATCGGGCGGCGGCCGTGAGGACAACGTGTCGCTGCTGGACTATGTGGGCGACGGCACCATCGTGCTGTGCCGCAGCGAACACTGGCTCACGGCACGCATCCGCGAGATTGCCCAGGAGGGCATGTCGGTCAGCGCCATCATCGCCGACGAGGGCGACACCCAGGCCACCAACAAGGTCGTGGATGCCGACCTGTTCGTCAAG
>JAEEGK010002691.1_pt1 | contig 44575 bp, 33 predicted proteins | sample 8958771 | NCBI WGS metagenome assembly JAEEGK01 (sample SAMN16246547, study PRJNA631951) | gut metagenome | biome: gut microbiome; feature: rumen; material: SC-attached | host: Bos | place: Iran: Karaj | collected 2018-10
GAAGTCTTTTGAGGGTAGTCCATCCAGGCATTGTTGCCTCGAATATAAATATTGTATAGGTGATGGCAGACCATCCGTCGATAATCAGAATCCAGTTCAGCACCTTATCTATATACATACCTGGGAAGGTAAGTATGAGATCCTTCATGTTGAATAAAGCCCACACCGCCAAAATGGAACCTAATACCATTTGGAATCGAGTCCGCTGTGAATGTTTATGAAAAAGAAAATAAACAGCAAAGATAAAGTAAAATGCCGTCGAACCCCCAATCAGAAATGTAGTTATGTTTAGTAAATTGTCCAAATCGCGAAACGAAATGCGTTGTTTGATGCAAAGGTAATCATTATTATTTTAGTTCCAAAATTTTTACTATTTGAACCCTTCGCTTTTGTATTATGAGAATTGGTTCTTGGGAGTGGTTAATTATTTATATCTCCGTTCCAAATCATTTTCAGGAAGTCGAGGACGTATAGATATTCTATTTCGTCTGTGCGCCGGTTGAATGGGTCAAGTGATACTATAATTCGTCTGGATTGCGGATGTTCTTCTGCAAATGCCTTTAAACCTTTAAGGTGCTTTGGAAGAACTTCCTCGACTGATTTGATTTCTATGGCTATTCTAGCATCACCGATAATAGCATCTACCTCATATCCTGTGTAAGTGCGCCAATATGAGAGTTTTTCCTCCGAATGAGTGTAGTGAAGCCATGCGTATATCTCTTGAATGATGAAGTGTTCGAAAGCATGCCCATATTCAACTGTGCCCCTGGTGAGTTCTTTGCGATGGAGTAGGTGGTTTGCGATGCCTACATCGAAGTAGTAGAATCGTGGTGCCTGAATCAGGCGGCGCTTCATCACCTTAGTGTAAGCCGGAATCCGATAACCGAGAAGGGTGTCTTCAAGTATGTCGAAATATGAACTGACTGTAGTTGAATGGACACCACACTCCTGTGCTATGTTATTATTGTTTATGATTTCCCCATTTGTTAAGGCTGCTACTTCCAAGAAACGATGAAATGCATTAAGATTGCGCACAAGTGCCTCTTCTTTAATTTCCTCTTTGATATACACATCAATATATGCAGAAAGTGGACGTAAGGGATTTTTGGCTAAATAGTGCGATGGAATCATGCCGTATGTAATGGCTCTGTCAATATCAAAATCTGGAATTTCCGCACTTACTAAAGGATATAGATATATTGGATAGGCACGACCTCCGAGGGTGTTGTGTCCTTTACGTTTCAGTTTTCGTGCGCTAGATCCGCAGAGAATAAATAGAATATGTTGTTCTACTATCAGACGGTGAACTTCATTTAATAGTTCTGGAACTTCTGGTATTTCATCGATAATGACAAGAGTTCCTTCTGGCTTGTCTTTCAATGTCTCATAGAGAAGAGATGGCCTGCGGCTAAATCTGTCTTTTATGCTCGTGTTGAGCAGATCTATGAAGGTGGCATCAGGAAATTGCTGGTGCAAGATTGTCGTTTTTCCTGTCTGGCGTCCTCCAAATAGGAAAATGCTACTATCTAACTCGTTGTTAATCTTTAGAAAACGATCTAACATAGGCTTTGTGTTTAATATGTTCTATCCTCGATTTTCATGTAAAATCGAGATTGTTATCCTCGATTTTCACGTAAAATCGTGCGCAAAGATGAGGATTTTATTCAATTCTACCAAATATAATCATAAAAAATGGTGTGACAGAAGGTTCTGCAAGGAACTCTTAATGTTTCCAAATTAGAGTTGAACATGACTTCAATTAGAGTTGAACATGACTTCAACATGAGATAAACATAAGACAAACATAATGTCATATAGTACATAAAACAAAAAGAGTTGCCATGCTATAATTTGCATAGAAAACCAAGAAAATGTTTGTTTTCTGTGCATTTTTTTATAATTTATGCACCATAAACCATATAGTAATGAAGGTTACTTAAAACATTTAGTGCCTAATTTTATGCAGTTTGTATCTTGTATTGCATAAAAAAGTACGTTTTTTGTGCAATAGACTTGTTGAATTGAATAAATAGTCGTCTTATCTGAACTTCGACAGTCAGCAGTTACTCGATAGATGGAATGCCGATCTGGTAATGAGGGCGTTGGCAGATGATTATCTGTTGTTCCGATAGTGAAGATGTAAGAAAAATTTTTTTTGCCCATACCTCACTATGTTGGCAGCAAGCCCAGTATTCATCGGGGATTGGGATAGTGAGGTTAGGTTGAGATACCTCACTATAAACCTCACTACTAACCTCACCTCGTTTACAGAACTGAAAACTGACAGAAAGACACTTAAATCCGACTTTTTGTTAAATGCTCCAATTGCACACTTTTGCCAAATAGCCGTTTCATAGTTATAGAAAATTTGTTACATAACTATGAAAATTTTGTTCGTAGGTTAAGAAAATATTTTTCTTGTGCGTAAGCGCAAAAATGCCCTGATTTCAGGGCTTCGCAAAAACATTGCACACTCATAAAAAGCAGCAGTAAAAACCCTTGAAAAAACGGAAAAATTGTCAAATAACGACGAGCGGAAATGCTTCTTTTAAAACATGAATTCTCATGAATGGTCCATGAATGTCCATGAATAAAATATTCTCTAACTCAACTTTCGCAAGTTGAGCAGAAGGGAAGTTAAAGGGAAGTTAAAGGGAAGTTAAATGGGAGTTAAAGGGACAATAGTAGAGGATGCTTGCCCAATTTGATGCAGTATCGTCCCCATAACTCCTCAGTAACTCCTTCATAACTACACAATAACTCCCCAAAGTTAAGCTTGCGAAACTTAAGCTGTTAACAAAATAATATGCGATCGGCAAGTTGCAGGAAATAAGCATTGGACCAGATATCCAGTTCGTGGGGATTATCCACAAAAGAAATGACATCGGCTTTAACCTGCTCAATATTTGTTGCCGACAATTTATCGCGTAAATTGCTTAAAAAATCCTCTTTACTGACCTCCCTACCGTTAAACTCACGGATGCGCTCTTGAAGATGCGAGAAGTTTAGTGGCACATTCCACCTGACGTACCACTCAAAGTCATACCAGTCGCGCCCCTTCACCCTGTTTTTCCATGCTCTGTAAACCAAGGCATGCATTTTGCCTGCATAGAGGTCTGGCAAGGTGAAACAACGTGTCATAAACGAATATGGCTGTTGCAGCAACAGTTGTTCCGTATCGAATTGTAAAGGAGGATTGGTGTCCAGTTCTATCTTTACCTTCACATTCCTTTTAGTTTGGAACTTAATGTCATAAGCCTCCGTGTTATCTTTTAGGAATGCAGACTCCACACGTCCAAAGGTCTTTTTCTCCTTTTTCACAATACTCACCTCATGACCCGCCAAACGAAACTCTTCAATGATTGCAGGAAAATAGTTTTCTATATGAATATCGTCGCGCTTTTCTATCAGCGAAAAATCCATATCCTCTGAGTATCTGGGCAAATTATGAAACAACCTCAAACATGTGCCGCCATAGAACGCAGCATACTGAAAGAATCCGCCCCTATGCAGACCGGCAAGAGCTATATGCTGCATCACCTCCTGTTCAACGTTGTGAGTAGCCGTTCCATGCTTCTTGGCATATGCAGCCACCATTTGTTCGAATATCGTCATTGCTTTATGATTTTTACAAGGTTATTCAATATGGTTTCCTTTCGTCCCATTCTGGCACAATCCTCGATGACGTTAATATCAAAGGTGGACAGTTCATCAACATCAAAGCGAAGGTCTTCTTCCAAATACTGCCAAAGCCCCTTGACTGACTGCTGTGGCAAATACGAGTCGCGAATAATCATATCGCAAAGCGCCTTCTCTCTGCTTGCAATCAGGAACGTCACTCCATCCTCCGTCACACTATTTACACCGATGGGGAAATAGTCTGGTTTCACCTGATGATATGTAAATCGTCCTAATGAATTTTCAAATATCCGAGTGCGCTTAGTCGTCACCGATGTCATGGTATATGTTTTTTCAGGTATCAGTCCGTACCATCGCAATGCCCATTGCAGTGACACGTACGAAGGACCATATATATGATTTGCACACAAACAGGCATTAACAGGCTTTCCACTCACCTGGTCGCTAACTACGTAAAGACCACGCTTCAAACGTATCAGCTGCCCATCCTTCTCAAGAGCTCTGATTTTCTCGTTTGGCGAAGAAAGGTTATCAAAACAGGCAGCAATAGTACCCGTTAGCACAGGCACATTTCCCAATCTTATCAGAGGATTAACCTTCATTACTATATGGTTTATGGTGCAAAATTATAAAAAATTGCACAGAAAACAAACATTTTCTTGGTTTTCTATGCAAATCTCATAAATCTAAAGTAACTGGCAAACGTAAACTCGCTTAACTATACACGCTAGCTAAGATTTTCCGAGAAATAAAAATCAAACACGTGGGAAGGACAGCAATGTCCATGATTTTCACCAGATATTTTCTTTTTCTACAGTTACTCTAATAAAACTGCCTACCTACTCTTATCAATTCATATAATACAAAAGCGAAGGGTTCAAATCGTAAAAATTTTGGAACTAAAATAATAATGATTACCTTTGCAACATAGAAAACATTTCGTTTCGCGATTTGGACAATTTACTAAACATAACTACATTTCTGATTGGGGGTTCGACAGCATTTTTCTTTATCTTTGCTGTTTACATCCTTTGTTTCAATTACGCAAAACGAACTCGATTCCAGCTTGTCTTAGGTTCCATAATGGCTGTATGGGCTTTATTCAATATGAAAGATCTCATACTGACTTTCCCAGGTATGTACACCGATAAGGTGCTGAACTGGATTTTGATTATCGACGGATGGTCTGCCATTACCTATACAATATTTATATTTGAGGCAACAATGCCTGGATGGACTACTCCAAGAAAACTTCTCCTATTGTCTGTTCCTTGGATTCTCTTTACCGCGGCATATGCCATACAGCCTACGGAGGATGTTATCAATGCATACCTCGTGTATCTGTGGTGCTATGCCTGGAGTGTGGTGATTATTGGCTACATCAAGGTAAGACAATATCAGAAATACATACGAAACAATTATTCTAACATCGAAAATGTTGACCTTTCGTGGATAAGACCTGTATTCTTGTTTGCGATAGTAAGTCAAATATCTTGGCTCATCACATCGATTTATGCCAACACTCTTGGCGACATCATCTATTATCTGTCTTCTATCGCTATGTGGCTGATAGTACTCTACTACAGTTGGGATTTCAATCCGATAAACACTCAGAAAGTCGCACAACAGCCTGTTCAAATGCCAACATCACAACCCATAAATGAACAGTTGCTTGAACAACTGATGACAACAGAACAGATTTATCTGAATAAGGATCTGAAAGTGGGCGACCTGGCACGAGCAATGGGTACCAACCGCACTTATATGAGTAAGTACATCAGTTCGGTGTTGGGAATGACTTTCTACGATTATATCAATAAAATGCGCATTGAACACATGAGCATTCCACTTATGGATGAGCATCCAGAATACACTCTGGAACACATAGCAATGGAAAGCGGTTTCGGTTCCATTTCCACTTTCCGTCGTGCCTATATAAAATGTACAGGCAAATCACCGAAAGAAAGGACAAGTAAGAGGTTAGAGGTTAGAGCCAATAACCAATAGCTAACAGCCAACAGCTAAGCTTTCGCCTTGAATGCCATAGCGTAGAATTTCATCTGCTTTACCATAGCCAGAAGACCGTTGGAACGGGTTGGAGAGAGGTGTTCGGAGAGTCCGATATCTGCGATGAAATGGAGGTCGGCATTGAGGATTGCATCTGGTGTCTGGTCGTCGAGGGTGCGAATAAGTAGTGTTACAAGTCCTTTGACTATGAGGGCATCGCTCTCTGCCTGAAAATGGATGGTTCCCTGCGGAGTAAGGTCTGCCTGCAACCACACACGACTCTGACAACCATCTATGAGGTTTGATTCTGTTTTGTACTCAGCTGGCAGCGGTTCTTGCTGACTGCCCATATCAATAAGCAACTGATATTTATCCATCCAGTCATCGAAGTCAGAAAATTCTTCGATTATTTCTTGTTGTCTTTCTTCTATAGTCATATTTCAATTTTCAACTTTCAACTTTCAATTTTCAACTTTAATTAAAAATCACTTCCAGCATGGTTTGTCCGACGGCTTTGAGGGTCGGTTTGAAAATATTGTCTATGTTGTCGTCGATAGTGTGCCAAGTGGCTGGGAAGGTGCCCTGTTCTTCATCAATTCCGATTATATCGATGCAGGGAATGCCACTTCGGCATACTGGTACATGATCGTCGGTCATCTCTGCTCCTTCGGCATCGATGAAATATTTGCCATAACCTGCCTTGCGAGCTATCTGCCATACTCGGTTGACTACCGTTGGAGCATACTGCATAGAGACGACTTCACGGTAGAATACCGTGTTGGCAGAACCGACCATATCGAGGTTGATGCCATAAAGGGGAGCATAATCGTCGGTATGTCGATGCTTTGCCCAGTATTGGGAACCCAAGCACCAAGTGGAGGCACTGAAGCGCCCGTGTGTGCCTGCATCTTCTGCATCCCAACAGATGAAGTCGATGCCAATGGCTGGGGCTGCAATAGTGTCGCAGAGGGCTGCAATCTGAAGCTGACGAGCCAGTTCGAGCATCACAGCAATGCCGCTACCGCCGTCGTTGGCTCCGTCAATAGGTGTCTGGTGTTTTGATTCATCATCGTCGTTATCAGCCCAAGGACGACTATCCCAATGACCCGAGATGAAGATGCGCTTCTTTGCATCAGGATAGTAACTGGCGATGATGTTTCGCATACGAATCTTAGTGCCATCGTGAAGGCGTTCATCGGCATACTGACTCTGCACGGCGAGTCCGAAACGTTTGAAGGTAGCTACTATCCAATCGCCACACAACTGATGTGCCTGGCTGTTCATGGTGCGAGGACCAAAACTGCATTGCTTAGCCACATAGTTGTAGGCACTATCTTCAGAAAAGGTCAATGGGGCTGGAGTGTAGTCCACTTCTGTAGTCACAGCAACTGGTTTCGGTTTGCCTGTACAAGCCAGCAATACAATTGCCATAACTACTATGCAAATTCTACTTATCGTCTTAAATCCTGTCATTTATCCTTCTATTTTCTCGATAAAATCGCGCAATTGCTTTTCTTCGACATCACCCATTGCATATTCCTTTTCAGCATCGGCACGGATGAGTGAGAGCCACTCGCTATGAGCTTCTTCTGCTTCGCGCAACCAGTAGTCCTGGTCGATAAATCCGCCTTCGCTCTCCTGTTTCATGATGTGCTGGGCATAAGCAGCTGCATTGACCTTATAATCAGAATTTATCGAGGAGAGAATGCCTTCCAGTTCGGCAACTGATGTAATGCTGCCAGAACGCACATCCTGCACTACACGGTCGATTTCCGCCTTTGGAGCAAGCATACCACAGAGGTCGAGCCATGTTCCACCCTGAGCATCTGCACCATCTGTGTCACTAGTGGTCTGGAAATACTCATAAAGGAAGAGGCGAAGAGCCATATCGTAGTAGTGGAGGCCCTTCTCAAGTGCGTCGTGACGGATTACGCATCCCTTGTATTTGTACTCTGCTGCATCCATTCCGTACTTTGCCTGCAATTGCTTGAGCACTTCCTTACCCTCAAGCACACTCTGAATAACATATGGGTTAGGGAATGAGCAGTTGACGAGGTCGCGACGATTTTCCACAGGTCGCAAGTCTCGTTTCTGCCACTTGCCTACATCGCGCCAAGTTCCTACTGTGCGCAGGTTAACACCCGGGATGAGATGGGTGGTAAGTCCTTCGGCAATGATATAACTGAATGGCAACTGGCGGGTGTTAGGATGTGTCTGTACCTTACCCATTACCATTGAGAAGACTCCGAAGGTAGCAGGCCAGAGGATATGACAACCACTGGCTGTCTTAGTGCCTCGAGCGAGGGTTCCCCAGTGGATTGGTCCCATCTTATATGCGTGGTTCGACTGGTTGGTGTTAGAACCGGCATTGTAGAACGAGAAGGCTCCTCCAATGAGGAGGGTTGATTTGTGGTGACTGGCTGAGAAAGGACCACAGAAAGCTGCACACGACTCACCATTATCCATATAACTGTTTGCAAAGAACACAGAAGCTTCGCTGCTGAATCCCTTGCCTATGTGTACCTGTTCGCCTACGAAACTTTCGAACACCTTAGCGCCATCGGTTACAGTAGCTCCAGGAGCTACAACACTCTTCTCCATAATCACATCGGAACCAACGAAGGTGCTTATGTCATCAGTACTCTCGATGGTAGATTCGTAGATGCGGGTTGCACCACGAATTTCAGCACTATCACCAATATATGTATTCACGATTTCCTTCACACCCACTACCCTACAATTGTTGCCGATAGACGGTTGCCAGTCTTCAGTCTTCACACTGTTCTGCGCAAGTGTTCTCACCTCTGGGAAATTAATCATAAGCCAAGCCATCTGACTGGTCAGTCCCGGGTAGAGCACGATATTTCCGTCACCAGCTTCGTTGAGCACGGAGATTGTCTCACCAGCACCACAGGTAGTAACTCCCTGTGAGATGATGATTCCGCAGTCGGAGATATAACAGCGGTTGCCAATCTTGTAGTCGGAGATATATCCGCGTATGTTTTCGATTATACACTCGTCACCAATAGTGACATTTCTGAGGGTTACGTTTCGAAGGCAACTGCGTCGCCAAAAGCCATCTTCTACTTCCATGGAGCCATTGAGGGAACCAAGTTCTACATGACCATAGAAGGCTACATCTCGTACGGAAGAAGTAGTGAAGTCTTCGTCAACCAGAATTTCTGCCCAGTCTTCTGCCGAGCAACCTTGTTCTTCGAGGATTGCAATCTCGTTTACGGATAGTTCACGCATATTGATTATGAATGGTTATTGGTTATTGTTTATTGGTTATCGAGTTTTTCGTTTTTCGTCCTTCGTCTTTCGTTATTCGTTCTTAGTTTTTCGTCCTTCGTTACCTCCCCTGGACTATTCGCTTTATGCCGTTGAGTTTGTTCAAGGCCTCGAGCGGAGTTAAGGAATTTATGTCGAGTTCGAGGATTTCATCACGGATCTGACTCAGTACCGGGTCATCTAACTGGAAGATACTCAGTTGTTGAGCACCACCCGACACGAGTACTTCTGTCTGTGGACGTGAGATGCCGTCGCCAGAGTTGTTTGCCTCCAGTTCGCGCATCACCTGTTCTGCACGCTGTACTATGGAATGAGGCATACCAGCAATCTTGGCTACATGAATACCGAAGGAGTGTTCTGAACCACCCGGTACCAGTTTTCGAAGAAAGATGACTTTGCCATCTGCTTCCTTTACCGACACATTGAAATTCTTGACCCTGCTGAGCGACTTCTCCATCTCGTTGAGTTCGTGGTAGTGGGTAGCAAAGAGGGTGCGGGCTTTCGCCTTCGGATTCTGATGCAGGTACTCCACAATAGCCCAGGCTATGCTGATTCCATCGTAGGTAGAGGTTCCTCGTCCCAGTTCGTCGAAAAGCACCAGTGAACGTTCACTTACATTATTCAGAATGCTTGCAGCCTCAGTCATCTCAACCATAAATGTGGATTCGCCTAACGATATATTGTCGGATGCTCCCACACGGGTAAATATCTTATCTGCAAGACCGATTCGAGCTGAGTCGGCAGGTACGAAAGAACCTATCTGTGCCATGATGGTGATGAGGGCAGTTTGTCGCAGCAGTGCTGACTTACCAGCCATATTAGGACCGGTTATAATGACTATCTGCTGGTGTTCATTGTCCAGATATACGTCATTGGCTATATATGGTTCGCCAACAGGCAACTGTCGTTCTATCACAGGGTGGCGACCTTGTTTTATGTCAGTGACTATGCTGTCATCCACGACGGGACGATTGTATTTGTATTCTTTTGCAACAAGAGCAAATGAAAGCAGCACATCGAGTTGTGCGATGAGCGCAGCATTCGACTGCAGTTGTGCTATGTAATCCTGAGTCTGCGACACCAATTCATCGAAGAGTTTGCTCTCCAACGACAGGATTTTCTCCTCTGCACCAAGAATTTTCTCTTCGTATTCTTTCAGTTCCTGAGTGATATATCGTTCTGCCTGAGCCAATGTCTGCTTACGAATCCAATCAGCCGGCACCTTATCCTTGTATGTGTTGCGCACTTCGATATAGTAGCCAAACACATTGTTGAAACCAATTTTCAGACTCTGTATGCCTGTCAGTTCTGCCTCACGCTGCTGAATCTGCAAAAGGTAATCCTTACCTGAGTATGCAATGCGACGCAATTCGTCGAGTTCTTCGTTTACTCCTTCAGCTATCACCCCACCCTTATTCACTGCTATAGGCGGATTGAGAGTTATCCAAGCAGCTATCTTGTCCTTCAAACTTGCACAAGGATCAAGGTGTTGTCCCATATTTTGCAGAGCCTCACTCTCACTACCCATGCACAATTGTTTGATAGGAGCTATGGCTTCAAGGGCAAACCTGAGTTGCAACAACTCGCGAGGGTTGACCCTACAAAGAGCTACCTTCGAAGCAATGCGTTCCAAATCGCCTATCTTATGCAGTAGATCTTCGATTTCATCGCGCAGTTCAGGTTCGCGGAAGAAGTACTCCACTACGTTCTGTCGCTGCTGAATAGCCTGCACATCCTTCAGCGGGAAGAGCATCCAACGGCGCAACAGGCGACCTCCCATAGGGCTCACCGTGCGGTCAAGCACATCGAGAAGACACTTACCATCTTCGTTCATCGGAGCTACTATCTCAAGACTGCGAATGGTAAAGCGGTCCATGCGAACATATTTCTCCTGCTCTACTCGAGCTATAGAACGCACATGACCTATGTTTGTATGCTGAGTCTGTTCCAGATAATAGAGGATGGCACCTGCGGCTATCTGTCCGTTTTTCAGGTGTTCCACACCAAAGCCCTTCAGGTTCTTCACCCCAAAATGCTTCAGGAGTTTACGACGAGCTGAGTCATCAGTGAAAATCCAATCGTCGAGTTCGTAAGTATAGTATTTCGTTCCGAAGTTTCCCTCAAAAGCATGTTTCTTGCCACGTTCGTAGAGCACTTCTTTCGGGGCGAAGTTGGTAAGCAGTTTGTCGATATAATCACCCGTACCCTCAGCAGTCAGAAACTCACCAGTAGATACATCGAGAAAGGCAACGCCACAGGTTCCCTTGCCAAAGTGAAGGGCAGCCAGGAAGTTGTTTTCCTTTGTGTTCAACACATTATCGTTGAGTGCCACACCAGGGGTTACCAACTCGGTGATTCCACGTTTTACGAGTTTCTTTGCAAGTTTTGGATCTTCCAACTGGTCGCAGATAGCGACGCGCTTACCGGCACGAATCAGTTTCGGAAGGTATGTGTCGAGTGCATGGTAAGGAAATCCTGCCATAGCCATGCTGTCGGCACCACTTCCGCCGTTGTTTCTCTTCGTAAGAGTGATACCCAGAATTTCCGAAGCAATAACTGCGTCGTCGCTGTATGTCTCGTAGAAGTCGCCACATCGGAACAAAAGCAGTGCATCTGGATGTTGCGCCTTGAAATCGAAAAATTGGCGCATCATCGGGGTTATTTCCTCTTTCTTGCCCATCGTTTATCTGTTTACCATGTACTTTTAAATTCACACTTTATTTTCCTGCAGCCTGCTGAATTTGTTGCATCACACGCAAGAAGTTGCCGCCCCACAGCATCTGAATCTCTTCATTTGTATATCTCTCGCGGAGCAGACGACGAGTAAAATTGATGAGTTCGCTTGCAGAAGCAATACCCTTCACTCCTCCATCACCATCGAAATCGGTTCCGATACCTACATGTTCCACACCCATAATCTTTACCATATGGTTCAGATGGGCTATGGCATCGATGATGCTTGCTTCACCCTCAGACTTAAGGAATCCGTGGTAGAAAGTTACTTGTGCCACACCACCCTTCTGTGCCAGTGCTCTCATCTGGTCGTCGGTCAGATTGCGAGGATGGTCGCAGAGCACCTTAGCTGAGGAGTGACTGCACACAATTGGTTGAGCGGATATATCGAGTGCATCGTAGAATGATTTCTCACCACCATGACTCAGGTCAACCATCATGCCAACACGGTTCATCTCTCGAATCACATCAGCTCCGAACTGACTCACACCACCATGTTCGTTATTTCCCTTTGCAGAGTCGCATATGTCATTGTCGCCATTATGACAGAGGGTCATATAAACCACTCCGCGATTACGGAATATTTCTATGTTCTTTATGTCTTTTCCTATAGCATAACCGTTCTCAATTCCTAACATGATGCCGTGTCTGCCCTCCAACTTCAATCGTCGCAAGTCGTCAGGACAACGGGCTATAGCTACTCTGTCGGCACAGCGGGCAGCCATATTCTCCATCTTAGAGAGAATATCGTTTGCTTTTGCCGTTGCTGCCTTTAATCCTTCCTCATCACGAGCACCCTGAGCCAAATAAGCTACCATAATAGTGCCGTCGAGGTGTCCTTCGTCCATCTTCTGTAAATCAACAAGCAGGTCGGGATTTCTGCGGCTGAATGCCTCTGCCCAGTCAACCTGTTGCGGAGCGAGAATCATAGGACTATCGCAATGGCTGTCGAGTGTAACTATCTTCGTATGCAGTTCGCGGGCAGCCTTGAATTCTTGTGCCTCACCAATAAGCCAATGGAATATAGGCATCATTTCATCGCTATCTCTCAAAACGAAGGTCTCCGGATGCCACTGGACACCAAGTATGCTTTTGTATTCGTTGCTTTCTATAGCTTCGATGATTCCGTCGGGTGAAATGGCAGAGAGTCTCAGACAAGGAGCTATGTCCTTGCACGCCTGATGATGAAAACTGTTCACCTGCAGTGTATCCCTACCAAATAGTTTATGAAGCAGAGTTCCATTTTCAACTTTCACTGTGTGAGACGGAAAACGACGGTCTTCATCCTGACTGTGTTTCACCCACACTCCACCTTCTTTCTGACTGTGTATATCCTGATAAAGAGTACCACCCAGTGCAGCATTAATCATCTGTATACCCTTGCAGATACCCAACATAGGAATCTGACGGTCGTAAGCCATACGAACCAGTTTCAGTTCCTGCAAATCGCGTTCGGGGGTGATGCTATGCAGTTGTACAACAGGTTCCTCGCCAAAGAGTAAAGGATTGGGGTCGCCCCCACCTGAAAACACGATTCCATCGATGTTTTCAAGTACTCCTGTAAGGTCGGAACAGTCATCACCCTCTTCTACATATCGTGGAGGGATAATTACGGGTATTCCTCCTGCCTTCAACACCGATTGGTAATATCCCTCAGCAAGGGTACAGGTCTGATCGGCATAGTTGCCCGTAATACCTATAACTGGTCGTTTCATAGTTAATGTGAAATGTGAAAAGTGAAATGTGAAAAGTTATTTTTTCAGTACGACATTTATCATCTTGCCAGGCACTACGATTACCTTAACCACCTGGAAGCCTTCCATCCACTTCTCACTCTGCGGATTCGCCAAGGCAGCTTCCTCAGCATCTGCAGCGGATACTCCGGCAGGGAATTCCATTGGGAAACGAGCCTTGCCATTGAATGCAACCATCATCTTAACCGAGTCTTCCTTCAGGAAATCATCGTTGAATTCAGGCCATTTGGCATCACATACACTGGTGTTGTGGCCAAGCAACTGCCACAATTCTTCTGCCAAGTGAGGACAGAACGGAGCTATCAGAACAGCCATAGTTTCTTTAACCTCACGACTCTTAGAACCAATCTTTGTCATTTCGTTCAGACAAACCATAAAGGCCGCAACAGAAGTGTTATAAGAGAACTGTTCAATATCTTGAGTTACCTTCTTTATCAGAGTATGCAAAGCCTTACGTTCTTCTTTTGTTGCCGATTCGTCAGAAACCTGCACACCTTCATCCTTCACGAAGAAGTTCCAAAGTTTCTTAAGGAATCGATGACAACCATCTATACCGTTTGTGTCCCATGGTTTACTTTGTTCTACAGGACCAAGGAACATCTCATAAAGGCGCAAGGTGTCGGCACCGAATTTCTCTACAATCATATCCGGGTTCACCACATTGAACATAGACTTAGACATCTTCTCTACTGCCCATCCGCAGACATATTTGCCTTCGTCGTTCAACACAAACTGAGCATCATTGTATTCAGGACGCCACTGTTTGAATGCCTCCACATCAAGGATGTCGGCACTTACTATGTTCACATCAACGTGGATTGGAGTTACGTCGTAACCGTCTTTCTTGTCAAAACTTACAAATGTATTGGTGTCTTTGATTCGATAAACGAAGTTACTTCTTCCCTGAATCATACCTTGGTTAATCAGTTTTTGGAACGGTTCTTCCTTAACACTTACACCAAGGTCGAAGAGGAATTTATTCCAGAAACGAGAATAGATGAGGTGACCTGTTGCGTGTTCTGTACCACCTACATAAAGGTCAACACTCTGCCAGTACTCAGCTGCTTCCTTAGAGAGAAGAGCCTTGTCGTTGTGCGGATCCATATAACGCAAGTAGTAAGCTGAACTACCTGCAAATCCAGGCATTGTATAAAGTTCGATTGGGAACACTGTCTTGTTGTCAATCTTTGTGTTCTCCACAATCTTTCTATTCTTTTCATCCCATGCCCAAACGGTTGCATTGCCAAGTGGTGGTTCTCCTGTTTCTGTAGGCAAGAATTTCTCAACCTCTGGCAGTTCTATTGGCAAGCACTCCTCTGGAATCATTGTTGGCACACCATTCTTGTAATAAACCGGGAATGGTTCACCCCAATAGCGCTGACGACTGAAGATAGCATCGCGAAGACGATAGTTCACCTTTACACGACCTAATCCATGTTCTTTCACATACACTTTTGTTGCAGCAATGGCTTCCTTGACTGTCATACCGTTCAGACTGAAGTCGATGTATGGAGTCACATCTTTACGTGGCGAATTAGTAACTATACCTTCCTTGGCATCATAACTTTCTTCGCTTATATCAGCACCCTCAATCAACGGAACGATCGGCAGATTGAAGTGTTTTGCAAAGGCATAGTCACGACTATCATGAGCAGGCACTGCCATAATAGCACCAGTTCCATAACCGGCAAGCACATATTCTGACACCCAAATAGGATTTTTCTCTCCTGTAAACGGATTGATAGCATAGGAACCTGTAAATACACCTGTTACTTTATGGTCTATCATACGTTCACGTTCTGTTCTGCCCTTCACATACTTCACATATTCCTCTACCGCTGACTTCTGTTCAGCTGTAGTTACTTTGTCAACAAGTTCACTTTCAGGTGCAAGAACCATGAACGTAACACCGAACATAGTATCAGCACGGGTTGTGAAGATTGTGAAACTCTCGTCTGAATCGGCAATTTTGAATTCCACTTCGGTACCTTCACTGCGACCTATCCAGTTTTTCTGTGTTTCCTTGATGGAATCGCTCCACTGAATGGTATCGAGTCCATCGAGCAAACGCTGAGCATAAGCACTTACACGCAGACACCACTGACGCATCTTTTTCTGTTCAACAGGATAACCACCACGCACACTCACACCATCAACTACCTCATCATTGGCAAGTACTGTTCCAAGTCCTGCACACCAGTTTACCATCGTCTCACCCATAAAGGCAATACGATAGTTCATGAGTACATCAGACTTCTTCTTCTCACCCCATGACTTCCATTCTTCAGCAGTAAAACAAAGGTCTTCCGTCTGTGCCACGTCAATATCTTTGCTGCCTTCTTTTTCGAAATGCTGTATCAGTTGTTCGATTGGCTGAGCCTTCTGCAGTTTGTTGTCGAAATATGAAGCAAACATCTTCTGGAATGCCCACTGAGTCCAATGATAGTAAGCAGGGTCGCAAGTGCGCACTTCCCTATCCCAATCAAAACAGAAACCAATCTTGTCTAACTGTTCACGATAGCGGTTTATGTTTGCTACTGTAGTCACCTCTGGATGCTGACCTGTTTGTATGGCATACTGTTCAGCAGGAAGTCCATAGGCATCATAACCCATAGGATTAAGAACGTTATAACCCTGCAAACGTTTAGCTCGGGCATATATGTCACTTGCAATATATCCAAGCGGATGACCTACATGAAGACCTGCACCACTTGGATATGGGAACATATTCAAAACATAAAATTTCTTCTTACTTGCATCCTCAGTGGTCTTATAGGTCTTATTTTCAACCCATTTCTTCTGCCACTTTTGCTCAATTTCTCTAAAATTATATTCCATCGTTTCTAAGTTATTGTAAATTTGACGCGAAGGTAAGTATTTTTTGCGAAAAAAACACAAAGAAACGACAAACAAATGCTTTGTTTACAAAGCAGAAACTATCAACTGTCAACTATCAAAACATTTGCGCCACGCGCTTCACTCCTGCCACAAGTACATCCACTTCGTCTTTCGTGTTGTACAAACCGAACGAAGCACGAACAGTCCCTGTAATACCAAGACGATTCATCAAAGGTTCTGCACAGTGATGACCTGTTCTCACAGCAATGCCAAGACGGTCAAGCAATGTACCCATATCCAGATGATGTATATTGCCTACAAGAAAACTAATAACTGCATCACGACCTTCCACAGGACCGAATATACGCATACCTTCAATCTCCTGGAGTTTTGCAATAGCATAAGTAGTCAGTTCCTGTTCATGCTTGAAAATATTATCCATTCCCAACTTGCTCACATAATCAAGAGCCGCCGCCAGAGCATGAGAAGCCACGTAATCAGGAGTACCTGCTTCAAATTTATATGGGAGGTCATTATATGTCGTTTTCTCGAAGGTAACCTTTTGAATCATTTCTCCACCACCTTGATACGGAGGCAGTTTCTCCATTAGCTGTTCCTTTCCGTAAAGCACACCAATACCAGTAGGCGCATAGATTTTATGTCCGGAAAAGGCGAAGAAATCACAGTCAATATCTTGCACATCCACGGCAAAATGAGGGGTTGACTGTGCTCCGTCAATAAGAACTAAACTTCCGTTGGAATGGGCAATTTTTACAATTTCTTTTACGGGATTAATTGTACCTAACACATTGCTCACATGGGTACAACAAACGAGTCGTGTCTTTTCGTTCAACATCTGGCGATATGCATCCATACACAAGCGTCCGTCGTCAGTAATAGGAATCACCTTCAATTTAACACCTTTCCTCTCACACATCATCTGCCAAGGTACTATATTGCTATGGTGTTCCATCTCCGTCACAACAATTTCGTCACCCTCATGTACAAAAGCTTCACCAAAACAAAATGCTAACAAGTTGATACTCTCAGTAGTACCACGAGTAAACACGATCTCCGACGTACTACGAGCATTGATAAACTGACGAACTCTTTCGCGACTTTGCTCATGCAAATCGGTAGCCTGCTGCGACAAAAAGTGCACACCGCGATGCACATTGGCATTCACGTTGTAGTATTCATCTACCATAGCGTCAACCACCTGACGAGGCTTCTGAGTCGTCGCCCCGTTATCCAAATACACCAATGGTTTCTTGTACACTTCCCTCCCTAATATCGGGAAATCCGGTCTTATTGCAGCTATATCGTACATACATCCTTAGTTTTATGCTGCAAAGGTACTACATTTTTTATGATATCAAATCATCAGTAGTTACTTTTTGGCAGGTTGAAATATCACTACTAAAAGGCGAAACAAAAAAATAGCAGGATTAATTAGAAAAAACGATAAAAAAAACATTGAAATAAAATTTCAGTTTATTACCTTTGCATTTTCACAACCAGAATTCAGTAATCTAATAACATTGCATAACTATAAAAAAACTAAACCATGAGTAAGATTAAAACTATCGGTGTTCTAACATCTGGAGGCGATGCTCCTGGCATGAATGCAGCTATACGAGCCGTCACACGTTCTGGTATTTGTAACGGCTTTACTGTCAAGGGTATTTACCGCGGTTACGAAGGACTCATCAATGGTGAAGTAAAAACTTTCACAACTGAAGACGTAAGCGGTATCATCACACGAGGCGGTACAATACTGAAGACTGCGCGCAGCAAAGATTTCATGACACCCGAGGGCAAGAAGAAAGCCTTTGAAGTATGCAAGAAGGAAGAAATCGATGCTCTGATAGTTATCGGCGGCAACGGTTCGCTTACTGGTGCATGGGAATTCGGTACTGAATACGATTTTCCGGTAATTGGCATTCCTTGTACTATCGACAATGATTTGTATGGCACCGATTCAACCATCGGTTATGACACTACGATGAACACCATCATGGAGTGTGTGGACCGCATACGTGACACTGCCAACTCGCACGAACGAATTTTCTTTGTCGAGGTAATGGGTCGAGATGCAGGATTTTTAGCACAAAACTGCGCTATCGCTTGTGGTGCTGAAGCTGCAATCGTACCTGAAGAGACAACTGATGTGGACCAATTGGCAGAATTCATGGCTCGCGGCATACGCAAATCCAAAAAGTCATGTATAGTCATTGTTTCCGAGAGTCCTAAATGTGGTGCACTTTACTATGCCGACCGCGTAAAGAAGGAATTCCCTAATTTCGATGTGCGAGTATCCATCCTCGGACACTTACAACGCGGTGGAAGTCCTACTGCCATGGATCGTGTGTTTGCCAGTTGTATGGGCGTGGGAGCTATTAGAGCTATCATGCAGGGACAACGCAACGTGATGGTAGGCTATCGCAACGACGATGTTGTATATGTACCATTCAGTGAGTGTATCCGTACCGACAAACGTTTTGACAAGCGTCTTATCACGGTGCTCAACGAACTGAGTATTTAATCAGAAACCTAAAACCAAACTTAAATAACTTATGAAAATTAAAGCTGACTATGCAAATGCTCCGCAATGGAGAGTACTGACCGTTAAGGCAACACTTCCAGAGAAACTCAAGTGTCTGGACGAACTGGCTCACAACATGTGGTGGGTATGGAATTTTGAGGCACGAGATCTGTTCCGTGACCTTGATCCAGAAATCTATCACGACGTAAAGCACAACCCGGTGATGCTTCTGGAGCGTCTGAGCTACGCTCGCAAAGAAGAAATCATGAAGGACGAAGTTCTGATGAAGCGTATCAACGATGTATATGCTAAGTTCCGCAAGTATATTGATGTAGAACCAGACAAGAAACGTCCTTCTGTGGCTTACTTCTGTATGGAATACGGCATTCACTCAGCCCTAAAAATATATAGTGGCGGTTTGGGTATGCTTGCCGGCGACTACGTAAAAGAAGCAAGTGATAGCAATGTAGATATGTGTGCTATCGGTTTCCTTTATCGCTTCGGATACTTTACTCAGAGTCTTTCAATGGACGGACAACAGATTGCAAACTACGAAAGCCAGAACTTCGGTTCACTACCTATTGAGCGCCAACTTGACGAGGACGGCAACCCACTTGTTGTTGATGTCCCTTACAACAATTATCACGTACATGCATACGTATGGCGCGTGAATGTTGGACGTGTAAAGCTATACTTGCTTGATACCGACAACGAGATGAACTCTGAATTCGACAAACCAATTACTCACTCACTCTATGGTGGCGACTGGGAAAACCGTCTGAAGCAGGAAATTCTGTTAGGTATCGGAGGTATGCTCCTGTTGAAAAAGCTTGGTATCAAGAAGGATATATACCATTGTAATGAAGGACATGCTGCTCTCTGTAACCTTCAGCGTCTGTGTGACTACATTGAAGAAGGTCTTACTTTCAACCAGGCAATGGAACTGGTTCGTGCTTCTTCACTTTATACTGTACACACTCCGGTTCCAGCTGGTCATGACTATTTCGAAGAAGGTCTTTTCGGTAAGTATATGGGCGGTTATCCACAGAAGTTGGGTATCACATGGGACGAATTCATCGGTATGGGACGCACCAATCCTGACGACCACGGCGAGAAGTTCTGTATGAGTACATTTGCATGCAACACTTGTCAAGAAGTCAATGGTGTGTCTATGCTTCACGGAAAGGTTAGCCAAAAGATGTTTGCAAACATCTGGGCTGGTTACTATCCTGAGGAAAACCACGTAGGCTATGTTACAAATGGTGTTCACTTCCCTACTTGGTGTGCTGCTGAATGGCGAGCTGTTTATGCTAAGTATTTTGACCCGAAACACATGAGCGACCAATCCAACGAAGAAATTTGGCATGGCATCTACAACTGCCCAGATGAGGAAATATGGGAAGTTCGTAAGGCTCTCAAGAAAAAACTCTTTGAGTATGTTGCAGAACAATACAAGGAAACCTGGCTAAAGAATCAAGGCGACCCATCTCGTGTGGTTAAATTGCTGGAGCGCTTCGACCCTAACGCACTTGTAATCGGTTTCTGTCGTCGATTTGCAACTTACAAACGTGCACACTTGCTGTTTACAGATCTTGAACGCCTTAGTCGCATAGTAAACAATCCTAAACGACCAGTTATTTTCCTTTTTGCAGGAAAAGCACACCCTGCTGACGGCGCTGGACAAGGACTTATCAAATACATATATGAAATCTCACAGCGTCCTGAGTTCCAAGGAAGAATTATTTTCGTAGAAGACTATGATTTCCTGTTGGCTCGTCGTCTCGTTTCAGGTGTTGACATCTGGATGAACACACCAACACGTCCACTGGAAGCATCAGGTACATCTGGTGAGAAAGCAGAAATGAATGGTGTTGTCAACCTCAGTGTGAAAGACGGATGGTGGCTCGAAGGTTATCGTGAAGGTGCTGGATGGGCTCTTACCGAAAAGCGCACTTACAAGAATCAAGACAATCAGGACAAACTCGATGCAGCTACTATCTACACTCTGCTTGAAACCGAGATTACTCCTCTATATTATGACAAGGATGAGAATGGTCTTTCAAGAGGATGGATTCAGGTCATCAAGAATTCTATTGCACAGATTGCACCTCACTACACAATGAAGCGCCAGTTGGATGACTATTACAGTAAGTTCTATGAGAAGCAGGCTAAACGTTTCAAGGAAATCTCAAAAGACAACTATCGTCTGGCTAAGGAGATTGCACTTTGGAAGGAAACCGTAGCAGAGCGCTGGGATAGCATCAGTGTAGTTTCTGCAGAATGGGACTTCCCTGCAACAGGTGTAGATGCAGGACAGCAGTACCACTTGAAGTATGTCATCAACGAACAAGGTCTGAACGACGCAGTTGCACTGGAGAAAGTAAATATCGATATCAACAAAGACGGCGAAGAACGCGTTTACTCCGTAGAACAATTGGAGGTAACAGGTCACGAAGGCAACAACTATACTTTCGAAGCTAACTTGAGCCCTCATCAGTTCGGACAGTACAAGAGTGCAGTTCGTATGTACCCAAAGAACAAGAACCTACCTCACCGTCAGGATTTCTGTTACCTCAAGTGGCTCGAACTACCTGAGATGGTTTAATCAATCCAGAAACATAATTATTAAGTGCCGACTTCCTTTTTTAGGAAATCGGCACTATTTTTAACTTATTTTTATATTTTATTACATTTTAATTTTGTAGTAAGAAGAAGGTTTTGTAACTTCGCGTCGAAATTAGGTGAATTATACCCATTAATGAAACACTTGGTAAATATATTATTAGCAATTCTGCTGGTTATAATGCCCGCTAGAATGTCCGCACAGATTGACAAGGAGTTCAGTCCTTACGGCTTCTTGCAGTTGCAAGCTGGTGGAAATACTACGTTTACCAACGTAAAACAACTGGACATCCTATCACCTACATTTACTGTTGGCGTAGGCGCTATGGTCATACCTGAACTGGGAGCCCGCGTAAACATGAACGGATGGCAGTCAAAAGGTGGGTTCAAAAGTACGAATCAAAAGTATAAGTATAACTACTTCAATGCAGACGTAGATGTAATCCTGAATGTGTTCAACTTATTTTCCAAGAACTATAACCGTTTGTTCGACGTAAGCCTTGTGGCTGGCGTTGGTATCAATCACGCATGGAATAACGACATATCCAAGATTGATTTAACAAAGGTAACTGAGGACGTAAGCAATGCTTGGGGCAATAACTTACAGAAGGATAAATTTAACGGCACTTCATTCCGCATGGGTGTGATGGGAGACTTCCGTCTCAACCAAAACTGGCAATTGGGTTTGGAGGTTGACATGAATTCACTCCACGACGACTGGAATGCTAAATATAGTAAAAAGAAACGCGACTGGATGCTTACATCACAGGTATCAGTCACTTATCGTTTTGGCGGAAAGAAAAAGAAAACCACAGCAGAACCGGTGGTAGTTTCCACATACGTAGAAAAGAAAATCGAGGAACCTGCAAAACCAATTCCTCCTGTGGTGACAAAGCCTCAGCCAAAACCTGAAGAACCGCTGAACGAAGTAATTGTATATACAATCCGCGAAACTGATGTAAACAAGGAAGAAATAATCCAGAAAATAGCGGATTGGAGCAAGAAACACGAAAACGGAAAGATTCAAATCAGCGGATATGCTGACAAAGGCACTGGTACACCAAGTGTAAATATGTATTATTCAAAGCAAAGAGCTGAGAAAGTGGCTGCTGCTTTGAAAGCTAAAGGAGTGCCAGAAGGCAAGATGACTGTACATTCGTATGGCGACACTGTTCAACCATTCAAAGAAAACAACCAGAACAGATGTGTCATCGTAATGGGACAATAAAAAAAGGAAGTTGACCAATCGGTTAACTTCCATTTTTTATTTACAAAGGCGGCACGCTTCACATTTTTCATATTCACCAAGGAAGCGTTTTTCAATCTTCACATATAAACGATCGCGAAGACTCCGTAATGGTATCTGGTCTATAACACCACCCATGAAGGCGTTTTTCAGAAGCATACGAGCTTCCGCTTCAGGAATGCCACGTTGACGCATATAGAAAAGTGCAGCCTCATCCATTACACCTACAGTGGAACCGTGATTACATTTTACATCATCGGCATAAATCTCAAGCATTGGCTGAGAATACATACGAGCCGTTGGAGATGCACAGAGGTTGGCATTTGTTTCCTGTGAAGTGGTCTTTTGAGCATCCTTATCCACAAGAATCTTTCCTGCAAAAGCACCTACAGAATGTCCGTCAAGCACATATTTATATAATTGATCTGATTGACACTGAGGAGCACAGTGGCGGATGAGCGTGTTATTGTCTATATGCTGAGATTCGCTACCAATAACACAACCATTAAGTGTTAGCTGAGCATTTTCTCCAACAAGATAGGCATCACAAAGGTTACGTGTAAGCCCATTGGTCAGAGTGATAGAATTATGACGCACACTACTGTCGCGCTCAGCACGTATATATACATTACTGAAACGAGAACATGATTTATCCGTTTCTTCCACTTCGTACAGATCAAGATGACTATTAGGTTGACAAAAAACCTCCACTACCTGAGTAGTAAGAAAAGAAATATCATCAGGATGCGCCCCACCCTTGTCGTTTATGATTACTGTCGCCTGAGCTCCCTGTTCAAGGACAATAAGAAGACGACGATTCAGCATAGTTGATATATTGCCACTAAGATGGTTGTCAATCTGAATAGGAACATCAGGATTCTCATTCTTCGGAACATAAACAAGAATACCATCATGCACAAGAGCTGTATTCAGAGCAGTAATTGAATCTACTGCATCTGCTATTTTATTATAGTATGGACGTATATCAATTGGTGCTGCAGATATGGAATATATATACTGTGATGGATTGATAGCAGCAGAATTGATGCTTATACCATAATTTGGAGCAAAAGCAGTTGGCACATCAGTATATTTGTATCGTTCCAACTTTTGAGTTGGAAATCCCTGAGCACGAAAAACCTGAAAGGCAGCATCACGAACCGCGTTCATAGGTTCGCAACTCTTCTGCTTAATCAACTGGTTTACTTCATTATATAATTCTATGTATTGTCGTTCGCTTTTCACAGTTACTGCTGATTTTTTATCCAATCAAATCCTTCTGTTTCAATCTTAAGCGCAAGTTCAGGTCCCTCTGTCATCACGATACGTCCATCTATAAGCACATGAACAAACTGCGGACGTATATAGTCGAGCAATCGCTGATAGTGCGTAATAACAAGTGCTGATGTTTCGTTAGTTCGCAATTTGTTAAAACCTTCAGCTACGATACGCAACGCATCAACATCAAGACCAGAGTCGGTTTCATCCAAGATGCAGAATGTAGGCTCCAACATAGCCATCTGGAATATCTCGTTACGCTTTCGTTCACCACCGGAGAAACCTTCGTTGACAGAACGATTCATCAGTTTCTGGTCGATTTCGACAAGTTTACGTTTCTCACGCATTATCTTAAGGAAATCCGTCGATTTCAACGGTTCTTTTCCTTGTGCCTTCCTACGTGAATTAACAGCAGCACGCATAAAATTAGTCATCGACACACCAGGAATTTCAATAGGAGCCTGAAATGACATAAAGATACCTGCATTAGCACGTTCCTCTGTGTTCATGCTAAGAAGATCCTGACCATTGAATATAATGGAACCTTCAGTCACTTCGTAAGCAGGATTACCCACTATAACATTGCTAAGGGTACTTTTTCCTGCTCCATTAGTTCCCATGATGGCATGAATCTCACCATCAGCAATGGTAAGATCAATTCCTTTCAATATTTCTTTGTCGCCTACACGCGCATGCAGATTCTTTATCTCTAACATATGTATTATGTTTACTATTTACCGTCTAAATAACACAACTATCAACTTTTAACTCTCAACTCTCAACTACCCTACCGTTCCTTCGAGGGAAACGCTGAGTAGTTTCTGAGCCTCGACAGCAAATTCCATAGGTAGTTTATTGAGAACATCCTTGGCATAGCCGTTTACTATGAGTCCAACAGCTTCTTCTGTCGAAATACCTCGTTGGTTACAGTAGAAGAGTTGATCTTCATTTATCTTTGAGGTGGTAGCCTCGTGCTCCACAGTGGCAGTATTGTTCTGAACATCCATATACGGAAAGGTATGAGCTCCGCACTGATTACCCAACAACAATGAGTCGCACGATGAGTAATTGCGTGCACCATCAGCATTCTTAGTCACACGAACAAGTCCACGATATGAATTTTGCGAACGTCCGGCACTGATACCTTTCGATATGATGGTAGATTTAGTATTCTTTCCGATATGAATCATCTTGGTACCCGTATCTGCCTCTTGGTGATTATTTGTAACGGCTACAGAGTAGAATTCAGCTTGAGAACCATCACCAGAAAGCACACAAGACGGATATTTCCATGTGATAGCAGAACCTGTCTCGACCTGCGTCCATGAGAGTTTACTATTTACTCCACGCAGATGTCCTCGTTTAGTAACAAGATTGAGCACACCGCCACGACCTTCACTATCGCCAGGATACCAGTTTTGTACTGTTGAGTATTTTACTTCTGCATTGTCCAAAACCACGATTTCAACGATAGCTGCATGCAATTGGTTCTCATCACGCATAGGAGCTGTACAACCCTCAAGATAACTGACATAAGAACCCTCATCACAGACAATCAAAGTACGTTCAAACTGACCAGTATTCATCGCATTGATACGGAAATAGGTTGACAATTCCATCGGACAACGAGTATTCTTCGGAATATAAACAAAAGAGCCGTCACTGAAGACAGCTGAGTTGAGAGCAGCAAAATAATTATCACGATATGGTACAACTGTGCCAAGATACTGACGAACCAACTCAGGATATTCTCTTACCGCTTCTGATATAGAACAGAATATTATTCCCTTCTCAGACAACTTCTCTTTGAAGGTTGTCTTGACAGATACAGAATCCATAACGGCATCAACAGCTGTTCCAGAAAGAGCAAGACGTTCCTCAAGTGGGATACCTAACTTATCGAATGTCTTCATCAGTTCAGGATCTATCTCCTTTTGTTCTCCATCTTTCTTACGAGCTGTAGGGTCAGCATAGTAAGATATTGCCTGATAATCAATTGGAGGCAGAGTGACATGAGCCCATGATGGTTGTTGCTGAGTAATCCAGTAACGATATGCCTCAAGACGGAACTGCAAAAGCCAATCGGGTTCACCTTTCTTCGCGGAGATAAGTCGAACCACGTCTTCATTCAGACCCTTATCTATGATTTCTGTATGTACATCGGTAGTGAATCCATATTCATACTCTTTCTTTACTACCGATTTTACATATTCATTCTTCTCTGCCATTTACTTTTCTCTCTTTGCACAAACGCAATATTCAATTACTCTTGTTCGTCCAACAGTTCCTCACCATGATTACCAAATACTGACTTTACCTTTTCACCCACTACTTTATCAATAGCCTTATCAACTACCCCCTTCACTCCATTCTTTGCTTTTGTTCCATGAGCCACCTCTGTTGAGTCGGCCACTATCAGCAAATCAGGAATAACCGGTTGACATGCATGCTTTACATTGTAATAAAGGTCTTCGCGTTGCTCCAACGCCTGAGGAGCATATCCGAATTTACTCTCTACAAAATCATAAACATTAAACGCGAAACTCAAAAGCAAGCCATAGCACACCACTCCGATGAAGGCACCCAATAGACGATTTAGACAACCTAAGTGAATAGTAGAACAAAGTTTGGTGAGCAACGTAGCAGCAAAACCAAGCAGCACAGGAACGATAATGACAATAAGCACGAAGGCTGCAATCTGAGCAACTCCCACACTGGCACCGCTCTTCACTGCAAGGAAGTCACCACATTGTTTATAAAGTGTAGCTGCAAGTATGATGCCAACCAATACTCCAAGCAGATTAGCAATCTGTTTGAAAGCGCCCTGGTAACAGCCAATAGCTGCACCAAGGGCGAGAATGATAATAATCAGTATCGTCATATATAAGTAAGCTGTTAAAACCTATAAAAATCCTCTCAAAACGGAAGACAAAAAGGTTTATAACTTAGCCTTTACTTCTACTTCGTTATATGTCTCGAACGTATCGCCTTCACGGATGTCGTTGTAGTTAACAATTGAAATACCACATTCAAAGTCACGACCGACCTCCTTAACATCATCTTTGAATCGCTTCAGAGCAAGAATTGCACCAGTATAAACAACGATTCCATCGCGAATAACACGAATCTTGTCGGTACGGTGAATCTTACCTTCAGTAACCCAACAACCTGCTACAGTACCAACCTTAGTAATCTTATATACCTGACGAACTTCTGCCTGACCAGTTACTTCCTCCTTCATAGTAGGAGCAAGCATACCTTCCATTGCATCCTTAATCTCTTCAATGGTATCATAGATAATCGAGTAGAGACGGATATCAACACCTTCTTGTTCTGCCAACTTACGGGCAGCAGCAGACGGACGAACCTGGAAACCGATAATGATAGCATCAGAAGCACTGGCAAGTGTCACATCGCTTTCAGAAATCTGACCTACAGCTTTATGGATGACATTGACTTGAATCTTTTCAGTTGAGAGTTTGATGAGTGAATCGGACAAAGCCTCGATAGAACCGTCCACGTCACCCTTGACAACAAGATTAAGTTCCTTAAAGTCACCAAGTGCAATACGACGCCCCAATTCATTGAGGTCAACACGTTTCAATGTACGCAAGCCTTGTTCACGTTTCAACTGTTCACGTTTATTACAGATTTCACGTGCCTCCTGTTCTGACTCCATAACGTGGAAAGTATCACCTGCCGTAGGAGCGCCATTAAGACCAAGTATAACTGCTGGTTCAGCAGGCAAAGCCTGTTCTATGCGCTGACCGCGCTCATTGAACATAGCCTTTATCTTTCCATAGTGAGTACCTGCCAACACGATATCGCCCTGATGCAGAGTTCCGTTCTGACACAAGACAGTTGCTACATAACCACGTCCTTTGTCAAGGGTTGATTCGATAATAGAACCAGTAGCCTTACGGTTTGGATTTGCCTTCAAATCGAGCATTTCTGCTTCAAGAAGCACCTTATCCATCAATTCCTCAACACCGATACCTTTCTTTGCAGATATTTCCTGACTCTGGTATTTACCACCCCAGTCCTCTACAAGCAGGTTCATATTTGCCAACTGCTCTTTTATCTTTTCAGGATTTGCCCCTGGTTTATCAATCTTATTAATAGCGAATACCATAGGAACACCTGCTGCCTGTGCATGAGCAATAGCCTCTTTTGTCTGAGGCATGATAGCATCATCGGCAGCAATGATGATGATGGCAATATCCGTAACCTGCGCACCACGGGCACGCATGGCAGTAAACGCTTCATGACCTGGGGTATCAAGGAAGGTTATTCGTTTTCCATTCTTCAATTTCACATTGTAAGCACCAATATGCTGAGTGATACCTCCGGCTTCTCCTGCAATCACATTGGTATTTCGCACATAGTCGAGGAGCGAAGTCTTACCATGGTCAACGTGACCCATGACAGTAATAATAGGAGCACGTGTCTCAAGGTCTTCTGCTGCATCCTCTTCTTCCTCGATGGCATTACTAACTTCTTCACTTACGTAACTTGTCGTAAAACCAAATTCCTCGGCAACTATATTGATTGTTTCAGCATCGAGTCGCTGGTTGATACTTACCATCATACCAATAGACATACATGTACCGATAACTTTTGTAACAGGTACATCCATCATGGTAGCCAAGTCGCTGACTGTAACGAATTCGGTAAGTTTCAGCACTTTGTTCTCCATGCTTTCCAACTCTTCCTCCTCCGCAATACGTTCACGTACTGCTTCACGCTTCTCCTTACGATACTTCACACCCTTCTTTTCCTGTTTTTGTGTAAGACGTGCGAGAGTATCCTTCACCTGCTTTGCTACCTCCTCGTCACTCAGTTCCTGTGGTTTAATAGCCTTATTCTTCTTTTTCTTCTTACCACCAGCTTGCTGAGGTTGCTGATTGAACTGTCCCGGCTGACCACCCTGCTTCTTAGTTGGCTGACTGTTTGCCTGTTTGCCCGCAGCCTCTACATCAATCTTTTCTTTGCCAATACGGTTACGTTTTTTCTTACCACCGTCCTGTTGAGCAGTTTGTTGCTGACGTTTTTCTTGACGTTCCTTCTTGCGTTCACTTGCACTCTTTCGATCTGGACGAGTCTTAGAATTGATGCTATCAAGGTCGATGAAACCGACTTGTTTGAATTGTACACCACTACCTTCTGGAGCACTCAAGCGGTACACACCATCAGAGTTTGCCTCTAAACGGTCAGAAGAAGCTTGAGACTCGTTAGCTTTTTTCTGAGCATTCTCAGATTCAGCCTTAGCAGCAGCTTTTGCCTTTGCTTCTTCTTCGGCAGCAGCTTTTGCAGCAGCCTCAGCGGCAGCCTTCTCTTCTTTACGTTTGCGTTCTTCTTCCTTTATATCGTTGATATTGCCAACAATCTTAACTTGAGGCTTACGTTCTTCACGTTCTTTTTCTAAGCGTTCTTTCTCCAAACGAGCCTCTTTTTCTTTGCGCTCACGTTCCTCGCGTTCACGATCCTTACGTTCTTGCTTTTCACGTTCCTCACGTTCCTTTCGTTTCTGGATATCAGCTTTCACTTCGGAATGCAAAGTCTTATCACTACCAAACTCCTTCATTAACAGAGTATGCTGTTCGTCAGTGAGTTTAGCGTTAGGTGTAGCATCCTCAAGGGGCACACCTTTCTTCTGTAGGAATTCAGCAACTGTATTGATTCCTACATTAAGTTCTTTTAATGCTTTATTTAATCTTACTGCCATCTAAGTTGAATCAAAATTTGAATTTATAAATGGAAAAAATGCATTAAGAAGCAGCTACGAACTTAATCTTCAAATTCAGCACGAAGTGTCTTCAACAATTCATCTACTGTAGCTTCTTCGAGGTCTGCTTTCTCAATGAGCATTTCGCGTGGAGCATTGAGAACAGACTTAGCGGTATCAAGACCGATAGCTTTGATAGCATCGATAATCCACTCATCAACCTCATCCTTAAACTCATCCAAATAGATATCCTCTTCAGTTGGCTCGTTGCCATCCAATTCACGGAATACGTCGATTGTATATCCAGTAAGCATGCTGGCAAGTTTTATATTCTGTCCATTCTTACCAATAGCAAGACTCACCTGATCTGGCTGCAGATATACTTCTGCTTTCTTATCTTCTTCGTTCAGCACGATACTAGAAACGTGAGCAGGTGCCAAAGCACGCTGAATAAACAGTTTTGTATTGCTTGTAAAATTGATAACGTCGATATTCTCGTTATGGAGTTCACGAACAATTCCGTGAATACGGCTACCCTTCACACCTACACAGGCACCTACTGGGTCAATACGCTCGTTGTAGCTCTCAACGGCAATCTTAGCACGCTCGCCTGGGATACGAGCAATCTTACGGATAGTAATCAAGCCATCATTGATTTCAGGAACTTCGTTCTCCAACAAACGCTGCAAAAATTCAGGAGCTGTACGACTCAAAATAATCTTAGGATTGTTATTCTGATTGTCAACACGAAGCACAACCGCACGAGCTGGTTCGCGCTTACGGAAGAAGTCGGTAGGAATCTGCTCACTCTTAGGCAAGAGAAGTTCGTTGCCCTCATCATCGAGAAGGAGCACCTCACGTTTCCAGATCTGATATACTTCAGCAGTTACTATTTGTCCTACTTTCTCCACATATTTATTATATAGGTTATCGTGCTCAAGATCAAGAATCTTACTAGCCATAGTCTGACGAAGAGTCAAGATTGCACGGCGGCCGAAGTCGTCAAAATGAACTTTTTCTGATACTTCCTCACCAATCTCATAGTCATCGTCAATTTTCTGAGCCTCGCTCAATGAAATCTCTGTGTTTGGATTCTTCACTTCACCATCAGCAACAACAGTACGATTACGGTAGATTTCGAAGTCGCCCTTGTCAGGGTTTACTATTACATCGAAGTTCTCATCTGAACCATACGTTTTCTGCAGTACGCTACGAAACGAATCCTCCAACACACTTACAAGCGTAGTGCGGTCAATGTTTTTTGTCTCCTTGAAATCCTTGAAAGTGTCTATCAAGTTGACCTGATCTGTTTTCTTTTTAATTGCCATAATTATATTGTATTTATTATTTGAAATCTATTATACTCTTCACCCACTTCACATCGTCATAACCGAAAGTCCTTTCGACATCAACCATGACAGGACGCTTCTTCCCCTCTACCTTTTGTTTTTCAGTAACGACTACGGTGAATCCAGACTCCGATGCCTCTTTCATTTCACCCTCCATCTTCTTACCATCAGAAGTCATCAATTCTACATCATAACCAATAGCATTCTTGTATTGCTGCAAAACCTTAAATGGTTGTCCGATGCCAGCACTGCCGACTTCGAGTTCAAAATCCTCTACATCGCGATCTAAATGCTCTTCGATAAACTTACTCAGTTCACAACAATCTTCAATCCAAACGCCATCCTTGTGGTCTATCTCCACAGTGATTTTGTTTTGGTTATCCACATTAGCCTCAACAAGAAAATACTCTTTTCCTTGAAGCCACTCGTTTGCTAAATCTGTTACTAATTTCTTATCTATCATAGTAAACTATATATAAAACAAAGAGGGGAAACCTCATGGGTCCCCTCAATTCGGGTGACAAAGGTAAGACTAATATTTTGAAATAGAAAATAAAAACGGCAAAAAAATGCGTTTTTAGCACTTACTTCACCACTTAACAGTATAACGAGGTGTCTGAAGCGATTGTTTTTTCAGCTTATGAAACACATACCAAAAAGCAGGCAAGAGGAAAATATTTGCCGCCACCCACGCCGCAGGGTCACCTAAACAGACACCCAAGAACCCTAATGACGGAACGACCAAAAGACTCACTAAAGCTCGAGCAATGAGTTCGCTCACACCACTCCACATCGCCAAACGAGTATATCCAAGTCCTTGCAACGAATAACGAAAGATGACAAGAGAACCCATAAACAAATAATTCAGACATGACACATGCATGAACTGCTCGCTGTAATCCAATATTTGAGTAGCACTCCTATAGATAAATAGCATAGAGAGGTCTCGTGCATACGGCAGAAGAATAGCCATAGTGAAGAACCAGTAAATCACCATCATCAGGAGAGCATCTTTTATACCGGCAATCACTCTTTCCAGTTTCTTTGCTCCAAGATTCTGACCACAGTAAGTAGCCATAGCCACACCCAGATTTTCAAATGCACAAATAAAAAACATCTTCAGTCGCATAGCTGCCGTAAAGGCAGTAGCACAAGCAGTACCAAGTGCATTATTTGCAGCCTGAAGCATCATTGAACCAATAGCTGTAATAGAGAACTGCAAACCAAAAGGAATACCGAATCCAAGCAATATCCATAAGTCTAAAATATTGTATTCAGACATCTCTCCTTTCAGTATTGGGAAACTGCGTTTCATGTACACAACACAAACAATAATACTGATAGTCTGGGCTACGGCTGTTGCCAATGCAGCCCCACCCACTCCCATACCGAATACAATAACAAAGAGAAGGTCTAACAATATATTCAATATACTGGCAAGAACAAGGAAATAGAACGGTGTCTTACTATCGCCAAGTGCTCGGATGACACTTGCCAGCAGGTTGTATATCATACTACATGGAATTGTAATAAAAGTTATAAGAAGATATGTGTAAGCATCACCAAATATCTCAAAAGGAGTTTGCATCCATCTGAGGATGTTTCCGCAAAGGAGTGAACAAACTACAGCCTGCACAACTGAAATAACCATACCTGCATAATAGCTCACACGAACATAACGACGCATCTGCAGATAATCCTCCGCTCCAAAAGCTTGTGCTATCGGAATACCAAAACCACTGGCAGTTCCGTTGCAGAATCCTATAATTAGAAAGAGCACACTACTGCTGGCACCAACTCCCGCCAGCGCATTCATGCCCAGATACTGTCCAACTATAGCAGCATCGACCAAACTATAAAATTGTTGCAATATATTGCCTAGCAACAAAGGCCAGGCAAACTGAAGGATCAACCCAAACGGCTGACCCTTTGTCATATCTTTTATCACCTTTTACTTTTGAAAAAGTCGGTCATCAGTTTTCCGCATTCCTCTGCCAGCACACCATCAGTTATTGTAGTCTTAGGGTGCAACGCTCGTGGAGCATAAGTTTGAAACCCACGTTTAGGGTCACTTGCTCCGTACACCACCCTCTGCACCTGACTCCAGCCCATTGCACCAGCACACATAACACAGGGTTCTACCGTCACATACAGCGTACACTTATCAAGATATTTTCCACCGAGATATTCTTCTGCAGCAGTAATTGCCTGCATCTCAGCATGAGCAGTCACATCATGAAGAGTTTCCGTCAGGTTATGTCCCTTACCTATGATACGTCCATCTGCAACGATGAGAGCACCAATCGGAACTTCATCTTTTGCAAGGGCTACACGTGCCTCTTGCAAGGCTTCTTTCATAAAACGTTCATCATCAGTCATACCCGACACCACTTAAATACATTATAAATTATGCATTATGAATTATGCACCAGTCCACTCTATTTATACAGATATCTTCTGATACTACGCTTAGGAGTCTTCTCAAACTCTTCATCTTGAATCTCGATAGCGCTGATAGCAGCAAACTTAGGCAGTTTTTCATTGATACGCTTACGATAATTATCGAGATGACGTTCAAGATGTTCGCGAGTAATGTTCTTTGCCTCCATAGTTTTCTCACTTATATATACGAGAGCTACGAGTTTTTCGCCACGCTGCACTACGACACACTCTTCAAAATTAGTAAGCGTCAGTATCTGGTCTTCTATCTCTTCTGGGTACACATTCTGTCCGTTGGCACCAAGCAGCATAGTCTTTTTTCTACCACGAATGAAGAGATAACCCTCCTCGTCAATAACACCCAAGTCACCAGTGTGCAACCATCCGTCCTCGCCCATGGCTTCTTGGGTTTCTTCTTCATTCTTATAATAACCGAGCATGGTGTTTGTACCACGAGCAAGAATCTCGCCTGGCACCTTATGAGGGTCTTCACTGTCAACACGTATTTCCATATTTGGCAACACGCGTCCACAGCTTCCTTTCTTCATCGACTTATAGTTGTCAAAACAGATAAGTGGAGCGCATTCAGTCATTCCATAACCGATACTATATGGGAAATGAATCTTTGCCAGGAAAGCATCAACCTCTTGATTGAGGGCGGCGCCACCAATAACCGCCTGTATAATATTCCCTCCGAAAGCTTTGTAGAGTTTGCGCTTTATTTGCCAGTAAATGAACTGTTTGATTACTGGCACCTTCAACCAAAGGCGGAATGTCTTGGTACGAATCAATGGGAACACCTTGCTTTGAACAATCTTCTCAATTACCAGTGGAACACATACAATCATACGTGGTTTCACCTCTCCAAATGCCTCAAGTACAATCTTAGGACTTGGAATCTTAGTAAGGAAGTGAGCATGACAACCCACACATGTACCATACATATATTCGAATGCGAAACCATACATATGACTCATTGGAAGCAGAGGCATCAAATCGTCACCACGTTTCAGGTCGAACAAATAATCCACATCTTTTGAGTTGCCCCAGATAGCACGATATGGCAACATCACACCTTTAGAATGTCCTGTAGAACCACTTGTATAACTGATAAGAGCCAAATCATCCGGTTTCTCACGGAAATACTTCACTTCCTTCTTCTTCAATTTCTTAAATTTATCAATCGATACCGTTGTGCGACCATCGAAGAAAGAAAAGTTGCTCACATCCATAGCCTCAGGGAAAGCATCCTTCAGTTTGGTATCACAAATCATCAGTGAAGATTCCGAGTGTTCATAAATATTCTGAATTTGTTCAATACTGAAATCATGCAACACAGGAACAAGCACACCACCATAGGTAGTAATGCTCAATGCTGCAATAGCCCAGCGGCTACTGTTCTTTGCACACAAACATATTTTATCCCCTTGCTTTATGCCCAGCTCTTTATATATATAATGTAGGCGAGCCATCTGCTGTGCCACATCTGCATACGTGAAACTTGTATCAGTGCCATAATCACTATAAGCCGGCAACTTCCAATTCTTCTTTATCGAATCCTCGATAACTTCTAGCAATGATTGTTTCTTAATATTCTCTGCCATATGTTTATTTATACAAATATCTTCTTATACTTCGTTTTGGAGTTTTTTCAAATGGTTCATCCTGCAACTCAAGTGCAGACAAGTTTGCAAATTTGGGCAACATCTTATTCAGATGACCACGATAACGGTTCATATCAGCCCTAACACCCTCGCGAGTCATACCACGAGATTGCAGATTTTCGTCCGATACATATACCAGAGCTGCAAGTTTCTCTCCTCTCTGTACGACGACGCACTCATCGAAATACGACTGAGTAAGGATTATATCTTCTATTTCTTCAGGATATACATTCTGTCCGTTAGCACCAAGCAACATAGTCTTTTTTCTTCCGCGGATAAACACATTACCCTCTTTATCCATCGTTCCTAAATCGCCTGTATGCAACCATCCATCCTCATCAATTGCCTCACGAGTCTCTTCCTCATTCTTATAATAACCGAGCATTACATTTGTGCCCCTGGTTATAATCTCTCCCGGCACCTTTTCAGGATCTGCGGAGTCTATCTTTACTTCCATACGTGGAGCAGGCTTTCCACATGAATTCTTCACAAACAGATGCCAGTCTTCGTAGCAGATGATAGGTCCGCACTCAGTCATTCCATATCCGACTACATAAGGGAACTTGATAGCTGCAAGCAGATTCTCCACATCCTTATTGAATGCTGCGCCTCCAACTATCACCTCATAGAATTCGCCTCCGAATGCTTTGATAAGTTGTTCCTTGATACGATTATATATAATTCCCTTCATAAACGGCAATTTCATAAGAAGTCGTATCTTTTTCGTACGCAATACAGGGAACACCTTGCTCTGCACTATCTTTTCTATAATCAGTGGTACGGCAATGACCAGTTTAGGTTTTACATCGCTGAAAGCCTTTAATATAATAGCTGGCGAAGGAGTTTTAGTAAGGAAATATACATGACACCTTACACAAAACTCATATAAGAATTCAAATGCCATACCATACATATGTGCCATAGGCAACAACGAAATGGTATCTACCTCAGGTGTCAATCCTAAGCGTTCGTCAGCAAAGATTACGTTAGACCACAAAGACCTGTATGGCAGCATAACACCCTTGGAATGTCCTGTAGAACCACTAGTATAACTGATGAGTGCAACATCTTCGGGATTTTCGTTAAAATACTTAACATCCGACTTCTTCAATCCACTGAAATCATAGTTTTCGATACTCTGTTTACCATTTACCATCGCCCAGTTGGTAATATCCAACAACGATTTCATCGGCAAATCAGCCCTTCCTATCATCAACTTAGAGTCAGAATGATCATAGATATTCTGTATCTGTTCAACACTGAAGTCCGAAAGGATAGGAACCACAACAGTTCCATACGTCAGAATGGCAATATAACTGATTGCCCAGTTACTGCTATTCTTATCACACAGGGCTATCTTATCGCCTGGTTTCAAACCTAAATCGTTGAAAAGGGAATGGAGTGCTGCTATTTTTCGAGCAACATCTGCATAGGTATATTCAATATCGGTGCCATAATCACTATATGCCACCTTGTCCCATCCTTTTTTGATGGAAGACTCAATTATTCCGATTATTGATGTATCGGCTTTTGTAAACACGTGCGTGCCGTTATCGCGCATTTTTTCTCTTTTTGTGCAAAGATACGTGTAAGGTTAGTAAATACAAAATAAAAATCGATTATTTCATAAAAAATTTGGTAATTGATAAAAAAAAACGTTTTAACTTTTGATATTTTCATTTTTTAATATCTATTTTTGCAAACTAAAATTAATCTGAGACAATGACAAAGACAAATTCCAAGGGATTCGTTGCGACCATCGGCTTCTTTGATGGTGTACATCTCGGCCATCGTTTTCTTATCGATTATGTAATTGAAACTGCAAAGAAAAGCAAGATGCAGTCAATGGTAGTTACATTTTCTGAACACCCTCGTAAGGTGTTGCACACTGATTTCCAACCGGAACTCCTTACTACCAAGGACGAGAAGATGCGTCTGCTAAAGGGTACTGGTATTGACGAAATAACTATGCTCGACTTTACGAAGGAGTTGTCTCAGATGCCTGCAAAAGATTTCATGCAGTTGCTCTACAACACTTATGAAGTGCGAGTGCTCGTCGTGGGTTACGACCACCGTTTCGGTTGTGGTCGTGCAGAAGTATTCGACGACTACCACAAGTATGGAGATGAGATGGGCATGCGTGTTATCAAGTGTCCTCACTTCAAACTACCAAAAGGAAGTACTACAGCCTACAGCATATCTTCTACCTCTATCCGTAAGGCTCTGGCAGCAGGTAAGGTAAAGACAGCAACCGACCTTCTCGGTCACCGTTTCATACTGAGTGGTGAGGTAGTTCATGGATTCCACAACGGCACAGACCTCGGATATCCTACAGCTAACATAAAGGTAGAAGACGGAAAACTCATTCCGATGGAAGGTGTATATTTGGTAAATATAATTGACGGCAATACAAAGAAGAAGACCTACGGAATGCTCAACATAGGCAGTCGTCCAACCCTCGATAATGGTGGTCAGCAAAGCATCGAAGCACATATCTTCGACTGCAATACAGACCTCTACGGCAACCGTCTTGAAGTAGAACTCATCGAATTCCTGCGCAAGGAGAAGAAGTTCGACGACATCGACAGTCTGAAAGCACAACTCAAATCCGACGAAGAAGCCTGCCGTCTTATTTTGAAGAGCGAAGAACTGAAAAGATAATGCTAATTCATAATGCATAATGCATAATTCATAATGCATAATTGGCTGGCGCAACTACTAACTCCTAATTCCTAACTCTCATTGCTCGGACTCGTAATCAGAAATACAGGCTACAGTTACACTGTGAAACCATTAGACTCCGTAACCACTGAAGGCTCCGGAGTCTTCTCTCTTTATGAGTGCAAGGTGAAAGGCAACTTTCGCATAAAAGGCATTCGTACTACTAACCCTATTGCCATTGGCGACCGGGTACATTTCACACCTCAGAAGGAGGAAAATGCCGGACTCATCACCGACCTAGAAGAACGCAAGAACTACATCATCCGGAAATCAATCAACCTATCGAAGCAGTCACACATCATCGCTGCTAATGTTGATCAGTGTTTCCTAATCGTCACCATTCAGCAACCAGAGACTTCCCTCACTTTCATCGACCGTTTTCTGGCATCAGCTGAAGCCTATCGGATTCCCGTTACTTTGGTTATCAACAAAATCGACCTTATTACTCCAGAATGGCAGGAATACCTCGATGGAATCGTCAATTTATATAAAACCATCGGTTATCCGTGCCGTAAAATTTCATCGGTCACTGGTGAAGGCATCGATAACCTGCGCAGCGAACTGAATGGTAAGATTACCCTACTCTCCGGTAACAGCGGTGTGGGGAAATCGACACTTATCAACACGCTCTTCCCCCACCTTAATCTGAAGGTAAGCGAGATCTCCGATGCTTACGGAACAGGAAAACACACCACCACCTTCAGTGAGATGTACCCCATCAGCGACGATGCCTACATCATCGACACACCAGGAATCAAAGGTTTTGGAACCTTCGACATGAACCGAAACGAGATAGGTCATTATTTCAAGGAAATTTTCCGTTATTCGGCAGACTGCCGTTTCAACAACTGCACCCACACCCACGAACCACACTGTGCTGTACTCAAAGCAGTTGAAGAACACAACATCAGTCAGTCGCGCTACAACTCATACCTTTCAATGCTTGAAGATGAAAAAGAAGATCGTTATAGGGCTCCTTTTTAATTTACTGTGTGTATGCAGTCAGTCCCTTCTAGCTCAGTCCTACGAAGAGTATGTCGAAGCAGGAGTGAAGGCTGCATCCATTAATGCCTATGCAGAAGCTGAAGAATGTTTCCGTCGTGCCCTGCAGAAGTCACCCGACGACTATCGTAATGCCCTTCTCTACTCCAACCTAGCAAAGGTGCAGGAGGCACAAGGACATAAGTTGAAAGCTATCGACAGCTACGAACAAGCCCTTGCCATAGCTCCGCTCAACATTCCCATTCTGCAGTCGAGGGCTAACCTATATTTCGAACTGGGCAACTATAAAAAAGCTATTATCGACTACGGGAAAATACTCGATAAAAGTCCACAAAACATTGAAGCTCTGCAGGCAAGCGGATATATATACCAGCAGTTGAAAGACTACGAAAAAGCACAACACTGCTACAACCAACTTCTCAAAATAGAGCCCGACAACTACACAGCACAACTGGGTATTGCTTTACTGCAACTCAATATGCAACACAAAAACGAAGCACTCACCATGCTTTCTACCCTTATCGACAAACACCCCGACAAGGCAGAACTCTACACCATTCGTGCTGAAGTTGAATCGGAAAATAACCAACCCGAACTGGCTATCATCGACCTGAACAAAGCCGTAGAACTCGACCCGAACAACAAAAATACCATACTCACACGCGCCTATCTCCATAAACTGACAGGCAACAAACGTCTCGCCCACCACGATTTCGAGCGCGCCATAGAATTGGGTGTTCCTCGTGCAAGTCTGAAGAAAGAACTGAAGGAAACGAAGTAATGGTTAAGGGTTAAGGGTTAAAGGTTAAGGGTTAAGGGTTAAAGGTTAAAGGTTAAGGGTTAAGGGTTAAAGGTTAAAGAAAAAATGAACATTTTTTTTCTTGATTTTGCAATTTCGTGAAAAAATTTTAAAATTGGGAACACAAAAAAACTTACTATACATTTATACTTTAATGTATAGTCATTACCTTCGCGCCAATTATGAGAAAGAGATTACACATCGCTCTGTTCAGTTTATTAATTACACTGGCTGTACTACCCCTTGCCACCTCCTGTCAAAACGAGGCTGTGGCACAGGAAGTGAATCCTATTACCTCTGTTGAGGTAGCTCGGCAGGACTCATTGCCAGGCGACAGTTCGCAACTCAGCACACAGGCAAAGCAAACTGCCGAACAATACCTTCAAACCGTAAACAAGCAGTTACAACAGCGTCTGCGATTTACCACAGGTAGTGTGGCAATGATACTAGTCATTGTTGCCATGCTTGTATTCCTCGTATTCAACGGTCGGTGGAATCGTCGTCTGGAAATTAAAAACCGTCAGCTAAAACGTGAACGAAACCTGGTGATTATGCAGAACAAACAGCTGGAGGTAGAACGCGACCGAGCTGAAGCAGCATCGAAGGCAAAGACAGCCTTCATACAGAGTATGACCCACGAAATACGTACTCCGCTCAATGCCATCAGTGGTTTCACACAGATACTCGCCATTCCCGACATGCAGTTGCCCGACGAAGAACGTCTCGACATCAGCAAGCGCATTCAGGAGAGCACACGTCTGCTGACAAGCATCCTTGATGACCTCATACAGATTTCCGACCTCGACAGCAGCAGTGAACTGCCACCTGCCGTTGAAACCCACCCTGCAGAGATAGTTGAAAAGGCACTCGACAATGTGCGTCCTTCTATACTTCCCGACGTAAAACTGGAAAAAGACTGCGATGTTCCCGATGGAATGGTGATTAACACCCACCCACACATGATTCTTTCGGCACTCGACAACCTGCTTGGCAATGCTGCGAAATTCACCCATATCGGTAGTGTCACCCTCTCGCTCCATCAAACAGGTAGCAACCTCTGTTTCACTGTCAAAGACACCGGTCCCGGCATCCCTGCTGACAAGAGAGAATTTATCTTCGAACGATTTGCAAAACTCGATAGTTTCGTGCAAGGCACAGGTCTCGGACTTTCCGTAGCACGAATGATTGCAGAACGCCTTGGTGGCACTCTCACCCTCGACAGCGACTACACTAATGGTGCAAAGTTCGATTTCATCATTCCTATAGCATAAAAACACGATGAAAGAAAAACTCTTCGCCCTTGTAGGCTTCTCATTCCTTCGCAATAGCATCAGCACAGAAGTGATGGCTGGTCTCACCACCTTCGCATCTATGTCTTATATCATGGCATTGTTACCCGCTATGATTGCCCCTTTGGCAGCTTACGGCTTTCCTCACGAGGCAGCATTCACCTCTGTTTGTCTTGCCACCATCATAGGAACATTGCTTATGGCTTTTTTGGCTCGTCGCCCGTTCGGACAGGCTCCAGGACTCACCCTCAACATATTCTTCATCGAAACAGTCTGCATCTCGATGGGTTACCCTTGGCAATTTGCCGTAACAGCAGTACTCATCGAGGGAATCCTCTTCATCCTTATCTGTTGCGGCAACTTGCGCCACATCCTCTTCGACGCCGTTCCAGCCTCACTGAAATTTGCCATTGCCGGTGGAATCGGTTTCTTCGTAGCCATGATAGGTTTGAAAAATAGCGGACTGATGGCCACAGGTACGATATTCAACCATATCGACACCCTGACCAATCCATCATCCCTGCTCTTCTTCATCGGTCTATTCATTTCAGGACTGGCAATCATATTCAAAATACCAGGCGGACTCCTGCTCAGCATCATCATAGTCAGCATCATCGGCATACCACTGGGAGTGACAAAAATTCCTGACTCCATATTCTCCATACCATCGTCGCCAGCACCACTATTCTGTCAGTTCTCATGGGCAGACCTGCTGACACCCGACCTCTGGGTATGTGTGCTCACCATGCTCTTCTTTGATGTCTTCGACAGTCTCGGAACCATCGTAGGAGCTATGGCATCATCGGGAAACATCCGTAAGAGTGGTCGTATTCCTCATATGCAGCGCATTATGTTGAGCGATGCCATCGGCACAGTTGTCGGAGCTTGTTTTGGTTGCAGCACTGTCACTACCTATGCCGAAAGTGCTACAGGAGTAGCAGAAGGAGGTCGCACCGGACTCACAGCCCTTGTCACCGCCCTTTGTTTCGTTGTCGGACTATTCTTCTCCCCTGTTTTCCTTGCCATTCCAGCAGCTGCCACAGCCCCCATCATGGTCATTGCCGGATTCTACCTCTTCAGTTCTGTGCAACGCATCAGCATCGCCCGTCCTGTCGAAGCCATTCCAGCCTTCCTCTGCATTCTCCTCATGCCAATTACGGGCAGCATCACCGATGGAATCGTATTCGGACTATCCATCTACATATTCCTCTCTTTCGTTGACAACTGGGTACATCGCAAAGACTACGAAGAAGAAGACCTTGAAGATTTCTAACCGATCTACCGTACTAAAATAACGAACAATATTGTTGCCACAAACACAAGAGCTGTAAGATAAATGTCTTGTAGCAGAAAACCAGTGGGAGCAGAATCCGTCTTCTGGTGCTCTTGATGAGAATACTTCTTATACACTTGCCAACCGATATATCCGGAGATGACACCCCACATCATTCCGACACAGATATCCGACAAATAATGCTGTCCCAGATACAGGCGAGTCCACATATTCACCAGAGCTAGGCATACCATCACAGCCGTCATAATCCTATGGCGCACCATTAGGATAAAGAAAGTAGCAAGTGCCGTATAATTAGCGGAGTGAGAGGAAAAAAAGCTGTAGTTGTTCTCTGCATATCCCTTTACGACATGAAACATTTCTCTCAGTTCCGGCACATTACATGGACGAACCCTACACACAAGAGGTTTTACGATGAGATTGCACACCCCAGCCGACAGAGCCATTACGACACATACAGCAGCTATGCACACTAGTCTCTCTCGCCTATTGCCGTGATTATGCAGCACTATGTAAAACAACATCAGGAAAACTGGCACCCATACCAGCGGGTCAGTCAGTCTATATGCCAGATGATCTACGAAGGAACTGTCACTTCCCCAGAAGAGGAGAATTCCCATTCGGTCAAAAAAGTTAATCTCGTTCATTCGGTATTTGATTTTCAAGGTGCAATATTACACTTTTCAATTAAAACTACCAAATTATCCACATTTTATTGTCAGGGCCTGTCCCTTGTCATACTTTCATATAACAAAAATGTGCTGGAACATTGGAACGTTTGAACATTGGAACAAAAAAGATAAAAAAAGCTGACAAGGCGTATTGCCCAGTCAGCTTTATAGTTCCAAGATTCAAGGTTCAGGTTTCAAAGTCTATAACCATTATAAGCTTTCAGCCATCTATAGTGAATCATAGAACTATCCCGTGATTCTTTGTTTATCCCAATATATATTGTTGTAGGTGTTTTGGGATGTATTTGGCTATCTCCTCTCTTTCATAGATAGGATCATCCCCATTGAAGAAATACAACATATCTTCCCTGCCACCCTCTTCCCAGTATAAAGTAGAAACGACGAAGGCTTTACTCGTGAATGATTCTACATCATTTACGGGGAGTTCAATTTCCACATGACCAAATTCTATCTTCTCATATGGGAAAATGGATTCGATAGATGGAGTAGATATTTTTGTACAATACATATTTCCTATAACCAGAACCTTTGCTTTTGTAATGAGAGGCTGTACAGGGTTATACTTAGGAGATAGATTATCATCAATACAAAAGAAATATGATATGAGTTTATAGTCACGGCTCAGAATTCTTCCGTCGTTCTCTAACATAACCACGAACGACAATTGTGTAAAATTCTGATTCTCAAACTTATGGGGAATCCTGTTTAAAAAACAACTGACAATACCTAATTTCGGATTGTGAATCCTGCTCATTACGTCCTTTACATCGAAATCTTCCATCGGAATAGACTCCACATTATTACGCTTGTAATATCTGTGATCTTTTGCCATGTGAGGAGCTTTATCGCTTCTAGGCACCTTAACAACATATACTGATTTCGAGAAATCATTATCCTTCCGAATCGGATAGATTGTCAGTCCATCAATAGCAGGTTGCACATATCGTGCGAGCATACTTATATATTCGGTTGTTATGGTATTCCCATCTACAAAAGAGTAATCACTAGCCACATGCTCTTCCTCAGAAATACCATATATAACGACGCCTCCATCTGAATTGGCAAACGCAGAAAATGTTTTAGTCACTTTGTCTGCATTCTCTTTTGAAAGAGCATTAGCTCGTTTTAATTCCATATGGACACCTTCCTCAGCATGGTTGTCAATCAATGCCTGAATGTCATCAATAGTATAATTCTCTTGTTCGTGGAAGTTTTCCAACTTTTTGACATGTGATTCTACTGCCATAGATATTTTTCTTCAATTATAAAATAAATACGGTTTCGTCTCCACAGATATTGCGAATCTTCATACGGAATGGTTTCTGGTCGCACTTGATAGTAGCATCCCAGAAAGCTTGGGTCTTCTTGCCATTGAGGATGACATAGCCGAGACGATCTATCTTTATTTCCGTATCGCTGTGCCATGCGGCTTGCTTGTCTGCGTTGGTGCAATCCAGGCTAATCCAATCTATGGTTTCAAGACCTTCATCGCTGATGATGATGGGCTTAAACTGCTTTTCCTTTCCTTTTGCCTTTTGTTGCAGAGCCTGTTGCTGGCCTTTCAGATTGACTTCTTCTATCTTACGGAGCACACGATCGCTGTGGAAACTCTTTAGTTCCACTTTCCATCCTGTCCAGAGAGCATCAT
>JAEEGK010002692.1_pt1 | contig 44570 bp, 35 predicted proteins | sample 8958771 | NCBI WGS metagenome assembly JAEEGK01 (sample SAMN16246547, study PRJNA631951) | gut metagenome | biome: gut microbiome; feature: rumen; material: SC-attached | host: Bos | place: Iran: Karaj | collected 2018-10
TAGATGTATCAATCACTGGTAACTCTACAAACCCAACACGTTTCCAGCACCCAGTAGCTGGTACTTACAAGAAGGAGCGCGTACTCGCTGGTAAGCCTTACTTCTCAGTAGCTTCTGGTGGTGGTACTGGTCGTACTCTGCACCCAGATAACATGGCTGCTGGTCCTGCTTCTTACGGTATGACTGATACGCTGGGTCGTATGCACTCAGACGCTCAGTTCGCAGGTTCTTCTTCTGTTCCTGCTCACGTAGAGATGATGGGCTTCCTTGGCATGGGTAACAACCCAATGGTAGGTGCTACCGTATCTGTAGCAGTAGCTATCGATCTTGCTATCAACAAGAAGTAAGTATCACGTTAAAATAAAGAATCCCTGCCTGTTGGTGGGGATTTTTTGTTTATTTATCTATATCATTCTTTTATTTTTTATTTTTTTACTATCTTTGCAGCCAATATTGATTAACTATGGACTGCAAACTTATTATCGTGATAGCACTATTTGTGCTTTTGGGAGTATGTTTTTTAATAGTACGTCATTTCTATGTAAAGAAATTACGTCGTGAGATTAAACGAGCTCAGACTAGTGAGCGCATTAAGTCGGTTTTCCTGGCTAATGTGAGTCATGCTTTGCGTACACCTCTGAATGCCATTATAGGCTTTAGCGACGTGATACTGATGGATAAGCAGGGCGATATGAATCGCGAAGAGATAAAAGAGGTAGCTACGCATATTAACGAAAATGGTCAGCAGCTTTTTTATTTTATTTCGCAATTGCTTGAACTGTCGAACTTTGAAAGCAGTGTGCTTTCATTCACTATGATAGAGGTGAATCTGGCAGAGATGATGGCGTCGTATCGCAGAGAGGTGCTGCATGTGGTGAATTCGGGGGTGAGTGTGCTTGTAAGGTCGGATCTGTCGCCTCATTGTAAGGCAAGGCTTGATACAAACTTAATGCATCAGCTGATGATGAACCTGCTGAATAATGCCGCCCATCGTACCAAAAAAGGTTGCATAACCCTTAATTACGGGTATGAGCGTAGAGGACTCAGAGTCGTTATTACAGATACGGGTGAGTGTATGCCTAAGGAAGTCCTTGATGGCTCGTATTCAGTGTTGCAGAATGAGGACTCGCTCACTTTGTCGAATCGTACTAACGAACTTGGACTTTCTATCTGCAAATCAATTGTTGAAGCGTTGGGTGGAGAGATGTCAATCACATCAGAACCAGATAAAGGAACTACAGCCTCTATATGGTTCGGCTGTAGAATGCGCCACAAGTATCAGGATTTATAAAAGAAGAATAATCCCCGCCAAGCTGGCGGGGATTTATTTTAAATTTCAAAATCCAGACAGGCACGCTGAACAGTGTAAGGACGAACTTTGTTGTTGGCCACAGCCACGTGGTCGGGATGAATAGCGTACCCCTTCAAGGCCTCTGGTGATTCGAGGGTGCTGTCAAGCATCACGTCAGCATTTGATGAGGCCAAACGGCCGTCAATATGAACTTTGACGTCGAGCAGACCGGGAACCTTGCCTACGAGCCCTTCGAGGCCAGCTTTGATGCCAGCCTTAACGCTGGCTTTTTCTTCTTCAGAAAGTTCTGGATTGAGCGTCCAGAGAATGATGTGCTTAACCATAATTATTTTATTGTTTGATATATATAATGGTGCAAAAATAGGTAAAATAATTGGGCTAACAAAGATTTTATGGCAAAAACAGCCCCAATTAGCAAAAAAAAACGTAACTTTGCCCCGAATAACCCCAAACCAATAAAAGATGGCAACAACACCAACTCCCCATATAGGGGCTAAGTTCGGCGAGATAGCCGAAACGGTAATTATGGCTGGCGATCCGCTAAGAGCCAAGTTCATGGCAGAAAGATATCTCGACACTCCTGTGGAGTTTAACCACGTCAGAGGCATGTTGGGATATACAGGCACATACAAGGGTAAGCGTGTGAGTGTGATGGGGCATGGTATGGGTATGCCTTCTATTGGCATCTATACCTACGAACTCTACAATTTTTACGGCGTGAAGACTATCATTCGTGTTGGTTCTGCAGGTTCTATCTCATATGATCTGCATATAGGCGACATAGCTATTGCCATGGGCGCTTGTACCAACTCGAACTATGTGAACCAGTACGGACTGCCTGGGTTATATGCCCCGATAGCTACGTTTGAACTGGTGAGAGACGCTGCTGAGGCCTGTGAGCGCTTTGGTTATAACTATAAAGTAGGAAATGTGTTCTCTTCAGATAACTTTTATGGCGAAAATCCGCAGAATGAGAAATGGATGAATATGGGCGTGCTGGCCGTAGAGATGGAGATTGCTGCCCTTTATATGAATGCAGCCCGTTCGGGCAACAGGGCGCTGGGAATCTGCACCATATCAGACCATATACTGACGGGTGAGGCAACTACGGCTGAGGAGCGACAGACCACATTTACCCACATGATGGATGTGGCATTTTCATTGATATAAATAAAACAACTATTATTGAATGGCAACAGTTGATGATAAGAAAGTAATCTTCTCGATGGTCGGTGTAAGCAAGACCATCCAGCAGAATCAGAAACAAGTATTAAAGAACATCTACCTGAGTTTTTTCTATGGCGCGAAAATCGGTATCATCGGATTGAATGGTGCTGGTAAGTCTACGCTTATGAAGATTATAGCCGGACTTGACGATAAGTTTCAGGGACAGGTGGTGTGGAGTCCCGGCTACTCGGTGGGCTATCTGCCACAGGATCCGCCTCTGAACGAGGAGAAGACTGTAAAGGAGAACGTGATGGAAGGTGTTCAGCACGTATACGACGCATTAGCCGAATATGACGAGATTAATGTGAAATTCGGATTGCCAGAGTATTACGAGGATGCCGACAAGATGGATAAGCTGATGCAGCGGCAGGCTGAACTTCAGGACATTATTGATGCTACCGATGCTTGGAATATGGACTCAAAGTTGGATCGTGCGATGGCCGCTCTGAACTGTCCGCCAGGTGATTGGAGCGTGAAGACGCTCTCAGGTGGTGAACGCCGTCGTGTGGCCTTATGCCGTCTGTTGTTGCAGAAACCCGACGTGCTGCTGCTCGACGAGCCTACCAACCATCTTGACGCTGAGAGCATAGACTGGCTGGAGCAGCATTTGCAGCAATATGAAGGAACAGTGATTGCCGTAACTCACGACCGTTATTTCCTCGATGATGTAGCTGAATGGATTTTAGAGCTGGATCGCGGCGAGGGCATTCCCTGGAAAGGCAATTACTCAAGTTGGTTGGAACAAAAGAGTCAGCGATTGGCTCAGGAAGAAAAACAGGCATCTAAGCGCCGTAAGACGCTGGAGCGTGAGTTAGAGTGGGTACGTATGGCTCCGAAAGCCCGCCAGGCTAAGGGTAAGGCTCGTTTGAACTCATACGATAAGATGTTGAATGAGGAGCAGAAACAAAAAGAAGAGAAGCTGGAGATTTTCATACCCAATGGTCCACGTTTGGGTAATAAGGTGATTGTTGCAGAACATGTAGCGAAGTCATTCCCTGAAAAAGAACTGTTCAAGGATCTGAATTTCGTATTACCTCCTAATGGAATTGTGGGTGTGATAGGTCCTAATGGCGCTGGTAAGACAACATTGTTCCGACTGATAATGGGTTTAGACAAAGCTGATGCGGGAACCTTCGATGTGGGCGAGACAGTGAAGTTGTCATACGTAGACCAACAGCACAAGGATATCGATCCGAACAAGTCGGTATATGAGGTGGTAAGCGGTGGAAACGAGAGCATCCGCATGGGTGGCAAAGATGTGAATGTACGTGCCTATCTGAGCCGTTTCAACTTCAGTGGAGCCGATCAGGAAAAGAAGTGCGGTGTACTCTCTGGTGGTGAACGTAACCGCCTTCATTTGGCTATTGCTTTAAAACAGGAAGGTAATGTTCTGCTTTTAGATGAGCCGACTAACGATATTGACGTCAACACGTTACGAGCTTTAGAGGAAGGTCTTGAGGCTTTTGCTGGCTGTGCTGTTGTCATTAGTCACGACCGTTGGTTCTTGGATCGTATCTGTACACATATACTGGCCTTTGAGGGTGAAGGAAAAGTATTTTACTTTGAAGGAAACTACAGCGATTATGAGAGCAATAAGGCTCAGCGCCTTGGACTTGAAGAGCCTAAGCGTGCCCGTTATCGCAAGTTGATGGAAGAATAAGAACTAAATTAATGAGAGCATGAAACGGAGATGGGGTGTGGTGCTCTTGAGTGGCTTGCTTGTGGCCTCCTGTGGTGATGGAAACAGGCAGTTGTCTGAGGCAGAGAAATCGGCCTTTGGTACTTATGTGGATAGTTTGGACAGCGATGTGCAGGGAACATGGTTCACCCGTATGGGTATGGCAGATGAGGCCGACTCGATGTTGATATACCTGCGCCGCGAACTGCCTCAGAACGGACTTGATACTACTGCTTTCTTCGTGCCCCAGATAACTGAGGATATGGCTATCGTCAAGACGCTGGCATTCGATTCGATAGGACAGAGCATCAACGAGGTATTAAAACGGCTCGATGATCATCTGACCCAGGCATACGTTAGCTATACAACGGGATTGAGGTATGGATTCATGCAACCAGACAAAGTGTTGAACCGACTGGATAACAAGGTGGGGGGTGAAGGCTTTGCCAGACTGTTTGATTACGAGGTGAAGGCTGCAGATGATACTGAGGCACGGCAGAAACTGGCCACAGGTGAACGTATGGCATACCTGAAGGCTTCGCAGAGCGATAACTACGTCTATCTGGCGTTGAAGAATCAGTTGGCAAAGACAACAGACAAGCTTGAGCGCAGGAAGATAGCCATCAACATGGAACGATGCCGCTGGCAGATGAAACATCCTGAGAGGCAGGAGAAATGTGTGTTAGTAAATATTGCAGCGCAGCATTTGTGGGCTGTTGGTGGCGATTCGGTTCTTGATATGAAGATATGTTGTGGCGCATTTGCTACGAAGACACCATTGCTGCATAGTGCCATTAGTCATATACAGGTGAACCCCGAATGGGTAATACCTTTCAATATCATCAAGACCGACGTGGCTCATCATAGCGGCGACTCGGTGTATTTCGCCCGTAACAAATACTCGATTGTTGAACGTGAGTCGAATGATACGCTGAATGCTGCCAACGTCAGTAAGGAGAAACTATTGTCTGGCAATGTGAGAGTGGTGCAGAAGGGGGGCGCAGGCAACTCGCTTGGAAGGATCGTGTTCCGTTTCCCCAATAACTTCTCAGTGTATCTTCACGACACAAATAACCGTGGTGCATTCCAGCGCGACAAACGAACGCTGTCGCATGGCTGTGTAAGAATACAGAAGCCATTTGATATGGCATGTTTCCTGTTGCCTGAGCTCGACGAGTGGATGAAAGACAAGTTGAGGCTGTCAATGGATCTCAGACCAGAGACAGAGCAGGGTAGGACTTATCTGAGTGCTCATGCCGGCGAGCCTGTCAGACTTGTCAAGTATCTGGATGTGAGTCCGAAAGTGCCTGTATATATTGTATATTATACAGCCTATCCCAACCCCGCCACGGGTAAGGTAGAATTGTGGCCGGATATTTACAAATATGATGAGGCGATAGAAAAAGAGATAGGAACATTCTTAATAAAATAAAAACTTAAATTATTATTAACTTACCAACATGAAGAAATTTTTTGTTATTGGTATGCTGTTCTCGGCTGTGATGGTTCAAGCCCAGACAGCAAGGAAGTTTACGCTCGACCTGACAGAAGACGGAAAGGCGCAGATGGTGTGTTTCTTGCCTGAGACGTCTTGTGGCAAAGCTATAGTAGGTGTGCCAGGTGGTGGCTATTCGGTACTTTCAAATACCCATGAGGGCACGATGGCATCGGATTGGCTGAACCAACAGGGTATTGCCTATTTCGTGGTGAACTATCGTTTGCCGGAGGGCGATCGCATGAAGCCTATGAGCGATGTGATGAATGGTATCCGCACTGTTCGCGACTCAGCCAAGGTGTGGGGCATTAATCCAAATGATGTGGGTATCATGGGCTTCTCGGCTGGCGGTCATCTGGCCTCGGTTGTCTCTACGCATGCCGACTTCGATGCTCGTCCAAACTTCTCAATTCTGTTCTATCCGGTTATTTCTATGGATCAGAGGGTGAGCCATAAGTGGTCGTGCATCAATTTCTTGGGCGAGGAGGGGCTGAAGGATCCCGCGTTAGTACGTGATTTCTCGACCATGAACGCTGTACGTCGCCACCTGACTCCTCCTGCATTGATTATCTCAGCCAGCGATGACCGTCTGGTACCGTTTGTTACCAATGGCTTGGAGTATTATAAGGCGATGCGTCTGGCTGGTAACGATTGCGCCATGTATGTATATCCTACAGGTGATCATGGTTTCGGCTTTGGACCTTGGTTCAAATATCACGACCAGTTGCTGACGGATATCGGTAATTGGCTGAAAGCTCATCAGGCCCCGAAGGAGGATGCTGTCCGTGTGGCTTGTATTGGTAACAGCATTACCGACGGCCATGGTATTGATATGGCCACGGCTTACGGATATCCCGCTTTGTTGCAGAAGAAACTGGGTAGCGACTACTGGGTGAAGAATTTCGGTGTGAGCGCCCGTACTATGCTGAATAAGGGTGACTATCCCTATATGAATGAGTTGGCATGGAAAGATGCGCTTGCCTTTAAGCCTGATATCGTGGTGATAAAGTTGGGAACCAATGATTCGAAAGGCCGTAACTGGCTGTTTGGTGCCGAGTTCCGTCAGGATTTGGAGCAAATGATTACTACCTTACGTCCAGACCTGTTGCAACCTGCCAAGAAGAAAGGTAAGAAAGCAGCTGCCACAGTTCCTGCAAAGCCTCAGATATTCCTCTGTACACCCATCAAGGCAGAGAAGACAACCTGGGATATCAACGACTCCATTATTGTTAATGGCGTGATTCCTGTTCAGCAGGAGGTTGCCAAAAAGTATGGATTGAATGTCATCGACCTGCACACGCTGTTTGAAGGTGGCGAGAAGCTGATGATGACAGATGGTATTCATCCTAATGGTCAGGGTGCTGATAAGATGGCTCAGATTATTGCTGATGCTTTGAAACAGTAAAATCAAAGAAGGTATGAATAAATTAAAGCCGCTGACCTCTCAGCGGCTTTTTGTTTCTATGGGATGCTAATCTTGTAAGAATTTCATAATTGCTTGGTTGAATTCCTGAGGATGTTGGTTTGCAATGAAATGACTGCCTTTAAGGATTACCAGCGTGGCGTCAGGAATGTTTTCTGCTATCAGTCTTGTGTGCTCATCTTTTATCATGTCGTTAGTGCCCGCAATGACCAATGTTCTGGCTTGTATTCCTTTCAGTTCCTGAGGCGATATGTTCGGATCATTCACCATCAGCCCTAATAATTCGGCTTTTAGTTTTGCAGAACGGCGCCAACGGGCGAACACTCGGGCAATTCTATATCCTATCTCAATGGGGATTTGTATGCTTCTTTTTACGCCGTTAGTATTCAGATTGGCACCATTGAGTATCAGTCGGCTGATACGGTCGGGATGTTGTATGGCAAATACCATGGCGATATTGCCACCATCAGAGAATCCGAGCAGATGGGCTTTCTCAATCTGGTGTTTGTCCATAAATCCCAGCAGGTCTTCTGCGAATTGCCGAATGGTAAAAGGTTTGTCTCCTCTTGGCGTTTGACCGTGCCCTCTGGTGTCTATTGCATACACATGATATGATTTGGCAAACTCATCTATCTGCCCATGGAAATAATCGCAGTTCTCTCCATTCCCGTGAAGAAGAATCAAAGGAAACCCTTCACCTCTCTCTATATAGAAATGCTCAATGTCCATTATCATGGCGGCAAAGTTAAGTATTAATTCGGAATATTCAGCAATATCCGTGTAGAATTGAAGAAAAAAATTGTTATTTGTTGCTGAATTAAAATAAAAACATTAATTTTGCCCACGCAATTTCCTCAATAAGGGGGATTGTGGTGTAAAGAATTGTATATATGAAAAAAATACTTTTGTTTGTATTGCCTTTCTTCTTTGTGTCATGCGACAAGGATAGTAACAATAATAACGGCAATAATAATGATGAAGAACGGGTTGTAAATGCCGACGAGCTCCTTGATGAAGTGCTTCACAACAGTTTCGATGGTATCGTCAATGTACATAAGGACAGCAAGACCTATACATATCTGCTTGAGTTGGCAGAAGAGGCTATAGCCCAGTCGAAGGGGGAAAGTAGTTGCGGTTTGCCCCTGCTTTATAAGGAAGAGAATTTCCCGACAGCATATAACTACTATACAGACAAGCAAGCAGACAAGATAGATGTATATAAGACGATGATTGGCTGGCTCGCTGCCATGCAGTTGTCGGAAATCAATCCGTCCAAGCGCAATCTGCTATATCAGACAGGATATGAGGCTGGGGACTTTACCATGGATAGTAATATTTATGGCTATAGCTTCAATTCAGATCCTAATGTGGCGCGCCTTGTGGCAAGTGCCATCTATGCAGCTATGCACACCACAGAGAAACCTGATATCGAAGCCATGAGGGCTGAGGTAGGTGGCAGCAAGTATCAGAAGACGCTGGCAGAGACGCTCAAGGAAGAGTCGCGCGACCACGTTACCGACGATGCTTTCTACGTAGAGCTCCGCAAGTTTATGGCGAGTGCGCCCGGTCCATATGCCCCTCAGTTCGCTGATCGTAATAGGATAAATCCGGAAATTGCCGATGAGAAAGCCTCCAATGGCTGTCTGAAGGTTGATATGGAAATCTATAACAACATTGTGAGCAAGTTCAACTTGCCAGACCAGAGAGCTGTACAGGCTATTGCTGACGAAGATAATGATGTTCACCATATCTTCGGAGCAGATAAGAAGAATGTTGGCGGTAAGTATAGCTTCAATGCAGTATTCGGAGCTTCAACCATAGGCGAGACCATCAGTCCCGAAGGCAAGATTGCCGGACTCATTCTGCTTCTGCAAAAGGCAGGCAACACGGCAAGAGGCATACTTCAACATGCGACAGCCTCCCTTGGCCATTATGAATATGGCAGATTAAGACCTGGCTGTTCTGAGGCGCAGCAGGGACTGCGCAAGTCGTATACTGACGACAGATATAACGTGCTGACGAGTTTTGTCATTGAGGATAATGATGGTCATAAGGCATCGTATGATGTAGGTGACATAGAGGTCTGCTATTATGATGAGAATGGCAAATGGACGAATGCTGATGTGCAGTCGCCAGAGCAATATGAGGATATGTCCAAGGACCTGTTGTATGCAAACTCCTATCCCAGTGGTCATGCTGCAGGAATATGGTCAGCTGCTATGACCATGATAGAACTCTATCCACAGAAAGCCGATCTGATTATGAGGGCAGCCAATGATTTTGCTGTGTCAAGAACCATTGCTCGATATCATTGGAACAGCGATATCATTCAAGGTAGAATCATTGGCAGTGTTATGAATCCTGTATGTCATGCAACGTCCGACTACAGCACTCTGCTCGAAGCTGCCAGAGCAGAACGGTAAACTATCATAGTGCAGCCATTACAATTAAAAAGGGAGCAGTATAGCAAAGTGTATACTGCTCCCTTCTTTTATGTCTGCTGATCTACTGTACTACAGAGGGGAGGCTTTTAAGACCTTTTAAATTGGTCGGAGTGGCCTCTGTGATGCTGATGGCGTAGCCGCCACCGGGAACAGCTGTCAAACGTAGTGCCGACTTAGCTGTTACAACACCTTTCTTGATGATATATGCTTGAGGATTGGTCTTGTAGTTGGCATCCTTCTTATCTGCATAGACTGTGGCGATATACTTCTTACCAGCATCGAGGAAGTTGAATTTCAGGTTCGATGTGTGTGCCTTCTCACCTGCAACGCATCCTACGAACCAGTTACCAGTACCCTTGGCACGGCGGGCTGCAGTGATGTACTCCATGGGCTCTGCCTCGAGGTATATACTTTCGTCCCAATCAGTAGCTACGTCTTTGATGAACTGGAAAGCATCCATGTGCTTCTGGTAGTTCTCGGGGAAGTCGGCAGCCATCTGTAGCGGACTATACATGGTGACGTAGAGGGCGAGCTGTCCGCAAATGGTGGAATTGCAGTGTGAACCGCTGGTTACGTCCATCTCGAAGATACCTGGTGTGTAGTCCATCGGGCCTCCTTGTAGACGGGTGAAGGGCAGAATGGCTGTATGACCGGGCTTCGTTCCCCCGAAGGCCTGATATTCTGTGCCTCGTGCACTCTCATTACCAATCAGGTTTGGCCATGTGCGGCAGAGTCCTGTTGGACGTACGGCCTCATGGGCGTTCACCATCACGTGGAAGTCGGCAGCGCGCTCAATGGCGTGTTGGTAGTGGTTAATTTCCAACTGGCTATAGTGATGCTCACCGCGTGGGATGATGTCGCCTACATAGCCACTTTTCACGGCGTCGTAACCATACTTGTTCATCAGTTTGTAGGCCTCATCCATGTGTTTTTCGTAGTTCATCACTGACGATGATGTCTCGTGGTGCATGATGAGGCGAATGCCTTTCGAATGAGCATGGTCGTTGAGTGCCTTGATGTCGAAGTCGGGGTATGGGGTTACGAAGTCGAACACCATCTCTTTCGAGTTGCCGCTCCAGTCTTCCCATCCGATGTTCCATCCCTCAACCAGCACGGCATCGAAACCATGTTCGGCTGCAAAGTCGATATAGCGGCGCACATTGGCGTTATTTGCAGAGTGACGTCCTGAGGGACGGGCTTTGCTATAGTCGGTCTGACCGAGTTTCACTGAGGGATACTGTTTGGTGTAAGCCCAGTCGCCCTTGCCAGAAATCATCTCCCACCATACGCCCATGTATTTTGTCGTGTGAATCCAGCTGGTATCCTTGATTTTGCAAGGCTCATTGAGGTTCAAAATGAGGTTAGATGCAAGAATTTTACGGGCATCGTCGGTGATCTGGATAGTTCTCCAAGGTGTGTTGAAGGGTGTCTGCAGAAATCCTTTGGCACCTATGGCATCGGGTGTCAGCCACGACTCGAACGTCATTGTCTTGTCATCTAAGTTGAGATGCATGGCGGGATAATTAATGAGCGCAGCCTCATGGAGATTCAGGTAGAGTCCGTCGTCGGTCTTCAGTTGAAGCGAGGTCTGCACGCCCGTCTCTGAGAATACAGTTTGTGAGAGGTTTCCGCTAACAGCACCGCGCAGGTGGCTTCGTATTTCGCTCAGTCGTGAGCGGGTGTACTCGTACTCCTGAGTGTCATAGTCGCCGGGAATCCACCATGCAGTGTGATTACCTGTCATGGCAAACTGCGTGTGTTCCTCTTTTACCACGAAATAGTTCAGACGTCCTTCCTGTGGAAACTCATAGCGCAGCCCCACACCATCGTCGTATACGCGGAAACGGATGTTCATACGACGATCGGTCTTTGTCTGGTCTAGTTTCACCAGCAGTTCGTTGTAATGATTGCGTATGTCACGGCTCTCGCCCCATACAGGCTGCCAGGTTTCATCGAAAGAGTCTGTTTCAGTGGAGATGATCGAGAATCCATCCGTCAGATTCTCGGCGTCGCGCAGTTCAAAGCCTAAATGGCTCGTCTTCACGACAGGTTGACTTTTGTAACTGACTTTGTACGCTGGTACGCCGTCATTCTCTAACTGGAAGTCCAGTTTGATATTGCCGTCGGGCGAAAAGATGGTCTGCGCCTGAGCCGTTACTGCGCTGAGTAGATATATACAGGCGCTTACCATGTTGTTCTTAAAGATTTGTATCATAATAGAATTATGTTTGTTGATTTAATTATATTTAAGTCTTGTTGCCAATGCCGTTGTCGTCATCTTTTCAATCACCTAAGAATGTGGTCGACATGGTCCAGTTGCGCAAGTCGAAAGTCAGACGGTATTTACCCGCCTCAACAATCTTCCATTTGTCATCAGGATCCCCGGCATGCATGGCAAAGCCTGCTGCGTTGATAGCTGTCCGACTAATCTCCGTTCCATTCACGGTAGGACGGATAAAAGGAGCCCCCCAGTCACCGGTGCTGAGACACAGTTTCATTTCACCAGTGTTAAGTTGTCCTTCCCATTGGAATACGAGGGGATCGTCAGCAGTCGCCTCCAAAGCCGTGGGGTTCCCGATATCCCAACCTGCGGGCGTAGCATCTCCAACCATATATAATGTTGATGTTTTGATGGGCAGATTGCCATCGATAATGATGAGATCCTTCTCACCGTCGCAGCTGGTCATACCGATTGTCAGTACCATTAAGACCAGTGCGGAAAATAAACGATTCAGTTTCATATAACTCTACTTTATTTACTCTTACTTATTATAGCCTGGATTCTGAACCAGATTGAGATTAGCGTTCAGAATAGTACGCATAATGGGGAATATCTCCGTATGTTTGTCTGCATCGGCGCTCTTATCCCACCATGTACTATTAGAGAATTTCCCATAGCGTATGAGATCCACTCGGCGACGGCTCTCTGCGAAGAATTCACGTCCCCATTCGTCGAGCATCTCATTCATGTCGAGTATAGCAGATCCCTCCGGTGCGTAAAGTGCCTGTGCCTGTTTGTCGGCAGGGTAGTTGCGTCTGCGTACGCTGTTGAGCAGTCGTGCGGCTTCTGCCGTCTGACCTTGGCGCAACTTACATTCTGCCAGTGAGTAGATGATTTCTGGCAAACGAATCTCCGTATAGTCGCTCTCCATCTGGTGGGTATCCTCATCGCTGTAGAATGGGTATTTGGCGAAATGCCAGCCCGAGTTATGGTCGCCGTCGCGTAGCGTGCTGCTGCTCTCTGTCAGCCATTGGTTGGGGGCCATGCCTTGGAACTTGCCTACTGCATCGCGGATGTAGAGTTCATAATCCACCTCTGGTGCCTTGACACGCTTGGTTGCTCCCGACTCGTCGGTATATTCCAGAGAGCCGAAGAAGAACATACCCTCACGTCGACTGTCTCCAAGGTTCTTGTATAGCTTCAGACGCAGGTCACCGTCATATTTACGGAACTTCTGGATAGGCATGCCCAGTTCAAAGTTCAGCAGTTTCCCATTGGGCGCATAGCTGGGTGAGGCAGCATACTTCGTATTGTGTAATCCACCCTTGCTTCTTGAGTCGTTCAAATAGTGATGAACCTGCGATGGCGTTGTCCACCAATAGGTGTCTCCCTGATAGTGCCAGTAGCTATAGCCAGGTGCTGCAGGGAAGCCGAAGATGACCTCGTCGCACTCGTCGTTGTTCCAGTCGAAGGCAGCATCCCAACGGTCGGCCACCTGATACTTGCCATATTTCCCGTCAAGAACCTCTTGGGCTATTTGGGCACACTCCGTATAGTGTTCCTCGCCGATATATACCTGTGCGTTCAGATAGAGTCGTACCAGCAGGGCTGCTGCACCGGCCTTGGTCCATTGTCCCTGCATGGTGCCGTTACCACCGCCCAGTGATGTCTTCTCGGCCAGCAGTGGCAGGCATTCTTTCAGTTCACTCTCGATGAAGTCGTAGATGACACGGGGCTCCACTTGTGTCTCGGTGTTCTTGCTAATGTCGTTAAAACTGACGGCCAGAGGTACATGACGGAATGCGTCGAGCAGACGTATGTAGAACCATGCTCTCAGTACACGGCACTGTGCCTTTAGGTTATCGAACTCTGCTGTAGAGAATCCGAATTTTGAGGCATCGAGCTTTTCGAGGTCTTCTATCACATAGTTACACTGCATGATGCCTTGAAAACAGCCGTTCCATTCTGTTTCTGCGTCACCAGCATCTTCTACGTCCCACTGATGGTAGTGCAGACGGCGCCATCTGCCACCGTCGTCCCACCAACCGTCTCGGGTGGGGGTGATAAGCTGGTCGGCACTCAGTTCATTAAGCACATGCCGGCTCTGTATGCTCCAGAAAGCATGTTCGAAAGGACGGAATGTTGCACGTACCACGTCGTTTTTCGTGTTGTAGTAGTTCTGTGTTCCCACCTGGTCGTAGAGTGTCTCGTCCAGATTGGTGCAGCCTGTCAATGCGGTCATCCCGATGGCTGCGGCAAATATATAATGTATGGGTTTCATTGTATTCTTAGTTTACAAGTTATTCATCACTTTTCACTATTTATTGTTCGCTCTTCGTTTTAGAAATCCACCTGTAAGCCAACGATAAGCTGACGTGTTGAGGGGAAGTAAGTACGCGAGCCGTTGGCACCGGGGGTGAGGCCGTTAACCTGATAGGTCGATGGATCTACACCGCTGAACTTGGTAAGTGTGATAAGGTTCTTACCCGTAGCGTAGAGACGGATACGATCTAAGAATCTCCAATTCTTCGGGTAGAATGTGTAGCCTATGGTTGCCATGTCGAGTTTCAGGTAGTCGCCACGCTCCAGGAAGTAGTCACAAACCACGGGGTTGACTGTTGGGGCTATTGCAAAGTTCTTATCGTATGCCTTTTTCAGGTGATTGCCGGTGAAGTTTCGGGTACCATAGTAGAAATCATGAATGTTGAAAATGTCGTAGAAGAATGCACCGCGGAAGAACAGCGTGAGATCGAAGTTGCGATAGCGGAAGCTGTGGGTCATCGACATGGTGAACTTAGGCATACCGTTGCCTACATTCTGGCGGTCACCATCGTTAGCCTGTGAGGCGCGGATAATGTCACCATCCTTGTCGTATACCAGCCACTCGCCATCCGAGTTATGACCGGCATATTTCCACATATAGAAGTTTCCCAGCGACTTTCCCTTTTCAATGCGTTGCAGATTATAATATGGATAGGGGGCTTCTGTGCCACACACGTCATAGTAGTCCTGTCCCACAAACTCGGAATTGCTGAAGTCAACAAACTTGTTGTTCATAGTGCTGCCGATGACGTTGATGTCGTAGTTGAAGTTCTTGGTCTTGACTGCCTGGAAATTCAGGTCGAGCTCGAAACCGGTATTCTTCATCGTACCCACATTTACAAACGTCTCTGCATGCAGATAGGGTGGTACTGATACTCTATAATTACCCAGCAGATCTTGCTGACGTCGGCTGAAATAGTTGAACGAGCCATATACACGGCCGTTCAGCAGCGTAAAGTCGATACCGATGTTCCAGTTCTTACCTTTCTCCCATTTCAGGTCGGGGTTTACATTCTTCGATGGGCCCCATACCTGGAAGTATTTACCGTTGTAATAGTAGTAGCCGAAACCCGCCATCGTGTTCAATGACAGATAACTGCCGAAATCCTGATTACCTGTCACACCAAAGTCTGCGCGCAGTTTCAGATCGTCAATCCATGTCATATTCTCCATGAACTTCTCTGAAGAGATTCGCCAGCCGGCAGATACTGCGGGGAAGTTACCCCATTTGTTGTCGGCACCGAACTTTGAAGACCCCTCATGACGCAGCGATGCAGTGAAGAGGTATTTTCCGTCGTAATCATAGCTCACGCGTCCCAGGAATGCTATCAGTTTCGAGTCGTTTTTGTAACTTCCCATCAGCACTTCACCTTCTTCCTTTGCGTATTCACCCGAGCCAAGGTTGTCGGGACCGAGACCGTCGTTGGGGAAGTCTTTGTTTTCTGCATTGAAGCCAGAATACCGTGAGTACTGATAACTGTAGCCAGCCATTCCTTTTACGTGGTGTTTGCCAAAGCTGCCTGTATAGTTGGTCAGCCACTCTAACACATACTGGCTTTCCTTCTTGTAAGAGCGATTTGCTTCGCCCTCGCGACCATTGTTGATGGCTTGCGTACTGGTTGACGGACGGAACCAGCTGTTATTATTGTCATATTGGTGGTCGGCAAACATCAGCTGCGTGGTCAGTGTTTGGTTGCCCTGATTGTTCTTGAGGAAGAGCGGCAGGATATTCAGTTTCACGGTGGCATCCCAGTCAAGAAGCTTGGTATCGCCGTGATCCGTCTCTAAGCGTTGACGCTCTATGGGGTTACTGCCCACCACCTGTCCTTGGAAATTATAATAGCGTATAGGGTCATTAGGATCCATAATTGGTGTGGTGGGGTTGGCCTCGATGGCATCTTTGAATACACCCCAGTCGGCCTGGTCACGATAGATGATGCGTGGTGCGATGTTTGCCGTGAAGGTCAGCAGTCCGCCCTTTGAGGTGTGCATGATAGCTGCTCGTGCACCATATTCCTCACGACCGGAACGCAGGTCAATACCGTGTGCTTTACGGTAGTCGGCGCTCACACGATAGTTACTCTTGTCGTTGCCACCGCTCAGGGTCAGCGTGTGTTGCTGCGTAAAACCGGTACGACTCACCTCATCCAGCCAGTCTACGTTACCGCCTAAGTCAACGCCAGTATCGCCATTTTCGAGGCGTACCTTGCGGTAGTCCTCTGCGTTCATCATATCCAGTTCCTTATTGATAAAGTCCCACGACAACTGGGAAGAGTAGGTGGCATGTGCCTGTCCGTCCTTGCTGCCCTTCTTGGTAGTCACAACGATAACACCGTTAGAACCGCGTGTACCATAAATGGCAGATGCGGCACCGTCTTTCAAGATGTCGAACGACGCGATGTCGTTGGGGTTAATGTTGGTCAGGTTGCCGCCAGGCACACCATCGATAACGATGAGCGGCCCCAGGCCTGCCGAACGCGAGCTGACACCGCGAATCTGGATGCTTGCCTGATTGTTGGGGTCGCCGGCACCAGTGTTTGTAATAGACACACCAGGCACTTTGCCTTGAATCATCATCGAAGGGTCGAGCGAACTCACTGTGAGGAAGTTTTCTTCGCCCACATGCGAGATGGCCGATGTCAGCTCCTTCTTGTCCATTGTTCCATAACCGACAACCACCACTTCGCTAAGCACCTGATGGTCGTCTGCCAACACGATTTCCATGTTGCTTTTACCATTTACCGCTACCTCCTGTGTGACGTAGCCGATATAAGAGAAAACAAGAGTGGCTTTAGAGGAAACGTTTAGTGAGAACTTACCGTCAAAGTCGGTAACGGTTCCGTTGTTCGTTCCCTTTTGCATGACTGTGGCACCAATCACGGACTCACCCGTTTGGTCCTTTACGACACCCTGCACCATGATGTCCTGGGCAAGGATGCTTAATGGCATCAGCAGCGCAAGCAGACTGATCATCAAGCGTCTGTTCAGAGGCTCTTTGCATACAGAGCGGCTTCTGTTGTCGTCGAATGTATTCATTTTGCTCATAATTAAAATTGTTTTAAGTTTAGAATGATTATTAAATTTTGCGGCAAAGGTACATATATAATTCTATGATTGTTCCTTTCAGTAAACCAGTAGTAAACATCTGGAAAAATGTCTTTTGATTATTGTTCTGATAATCTGACACTTATAATAAATATTAAAAATGTCTAGGTAAAATTGGCCTATTTGATTTATATTCGTACTTTTGCCGCCAAAACCAAAAGAGTATGCTCAGATTCTATATAGTCTCACTATTTCTGTCGCTGTCTCTGACATCGATGGCAGGCACAGAACTGTTACTTCATGAGCTTGATGCAACAATAGCTCAGAGAGCCCAGTATATCCGCGAAAAAGAAGGGCGCATCAACAACCTGAAAGATAAGTTAGCGAAGGAGCGTGACAACACAGCCGTCTTGAAGATAATCGACGACCTGTATAATGAGTATCATGTGTTCAAATTCGATTCGGCCATGTACTATGCCGATTGGGGACTGACACTTGCCAACATGCACGGCAATGCTTATTATACCAAGCTGTTCACAATCTATCGGGCAGAGATCCTTGCTATCGGTGGATTGTATTCTGAGGCAACTGAGTGCTTGGCTCCTCTTGACACACGCGACATGGAGCGTCAGATGCTTTTCAAGTTCTATATGGTGATTTCTAAGGTCTACTCCTATTGGTCGTCCTACAGTCAGAACACTCCTTTTGCTGAGGTGTATTGGCAAAAGACTATGGACTATTTTGAAAAAGGTTTGGCGTATCTTGATAAGGATAATCCACTTTACGATTATTATCAGGGAGAGTACTATTCCTATCTTAATCATGATGCCATGAAGGCCCGCCAATACTATCAGACAGTCATAAAGAAGGAAAGTGACAGCTCACGCATCTATGCCATGACCAGCTATGCGCTGGCAAATAATTATTTGAATTACGAGCATGATGAGGATAAATACGAAGAGCACCTTATTCGCGCAGCCCTGGCTGATCTGCGCAGTTGTACCATGGAGGCCGTAGCTCTGCAGATACTGGCCACACGGCTGTTTGAAAAGGGCGAGAGCGAGGTGGAACGGGCTGAGCGCTATATCAGTGTGTCGATGGAGGATGCTAAGTTCTATAACAACCGCCTGCGCATTCTGGAGATTTCGCGCATCCTGCCTCAGATCACTACCACCTATCAGGCAAGGGTAGAGAAACAGAACCACCGCCTGCGTTATAGCATCATCTTCATCTCATTGTTGGTCGTGGCCATCTTGTTTACCACCTATCTTATTCTGCGTCAGAATCGCAAACTGAAAGTTCATCGTCGTCAGTTAGCCGACAGCAATGAACGACAGGCGGAGCTAAACACTCAACTGCATGAACTCAACCAGCGACTCGTCGATACCAACAAGCGGCGCGAGGGACTGGCAAGTATCTATATTGACCTCTGCGCCAAGTACATCGACAAACTGGGTAAATATCAGACGCTTGTGAAACGCAAGATTAAGGCTAATCAGACTCAGGAGCTCTTGCAGATTATCTCATCGACCCGCATCTCAGAGGAGGACGCCGCCACATTCCTCACGCGCTTCGACAAGGCATTTCTGGAACTCTATCCAACATTCGTTGATGAGTTCAATGCCTTGCTACATGTGTCCGGCCGTATTCAGCAAAAGTCGCCCCACACATTGACTACAGAATTGCGTACCTTCGCCCTTATTCGTCTTGGTGTAAAGAACACAGCCGACATTGCCGGTCTGCTTTTCCTCTCAAATCAGACCATTTACAACTGCCGCTCCGTCATAAAGAACAAAGCTATCAATAAGGAATCTTTCGACGATGATGTGATGCACCTTTGCACCGTCATCAAGGAAAATCAGAGAGATTCGAAAGAAAGATAGCCCAGACTCATTCTCAGTGTCTGGAATACAGCCGTACCGCCACCACGACGACACACGGCAACAGCTGCAGCAGGTCATTGGATAGCTTCAAGCAATTGATCGCAGATGCTTTTCATGCCACTGATAGAGGGGTGACCGTTCTGCTTGTCAATATCGTGGAGTTCAATGAGCTGAACGTTATAGTGCTTGCAGATTTCGCGCATCGACTCGTTAATTGGCTCCCGCAGTTCAGAATTAAGCAACGAGTAAATAGCGGCCTCTGGATAGCGCTTCTGTAGCTTATCAAGCAGGCAGGCGAGTGCGGGACGGAAGTTCTTGCAGTCCTCCTTAGTCCAATCTGCATATTGATATTCGCCAACGGGCGAGTTTGCCCAAGCGTCGTTTGTGCCGCCAAACACAAAAATGATGTCAGGACTACCCAAGCTGTCAACACGTGCAATAAAGTTGTTACGCGAGAAGTCCATTCCGCCGTAACCTGTACCGCAGATGGTGGTTCCGCCCCATGAATTGTTTTTCTCTAACTGATAGCCTTTGGCTTTGATGTAAAGGCTCCACCAGGTCTGTTCAACTTCCACGACATCGTTTCTGTCGTTGGGGTAGAACGATGAGTAATTGGCAGGGATGATGCCTTGGAAGGTGGAATACGAGTCGCCCAGAATGGACACTTTCTTGTTTTGTGCTGAAGCGGCAATCATCGTGGCTGCCATCAGTGAAAGAATGAATAGTTTCTTCATGTTAGTCTTAATATTATAATTGTGAATCACGGGTGCAAAATTACTAAATCTTTTGAAATAATGAGCATGAGTGTCTAGTTAAATAACACAAAAAAGGTTGTGGCTTTATAACCTTTTTGAGAACTTTCTGTATCTTTGCCGTCAAATTGCAGATATCCATAGAGCGACGGACCATTGACACCAATGTCGTAGGATGGACGTTTGTTGTCGATATGTTCTACCGTATTTTTGAGCAACAGGGCAGAGGCCATCTTGTCGCTGTTACCTCGGTCGGCGGTCTGCGGGGTGAATCGCTGGCACATCCTGGCGATATTATATAAAGCCCTTCCTTATTGCCTCTATAAAAGAATGTGATTTCTTAAGATAAGGGAATTACGGTCTCTTCCTAGCCCTGAAATATAGCATGGCCCCCTCTACGTGGAAGTCGAGAATGTCGTAATAAGGCTCCAGCCGCTTACGTACATCGTTGACTGTGTCGAAGGGTGGGGTAAACCAGCCCATGCGGGTCATGACGGTTTTAGCAAGCCAGTCGGCAGCCTTCTGTTCTCCGGCGACGTAGAAGCAGGCTAACAGTTCGCCGCCTGGCTTCAAGGTTCTCAGGATCTCCGAGTATGCCTTATCCTTGTTGGGAAACACATGCAAACCGTTCATGCAGAGCACATAATCGAACGTCTCGTCTTCGAAAGGCAGTGCGCCGACATCACCCTGCATCGTCTTGATGTTGGTGATACCAGCTCCACGGAATCTGTACTCAGCCTGCTCCAGCATATCGCGGCTATAGTCCAGACAGGTGATGTCGGCCTGTTTCATCCGTCTGTATTTCTCTGTAGTGAACACAGCAGTACCCACGGGTACGTCGAGCAACTTGATCTTCGATCGAGCCTGCTCATGCTCTGCAGAGTCGATGCGAGCACCGCTCTGCTCTCGCTCAATCGCAGCCTTGATCTTCAATCGAGCCTGCTCACGCTCTGCAGAGTCGATGCGAGCACCGCTCTGCTCTCGCTCAATCGCAGCCTTGACCTTGAAATCATCGGGAATCCAATCCAGAACCCTACGGGCAATCTCGTTGTCATCCACGCCGCCCCAAAGCAACTTGAAATAAAGTTTACTCCACCACTTGCCCTGCGTGATTGCATCGTCATAGAAACTCTTACTAAACTTGTATGAGCTCTTAATCTTGTCTGCCATAATCTTTTTCATTTGTTTACAGGGTACAAAGGTACGTCACTGGTCTCGCAACTCGGTTGCAAAAATGATGGCTGACCATCACAGCCAGCCACCTCGTTCTCTCGGGGCAATCTTCACGCCCTCGTTCAGTTTCTCCAGCGTGGGGTTGGTCATCACGCCTGGGTTCTCTACAATGGTCTTACCAGCCTCGCGCAGAATGACCACCACCTGGTCGTAGATACCTTTCTATATCCTTTCCTTCGCCCAGATGCTGCTACCGATAAGTGTGGCTGCAAAGGGAATCTTATGGACTGTCCTATTCGGATTGGCAAAAACCTGTCAGTATGGAGGTCTTACGATTCTTGGTGTGGAGGGCTACAAACGTTTGAAGAATAAGTTCAAGAAGAATGATGACCGATGAAAGGACTGCCATGGAATTTGCATGCCACTCACATCTACAAAAAAATCCCAAGGCAAATCGATATTGCCTTGGGATTTTATGATTTATTAGTGGTACTTATAGCTTCATCATGCGTTTCATCTCCAGGTTCTCATAGCCCTCTGGGCAGTGGGTAGAGAGGTAAACGGTGGGGTTCTGCTGGATGAACTCGCGAACACGGTCGAGGGTCACGCGGGCTGCCTCGATATCCTCAAATACGATGCTGAGCTTATTGGCCTTCAGGGCGGCATCGCAATAAGTCACGTCACCATGGAACATATAGAAGAGGCCGTCGCTTTCAGCAATGATGATACTGTTGCCCTTGGTGTGTCCCTTTGCCTCGATATACCAAATGCCGTCAGTCACCTTCTCTGCACGTGGAAAGTTCTTATACGATTCCTTGTATTCGGCACGGATAATGTTTTCTCCTTCGAGTTTCATTGCGTCGGCATCCTCGGGTGAGATATAGACCTTGGCGTTTGGGAACTCGCTGATGCAGTCAGAGTGGTCGGGGTGCTTGTGAGTGATGAGAATCTTTGTCACCTGCTCGGGTTTGTAGCCCAGCTCGGCAAGCCCGTCCATATAGTCCTTCACCTTTTCGCCCATGTAGAGCGGAGCACCCAGCTTCTTGGCAGGAACTGACATGCCGGTCTTGAAGCCTGTGTCAACCAGTATCACTTCGTTACCTGTGTCGATGAGAAAGTTCTGCAGACTGCTGCGGTAGATAATCTGCTCGTCGAACATGTCCTTGCCTTCTTCACCGCCAAAGGCAAACGGCTGGTTCATGAAACCGCCGTCGAACATCCGGATTGCTTTGATTTCCATAATCATTTTTGTTTTGGTTAATATTTGTTCTGTGCAAATATAAAAAAAAATCCCAAAGCAATGTTATTTCGCCTTGGGATTTTATGATTTATTAGAGTTTAAGCGGATTGAACTTCTTTCGACCTCAGTCGAGACTCGGCAGAGTTCTTGCTGAGCAAGTGGCAAAGCCGAGCGCAAGCGAATTTGGCTCTGCGCTCACTTCTTATTGCGCCAGACTTCGATGAGCATCACCCAGATCTCCGAACAACTCCATTTCGCCGAAGTCACCACTTTCGCCCGTTTCTTCACACGTATGAAGGGTATATATCTTCCCTTCCAATCGGAAGGTCAAGATGTCATCGCCAAACGGCTGGTCTTCTGTCACGTCGTAGAGTGACAACGTGTAGTCTCGTACTTGTTCGGTGTTCATAACGTCATAGTTATTTGCTCTTCAGCGATAGGCTGGCGGTGGGCAATGGGCTCTTGATACTCACGTTGACGGAGCCTTTCTTCTGCGTGCTGCGGACGACGAGGAGGGCGCGGCCTTTCCACGTCTTAGTGCGTGGTGAGGTGTAAGGCTCTGTATCCTTCAAATCGGCAGAAGCAAAGGCTAACAGGTTGCCTGCTCCCTTGACGACAGCCTCACAGTCTATTGCGGCTTCTGGTACAGGCGTTCCATCCTTGTCAACCACCTCGATGGTGATAAAGGTAAGCGACTGACCATCGGCAGCCATCACGGTGCGGTCGGGGGTAAGACACAGACGGGCTGGTTCGCCAGCAGTCTTCAGCGTCACGCTCTCGCCACCGGCCTCGGCGCGGAGAGTTCCGGCCTTATAGGGTACGGGGAATACAGCCTTGAACTCAGTCTCGCGGCTTACCCGCTTCGTGCCGATGAGTTGGTCGTTAAGATACAATTTTACTTCGGGTTGACGGGTGTAGACTTCTACTTCGACGGTTTTACCTTCCCAACCGGGCCATGTCCACGACTCCCATGTGGGCCAGACGCTCCACATCGTGGTGTGAATCTCGCCGTGGTAGCCATTGGGCTCTTTCACAGCCATGTAGAGTGGCGTGTCCTTCAGCCACAGCATCTCGCGATAGTGGCTAATGGGTTTGCGCCAACCGGTGATATCTACATCACCGCAGGGAGCGCCGTGCCATTCTGGCTGTCCGCCTTCAATCCACGACTCGCCCTCGCGCTCACCTTTATAATAGTTGCGACCGATGCCACTCTCGCCCAGATAGTCGAGGCCAGTCCACACGATATCCCCCACGACGTAGGGGAAATCGTTCACCACGGCCCAGTTACGGAAGGCATCACGCGGATAGCTCTCTGTCTGCCAGATGACACGCTTGGGGTCACGCTTATGATCAGAGGCGTGTTTGAAGATCATGTAGTTGTAGCCTGCCACGTCGAGCACCTCGGCATGCGGGTCGTAGATTTCCCAGTCGCGGTCCCAGGCGCAGAGTGCCTCGGTAACGGGGCGTGTCTTGTCATGTTCGTGAATAGCCTGTTTCATCTGTCGGGCGGTATAGACCACGCGGATGTCCTTACGCTCAATCACCTCGTTGCCTATGCTCCACGAGATGACACTCGGGTGGTTGCGGTCGCGCAGCACCATAGCGTGGATATCTTGGCGGAAGCAGGAGTCTATGACGGTCGAGTAGTCGTATGGATTCTTCTGTGTGCGCCAGCCGTCGAAGGCCTCGTCGATAACGAGCATTCCTATCGAGTCGCAAGCGTCGAGAAAGGCACGCGTCGTGGGATTGTGCGAGGTGCGGATAAGGTTGAAGCCTGCCTTCTTCATCTGACGTACTTTACGGATTTCTGCATCGTCGAAGGCCATAGCACCTAGCACACCGTCGTCGTGGTGTACGCAGGCACCATTGATGAGCATTTTTTTACCATTGAGCATAAAGCCGTTCTTTGCATCAAACGAGAAAGAGCGGATGCCGTAGCTGATATTTTTTTCGTCAATGATTTGTCTGTTCTCCTCAATAGCCACATGGGCCTGATACAGGTATGGTGTGTCAGGAGACCACAATTTAGGATTGTCCACCATGTAAAAGGCATGAAAATCTACTGCTTCTCCAGCTGCCAGTGTGATATGATTTCTTTTGCCGTTAACTATCAGTGATAATTTGCGCTGGTGGTCTGACTCGTTCACTATAGCCACATTCACATTCACCTTGGCTGAGGTTTCCGTTATCTCGTCGGTAGTGACAAAGACACCGTTCTTGGCAATGTGCAGTGTGGGCATGGTCTCCAACCACACGTGGCGGTAGATACCAGAGCCGCTATACCAGCGGCAGTTGGGCTGCTCGGAGTTATCCACCTTCACGACAACCTCGTTAGCCTGTTTTTTGTTCTTATTAATATATGGTGTCACATCCACGGTGAACGGTGTGTAGCCATAATGGTGCTGTCCTGCCTTCTGTCCGTTCACAAAGACCTCTGCCTTCTGATAGACACCTTCGAAGTGTAGCTTTACAAGTTCAGCATCAGGTGTGGCAAACGTTTTGCGGTACTCGCCTTTACCAGCCTCGAACCATCCGCCGCCTGTTCCTGTAGCACCTTTACCCGCATTGGGACCTTCGAAGATGTCCCAGTCATGCGGTAAGTCCACGGTCTGCGTTTTTCCGTTTTTGGACAAGCCAAGCGGTGAAGCCGAGCGGTGAGTAAACTGCCAGCCGAAGTCAAACAACTGTCTTTTTGTTTGTGCCGATGCCGTCATCGTCGCAACGACTAGCATCCATGTAATCATAATTTTTTTCATATATTTATAATGCATCATTTTATGGTTTAGCTATTTCTGAATTCTATAGGTGTCATGCCGAAGTGATCCTTTACGTATTTGCCGAAGAACGAGGGATTGGGGAAACCAAGACGGTCGCATATCTGCTTCATGCTCAGGTCGGTCTGTTTCAGGTAGTAACGGATGTCCTCTAAAACATGTTCTGTAATCCACTCGTTGGCCGTCTTGCCTGAATTCTTCTTGCAGATGGTGGTCAGGTATTTGGGCGAAATGCAAAGGTCGTTAGCATAGGCCTCAACCGTGCGATGCTTCACATCGGTAGAGTGCAGCAGGTCGAGAAAACGCTGGAAGTGGCTGTCAGTCGTATGCGTTTCTTGATTGTTTGACGCCAGCATCCACTTCATGGCGCCGCAAAGACCGAGGATGGCCGAACGGAGTAGAGCCTGGATGATTTCTGTGTGATACGGATTCTCCTTGCCTCGTTCGATAGCCAGTGTGAGCATGTCGTAGAAGTGGGTGTAGAAGAGAATCTCGTCTTCGTCCATCGTTACGATATGCTGGCGATGGATATACATCATGTCGTTCCAAACGCTGATTTTCTCGTTCAGGAAACTACGCAGAATACGGTTGGTAAGGAACATACCTTTTACGTCGAAGTCGGGACTTACCATCACATCGGTCACCGTTACGTTCTGTGGGATAATGGCAATCTGATTTCTATGCAGTTCCATCTGTATGCCGTTCATCTGTGCCTGCGCTTTTCCGCTGGTACAAATCACAATAGCGTTCATGTTCACATGAGCGCTGCTTATTTGCGTAAACTGCTGGATACTGTCCACAACCACAATTTCGTTGTCCGAATAGCCAATCTGTACATCCTCGTTGTTAGCTAATGACTGAATTGTAATCTCTTCTTGTTGTTTCATGTGGCAAAATTAATCATAATTTCGCATATCTGGTGTTTTATTTAGTGTTTTTTACGTTCTATTTGGGGGTGTGTGGTTAATTTGGTAATATAAGTAGTGAAATCGGACATAGATAATGATTGATTTTGCACTACCTTTGCAACCAGAATTAAATATTTGATGATGAAAAAGAGTATTTTGATGCTGCTGGGCGTGATGCTGATAAGTAGCTGCACAAGTAAGAAGGAGCAGAATGCAAAGGCTCCTACGAGAGTAAAGACAGAAGTCGTATCGACAGCCATGAATGCGAGTGGTCAGACGTATGTAGGTATGGTAGAGGAGTGTGAGGCTACTGCTGTAAGCTTTACAGGCATGGGTGTTGTAAAACGCATGCTGGTAAACGAAGGACAGGCAGTGGGTCGTGGTCAGCTGATAGCCGAGATGGACGATACGCAGGCGCGTAACCTGTTAAGTGGTGCCGAGGCCCAGATGACGCAGGCCAACGATGCCTTAGCACGATACAAGATGCTACATGATAATGGATCGCTCCCAGAGGTCCAATGGGTGGAGATTCAGAGCAAGGTGGCTCAGGCCAAGTCGCAGTTAGAGGTGGCTAAGAAAAATCTGGCCGATTGCCGATTGGTAGCCCCCGTAAGTGGTATCGTAGGCAAACGCTTGGTAAGTGCAGGCGAAACAGCCATGCCCTCGCAGGCAGTAGTCAGCATCCTCGATATTTCAACCGTCAAGGTAAAAGTGGCTATTCCCGAGGCCGAAATCAGTGGTATTGGTGCCAACACCTCGTCAACCATTAAGGTAGATGCTGTAAATGGCAGTTTTACGGGAGGTAGGATAGAGAAGGGGGTGCAGGCTGACGCGCTCACCCATACTTACGATATCCGCATCCATGTGGCCAATGGTGAGCGAAAGCTGCTGCCAGGTATGGTGGCCAGCGTGCAGTTTGGTAATTTTGAGAAACCCACCAAGGATATGAGTCTGCCTATAACGGCAGTTCAGCGTAAGGCCGATGGTTCGCTGTTTGTATGGACGATTGCCAACGACAGCACCGCTCACCGTGCCACCGTACGTACGGGTGAGACAATGGGCAACCGAATTGTCATCACAGATGGCATCGCTGAGGGTGGCCGCATAGTTACCGAGGGATATCAGAAACTGAGTGAAAACACCAAAGTGGTTTATTAAAATGAAGAATGTTAATTGGCTCCGATGGCCATTGGAGCATTACTCGATATCATTGCTCATCGTGGGCATATTGTTTCTAATGGGCATCTACGGCATGTATGTGATGCCGAAGGACGAATTCCCCCATGCTACCATCCGTCAGGGTGTGGTAGTGGCAGTATATCCTGGTGCCACCAGCGAGGAGGTTGAACAACAAGTGGCCCGTCCGCTGGAGCGTTATCTCTTTACTTTTGGCGAGGTGAACCGTGTAAAAACCACCACACAGAGTCAGAACGGCATGTGTATCGTGATGGTGAAACTGAATGATGACGTGAACAATAAGGACGAGGTGTGGAGCAAAATCAAACACGGACTGAACGGCTTTAAGGCCCAGTTGCCTAGTGGTGTGCTGGCTATTGTGGTGAACGATGACTTTGGCAACACTTCGGCCCTGCTCATCGCCATCGAGAGCGACCAGCGCAGTTACCGCGAACTGAAACAGTACAGCGACGACCTGAGTGACCGCTTGCGCCGCATCTCCTCTGTGGCCAACGTCAAACTGTTTGGCGAACAGAAAGAGCAGATATCGCTCTATGTCGATCGCCAGCGCCTGCAGGCCTATGGCATTGGTCAGCAGATGCTCTTCTCACGCCTACAGGCACAGGGTATCACCACCATGAGTGGTGCTATCAGTGACGACGACCAGCAGATACCTATCCACGTTGAGGCTCAGGAGAATAGCGAAGAGGAGATAGCCAACCAGATTATCTTTTCCGACCCAGTGACGGGTAAGGTGGCCCGTGTTCGCGATGTGGCCCGTGTGGTGCGCGAGTACGAGCCTAATTCTAGTCGTATCGAGCAGGATGGACATCCCTGTGTGTTGCTCTCGATGGAGATGACACCGGGCAACAACGTGGTGCAGTATGGTCAGCAGGTTGACAAGGTGTTGAACGACTTCCGCCAGAACGAACTGCCTGAGGATGTAAAGGTTACCCGCATTGCCGACAAGCCTAAAGTGGTGGCTATGAGTGTGAGCGATTTTCTACGCGACCTACTTATCTCGATGGCTATCATCATCCTGGTGATGATGGTGCTGTTTCCCCTGCGTTCGGCCATTGTGTCGGCCATCACCATCCCTTTAAGTACCTTCGTCAGCGTGGCTATCATGTATATGATGGGCATCGAACTGAACATCGTGACGCTGGCGGCACTTATTGTGGTGTTAGGAATGATTGTCGACAACTCGATTGTGGTCATCGATGGCTATCTGGAGTACTTAGGTAAAGGCTTTAAGCCGCACGATGCAGCTATCGAGTCGGCCCGCCAGTACTTTATGCCCATGCTGCTGGCCACCATCTGTATCTGCGCCATCTTCTATCCGTTCCTCATTACGATGAAAGGCATGTTCCACGACTGTCTGGAGGATTTCCCCGTTACCATTACCATCAACCTCATGGTGTCGCTGGTACTGGCCGTTACGGTAATCCCGTTCTTAGAGACGCGTATCATTAAACCTGATAAAGTGAGCGTTAATGGAAATGTGATAACAAATTGGGTTCAAAGAACTTACGATAAGGTGCTGGATTGGACTTTTGCCCATCCATGGTTAACGATTGGTAGTGGTGTTGGCGTTATTCTGCTCTCTACGTTGATAGCTCCAACGCTGAAGATACGTCTGTTCCCATACGCCGATCGCGACCAGTTTGCGGTTGAGATTTTCCTGCCTGAGGGTAAGGGACTGGCCGAGACCGAGGTGATTGCCGACTCTGTACAATACGTGCTTGAGAAGGATGAACGCATTACAGGCATCACTGGTTTTATCGGCTGTTCATCACCCCGATTCATGGATGCCTATGCCCCCCAGATGGCTGGTAATAACTATGCCCAGTTTATCGTAAACACCAAGAGCGATAAGGCTACACTCGACCTCTTGGCCCAGTATCAGCCACAGCTTAGTGAGGCGTTCCCCAATGCCTATGTCAAGTTCAAACGCTTGGATTATCTGGAAGTATCCGAACTGGAGTATCGCTTCTATGGCGACAACCTCGACTCGCTGCATGTTGTGGCCGAACGACTGATGGAACGCATGCGAAAGATGCCCGAACTGGAGTGGGTACATACCGACTATCTGCAGCCGTACCCCATCATCAATGTCGAACTCGATCCTGTAACATCGGCTCAGTTGGGCATCACCCGTACCACCGCCCAGTTGGCCCTCAGTGCCACATCTTCCGACCTGCGTGTAGGTCAGGTGTGGGAAAAGGATTACGAACTGCCAGTCGTGGTAAAGGACGATACCGATATGACTTTCTCGGACGTAGCCAACTTAGGCATTGCATCGCCAGCGTCGATGGTATCTGGAGGTCTGCGAAGCACCAATTCCACAGTGCCTCTTCGTCAGATTGCCAAGGTGCAGCCTCAGTGGAGTGAGAGTCGCATCATGCATCGTGGTGGCGAGCGTTGTATCACCGTTACCGCCCAGTTTGCGCAGGGTGTGTTTACGGCACCTGTTGAGAAGGAAATAGCCCGAATGATGAACGAGGATATTAAGCTACCCGAGGGTGTTCGCACCGAGGTGGGCGGCGAGATAGAGTATGGCGACGAAGCCCTGCCACAGATCTTCGGTGGCATCATCATCGCAGAGGTTATCGTATTCTTCTTCCTGTTGTTCAACTTCAAGAAATACGGTGTCACAACCGTATGTATGGTGGCTTTGGCGCTGATGGTTCCCGGTGCGCTTATTGGTCTCGGACTGATGAATCGCGCCCTCGGCCTGACTTCTATCTTCGGACTCATCACCCTGATGGGAATGATTATGCGTAACGAGATACTTATTTTCGAGCATGCCATCGATTTGATTAAACAGCATGTGGCAGTGAATGGCGACTGGACGGTTGATCGCAAGGCTTATAATCTGGCTGTGCGTCAGGCGGCCTATGATGCCGGTAAGCGCCGTATGGTGCCCATCTTCTTGACTACAGCTACAACAGCTGTTGGTGTGGTACCGATGATTATCGCCCAGAGTTCGTTCTGGATGCCCGTGGGTGTTACCATCTTCGCTGGTGGTATCGGCTCGCTCATCATGGTAGTCACCATGCTCCCCGTCATTTATTGGAAGGTTTCGACTAAGTGAGAGAAGTAAGAGCATGCTCTCACTTCCGAACGTGAGAAAGCTCAATGTAGTTAAGGTTTCGACTAAATAAGAGAAGTATCAACTTAATAAAAAGAAACAGACGATGAAAAGATTCTGCATAAGTTTATCATTTATCATTTGTCATTTATCATTTAGCGTAGCGCAGACCTATACTTTGCAGCAGATTAAGGATTCTGCCTTGCACAATAACTTTGCCATCCGTAGCGCCAGATATGGTGTTGAGGCTGCCCAACAGCAGCGCAAGGAGGCATTTACCAAATATTTCCCTAGTGTGAGTGGTACTGGTTTGTGGTTTAATGCCAACAAGGGAATGGCGCAGACCACCATCAACCCTTCAGCGAGTATTTCGCCTGAGTTGGGTGCAGCCTTGGCTCAGTCGCTGCCCCAAGAGGCATTGGCAGCCTTGGCTAACCCCATCAGCATCTCGATGATGAAGAATGGTGCCATTGGCTCGCTCATGGCTGTGCAGCCCGTGTTTGCTGGCGGACAGATTATCAACGGCAACAAACTCGCTAAGGTTGGCGAGGAGGTGAGTCGCTTGCAGTTACAACTGTCGGAAAACGAGGTAGAGAAGACTGCCGAGCAATACTTCTGGCAGTTAGCCTCGTTGCAGGAGAAGATGAACACCGTCAATGCTGTAGATACCCTGCTGCGCGATATCTATAAAGATGTGGATGTGGCCGTGCGCGCTGGTGTGGCCATGCGTAACGATCTGCTGCAGGTACAACTGCGTCAGAACGATATCCAGAGTCAGCGTCTGAAGTTGCAGAACGGCATATCTATTGTCCGTCTGCTGTTGTCGCAATACTGCGGCCTCCGCGACACGTCGTTTGTCATCACTTATCAGTCGGATGCTCCTTCTGCACTTCTTTCCCGTCAAGATCATCATCAGGCGCTCTTTGGAACAGCTGAGTATCAGTTGTTGGATAAACAGGTTGAGGCAGCCAATCTGCAGAAGAAACTGGCCGTTGGTCAGAACCTGCCAACAGTAGCTATTGGTGCAGGCTATAACTACCATAACCTGTTGGAAAACAACCACTCGTTTGGGATGATGTTTGCCACCGTGAATGTACCTATCAGCGATTGGTGGGGCGGCTCATACACCATCAAACGTAAAAAGATAGAGCACCAGAAAGCCGTTGAGCAGCTCGAGGATAATGCCCAACTGCTCAAGATTCGCATGCAGAATGCCTGGAATGGGGTAGAGGAGAGCTATCAGCAGTTGCAACTGGCTCAGCGTAGTATCGAACAGGCCAGTGAGAACCTTCGCCTCAACCGCAACTACTATCGTGCCGGCACCTCGAAAATGAGCGACCTGCTCGAGGCACAGCTACTCTACCAGCAAGCACTCGACAAGCATACCGATGCCTTTGCCGACTATCAGAACAAACTTCTGGAGTACAAACAAGCTACAGGCCAGTAAATATACAAGAATCCCTAAGCATTGATTAATCCTCCTCGCCCGTTTCTGCCTTTTTCATCTCGGAGAGGATATAGTAGGCGCCGCTGAGGGCAAATTGAGTGCCGGACTGGGGCGTGTGTGCGGGCTGGATCTCCACGAAGCCCTTTTCCTCGCGAATGCGGGTCACCTCGACAGGATGGAACGTCCATTGACCGGTGGCGTGGGTGGCGGTGAAGGCGTAGGTCTTGCCGGCATAGTCCACCACGCCCTCGGTGCTGAGTGCAGATGCTTGTTGGGTGTCGGTGGCTATCTTGCCGCAGAGGTAGAGCCCCTCGGCAAACTCGTGGTCGGGCCCCTCGATGGTGGCACGCACATGGGTGGCCTTGGGGTTGTTGTCGAAGATGCGGCCGATGGAGGTAATCTTACCCGTAAACTTGTCGCCGCACGATGACTTCAGTTCGAAGTTCACTGCCTGTCCCACACGGATGCGAGGCAGGTCCTTCTCGAATACCAGCAGGTCGGCATAGATGTCGTTGAAGTTGACGATGTGGAACACCTCCTGCTGACTGTCCACATACTGTCCCGTCTGGGCGCTGATCAGCTCCACGATGCCGCTGATAGGTGCGCGCAGGGCGATGGCGGTCACCGTCTTTCCCTCTGCCACGCTCTCAGGACTGATGCCCATCATGCGCAGCTGGGCGGCGGTGGTGCGCAGCTGTCCCTGTAACTGGCGATACTCCGACGTCACCTGCTGATACTCCCGACCCGAGCCCACATGCTCGTTGTAGAGCTTCTTCTGTCGTTCGTACTCGACGCCGACATATATCAGTCGGTTGTGGGCATCCAGATAACGGCTCTGCACGTCGAGCATATCGGGGTGCGACAGCGTGGCCAGCACCTGCCCCTTGGCAACCTTCTGTCCTTCGTGCACCAGTATCTGTCGGATATTTCCGCCCACCACGGGCGATACTGATGCCTGACTCTGTGGCGCTACGGCCAGTTTGCCGTTGGCCTCCACCTCGCCCGCAAACTCGTGCATGGGCAGCGGGCCGAACGCAATCTCCAGTTTTTTCACCTGTGCGTCGGTCAGGGTCACATCCGTTACCTCAACCTCTGCCTCTTCCGCTTCGTTCTCTGCTTCGTTCTTGCTGCCGCACGCTGTCATCAGCAACAGCAGCGCTAATATCATCGTGTTCTGTCTCATATCAATAATATATCATGTTCATTCTGTTAGTCATATATTCGCCGTAAACCGTCCAGTAGTCCAGCTGCACCTTGGCCGCCTCCTTCATGTTCTGGATGAAGTCTATATAGCCGATGGCACCCTCCTTGTACGATGCGATTGCCACGCGCTGCTGTTCGTCGGCTAGCGGCAGTTCCGTCTCGCGATAGTAGCGCAGTTGGTCGCTCCATTTCTCGTCGGTGGCAGTCAGGCGGCGCAGGTCGTTGTTCAGTTGCTGTTGGGTATGCTCCTGCCGGGCCATCTCTGCCTCGTGCTGCAACCGGCCCGACTTCGACTTGGCGCTGCGGGCCGCGCTGAACAGCGGCATACTCACGCCCACCTCGTAGGTCCAGTAGCCCGACTTGTCGCCAATCTTCTGTGTACCTCCCTGCACGTAGAGTTTCGGCAGCAATTCCGCTTTCTCGGCCTTCACCTGCGTCTCAGCGAGTCTCACCTTTTCTTGGGCGAGCACGAGCGATGGATGATTATCCATTACCCATTCTTCATTCTCAATCATCAGTTGATTCTCTGGCCGATAGTCGGCACCTTCGCCCAGCCAGCGGTTCAGGTCCTGCAGGGCGATGCGCTCGTCCAGTTGCGCCTTGCTCAGGGCCAGCTGCGTCTGTCGCGCCTGCTGTTGGGCGCTGATATACTCCAGTTTCGCGGTGGTCTCCGTTTCGTAGCGCAACTGGGCCGCGCGCTCAAAATCGCGATAGATGGAGTCCAGATGCTGATATACCCGTGTGCGCTCCCTTGCCACGATGGCCGCAGCATAGTCGATGCCCACCTCGCGCCTCAGTTCGCGCTCAGCCACCCGGGCCTCCGCCTCGGCCACTCGTGCCTGCTGACTCAGATAGCCCCTCCTGGCATCGATGCTCAGGATGTCCAGGTTCTGACGTACGGCAATGAGCGTGTAGGTGGCCTCGTTGCCGTGACCTATCTCCTCGCCACCTGTCGATATCTCAGTCTCGCCCAGGTCCAGCGCCGACTTCTTCAGCGCCTCTGCACTCTGCGTGTTCAGTCTTGCCGCGCGCATCGCCGGATAGCGGTCGACGGCCATCCGCTGCGCCTCCTCCAGACTGATGGTCTGCTGCGCCTTAAGTGTCGAAGGACTCACCAGCAGACAGGCCAGTGCAATGCCTGTCGCGATATGCTTGTTCATTTTCATTCTGATGGTTTTTTCTTCCAATGCATATAAAATAGGTACTACGATAAGTGTCAATACGGTGGCCGAGAACAGGCCGCCGATGACGACGGTAGCTAGCGGACGCTGCACCTCTGCACCTGCTGAACTGCTGATGGCCATGGGCAGGAAGCCGAGCATGGCAGCGGTGGCGGTGAGTAGGATGGGGCGCAGACGCTCGCGGGTGCCCGTCATGATGCGTTTGCGGAGGTCAGATACGCCTTCGGCCTGCAACGTGTTGAAGCGGTTGATAAGTACCAGACCGTTGAGCACGGCGACGCCGAAGAGCACGATGAAGCCCACGCCTGCGGATATGCTGAACGGCATGCCGCGCAGGGCCAATGCCAGAATGCCACCGATGGTGGCCAGTGGCACGGCTATATAGATCATGAGAGCCTGTCGCACGGAGCGCAGAGCGAAATAGAGCAGCACGAAGATGAGCAGCAGGGCGATGGGCATCACGACGGTGAGACGCTGTCGTGCATCCTCCAGATTCTGGAACTCGCCGCCATAGGTGATGTGATAGCCTACAGGCAACTGCAGCTGTGCATCAAGGCGCTCCTGTATCTCATCGACCAGTGACTGCACGTCGCGGCCTCGCACGTTTACACCCACATAGATACGGCGCGAGGCACGGTCGCGACTTATCTGCATCGGTCCTGGCTCGTAGCTCACACGGGCCACCTCCTTCAGGGGGATGAGTTCGCCGTTGGGCAGGTCGATATAGAGATTCTGTATGTCGTCGATGCTCTGACGCTCTTTCTGGTCCAGACGTATCACCATGTCGAAGCGCTTCTCGCCCTCGAAGATGACACCCGCCTTGGCACCGGCGAAAGCCGCCGATACATAGCTGTTCAGCTTCTGGATGTCGAGGCCGTAACGGGCGATGCGTTCGCGGTCGTAGCGCACGGTGATCTGCGGCAGTCCGGCGGTACGCTCCAGTGCCACGTCCTCGGCACCGTCTATGCGACTGATAATGGCCGCCATCTTCTCGCCGATGACATTCAGCGTGTCGAGATCTTCGCCATACACCTTCACGGCGATGTCCTCGCGTACACCCGTCAGCAGTTCGTTGAAGCGCAGGGCCACGGGCTGCGAGAACGAGAAATTAAGTCCTGGCAGCGTGTTCAGCACTTCGAGCATACGCTCAATGAGTTCCTCCTTCGTTGAGGCCTTCTTCCACTTCGACTTGTCTTTCTCCAGAATGATGAACGAGTCGGTATAGTCGAAGCCCATGGGGTCGGTGGGGATGTCGGCCACACCGATGCGGGCGCATACGGTCTTAATCTCGTCGGGGAAGTTCTGCAGCAGCAGACGCTCCACCTCCTGCTCGCGTTTGACGGTCTCCTGCAGCGACGAGCCCGGTCGCAGGAAGGTCTGCATGGCGATGTCGCCTTCGTCGAGTTCCGGGATGAATTCACCGCCCATACGACTGAAGATGAGTCCTGCTATGAGGAAGAGGCCTACGGCGATGCCGAGCACCAGTCGCTTACGACTGAGAGAATAGATCAGCAGTGGGGCGTACCAGCCCTGTATGCGCTGCATGATGCGCTCACTGAGTCCCTTCAGCCATGCCTCCATACGTGCCAGCAGACTCTGCCCGCTTTTCATGGGGCGCAGCATCAGTTCACTGGCCACAGGCACGTAGGTCAGACAGAGTATCAGTGCCCCCAGTATGGCAAAGGCGAAAGTGTAGGCCATCGGCTGGAACATCTTGCCGCTCACGCCCGTAAGGAATAAGATAGGTGTGAAGACGATGAGGATAATCAGCTGTCCGAAGAAGGCAGACCCCATCATCGTCGAGGCGCTCTCGTAGCTGATATGGGCCATAGAGCCCGCTGTCGTCTGCCCGTCGGGTTTCTCGTCGAAAAGCCGTTCCACCCTCGCCACGATACCCTCTACGATAATCACGGCACCATCCACGATGATGCCGAAGTCAATGGCACCCAGACTCATCAGGTTGGCCGACACGCCGAAGAGGTGCATCATGATGAAGGCGAAGAGCAGGGCCAGGGGTATGACCGATGCCGTGATGATGCCGCCGCGCACGCTGCCCATCAGCAGCACCAGTACGAAGATGACTATCAGCGCACCCTCTATCAGGTTCTGCGCTATCGTGCCCGTGGTGCGGGCTATGAGGTTGCTGCGGTCCAGAAACGGCACTATGCGCACGTCGGCAGGCAGACTTTTCTGTACCTCCTCCATGCGCTCCTTCACAGCCGTTACCACCTTGTCAGAGTTGGCACCCTTCAGCATCAGTATCATGCCGCCCACGGCCTCATGGCCGTCCTGCGTAAAAGCCCCGTAGCGCACCTGATGGCCGAAGCGCACGTCCTCGGCAACATCGCTGATGAGCACAGGCACACCGCCCTCATGCTTCACCACTATCTGCTTGATGTCGTCGATGCTCTTCACCAGTCCCTCTCCACGGATGAAACTGGCCATATGGTCCTTCTCGATATAGGCGCCGCCCGTGTTCACGTTGTTCTTGCTCAGCGCGTCAAACACCTCCTGCATCGTCACGCGGCGGGCGTTCAGCTGCTCGCTGCTCAGCGCTATCTCATACTGCTTGATGCTGCCGCCGAAGGAGTTCACCTCCACCACGCCGGGTATCATCGACAGCTGTCGCTTCACCACCCAGTCCTGCATCGTGCGCAGTTCCTGCGGCGTATATCCCGACGTGTCGCGTGGTTGCAGCGTATATTGGAAAATCTCGCCCAGGCCCGTCGTGATAGGACCCATCTCCGGCTTACCGAAACCCTCAGGAATCTGTTCCTCCACCTCGTCCAGCTTCTCCTTCACCAGCTGTCTCGGCAGGTAGGTGCCCATGTCCTCGCGAAACACCACCGTCACCACCGACAGCCCGAATCGCGATACCGAGCGTATATCCTCCACGCCCGGCAGGTTGGCCATTGCCAGTTCTACGGGGTAGGTCACAAACTGCTCGATGTCGAGCGTCGATAGGTTGGGCGCCGACGTAATCACCTGCACCTGATTGTCGGTGATGTCAGGTGTCGAGTCCACGTTGATATTCCTCATGCTGTACAGGCCGCCACCCACAATTGCCGCCAACAGCAACAGCACCACAAATTTGTGGTGAATAGAATAGTAAATGATTCTGTTGATCATACCTTTGTTTCAATTTTGGGTGCAAAGGTACGTCATAGGTTTCGCAACTCAGTTGCAATGATTGTGTTATCTGTAGGAATTGCAGTTTGATTATGGTTTATAACCAGTCTGCCACACGGCTTTGACGCCCTCGCAGAAGTCGTAGAGGATATGTCGGCCCTGGATGCGGCGTCCTGCTGGGAGGAAACCACAGACGATGCGGGTGATGTGTCGGCGGATGTTGAAATCCTTCGGATCATCCACACCGATGCTTTCTACACGCAGACTGAAACGACCTATGCCAGGAAGAATAACAGTCTGTCCCTCGGTAAGTCTCTGTTTCAAGATGTCCTGTAGCTCGGTTACTACGCCCACAACAGCACCTTCGGAAAAACCGCTGTTACGACAAGCCTCAGCAGCTATCTCATCGAGCGTTATCTCGCCCTGACTTACAGTTTTTGCAAAATATTTCCCATAAGAATTGCTGCTCTTAATATTGTTCTTGATAAGTTTAATGTGTACTGCCATTTTTTTTATCTGTTTTTTTAGTTATCTATCACTTTTGTTTCTAATGTGTTTAATATCAGTCCTTTATATGAGGTGATAGATATTTGTTATCTATCACTACTATCACTCACAGTAAAACAACTTGTTTTACTTTCTAAAGTGCCGTCTTTTACCATTATAAAGGCTATCTGCGACATAGTAAAACAAGTTGTTTTACTTTTTGCGATTATATCTCTTCAACTCTGAAGACCGACCCTTTGTTTAAGCGTTTATGCTGATAACCCATTTTAGTCAACCTTCTTCCGAGTTCGACGTCAGTTCCTTTCGTAATTGTAAAAGTAGGGAATAGCTTTTCAAGTCGCTTCATCATCGCCTGGAGTGAGACATATTTCGCATCATCCGGCGTCTCTTCGGGCGCCAGGTAGGTGAGTGCTATCATCTGCTCGTAGTTGTTTACCTGCTGAAACTGCTCGTTCTGCTGCATGATACGCGCATTCTCCTCGTCCTCAAACCAGTAGTGACGCCCCTGCTGCAGCTCGGCATAAAGCTGTGCGTAGAGTTGGTCGTATGGGATAATGCCCGAGTTGTCAATCTCATCGGCATAGATGCAGATGAAACGGCGCGAACCAGTAGGGTCGGTCAGCGGACGTCGGTTGTTGGTGGTGGCGATGAACGAGGCGAAGCGCTGGCGCTCCTCCATCGTCTTGCCATACGGCGGACGGAACTTCACGTCGTGCTTCGAGATGAGATACTTCAGGATGGGCTGCTGCGACTTCGACATGGCATCGAACTCGTCGATGTTGATGAGCGCGTAGCCCGACATGGCGAGGAAGATGTCGTTGTCGTTCTTCATCGACAGACGGTCGTTATAGTACATCTGCAAGTATTCTGGCAGCAGGCGTCGGCAGAAAGTGGACTTTCCAGACCCCTGCGGACCGATGAGCATGGGCACGATGGCATTGCCGTGCTGCCGGTCCTTACCCAGCCACTGGGCCACCATCGAGAGCATCCATGTATGGAAGTCGCTCTCCCAATGTTTATTGTCGGTCTTCACCCGTCGAGCCAGCTCACCTACATAGTCGTGCTTGCCGTTCCATTTAGGCAGGTGGCGCAGATAATCCTCCATCGGGTAGTATCTGGGTATGAGGTTTGAGTCGATATAGCGGTTCAGATCCTTGTCCCACGACTCTACACCCGCTTTCAGTGCCTGGATGGCCATGGTGTTGCGGGCAGCCTGGTCGAGCGGCTGGAAACCGTAGCCCACGGCGTTCTTGCGGTATTCGGGTGTGCCCGTCATCACGTTGAGGCGCAGGGTGTAGTGCTCCTTCATATAGGCCTCGGTCTTAAAAGTCAGCAGTGCTGATGGACGTGTAAACCTCATCGGGATGGTCTTCAGGGTTTTACGGAGATAGGCTGTCTTGAATACGCTCTCGATGGCCTCTCGGCTGAGGCTGTCGGTGAGTAGGGGGATGAACGATGCCACGCGGGCGCACCATGCCTGGGGCAGTCCCATGATGCGACAACCGTCGGCCAACTGTTCGAGAACGGCGCTGGCGAAAAGCTCATCACCCTTCAAGTCATAATATTTCTCGATGGCAGCATCCAGACAATCGTGGAATCGGCGCATCCGACTGTCGCGCAGACTGAGCCCGGGAATCTCCTCCGGATAGTTGTAGTCGCTGATGTCCTCCTGTATTGGGCGGAACTCTGGTGTCGTTTCAGGTTCTGACGAAACGGTGATGGCGATGGCCGATGGGCTGTAGAATGGCTGCGGGTCGTAGCTGACCTTGCATGCCGTCGCGAAACTGGGCTCATGCTCTGCAAGTAGTGTGCCGAGCTGCGACGAATAGATGTAATGCAGTTTGCGGAAGGCGTTGAGCAATGCTGTCTCTGACGGATTTCCATCCGAAACCGCGTAAGGACATACGATGTGGAGTGAATGACCGTCGTGCCCCATGAAGCAGAGTAGGGTATAGGGCTGCATGGCGGCCATGCGCTTATACTCTTCTACGGTACTCATGTCACGCAGGTTCTCCAGAGATAGCAGTATCAGGCAGTTGTGATTTTTTACCTTCAACTCGCCGTTCTGTTTCACCCATTCCGCTGCAAAACAGACCTCCTTCTTGAAGTCGCGGACATACTGCTGGCGGTAGGTGCCATTCCTCAAATTTGCTACAAACTCATCGAATTCCTCACGCGTAAAACTCTTTTCTTTTTTGTTTGTGTTGATTATAGTTATTCTCATTTTTATGTTGATTAATTTGATGCTACAAAGGCACAAATTTTTTTGGTAAAACACAAACGTTTTACAATAAATTTTGCATCAAATTCTAAAAAAAGTGATAGATAAATAGAATCTATCACTCTAGTTATCTTATTGATTATAATGTTGTTATGCAGAAAAGTGATAGATACGTCTTTTTTTTCTTTTATTATTAGAATCTGTCTAACTCTACAACAGGCCAGCCATAGTCCTGATAATAGCGCACTGCTAAACCCTTACGCTTCACGTATTCGCTCAGCTGTTCGCGTCTGACGGCTTCGCGTACCTTCTGATTAGAGTGCATCTGCTGATACAAATGTCCCCAGGCAAGAGTCGCCATCAGACTCACTGTCAATAATGCCAGTTGCTTCTTCATATTTTATGGAACTTTTTTGATGTAATTATGATATTCATTTACCTGATAAAATTCATGAATGCTGGGAACTCATCGCGCTGGGGGGCAGGATTGCCGTCGGCATGAATCTTCTTAAGCAGAAATGCCATGTTGGTGGCAAGGGTGCGCATTGTCTGCATGCCCTCGGTGTCGAGTTTTACTTCGCCCTTACCTGCTCCGTAGGCGATGTTCCAGTACTGCGAGGTTACTACAGGCATGTTCATCATCTCGAACATCATGTTCATGGTCTGGAGTGTTGCCGTAGCACCACCTCGACGGCAGACAGCCAATGCCGCTGCAGGCTTGTTCTGAACCAGATGTCCTGTAGAGTAGAACAGCCGCTGCATTAGCGAGAGAATACCACCATTCGGCTGACCGTAATAGACAGGAGTTCCTACGATGAGTGCATCTGATTCTTTCATTTTCTCAGCAATCACACTACACATATCATCATCGAATGCACAGCCTGCACCGTTGTTCTGTCGGCAGCCGCCGCAGTTGATGCACATACGGACTGGCTTGCGGCCAATCTGAACAATCTCCGACTCTACGCCGTGTTTCTGCAACGTAGCCTCAATCTCCTTCAGGCAACAGAACGTGTTGCCGTCGGTGCGCGGGCTGCCGTTCACCAATAACACTTTGGGGGTCTTGACACCTGTCACGTTGTTCAACATCGCCGACACAGGCGATACGACAGCTGCTCCTGCAGCCGCCATCGTTGCTTTCTTGATAAAATCTCTTCTGTTCATTTTTCGTATTTGTTTTTGTGGGCTATTATGGCTTAGTAAGACATAATGATTAATAATTGAACTTTTTCTTTATTTTCCTTGCAAATATAGTGGTTTTCAATGAAATATCGAAATTATGTTTAAGTTTGTGCCAAGTTTTGAGAATTATTAGCATTTTCGCAAACCTTGTTGCACCGTATTATTAGAATCTATCTAACTCTTCAACAGGCCAGCCATAGTCCTGATGCTTGCTGTTGAAGTTGGGGAGGGCTTATACCTTGAATTGTTAAAAATGTCTTGTGAAGCGGATGTTTTCCGCATTAACCTAACATGAAATAGGGAAAAAGAACTAACTTTGCACTCGTTCACAGAAAATGAACATATTACGACGTTGCGATGGTAAAACTACATAAGAAAACGTTCCAGGAACTGACCACGGATGAGCTATACGAACTCCTGAGAGTGCGTAGCGAGGTTTTCGTGGTTGAGCAGAACTGCGTCTATCAGGATATGGACGGCGACGACCAGCAATCTATTCATCTCTGGTTGACCGAAGCTGATAGGGTCGTGGCTTTGGCTCGTGTGTGCCCTGCAGGTACTCACATGAAGGAAATTTCGATTGGCAGAGTCATCACCACAGAACGGGGTAAGGGCTATGGCAAACAGATTATGCTTCATGCCATTGACGCTGCCATCGAACATTTCGGAGCTACCGTTATTGATATTGAGGCACAGGAATATGCTAAAGGATTCTATGAAAACGTGGGATTCAGACAGTCATCTGAGACTTTCATGCTCGATGGCATTCCTCATATTAAAATGACTTGGAGAAGGGTATGAAGAAGATATTGTTCCTTCACGGCTTCTATGCCAGTGGCCAGTGTGTACCGGCTTTGGCGTTGCGTGACTCCTTTGAGGGGCGTGCCGAGGTGCTTACGCCAGACCTGCCGATGCACCCGAAAGAGGCCGTAGGCTTTATCCGTGAACTGATTGAACGTGAGAAACCTGACCTTCTGGTGGGTAACAGCTGCGGTTCGTTCTATGCTCAGCTGCTGGCTTCTACCATGGGCATCCCTGCCTTGCTTGGAAATCCTCACTTCCGGATGACGGAGTTCCTGAAGCAGCGTATTGGTGATCATCAGTACAAGTCGCCACGAAAAGACGGCAAGCAGGACTTCACCATCAATGAGGCTTTGATTGAGGAGTTTGCCGAACTGGAGGCTATACAGTTCAACGACTGCAATCCCTGCTACAAAGACCGCATCTGGGGGGTGTTTGGCGAACAGGACACGTTGGCACATTTTGAACCGCTCTTCTTGGAACATTACAGCCATTCGTTCCACTTCCCCGGAGGGCACACGCCGACGGCTGAAGAGGTTCGCACTTGGTATTTGCCCTTGGCTGAGAAGATGCTAAAGCTTTTATGATGATCTCAACGTCAGTGGAACGAATTAATCGTCTGGCGCTCCTCCGTAATAATATTCATCGCTGTCTACCAGCATTATCGGCTTCATATAAAGCTTGATTACCACAAATGCTGGTTTCTCATAATTCTTACGGTTGATGGCTTCTGTCTTCATACACCTAAATTCCGCAGCACTTTAATTTAGCTTTGTTTATAAGTGACAGAGCAACAAAAAGTTACCCAACGTTTTGCCATGTCAGATTTCTCACTTACCTTAGTGCTGCATTAAAAGCCAAGCAAAATCGCACATGACATTGCAAAGGTATAAATAAAATCTGAAAATCACTCTTTTTTATGGAATATTTTACGTAAGAGAGCCTTTCTTGTTACGTGGTGGGGCTATTGACAAAGTTCTGGTTTTTTGGTGCAGCCTGTCTTGGCAATAGAACAAAATAATCATTGAGTTGCAAGGCAAACAAATGTTAAATATGGTCCATTCTACGTCTTAAAATATAAATGAAATCGCCCATCTGCATAAGAAACAGATGGGCGATTATTTGTCAACATATCATTTATTTCAGATTCTTTTTGAAAAAAGCTTCCAGTTTGTCCCAAGGAATCATGTTCTTGGGTTGTCCCTTCTTGCTCTGGCAAGCGTCTCCTTGCGTCGCCGAGCGGCTACGCTCTATATTCTCTGTGTTCAGATAGGAAGTCATTGCTCTTTTCAGTTATTATAGTTGCAAAGGTAGAGCGCTTTGCTTACAAACCCAAGCATTTCCGCAAAGAATGTTGCTTCGTTAACATTTTTATTATCATTCTCTATTGTCAAATCGCTTTTTTGCGCTATATTTGCAGTTCATTTTTTAGCAAGAGACGGAATCATGATGACGGCAAAGGACATCTTTGGGCTGCGACAGCAGGGACGGAAGGAGGAGGCTTACGAGGCTGCCCGTACCCTTTATGCAGCTGATAAGAGTCCTTACGCTTCGCTGGCTATGTTTTGGACGGCAGTTGACATCTTGAGACTGCGGGTGGGGGAAGGTCGCCTTGACGAAGCCAATAAGATTTTTCTTGCCCTTGAGCGCCTATTGCCCAATGTTCCAGATCACTCATCGCAGCGTGATGTGTATTCGAGCGATACGAGCCTTGCGAAGGATGGCAGGGCGCATGAGGCTTTCAGTAAATGTCGTGAGTTGTTGGAGATGGGCAATATGCCCCACCGCCTTCAGGAATACGGGCCAGCCCATTTGCAGATGGGTGTCTGGGGCGAGGAATTGGCTACTGAATATTTAAGTGAGAAAGGCTATGTCATTCTGGAGCGTGACTGGCGTTCCGGACATCGCGATATCGACATCATCGCTCAGCAAGACGGTTGCCTCGTCTTTGTTGAGGTGAAGACACGTCGCAACAACGATTTTCGAAGGCCCGAACAGGCAGTTGACTACAACAAGCAGCACAACCTGTTGCGAGCCATCAACCACTACATCCACTACTGCCACCTGAACATGCCCTGGCGTTTTGATGTCATCACTGTTGTGGGAATGCCCGGATGTCATCACGAGATTGAACATATTGAGGATTTTCAACTTCATCGAAGATAAAGAACAATGTCAGACAATAAGCACGGCAAATACTGTTTGCTCACTGAGCTGAACACCTTCAACGACACCGATCGTCAGTATAAGGAGACCGTCGTAGAATCAATAACTGTAGAATTTTGCAATGAAAGATAACGAACAAGAGATATTCCCGATAGTAGATGAAGAGGGAAGGGTAGTGGGCAAGGCTACGCGTGGCGAATGTCATAGCGGGTCAAGACTGCTGCATCCCGTGGTGCATCTGCATGTGTTCAATGCCCAGGGCGACGTGTACCTGCAGAAACGGCCTGAGTGGAAGGATATACAGCCAGGAAAATGGGACACGGCTGTTGGCGGACATAGTGATGATGGTGAGACACCCGAAGATGCCTTAAAAAGAGAGGTTCGTGAGGAACTGGGCATTACTGAGTTTACGCCCGAGTTCATTGGCAAGTATGTCTTTGATAGCCAGCGAGAGCGTGAACTGGTGTATGTTCATCGCACCATCTACGATGGAGAGATACGTCCCTCAAAGGAAGAACTTGATGGAGGCCGCTTTTGGTCGATTCAGGAGATTCGTGAGGCGCTGGGAA
>JAEEGK010002693.1_pt1 | contig 44568 bp, 35 predicted proteins | sample 8958771 | NCBI WGS metagenome assembly JAEEGK01 (sample SAMN16246547, study PRJNA631951) | gut metagenome | biome: gut microbiome; feature: rumen; material: SC-attached | host: Bos | place: Iran: Karaj | collected 2018-10
TCTTACGGCTTCGCTGTACCCATCCGGCAAGTGTTACCACACTGCCTGCATCTTGGAGCCTAAGCTCTCCACAAGTCTTACTTCTATACATATTTATTAACTTTTTATCCTATTGAGGTGCAAAATTACATAAAAATTATGAATTATGCATTATTAATTATGAATTATTTTGTATCTTTGCCCCGAAAATGAATAAAAACGTCAAATTATGAAGAAGATAGTAGTTATGACCCTGCTGCTCATCTGTGGAATGACAGCAGCGCTGGCACAGAAACCAGCAGAGATAAAATTCGACAAGTTGACCCATGATTTCGGGACTTTCTCTGAGAAGAATCCCGTGGTGACTTGCACTTTCACTTACACTAACGTTGGCGAACTGCCGTTGGTGATCAATCAGGCTGTGGCAAGTTGTGGATGCACCGTTCCCGAGTATACTAAGACTCCTGTAAAACCAGGCGAGAAGGGTGAGATCAAAGTCACCTATAACGGAACCGGTAAATTCCCCGGTCACTTTAAGAAGATCATCACCGTCAGAACAAATGGCACTGTGGAAATGACCCGACTCTATATAGAAGGGGATATGACAGAAGCTACAGAATAAAACAAATCACCCGCCACGAGGCGGGTGATTTGTTTTTTAGAACGTATAGTTGAAACCTATTGAACTGTATTCCTTAAACTGCCAGTAACCTAAATCAGAATCCCGTTTGCCTGAATCATCAAATCGAGGATAGAGGAAGAGGTTGGCACTTATGTATTTGCTCACCTGCAAAGCGAAGGTATTCTCCCACTCGATCTCTGTACGCTTATAGGAGGTAAAGGCATAGAAACGACTCTTCCACTTCACAATGTCATTAAGTTTCCATTCGAGATCGGCTGTGATCTGAGAACCGAAATCCAACAAAGAATGCTTGCCATCGTCGACACCATGACGAGAGGGGAACCAATCTGATCCGTTACACCAAGAACGGTCGACATAACGATAGTTCAGGGCGATGGGCGACAAGTTAACAGTTCCTGTGAGTCTCTTATCGAAGGCCTCCACCTTGTAATCCATACCAAGACCGACATTCAAATTAAACGGTGACATGAAATCTGAATAGGTTTTGGTATCATTGGCCTTTAAACCGCGGGTAAACTGTGTATAGGCAATCAACTGGAGGGTGTAATACCATTTCTTTGTAGCCTCGAGTCCAATTTTACCCGTATAACGGATCAGGTCTTCATTCGACTTGTACTTATGCACAGAATCGGTACTGGTGCGCTGGAATCCGAGTTTCAACTCCAGTTTATTGTCCCACTTCCACTTGTTCTTATTGTCATAATTGGCCTCTAAGGTCAACGCACCAACGGCAGAATAGTTAGACTCACCACCCTTGTACCAGTTGCCAGACACATAATTCTGCATGAACTGCAAAAAGCCATCGCCCTTTCGTGTCCAGAATTTGGGTTTCTGAACGTCGACCTCTACAGGCGCCTCATCCTGGAACTCCATAATAGGGGCTTCTACCTGTTCCACGAAATCAAGGGTATTTTCTATCGGCTGGTCCACATCTTCGCGGACTGAGCCAGTTTCCTGAAGGTCGGTCTCTGTGGTCTTCACAAGATCAGGACGGTTCAGATAGACGGCCAATAGGGCATTGTCGACTTCATCATCAACCTGATCTGTCTCATCTAGAGACAAAGCATGAGTTGCCACATTGTGGTAGAATGTCAACGGCGTAAACAGTCGATAATACTGTCCTATCAGGCTGTCATTTGGCTGCGCGGCACTCGCGCTGAGCGCAGAGGTTACCGCAAATAATAATGCGATTTTTCTCATAACTGAGTGCAAAGTTACGATTTTTTTTGGTTATTCTGCCGATTTGCCAAAAAAAAGTTGTAATTTTGCACCTTGATTTGCGCGTACATTAATTATAATAGAAACAAAAACAAAATAAACAATGAATAGAGACACTATCATCGGATTTGTATTGATTGCGTTGGTGCTCATTGGCTTCAGCTGGTATAACCAGCCTTCTGCAGAACAGATAGAGGCACAGCGTAAGGAAGACAGCATCGCTGCTGTCATGAGGGATAACGCTGAAAAGAAACAGAAGGCCGAGGCTGCTGCCAAGGAGGCAAAGGTCGAAGCCGCCAAGGGAGATACCACCGCTTTGTTCTATAGCGCCCTGAATGGCAGTGAAGAGGATATCGTGCTGAAGAATCAGAAGGTGGAACTGACACTCTCCACCAAGGGCGGTACAATGACCAAGGCCGTCATCAAGAACTTTACAGACAAGAACGGCAACAAAGACGTCACCCTGTTCGACAAGCAAGACCAGCGAATGAATTTCCTGCTGTCTGGCAAACAGGATAACATCATCACCCAGGACCTTTACTTTACGCCATCAAACGTCAGCGATTCGACGGTGACTATGACTGCTCAGGCCTCGGATGGCGGAAGTATCGTTTTGGACTATCTTCTCGGTCCTGATCATCTGCTGCATTTCTCACTCACCGCCAACGGACTCGGTGGGATGTTTGCTCCGACTTATAAGGAGATGGACATCGAGTGGAATGGTCATAGCCGTCAGCAGGAGAAAGGCTTCTATTTTGAGAACCGCTATACGGCACTTTTCTATAAAGAGGCCCAGGATGGTTCTACCGACAACCTGTCGGAGACAGAAGACAAGACCAAGACCATCGAGGAGACACTCGACTGGGTGGCTTTCCGCAACCAGTTCTTCAGTGCTGCCCTGATTTCGAAAGATAACTTTGCAGGAGGTTCCACTCTCGCCAGTGTCCAGGATCCCAAGGAATCGGGCTATCTGAAGCAGTTTGATGCAAAACTTCGCACAGCCTTCGACCCCACAGGCCAAAAGCCATCAGAGTTTGAAATGTATATCGGTCCGAATGATTTCCGTCTGATTCAGGCTGTGGAAAAGCAGAGCCTGTTTGGCAAGGACCTCGACCTGGAACAATTGGTGAACTTAGGTTGGTGGCTCTTCCGCCTGATCAACCGCTGGTTCACACTCTATGTCTTTGACTGGTTGGCTTCATGGGGCTTCTCGATGGGTATCGTGCTCATTCTGATTACCCTCTTGCTGAAGGCCATCACCTTCCCGATGGTGAAGAAGAGCTATATGTCGTCGGCCAAGATGCGTGTGCTGAAGCCGAAACTCGACGAGGCCACCAAGCAATACGACAAGCCAGAGGATCAGATGAAGAAGCAGCAGGCCATGATGCAATTGTACTCACAATATGGTGTATCACCGTTGAGCGGCTGTCTGCCGATGCTGATTCAGATGCCTATCTGGATTGCCATGTTCTGGTTTGTGCCTAATGCCATCCAATTGCGCGGTCAGTCGTTCCTATGGATGGAAGACCTCGCCACCTACGACCCCATCATCTCCTGGAATTCCCACATCTGGGGTATCGGCGATCATCTGTCGCTGTCGTGCCTCTTGTTCTGCGGTTCGAATATCCTTTACTCATGGTTTACCATGCGTCAGCAGAAGGACCAGATGGTAGGTGCACAGGCTGAGCAGATGAAATATATGCAGTATATGATGTATCTCATGCCGCTGATGTTCTTCTTTATGTTCAACGACTACTCCAGTGGTCTGAACTTCTACTACTTCATCTCATTGTTCTTCTCATCGATCATCATGTGGACACTCCGCAAGACAACCAACGACGAGAAACTGCTCGCCATCCTTGAGGCCCGTTTCAAGGAGAACAAGAATAATCCCAAGAAGAAGACCGGCGGTTTGGCAGCCCGTCTTGAGGCCATGCAGAAGCAGGCTGAAGAATTGCAGAAGCAGAGAATGAACCAAAAGAAATAACGATATGAGAACGAAAAGATATCTAGTCATTCTAGCCGGGCTAGCCGTACTCACCGGGACAGCAAACCCAGCCAAAGCTCAAGACGACGTGAAGATCGGAAAACAAAATATCAAGCTCACCAGCAACCTGATGACTCCAGAGGCACTCTGGGCCATGGGACGCATCGGTAGTTGCGAGGCGAGTACAGACGGCAAGCAGATTGTCTATCAGGTAGGCTATTATAGCGTGAAGGCCAATAAGAGCCAACAGAAGATTGCCATCGTCAATGCAGATGGTACAGGCAATACGACGCTGACAACAGGTACGAAGAGTGAGACCGACCCCACGTGGCTGAACGGAAAGATCGTCTTCCTTTCCGGTGGACAGATATGGATGATGAACCCTGACGGCACAGACCGCAAGCAGATATCCAATACAAAGAAAGATATCGAAGGTTTCAAGTTCTCACCCGACGGCAAGAAAGTGATTCTGCTACATAGCATCGACTTCTACGAGATCATCAAGAAAAATCCCGATGACCTACCTAAGGCAACGGGGCGTCTGGTAACAGACCTGATGTATCGCCATTGGGACCATTATGTAGAGTCTATCCAGCATCCGTTCGTATATGAGGTAAGCAGCGATGGCATCGCTGCAAATGGAACGGATATCCTCGAGGGCGAGCCCTACGAATGTCCGATGGAGCCCTTCGGTGGTATGGAGCAGTTGGACTGGAGTCCTGACTCGAAGACTATCGCCTATACCTGTCGCAAGAAGACGGGTCTCGCCTACTCTATCTCCACTGACAGCGACATCTATATATATAATATAGGTACGCGCGAGACGAAAAACCTCTGCAAGCCTGAGGGATATGTGGAGCCAGAGATTGATCCGACCACCACGATGAAGTATCAGAAGGTGAATGCTCCCGAGAATCTGAAAAACAATGTGGGTTATGACACTAACCCAAAATTTTCATCTGACGGCAAGTATGTTGCCTGGCTCTCTATGGAGCGCAACGGCTATGAGGCCGACCGTAACCGTCTGTGTTGCTACGATTTAGCGACAGGTGAAAAGAAATATCTCACAGAATCATTTGACTCGAATGTAGATGATTTCGTTTGGAGCGACTCGAAAGACGCCATGATTTATTTCATCGGTGTCTGGCACGCAACAGAGAATCTCTATGCCATCAATTGGAAGGGCGAACTGAAGCAGATGACTGAGACTTGGGACGACTTCGGTTCTATCCATCTAATGAACAATGGAAAACAGTTGTTGATGGAACGTCATAACTTCACTTCACCTGCTGATTTGTATATTGTCACTCCGAATTTCAAGAAACCCGAAAAGACGGCAATAACCCAACTGACTTTCGAGAACAAACATATTCTTGATCAGTTGGCTAAACCCACTGTTCAGCAGCGTTGGGTAAAAACCAGTGATGGAAAAGAAATGCTGACCTGGATCATCCTTCCTCCGAACTTTGACGAATCGAAGAAATATCCTACCCTACTTTTCTGCGAGGGTGGTCCTCAGAGTCCTGTCTCTCAGTTCTGGAGCTATCGTTGGAACTTCATGATTATGGCTTCTCAAGGTTATATTGTCGTAGCGCCCAACCGTCGTGGTTTACCTGGCTTCGGACAGGAATGGCTTGAAGAGATTTCTGGCGATTGGACGGGTCAATGCATGCAGGACTATCTGGCTGCTATCGATGATGCCGCCAATAATCTGTCATACGTAGATAAAGAACACTTAGGTGCTGTAGGCGCCAGTTTCGGCGGATTCTCCGTATATTATCTCGCCGGTATCCACGAGAAACGTTTCAAGGCGTTCATCGCTCATGATGGTGCCTTTAACCTCGCTGCGATGTATACTGAGACTGAGGAAAACTGGTTCTCTAACTGGGAGTATGACGAAGCCTACTGGCATCGTCCACAGCTACCCAATGCCAAGAAGACCTACCACGACTCACCACACAAGATGGTTGAGAAATGGGATACACCTATCCTCTGTATCCACGGTGAAAAGGACTACCGCATCAATGCCACTCAGGGTATGTCGGCCTTCAATGCCGCCCGCATGAAGGGTATTCCTGCAGAGCTGCTCATCTTCCCTGATGAGAACCACTGGGTGTTGAAACCGCAGAATGGTGTGCTCTGGCAGCGGACGTTCTTCAACTGGCTCGACCGTTGGCTGAAATAAAGGTAAAAAAGTAAAAAGGTAAAAAATAAAAAGATAATGACTCAAGCTATTCAAAAGACTCTACGCGATTCCGCCGGCATGCGGTGGACCGCCTTGCTGCTGCTCGCTCTGGCGATGTTCTGCAGCTACATCTTCATGGACATCCTCTCGCCCATCAAGGACCTGATGCAGGAGACCCGAGGCTGGGACTCTACGGCCTTCGGCACAATGCAGGGCTCTGAGGTGTTCCTCAACGTGTTCGTGTTCTTCCTCATCTTCGCCGGCATCATCCTCGACAAGATGGGCGTGCGCTTCACCGCTGTTTTGAGTGCTGCTGTGATGTTGGTCGGTGCCTGCATCAAGTGGTACGCTGTCAGCGAGAGCTTTATAGGAAGCGGACTCGAAACCTGGTTCACGAACAACCTGAATTATATCCCCGTGTTCGATGAGCTCGGCGTTTCGCCCTTCTATGAGGGCATGCCAGCCTCGGCCAAGTTCGCTGCTTGCGGATTCATGATCTTCGGTTGCGGTTGTGAGATGGCTGGTATCACTGTTTCGAGAGGAATCGTGAAGTGGTTCAAGGGTCGCGAGATGGCACTGGCGATGGGTTCTGAGATGGCCCTGGCCCGTCTGGGCGTCGCCACCTGTATGATCTTCTCACCTTTCTTTGCCCGTTTGGGTGGACAGGTAAGCGTCACACGTTCTGTTGCCTTTGGTGTCGTACTGATGTGTATCGCCCTCATCATGACCATCGTCTACTTCTTCATGGATCAGAAGCTCGACTCTCAGACGGGTGAGGCCGAGGAGAAGGACGATCCGTTCAAGGTCTCAGACATCGGTAAGATCCTCAGCGACAGCGGTTTTTGGATTGTTGCCCTGCTCTGCGTGCTCTATTACTCGGCCATCTTCCCCTTCCAGAAATATGCCGTGAACATGCTGCAATGCAACCTGACGCTGACGCCGCCCGATGCTGATTCGTTCTGGGCTAATTCATCGGTAACCATCGTGCAGTATGTCATCATGCTGATTGTAGCCGCCGCAGGTTTCGCATCGAACTTCCAGAAGAAAGCAAACATGAAATACGGCCTGTTGGCAATTTCCATCATCGCCCTCATCACCTATTGTTATATGGGTTACATGCGTCAGTCGGCAGAATCGATCTTTGCAGTGTTCCCCCTGCTTGCCGTGCTCATCACCCCGATCTTGGGATCTTATCTCGACCATCATGGCAAGGCTGCCTCGATGCTCGTGCTGGGTTCACTGCTGCTTATCGGATGTCACCTGACATTTGCCTTCATCCTTCCGATGTTCAAGGGGAATGCTGTCGGTGGTATCATTATCGCCTACGCCACGATTCTGGTACTTGGCGCCAGCTTCTCTTTAGTCCCCGCCTCACTCTGGCCATCTGTTCCCAAACTTGTGGATGCCAAGGTGATCGGCTCAGCCTACGCACTGATTTTCTGGATTCAGAACATCGGTCTCTGGCTCTTCCCGCTGCTCATCGGCAAGGTGCTCGACAAGACAAATCCAGGTGTCACTGATCCGACGCAATTCGACTACACCGCTCCGTTGGTGATGCTCGCCTGTCTGGGTGTAGCCGCCCTTATCTTAGGCTTCGTACTGAAAGCCGTCGACAAGAAGAAAGGCATCGGTCTCGAACTCCCAAATATCCAGGAATAGTATGAAAATAGGATTCGACAACGAGAAATATCTCAAGATTCAGTCTGAACATATCAAGGAGCGCATTGCCCAGTTCGACGGAAAACTCTACATGGAACTCGGTGGTAAGCTCTTCGACGACCACCATGCCTCACGTGTGCTGCCAGGCTTCAAACCCGATTCGAAACTCCGTATGCTGGGACAATTGCGCGACAGCATCGAGATTATCATCGTGGTCAGTGCTGAAGACATTGAGAAGAGCAAGATCCGTGCAGACCTCGGCATCACCTATGATGAGGATGTGCTCCGTCTGCGTGATGAGTTTATGCTCCGCCAGTTCATGGTGGGCAGTGTGGTGATTACTCACTACAATGGCCAGCATGCTGCCGACCAGTTCCGTCATCGTCTGGAGCGCATGGGCATCAAATCGTATATCCACTACCCCATCGACGGCTATCCACACAATGTGGAACTCATTGCCAGCGATGAGGGCTTTGGTAAGAACGACTACGTTGAGACCACACGGCCCCTGGTTATCGTAACCGCCCCTGGTCCTGGCAGCGGCAAGATGGCCACCTGTCTCTCGCAACTCTACAACGAGAACAAACGTGGTATCCGAGCCGGTTATGCCAAGTTTGAGACCTTTCCCGTCTGGAACCTGCCACTGAAGCACCCCATAAACATCGCCTACGAGGCTGCCACTGCCGACCTTAACGATGTGAACATGATTGACCCCTTCCATCTAGAGGCCTACGGAAAGACTGCTGTCAACTATAATCGCGATGTCGAAATCTTCCCCGTGCTGAATGCGCTTTTTGAGGGTATCTATGGCGAGAATCCTTATAAGTCGCCAACGGACATGGGTGTTAATATGATCGGCTTCTGCATCTCAGACGACGAGGTTTGTTGTGATGCCAGTCGCGATGAGATTATCCGTCGTTTCTACACAGCCACCAATAAGATGGCTGACGGTGCCGATAATGAGAGCGAGGTCAATAAGATCCGTATGCTCTTCAATCAGGCAAAAATCTCCACCGCCACACGCAAGGTGACCGTCGCTGCCTATGAGAAGAAGATCCAGAGTGGTCATACAGCAGCAGCCATCGAACTCGAAGACGGCACCATCATTACAGCTAAGTCGACGCCGCTCTTAGGGTGCAGTGCAGCTCTGTTGCTCAATGCCACCAAATATCTGGCAGGCATCGACCACGAGGTCAAACTGATCCCGCAGAGTCTGATCGAACCTGTTCAGAAGACGAAAATAGAATACCTGGGCGGCAAGAATCCCCGTCTACATACCGATGAGGTGTTGGTAGCCCTCAGCGTGCTCTCTACTCATGACGACAATTGTAGGAAGGCTTTGGAACAATTGCCACAACTGCGCTATTGTCAGGTTCACACCACCGTCATGCTCTCTGAAGTAGACCGTAAGATCTTCAAGAAACTGGGCTGCGGCCTTACCTGCGATCCTGTCAAGAAGCAGTGAACAAAGCCCCCTAAGTTAGGGGGCAACAGGGGTCTGAACAATGGGAAAACATGAATACGAGTAGGAACTGTGAGAATAATGGCGGTCGTTCAGACCCCCAACCCCCTAACTTAGGGGGCTTAAGTCGGCTTAACGACTCTCCCGTCGCAAGGTGGACGGTGCTTTTCATCGTGGCCACTGCTATGATGATGGGGTATTTCGTCAACGATATCATGTCGCCCCTTGAGACGTTGCTGGAGATGCCTCGAAGCCAGGGCGGTCTGGGTTGGACGCCATCCGATTACGGATTCTTCTCCGGAGCAGGCAGTTTCATCAATGTATTCTTGCTCATGCTCTTCTTCTCGGGAATCATCCTCGACAAGATGGGCATCCGCTTTACAGGCACATTGGCCTGTAGCCTGATGGTGCTCGGCACACTGATTAAGTATTACGCAGTTACCGCCGACCTCGACGATACTATTCACTATTCGCTCTTCGCTATTCACTTGCCACCATCGGTTGCGATGGCGAGTTTAGGCTTCGCCATCTTCGGTGTAGGCTATGAGATGACAGGCATCACCGTCTCGAAAGCGATGGTACGATGGTTTACAGGCCATGAACTGGCGCTTGCTATGGGGCTCCAGTTGGCGATGGCCCGTTTCGGCACAGCTGCTGCCTTAAGTATATCAGCCCCCATTGCCCGCCACTTTACACTCTCCGCGCCATTGCTTGTAGCGCTGGCTTTTCTCATCATCGGCTTGTTGGCCTTCCTCGTTTTCTGCGTCATGGACCGCAGATTAGATAAGAACGAAGAGTCAAGAACTAAGAGTTATGATTACTCTGCTGCGGATAATTCCCATCCTGATAGTAATCATAACTCTTCACTCTTCACTCATAACTCTTCACTCGACAACGATGAGGAGAAATTCCACTTCTCCGACATCTTCGTCACCCTGCGCAATCCCGGTTTCTGGCTTATTACGCTCTTCTGCGTGCTCTTCTATTCCGCCGTATCGCCATTCCTGAAATTCTCCACCAAGCTGATGGTGATGAAATACGGTGTCGATCCAGACCTTGCAGGTTTCTTCTCCTCAATCGCTCCCTTCGGCACTATTCTGATGACACCACTCTTCGGCTTGGTCTACGATAAATATGGTAAAGGCGTAACGCTGGTTATTACGGGAGCCCTCATGCTGGCCGCCGTTCATTTCGGTTTCTCGCTTCCGATCCATAGCAGTACCATCGCCATCGCTCTGATGGTCATTCTCAGCATCGGATACTCGTTGGCACCCGCGGCTCTCTGGCCCTGTGTACCAAAGATCATCCCCCTGAAATGTTTAGGTACAGCCTATTCAATGATCTTCTTTATCCAGAATTTCGGACGTGCCATCATTCCTATGTTCGTAGGCCGTGCCAACGAGACTGATCCTTCTTACACCACATCGATGCTCATCTTCGGCTTCACGGCCCTTGGTGCAGCCATCGTCGCCATCGCAATGTGGTATACCGACCGCAAGAAAGGCTACGGCCTGCAATTACCGAATATCAGGAAGTAATTCTACCATTTAAGACGAACCACAAGCGGCAGATGGTCGCTATAGCCTGGCTGGTAGCGCATGCCGTTGTAGGTGCGGCGAGGACGATAGCCGCCGTAAAGTTTTTCATCTTCGAGCAGGAACTTAGGTGAGTGGATGAAAGTTGTGTCCACCTTATTATATATATAAGTGGACCCTAACACATGATCGATGCTCTCCCATTCGCCTTGGTAGCGGTATGTGCCTCGAACCCCATTTTGTCCCTTTTCATCTTTTGTAAGATTCCGGATACCATGCTGACAGATTTGACGGAGGGCAGGACTATCAGCACCGTCGTTGAAATCGCCGGCAATCAGAATAAATGCCCCAGTGTTCAGGCTCTGGATAGAATCAATAGATTGACAAAGACGATCTGCTACAACTTGACGGAAAGGGCGGCTATAGCGCTCTCCCCCATAGCGGCTAGGCGCATGAACCACAAAGACATGAAGTGTGTCGCCAGAGAGTATTTCACCACAAGCATAGAGAATATCTCGGGTGGGACGCATACCTTCTATCGGGGTAATACGGATGGAATAACTGTTGATAGGGGCGAAAGAGAAAGGTGAATAAAGCAAGGCCACATCGATACCTCGAAGGTCAGGCGAAGAAGTCATCAGATATTCATAACCTGCATTACGGAGCAGAGAACGATGTGTCAGGTCATGCAAACAGGAGTCGTTTTCAACTTCACAAAGAGCAATCAAATCAGGAATGCCCTCGTCAGATGTCGACAATAGTTCCTGAGCGATGTTATTCAACTTCCGCCAATAGCGTTTCCTGGTCCAATGACGGGTAGCCTCAGGCAGGTACTCGGCATCATCCTTGCCTTCATCGTCGAGATAATCGAAGAAATTCTCGCAATTGAGTTCAACGAATGTCAGCGACTGAGCTGATAATGAGTTAAGAGATAAGAACGAAGAGTGAAGAGTTATGATTACCAAGCAAGCCCACCTAAGCGAGCGCGAAACTCTCACTCCAGAAGTAATCATAACTCTCAATTTTTAACTCTTAGTTCTTAGTCCGGACTATTTTCCAGCCGATGGAGGCGATAAAGATACTCATCAACGGCGAGAGATAGTTGAAGAAGCAATATGGCAGATAAGCCAGTGTAGCGACGCCAAGCACCGTGCTCTGCGTCAAACCGCAGGTATTCCATGGCACTAATACAGAAGTTACCGTTGCACCATCCTCACACGAACGGCTCAACAGCCTAGGTTCGTAGCCTCTCTGACGGAATGTATCCTTGAACATCGAACTGGAGAGCATGATGGAAAGATACTGATCGGCCATAGCAACGTTACAGAAAATGGCCGTTCCTACGGTAGAAGCAACCAAAGAAGCCGTTCCTCTGGCGAATCGCAGTACGATCCGCATTAAATCCTGTAACTGTCCTGTAGCTGTAAGCGCACCACCGAAAGTCTGTGCACAGATGATAAGCCAGATGGTCGGCATCATACCCGCCATACCACTAGTGTGTACGAGTTCGTTAAGTACGGGAATACCCGTTTCAATATCAGTGCTGCCATAACACACCTGCATCATACCCTTGTATTGTGCTAGCAATCCTGAACCGTCCTCACCAGATATCTGATGAACCAATTGCGGTTGGACCAACAAGGCAACAATCACAGCCAGAAGGATTGCCAGGAAAAGTACCACCATCGACGGCCAACGATGGGCAATCATCACACCCGTGAGCACAGGCACGAGCAACAGCCAAGGCGAAATGACAAACGTATGTTGCAATCCCTCCATAAACTCTGCCACGTTGCCATGTCCCGACACATTCATTGTGAGACCTGCAATCAAAAAGATGATCAGCGAAATGCAGAAGGTAGGCACCGTCGTATAGAGCATATAACGGATATGGGTGAAGAGCGGTGTACCTGCGACGCTCGAAGCCAGCACGGTAGTATCAGAAAGAGGCGAAAGCTTATCGCCAAAATAAGCGCCAGTGATGATCGAACCTGCAATCCACCCGTCGTCGAAGCCATGTGCCTTTCCGATACCCATCAGCGCCAGTCCAATAGTGGCAACAGTTGTCCATGAGGAACCTATCATCAGACTGACTAAAGCACAAAGAATGCTACTGCTAACGAAAAACACCTCGGGCCGGATAATCTGCATGCCATAATAGATCATCGTAGGCACAATGCCCGACACCATCCATGTGCCACCAATAGCACCAATCAACAGCAAGATGATAATAGCCGGCGTACAACTGGCAATCTTTGCAGTAATCTCCTTTTCAAGGTTCTCCCATTCCAGACGCTTTGAGAAATGGCCGATCAGCACGCTGACAGCCGAAGCCACCAGCAATGACACCTGTGAGGCACCATCCAATGTTGCGTTGCCAAAGACGGCAACGCAACATGTGATGAGTACAATCAGTACCAGAAATGGGATGAACGACAGCATTTAGCAGACCTTCTCGAGTCGCTTCATGATGGAGAACATAAAGATAGCGGAGATCAGGCAAAGGGCAATGAAGACACTCCACACTGCCCAGAGGGGGATACTACCCCAAAGATAGCCACCGACTCCCACCAGCTTGTTACCGATGGCTGTAGCCACAAACCATCCACCCATCATCAAGCCCTTGTACTTCGGGGGAGCAACCTTCGAAACGAAAGAGATACCCATTGGCGAGAGCAACAGCTCGGCGAATGTCAGGATAAGATAGGTGTAGATCAGCAACTGCGGTGTGACATCAGCTACATGAACAGCTACCGGCTCACCATCAGGTCCAATGGTGGTCTGAGGCATCGGCAGCCCGAACGAGGCAACGGCCATCAGACAGTAGGCCAGACCAGCCACCACCATACCATAGGCAATCTTTCGCGGTGCAGAGGGTTCCTTGCCCTTAGCCGACAAGGCACCGAAGATAGCAAGGCTGACAGGTGTCAGAGCCACCACATAGAAGGGATTGAACTGCTGGAAGATGGGGGCAGAGACAGCCACCACCTGACCCGTTGTCGCATCATACTGGAAGAACAGGAATACCAATGCTATCACGATGACTGCAAAGGAAATGGCCTTACCCTTGCTGGTCTTGCTCTGGAACAATGAGAACAGAGCGTAGACAATGAAGATGATGGCCACAAGGTTCCATACATTGAAGGCCATGCTCTCAACTCCAGTAGAAGTCTTGGCTGTGAACTCATCAGCGAAATAGGTCAGCGACAGTCCGTTCTGGTGGAAAGCCATCCAGAAGAAGATGACCACAGCGAAGACGAGACAGAGGGCGATGATACGAGCCTTGGTCTCCTCCTTCGACAGTTCCTCCTCCTCTGCCTTCACGCCTTCCTTCTTCTTGCCGCCCTCCACATGGCGGAAAGTACCGCGGAAGATATAATAGATGGCGATGGAAAGAATGAGTGAAGCACAAGCCACAGCGAAAGCGAAGTGATAGGAGTCGTTAACACTCGTACCGAGGTTCTGTTGGGCCCACTCCATGATCTTCACGGCTGCCGTCGGCGCAAAGAGGGCACCGATATTGATGGCCATGTAGAAGATAGAAAAGCCTGAGTCACGCTGCCCGGCATACTGAGGGTCGTTGTAGAGATCGCCCACCATCACCTGGAGGTTACCCTTGAAGAGTCCTGTTCCCAGACCGATAAGTACCAGCGCAGCAAGCATCACAACCAATGCCAGCGAGTCGCCACCAAGGGGTACGGAGAGCAACAGGTAGCCTGCGAACATTATCAGGATACCGATGGTAACCATGCGGCCGAAGCCGAATCTGTCAGCCAGCCAGCCACCTACAATTGGGAGAAAATACACGAGCATGAGGAAATCGCTATAGATTTCTCCTGCCCAACCAGCATCGAGTCCGTAATTAGCACGGAGGAACAATGCAAAAACGGCGAGCATCGTGTAGTAGCCGAAGCGCTCACCGGTGTTGGCCAATGCCAACGCATACAAACCTTTAGGTTGATTCTCAAACATAATTATTTAATTTTAGAGTCTTTGGTTCTGACAATGTCAAACAAGTAGGTAAACTTGATGATGATATTTCCGAAATTAGAACGGGCAAAGAAGTCACGCTTTGAGTTACCGTAGATATTTCCCAAACCGTAATAGTAGCGTCCCTCCACAAGGAAATGGCCCAACCTGCGATGACTGAACTCCAATCCTGCACCAGCAGCGATTCCATAATCAAAGGTGTTCTCGACAGCCATCGTGTCCTGAGCCACAGTATGTGAAACCCTGCTGCCTCCATACTTATATAAGGGGCCGAAATTACCTTGTTCATCTATTGCAGGATTAAAAGCCGGGTCATGAACATCGAAGTTTGCTTCGGTCTTCTCGCTCAGGAGGAAACCGATCTGCGGACCTATCTGGAAGAAGAACTGCAGTCCTTTTCGTTCACGTCCCCACCCCAGACGAGCCATGACAGGAATCTGTACATAAGACATCTTACGGGCATACTTCAAAGTTTGCGTCTCATCTGTATGCAAGACAACCGGCTGATCGTTGCGATCCAGGATATCCTCTTCCCATCCCATCTGATTGATATTCACTTCTCCTACCAGGGCACAAATGCTCTTAAAGTATTTCTCACAGGTATATCGTGCCGTAAAACCTGCCGTCAAGCCCCCTAATTGTCCCTGAGGCACCTTTGGTACATAAGCGATGGAACTCATGGAATAACCGCCGTTGAAACCAACTGCGAAATCCGACCGATATTCTCCCACCTGAGCGGAAACAGTGAATAGTGAACAGTGAATAGTGAATAGTGCTGTCAGTAGCACTTTCACAGACAATGCCGTTTTCAATCCACCTCTTATTATATTCATCATCTATCTTTCTAAAACTTTATCGACTCCACTCTGTGCTCTGGCATATAATGAACAAAGAGCAGGCTATGGTTCTGCAAACCACCATTTCCCATCCTTTCAAACACCAAAGGAGTCTGTACTGGAGAATATCCGAACATGCCTGCTGCACCATTAAACGACTTACCATACTTATGGAGTCCCCTGAGGAAGAAATAAGCATGATCGAAGCCTGTCAGGGCAAAACGTGGCAGGGCGTTCTGCATATCCGAATGGAAATTCCAACGGTATTTCTGTTCCAGACGTGTCGTTTGGGAGGACAAGGGGTTGTAATAGAACACTGATGGAATATAGGTATTGTATTTGTAGAAGTTCTCGAGATGAGTACGGGTGTACATCAGCCACTCCGTATAGCCGAACATCGTGATACTGATATTGGGCAGACTGAACTTCAGACCATTAATCTTGGCAAAGGCGACACCTAACTCCGGCGACCGTGCTGTATTAAGAATAACGATATTCGGCTTCGTCTGGCTGAAGGCTTTTGAAAAGGCATCCTCTGAGGACTTCAGATTTGTCACATTATAACCGATTTGCCGGCTTTCCAACTGACGACGCAGACCGAAGGTGAAGTTTCCTTTCTTACTGGTTGTGTCGTTGCAATCGATGAAGACAGGATGATAGTCTTTGAATCGCTCAAGGAAATGCGTAATCGTAGCATCGTTGATATTGGTAGGCGACTGCCATATCTGGAAGATATTACGGTTTGTCAACAATTGCGGTGCGCTGATAGAGAACGGTATGACCAGTCGGATATCGTGTGCCGTGACGAAGTTCGACAGAGCTTCCATCTGCTTGGAATACAACGGACCGAAGATAATGTCGCACTTTGCAGCAGCCTGATCACTCAGGACCGTTGATATATTACCGTCTTCAGGTGTGTTCCAGGCATGCAGATCAACAGAGATGCCTATCTTCTTCAGACTATCACAGGCCATCAGGATACCACGATAATACTCTACCATCCGACGTCCGTCGCCATTGATGTTATGCAATGGTAGCATCACGCCAACACGAATGGCACGCTCACGGACATCATCAACTGGAGTTGGAGTTGCTGTTGCCGGGCTGACAACAGGAGTCTGAACTGTCTGTGGAGACGTCTCCACCGGACCAGTACCTTTCTTATAAGGAATTCTGATGACATCGCCTTTCTTGAGTTCATACTCAGGCTGTCGCATTTCCGGATTGGCCTCTATCAATTCTTCTATCAGAATGTCATATTGTCGGGCTATTCCAAAAATCGTCTCCTTACGCTTCACCTTGTGAAGTCCTCTGATCTGGTCTGACACCTGGGCAAGAGCCATGTCCGTTGAAAAGAAGATGGCCAGCAACAGTATTGTGTATCTCAAAAATCGGGTCATAAGTTCAAAATATTACATTTTACCGTGCAAAAGTACAAAAATATTGTGAACCAACGGCCATGAAATTGTTAAAATGAGTAATTAGGCATGATGAATTATGAATTATTTAGTATCTTTGCACTCAAAACAAGTAAAATGAGAACAATAAAATCCATCTTATTGTCATTTATGACGTTGATAGCCTTGTCTGCTCATGCCCAGGACGTGGCAAGTAACGACAGTGTGGCATCCGACAGCACCGTGGTGCTGACCAGCACTTTGGTCATGCCTAATGCCTTTTCACCCAACGATGACCAGATCAATGACGTCTACAAGGTCAAATCCTACCAGAATATTGTCGAATTCCGTGCCTACATCTTCAACCGTTGGGGCCAGAAGCTCTTTGAATGGACCAATATCGATGATGGCTGGGATGGAAAGTATCGTGGTAATGATGTCAAGCAAGGAACATACTTCGTACTTGTAAAAGCAAAGGGAGCAGACGGCCAGACCTACAATATCCGAAAAGACGTCAACCTGCTTCGAGGTTATACCGAAGGAACCTCTATTAGTCAATAACCGATGATGAGCAGAGAAGACGAAAGGATCTGTGTTTACGGTGCTCGCGTACATAATCTTAAGAATATAGATGTCGTCATTCCGCGAAACACCTTGACAGTCATTACCGGCCTTAGCGGTTCCGGTAAATCCTCATTGGCTTTCGACACCATCTTCGCCGAAGGTCAGCGACGCTATATTGAAACCTTCTCGGCCTATGCCCGCAATTTCCTTGGGGGCATGGAACGACCTGATGTCGACAAGATTACCGGTCTCTCCCCCGTCATCAGCATCGAACAGAAGACCACCAACCGCAATCCCCGTTCTACCGTAGGCACGACGACAGAGATCTACGACTATCTGCGTCTCCTCTATGCCCGTGCCGGAAAGGCCTACAGCTATATGACCGGCGAGGAAATGGTGAAATATACAGAGGAGAAGGTGATCGACATGATTCTCCACGACTATCAGGGAAAGCGCATCTTCATTCTTGCCCCATTGGTACGCAGCCGAAAAGGTCATTATCGCGAACTGTTCGAATCGATGCGTCGCAAAGGCTATCTGAACATTCGTATAGACGGAGAGATCAAAGAGATTGTCAGAGGCATGAAGGTTGACCGCTACAAGAACCACGACATTGAGGTAGTAATCGACAAGATGCAGGTCAAACCTGAGACTCCTGGGGTTCCGAACACCCCTGACGAACGTCTTAAGAAAAGCATCCTGATAGCCATGAAACAAGGCGAAGGTCTCATCATGATTCTCGACAAGGACACCAATGCCATCAAATATTTCTCCAAGCGCCTGATGTGCCCGACAACAGGTATCAGTTATAGTGACCCCGCCCCCAACAATTTCTCGTTCAACTCTCCACAGGGCGCCTGCCCGCATTGCAAGGGACTGGGCACCATCAACGAGATAGACCTGAAGAAGGTGATTCCCGACAACAAGGTCAGCATCTATGAAGGCGGCATCGTACCATTAGGCAAATACAAGAACCAGATGATCTTCTGGCAGATTGACGCCTTGCTTAAGAGAAATGGATATGACATCAAGACACCCATCGAGGAGATTCCTGAGGATGCTATGACCGAGATACTCTATGGTTCCTTGGAAAATGTCCGAATCGACAAGGAACTGGTACATACCACCAGCGACTATTTCGTCAGTTTCGACGGCATCATCAAATATCTCAGAGATGTCATGGAAAATGACGAATCTGCATCCGGGCAGAAATGGGCCGATCAGTTCCTTGAGGAATGCGCTTGTCCCGAGTGTCACGGACAGCGACTCAACCGCGAGGCACTCTCCTACCGCATCTGGGATAAGAACATCTCAGAACTGGCGGCGATGGACATCAGCGAACTGCGCGAATGGCTTGATCAGGTAGAAGACCATCTGGATCACCAGCAACAGCAGATAGCCCACGAGATTCTCAAGGAGATCAAGACCCGACTGGATTTCCTGCTCGAAGTGGGATTAGACTATCTGGCCCTGAACCGTCAGTCAGCATCACTCTCTGGAGGAGAAAGCCAACGCATCCGTCTGGCCACACAAATCGGTTCCCAGCTTGTCAACGTGCTCTATATCCTTGACGAGCCGAGTATCGGACTCCACCAGCGCGACAACCAGCGACTCATCAATTCGCTCAAGGAACTCCGTGATCTGGGCAATACCGTCATCGTTGTGGAGCACGATCAGGACATGATGTTGAATGCCGACTACATCATCGACATCGGTCCACGGGCAGGAAGGAAAGGAGGCGAAGTAGTATTTCAAGGAACGCCCGAAGAAATATTAAAAACCAACTCGGTTACAGCCAGTTATCTTAATGGAGCTGTGTCGATACCTATCCCCAGACAACGGAGAAAAGGCAATGGGCACGACCTCATCATCAAGGGAGCATCAGGCAATAATCTCAAGCATGTCGACGTCACATTCCCACTTGGCAAGCTCATTGTCGTAACAGGTGTCAGCGGCAGCGGGAAATCCACCCTTGTCAATGAAACCCTGCAACCCATCCTCTCACATCATTTCTACCGTTCCATCAAACGCCCCATGCCCTATGACAGCATAGAAGGACTGGAGCATATAGATAAAGTGGTCAATGTCGACCAGTCACCATTAGGCCGTACGCCCAGGAGCAATCCGGCCACCTACACAGGTGTCTTCGGCGATATCCGCAATCTGTTTGTCAATCTCCCTGAGGCCAAGATACGAGGCTATAAACCGGGCCGTTTCTCCTTTAATGTGAAAGGGGGCCGTTGTGAGGCCTGTGGCGGTAACGGCTACAAAACCATCGAGATGAATTTCCTGCCTGACATTCAGGTTCCTTGCGAAGTCTGTCATGGCAAACGGTACAACCGTGAGACCTTAGAGGTCAGGTATAAAGGCAAATCCATTGCCGATATTCTTGATATGACCATCAATCAGGCTGTTGAGTTTTTTGAAAACGTACCGGACATTCTCCGGAAGATCAAGACCATCCAGGATGTAGGCCTTGGCTATATTAAACTCGGGCAGCCATCTACCACCCTCTCCGGTGGAGAGAGCCAACGTGTCAAACTGGCGACAGAGCTGTCAAAGAAAGACACCGGCAAAACACTTTACATTTTGGATGAGCCCACAACAGGCTTGCACTTTGAGGATATCCGTATCCTTATGGACGTTCTTCAGAAGCTTGTTGACCGCGGTAACACAGTCATTATCATCGAGCATAACCTTGATGTTATCAAACTGGCAGACCACATCATCGATATGGGACCTGAAGGGGGCCGCAGGGGAGGAATGGTACTGGCGACGGGAACACCCGAAGAAGTGGCAGAAACAGCTGTTGGCTACACGGCCAAGTTCTTAAAGCAACTGTTCGAATAAAGAACAAAAGTATCCGAAAGAAGAACACCCTTCCCTTCGACGGTATATTTCTTTGAATCCGCAAACCATTATTCAGAAAAACTACCGATATTTGCAGTATGAATGATAATCCAAATATCAACAAACCTTACGTCGGCCTGACAGACCACAATTATCAGGACCTCGACTACACTGACGGAGAACTAGCAATTATCAACCACCTGACATTCGGTTCCCGTATGCATGCCACTCAGATCGATATGGTTTTCGTTGTCTTTTGCAGCCAAGGAGAACTCCGGTTTGAGATGGACGGTTCAGACTATATGATTGCCAAGGACGATGTCTTTGTCGGTTATCCCAATGCTATTTATAACCACTTCGAGGCCTCGCCAGACCTGAGATGCCGGTTGTTATGCCTGACGAAGTCGCTCATGCAGGAGATTCTCTACCCTAATCAAGGCATCTGGAACAAGACACTCTTCCTGAAGAAGCATTACATATTCCGTCTGTCCGATCAGGAAGTCATCATGCAGAACTGCATGAATACGGTGCTTGTATACAACCTGAAAAGTAATAAGACCACCTTCCGCAAGGAAATCATACACTCGCTCGTACAATGCATCATCTTTGAGCTCTGTCGCACGCTGAGCACCTTTGTACAGACAGAAAACACCCAGGAGACCAATCAGCGAAAGATCCTGTTCGACCGTTTCATCTCCTTTTTGTCTGCAAGAGAAGTCAAAAAGCAGCCACTCTCTTTCTATGCTGACAAGCTTTGTGTCTCTACCCGCTACCTCACGATGGTGTGCCGCGAAGTCAGCGGCAGGACTGCCTACGACTGGATTTGTGACTATGTCCAGAACGATGTCCGTTTCTATCTGCTTCACACCAATCTGTCCATCAAGGAGATAGCCGTCAAACTGGGATTCTGCAACCTGTCATTCTTCGGCAAATATGTCCGTGAGAATCTTGGGAAGTCGCCGTCAGAGTTCAGGAGACAACTGAAAGACGAATAGAAAAATACGTAGATTTATTTGGCGGAATGCCAAAAAATGCATACTTTTGCACCATGAAAACAATTGAATCATGATGAAAAAGGTATTATTCTTATTCGTGAACCTGCTCTTCCTTTGTACCTATCTTAGCGCACAGGAAGTCCAGAAGAGCGATCTACAGCAACGGGCCGAGGCTGTTGATCCGAAGAAAAACATTGCGTCAGCCCGTTCTTTGTATATCCACGCCTTCAACGACTATGCCAACAAGGGGCAGATACGTCAGGGTGTAGAGTGTGCTGTCAAGGCGACGGCCCTCTATTACAAGGAGAATTTCTATAAAGAAGCCTTCGACCTGCTGCGTCGTGCCGACCAGACCATCAGTGCCAGCAAGCTCCCCGTCAGCGAGAGAGCCGCTGCCCACTATCTCTGTACCAAGGAGCGCTTCCAGATGTATATGAAGCTCAGGAAGAGCGAGAGCATCAAGGAGCAGCTGAACGTCATGGAGAGTCAGGCCAATCAGACGAGCGACGAGACCGTGAAGAACGACCTGCTCTACAACAAGGCCATCTATTACTATACGTTTGGCATGAACGCCCAGGGCAATGCCGTCTTCAAGGAGATGGCCGACAAGCTGACATCCAGCAAGGAGTACGACAAGGTCGACGAGGTCTATCAGACGCTGATTGCCAACGGCCGCAAGAGCAACAATGCCAACATGGTAGCTCAGTCGTACAGCAACTACCTTGCCTGGAAAGACTCCACCAGCGCCATCAAGCATGCCGACGAGATTGCCGCCCTGAAGAAAGAGATTGCCGACGATGAGGCAGCCATTGCAGAGCGCGACAGCTCACTCACCACACGCTGGGCCATCATTATTGGTCTTGGCATTCTGGCTGCTGCCCTTGCTGCTGCCCTGATCGTAGGAGCCGTCATCCTCATGCGCTTCATCTTCCTCACCCGCAAACAGAAGAAGATCATCAAGCTAGCCAACGAGAGCAACGCCCTGAAGGCCAAGTTCATCAGCAATATCTCCGCCCAGTTGGAGCCCACCTTCAAGAAGCTCGACAGCCGTCAGCCGGAGGTAAAGGCCCTGCTCGACTTCTCCAATAACATCCAGACGCTGTCTGAACTGGAGAACAAGCCCGCCGAGGAAATCGTATTTGAAGACACCCAGGTACAGCCGTTCTGTGAAGGTCTGATGGATCAGATCCGCGATAAGGTGAAGAGCGGTGTGCAACTGACTGTGACGGCTCAGAAGATGAGCGCGCCTTTATATAAGGAATATGTGTCACACATTCTACAACATCTGCTGGAGAATGCAGCCATCTACACCCCCGAGGGCGGCAACATCCATCTGGAATTCAAGAAGCGCGGCCCCCACAGCTATCAGTTCCTGGTGTCCGACACGGGTTGTGGTATTGCTGAAGAGCGCCGCGAGGATGTGTTCAAACCTTTCCTCGAGATCCACAATCTCACCGAAGGCGATGGTCTCGGCCTACCTATTTGTAAGCAGATGGCCCTGAAGATGAACGGCGACCTGGAGATTGATCCTCAATTCACCAAAGGCACCCGCTTCATCCTCGACCTCCACGCATAACAAAACGGCAGACTCCTTTCGGAATCTGCCGTTTTTTAATAACACTATCTCCGCTTAGATGCCGGCAGCGGCAATCCACTCGTAGATACAGGAAACAATGCCGAAGAGAGCCACGCCGGCTGTACAGATGGCAAGGGCGAGCTTGGTGTTGGCATCGCTCTTGAACGCAGGCAGCGGACTGTCGGTCTTGGTGATATACATCGCCTTGACAATCAACAGATAGTAGTAGAGTGACACCACCGTGTTGATCAGCGCAATGAACACCACGAAGTAAGCTGCGAAACTGCCCTGCTTGGCAGCGGCCATGAACACGAAGAACTTCGAGAACATGCCGGCAAACGGAGGAATACCAGCCAACGAGAACAGTGCCAACGTCATGAGGAACGAGAGCTTCGGGTTGGTCTGATAGAAACCGTTGTAAGCCGCCATGTCCGTGCGACCGCCATTCTTCTGCTCCACGATGTTGATCACGGTGAAGACTGCCATATTAGCCACAATGTAGACCAGTACATAATAAGTCAGCGCAGCCACACCCGTGCCACCATTGCAAAGCACTGCCAGCATGATATAGCCGGCCTGTGAGATAGAGCTGAACGCCATGAAGCGCTTGAGCTCGTTCTGACGGATGGCGAAGAGGTTGGCAACGGTGATAGAGAGCACGATCACGATGTCGAGCAGATACTCCCAATACATCACCAGCGGCTGCATCACCTTGAGCAGGATGATGGCCAGCGTGAGGGCGGCAGCACCCTTGGAGATGACGGAGAGATAGCCCGTCACCGGCGTGGGCGCACCCTGATAGGTGTCGGCCGTCCAGAAGTGGAAGGGCACGAGCGAGATCTTAAAGCCCAGTCCGCTGAAGAAGAACACGAGGCCCATAATGGCCAGGGCGGGCGACTGCAAAGCACCATCGGCAGAAGCGATGATACCGTACATGAGACCGCTGAGTGCGTTGTACACACCATCGAAATAGAGCGTACCCGTAGCAGCATAGATGAACGAGATGCCGTAGAGCATCACGCCCGAGGAGAACGTCGCTGTGAGGATGTACTTGGCAGCACCCTCGGCAGAGTTCTGCTTCCACTTATCGAAGGCCACCAGACAAGCCATGGGCACAGAGGCCATCTCAAGTCCGAGGAAGAAGAGCATAAAATTGCCGGATGACATCATCACAAACATACCGAGGAGCGTGGAGAGCACGAGCATATAGAACTCGCCCTGCAGACGCTTCATCTTCTCGGTCTCCAGCCAGGGCTGGGCCATGATGACAACGATGAGCGTGCCGAAGGTCAGGATGACCTTCATCACATTCACGGCAGGCGACACCGCATAAAGACCGCCAAAGGCGTTCTCCGGCTCGGCCATGAGACAGACGGGAATCTGGCCCAACAGCAGCAGGCTGGTCAGCTTGCTCAGCAGACCGTTCTTCGAATCGCTCTTATGCAGACAGAAATCGCCGAAGAATACCAGAATCAGTGCGAGTACCAGATAGGCCTCAGGTATCATTTTCAAGAATTCACTGTAATTCATATCTTTTGTCCTCCTTTCTTTACATTACACCAATTGACTGAAGAATCGTTCCAGCGGCAGGAGAAATCATGTCGCTGAAGAAGAACGGCATACAACCCAGACCGGCCACGCAGAAGATGAGGCAGATGACAGCAACGCGCTCATCCCATGTAGCATCGGTGAGCTCGAGGAAGTGCTTGTTCTCCACCTCGCCATAGAGTATCTTACCAACCACACGCAGGATGTAGACTGCCGTCACGACAATCGACGTACAGGCGATGATGGTAGCCACCATGCGGAAGCTCGAATTCGGATCACCGCTCAGCGGCTCTGCACCGAAGGCACCCACGAAGATGGTCATCTCAGCGATGAAGCCGGAGAAGCCGGGCAGACCAAGGTTGGCCAGACCGGCAATCACATAACCCACAGCCAGGAACGGCATGATCTTCATCAGACCGGCCAGTTCGCGGATGTCACGGGTATGTGTACGACCGTAGATCATACCGATCAGGGCAAAGAAGAGGGCCGTCATCAAACCGTGAGACAACATCTGCAGGATAGCACCGGTAACAGCCGTCTGACTCATCATCAAGAGGGCGAAGAGCACCAGTCCGCAGTGAGACACGGATGAATAGGCGTTGATATACTTCAGGTCGGTCTGCACGCAGGCCGAGAAGGCGCCATAGACTACGGAGATCGTCGTCAGGATCAGGAAGATCCAGGCGAGATCCTGCGCAGCATCAGGCAACAGATACATGGCCACACGGAAACAGCCATAGCCTCCCAGTTTCATCAGCACACCGGCATGGAGCATCGACACGGCGGTAGGCGCAGAGGCATGACCGTCGGGCGACCATGTGTGGAACGGGAACAGGGCTCCCAGCACACCGAATCCGATGAAGATGAAGGGGAAGAAGATATTCTGGATGTCGGCCGGAATGGCATGGGCGGCAGCAATCGTGGTCAACTCGAACGTGTAGTTGCCAGTATACTCGCCATTGAAGAAGTAGATGCCCAGCAGACCAAGGATCAGGAGGGCAGAACCTCCCATCAGCATCAGCGTAAGCTTCATAGCAGAGTACTCCTTATGACCGGAGCCCCAGACACCAATCAGCAGATACATCGGGATGAGCGCCACCTCGTAGAACATGAACATCGTGAACAGGTCGGTAGAGATGAAGAAACCGAACACACCCGTCGACAACAGGGTGAACCAAAGGAAATACTCCTTGGTGAGAGGCTTCAACTGCCACGAGGCAAAGGTACCTGTGAACACGATGATGCTCGACAGGAGCAGCATCACCACAGAGATGCCGTCGACACCTACGGAATAGGCAATGTTCAACGGCTTGAACCAGGGCACACTATAGGTGAGCAGCATCTCGGCCGTGTTACCGGCGGCGCGCTCCTGGACAAAATAGATGGTCAACCAGATAGAGAGGGCCAGCAGACACGAAGCTCCCGTTACCATCACACCACGCACCTGGTTGAGATTCTTGGCAAGCCACAATCCCAACAGCATCAGGGCGGGAATTATTACGAAAACACTTAATATACTCATAATTCTTTTCTTTTTTCGACCACGAATTTCACTAATTTCACTAATATATAATTCGTGTAATTCGCGTAATTAGTGGTTTAAAATCATATCGCAAGTAATATTAATGTCAGGGCAACGGTACCTGTGAGGAACCAGACGGCATATTGGCGGACATCGCCATTCTGCCATGAGCGGATACTCTCACCAGCCTCGTTGGCACCCCAGGCCATGAAGTTGAACGTGCCATCGACGATATGACGGTCGAACCAGGCAATGGGTGTGCTGACGCAACGGAAGATGATACGATGAGTGACATACTGCCAGATCTCGTCCTGATAGAAACGCTTGTAAGCAGCACGGTGCAGACGCGGGAACTGCTTGTACAGACGGTCGGCGATGGGCTGCTGCTCACCTTTATATATATAGGTGGCGAGACAGATGCTCAGGATGGCAATAATCGTAGAGGTAGCGGCAATCGTCGTGTCGAAGTGGATGGTGTAGTCGGTACCCTCAGCAGAGACATAGCTGCCGAAGCTGCCACCCCATCCGAGGAAGCCTCCGAGTGTGGAGTAGACACCTACACCAACGGTAATCACACAAAGTACGATCAGAGGAACGGTCATCGAAGCAGGTGCCTCATGGGGCGTGTGGTGCTCGTGGGCCTCCACATTCTCCGTTCCCCAGAAGATACCATAGTACAGGCGGAACATGTAGAAGGCTGTCATGGCAGCGATACCCGTCATGATCCATCCTACTACCGGACTATACTGCATGCAGGCTGTGATGATCTCATCCTTCGAGCTGAAGCCTGAGAAGAAGGGGATACCAGCGATGGCCAGACAGCTGATCAGGAACGTGATGTGCGTGATCGGCATGTACTTACGCAGACCACCCATCAGGGCCATCTCGTTCGAGTGGACGGCATGGATGATACATCCGGCACCGAGGAACAGGCAAGCCTTGAACATAGCGTGGGTGAACAGGTGGAACATACCAGCCATGTAACCCAGCTGAGCGTGGTTATCCATGACTGCACCATGATGACCGGGCAGTGATACGCCCAGCGCCACCATCATAAAGGCAATCTGAGAGATGGTAGAGAAGGCGAGCACACGCTTGATGTCGCTCTGGGCGCAAGCCACAGCCGCAGCATAGAAAGCGGTGAACACACCCACCCAGACCACAATCGACATGGCCTCCGGCGCATACTGGATCCACAGAGGGAACATACGGGCAATCTGGAACACACCAGCCACCACCATCGTAGCGGCGTGGATAAGTGCACTGACAGGTGTCGGACCCTCCATGGCATCAGGCAGCCAGATGTGCAACGGGAACATGGCACTCTTACCGGCACCACCAATGAACATCAGCACCAACGCAGTCGGGATGATGAATCCGCCGGCAGCCATAGCCTTGGCGATGTTACCCTGGATGAAGGGCGTGGTGCCCTGCCCCATCACGATATCCCCAGCAAACGAGAAGCTGAACGAATCGACGAAATAGCCGAAGGTCAGGATACCGATGAGGAAGAACATATCGGCAAAGCGGGTCACGATGAACGCTTTCTTAGAGGCAGCGATAGCAGGCTTCAAAGGATAGTAGAAGCCGATGAGCAGATATGAGCTGACACCCACGAGCTCCCAGAACATATACATCTGGAAGATGTTCGTGGCCAGTACCAAGCCCAACATCGACATCGTGAAGAGGCTCAGGAAAGCGTAGTAACGCTGGAAGCCCTTCTCGCCGTGCATATAACCGAATGAGTAGATATGGACCATCAGCGACACTGTCGAGATCACAATCAGCATGACCACGCTGATGGGATCCAACAGGATACCGAGGTCGAAATGCAGATTGCCCAGAGGCAACCAAGTGAAATTATAAGGCACAAACGTCTGATAGACTCCATCCACGCGGTCAGCACCAAAGTACTGGAATGCGCAGAGGTAAGAGAGTATCGTGACGATGCCCAGCGAACAGGTGCCGATGAGTCCGGCCACCTTGTGCTGCATCTTCATGCCAGCCAGTCCCAGAATAATGAACGACAGCAGCGGCAGCAGCATGATAAATATCGTGTAACTAAACATAATCCTTACTGTTTATCGTTTCATATTCTGAATACTATCCACATTGTCGCTGTTGAAGTTGCGATACACATTGATGATGATCGCAATGGCAACAGCCGTCTCAGCAGCAGCCACGCCGATTCCGAAAAGCGACATGAAGAAGCCCTCGAAATGGCCGGGGAACAACAGTCGGTTGAATGCCGCGAAGTTGATCTCCACAGCATTCAGGATCAGCTCTACGGAGATGAGCATCGCAATCAGGTTACGACGGCTGATGAAGCCATACACACCGATGAAGAACAGAAGTGCGCTCAGCACGAAATAAAATTCTACAGGTACCATAACTTACTTCTCCTCCTTTCTTGCGATTGCCAAACCACCAATGATACAAGCCAGCAGGAACAGCGAGATGAACTCGAAGGGGAGCACATACTGGAATCTGTCGGCACCGACCAGCGCATGACCGATGACCTGCATCGGCACCTCTGTGTCGGGCTTGTCTGCGGCTGCGAATAAGAACTGATTCTTGAGCAGGACGAAACAGACGGTCACCAGTCCCACGAGCGAGAGAATCGCTCCGAAGATGACACGGCTGCCCTTGACCCTTTCAACAAGACCTTGAAGAGAGCGCTTACCCACCAGCTGGATGGCGAACACATAAAGCATCGTCACACCACCGGCATAGATGGATATCTGGGCTGCGCCTAAGAACGTATAGTCGAGCAGGAAATAGAGACCTGCCACACCAAAGAGCACGAACAACAGGAATGTTGCGGCTCTCATGATCTTTGTCGTCGTCACACACAATATGGCTGAACCAAGTATGACAACTGCAAGAATTACAAACATGATTGAATTTGCCATATTGCGTTACTTCGTTTTAGTGTTAAACTTACCAATCTCGAAAGCAGCGCCACCGTCGATCAGGTTAGGCAGTGAACCACCATCGTAAACCTCCTGGTTCAGGTGGAGCACCAGTTTAGAGCGGTCGAACACAGCGTTCTCGAAATCATTCGTAAACTCGATGGCGTCGAAGTTGCAGGCGTTGGTACAAAGCTGGCAGAACATACAGTCACCCAGGTCGTACGCATAATCGTCGAGCACCTTTTTTTTCTTGCCTGTCTCAGGATCCTCGGCCATGTGGGCCACAATCTTGATGGTTCCGTTCGGACAGGCTTTCTCGCACAATGTGCAAGCCGTACACTTGTAGCTGCCATCCTCGTTGCGCTTGAATACCAGGCGACCGCGATGACGCTTAGCCACGTGGAGTGTGGTCTTGCGGTTCTCGGGATACTGCTCTGTCGACTTGTTGGTGAAGAAGTCCTTGAAATATTCCTTCCAAGTGGTCTTCATACCAATGGCCAAAGTCTTCAGGCCGTGCCCGATTTCTCCGAAATATGTTTTGTTATCTTCCATTGCTATACCTTATTTAATATAAAGCCCCAGGGCCACAACAACAGTCATAATAACCAGGTTGATGAGTCCAAGCGGCATCAAGTACTTCCATTCCAGCTTCAGGATCTGGTCGATACGCAGACGTGGGAACGTCCACTTGATCCACATCAGAATCCAAACCAGGAAGAAGGCCTTACCCATGAACCATACGATACCAGGGATGTAGTTCATCAGTGTATCGAAAGCCTCGATACCGATGTTTACAGGAGCCCAGCCACCGAGGAACACTGTAGCAGCAATACCTGCGATGATGAAGAGGTTGAGGAACTCGGCGAGGTAGAAGAAGCCGAAGCCCATACCAGAATACTCGGTATGATGTCCAGCAGTCAACTCGCTCTCAGCCTCAGCCATATCAAACGGGCCACGATTAGCCTCAGCGTTACCAGCGATGAGGAACACGAAGAAGGCAATCAGTGCAGGAATGTGTCCCTGGAAGATAAGCCACTTCCAAGGGCCTGTCTGAGCCTCAACGATACCGCTCATCTGCATGGTTCCTGTCAGGATGACAGCAGTAATCAGACAGAGGCAGAGCGACATCTCGTATGAGATCATCTGCACAGCACCACGCATAGCCGAAACCACAGAATACTTGTTGTTAGAACCCCAACCAGCCAGGAAGATACCTACTACGCCGATCGAAGAGACGGCGGTGAGCAGGAACACACCTACGTTGAAGTCGAGCACCGTAGCACCATTGTTCCAAGGCAGGAACGAGAAGGCGCCCACAGAGCCGATAATCACCAGAAGAGGAGCAACGGCATAGAGCAGCTTATCAGCACGATCAACGAAGAAGATCTCCTTGATGAGCATCTTCAGCACATCGGCAAACACCTGCATCAAGCCCCAGTAGCCTACTCGCATCGGGCCAAGACGGCACTGGAAGTAGGCACACACCTTACGCTCCATAAATATCAGTACGATGGCGATGAGGGCATATCCTACGAGGATACCCGTACCCACCAGCACGCACTCAATCAATATTGCCAACCAATCAGGACAGCCTATCGTAATCCTGAGCAACTGGTCGAACCATTGGGTTATAATTGAGAAATCAAACATATTTTCTTAATTCTTAATTCTTAACTCTTAATTTCCCATTATCTGTCAATATCAGGAATTACGACATCAATAGCGGCGCAAGTAGCGATCAAGTCGGCAATCTTCTGACCACGAAGCATCGCGTCGAAGGCACCAACCAGCGAGAGTCCCATCGGGCGCATCTTCATGCGGTATGGACTCTTATCGCCACGAGAGTCGAGATAAACACCAAACTCACCAGCCACACCCTCAACAGAGAAGTACCACTGTCCCTCGGGCACCTTGATGATTGGCTTCTGCTTCACGTAGAAGTCGCCCTCCGGGATGTTGTCAATGAGCTGCTCGATGATATTCAAGCTCTGGTACATCTCGTTGATGTGAACGAGGTAACGGTCCATAGAGTCGCAGCCGCTGAGTGTGCACTGCTCCCACTCCACCTTATCGTACATATCGTATGGGTGGTTCTTGCGCACATCGTTCTTCCAGCCCGAAGCACGTCCGGCAGGACCTGTAACAGCATAGTTGATACAATCCTCAAGACTCATCGGTCCGCAGTTCTCCAAACGGTTGTGAGTGATGACATTATCGCCAAACACATCCATATACTCTTGAATGGTAGGACGCAGATACTTCACCAGATCCTTACAGTTCTTGACGAAGTTAGGATCGATGTCGTCCTGCAGGCCACCTATTCTATAATAGTTCTGAATCAGGCGTCCACCTGTGGTCTCCTCCATGATGTTCAGCACGTGCTCACGGTCACGCATACCATACAGCATACCTGTGAGAGCGCCAAGGTCCTGAGCCACACACGAGGTGTAGAGCAAGTGAGAGTCGAGACGCTGAAGCTCGTCCATGATGGTGCGGATGTACTTGATGCGGTCGGTAAGCTCAACGCCCATACCTTCCTCAATCACACCCACCAGAGCATGGCGATGCTGCATGGCTCCCAGATAGTTAAGACGATCTGTTAAAGCCAGTGTCTGGGGATAGCTCATGCTCTCCCACATCTTCTCAATCGCACGATGGATATAGCCCAGGTGAGGATAGATGCGCTTGACGGTCTCACCGTTCAGCACCGTCTGCAAACGGAGCACACCATGAGTAGCAGGGTGCTGAGGACCGATGTTGATCACATAGTCGTCAGGACCGAACAACTTGTTCTGCTTGCTCTGCAGATTACCATCCTTGTCAAGGTAGAACTCCAGACCGTAGTCGGGCTCTACATCATCCTCCAGTGTATACTCATCATTAAACTTCCAGTCCTTGCGGAAGGGATAGCCCTTGAAATCACTGCGGAGGAAGAGACGGCGCATATCAGGATGCCCGAGGAACACGATGCCGTAGAAGTCATAGACCTCGCGCTCCAAGAGATCAGCAACACGCCAGATATGAGAAACGGAGGGGATGTAAGCTAACGTCTGTCCGTCCATCTCTCCTGTACCGTTAGATGACATGCCGTCACCACAAACTTGTGTCTTAGCCATCATCTTCACAGAACAGCGCTTATGGGTCTCTGTATTCTCAAGGATATAGATACAGCCGAGACCACCTTCAGAACCCAGAAGGTCTTTAGGGAAGTCCTCTCCGACAATCGTTACCAGATAGTCAAAGTGCTCTTTCTCCTTCAAGTCCTGCATTCTCTGCAAGAACTCTTCAAACTTAAATTCCCTTGGTGATAGTTTCATACGCCAGCCTCCTCTTTCTTAAGTTCTTCAACAAATTCCTTGGGAACATCAGTAATAACCACTGGCTCACGACGATGATCACCATGCTTAGAGCGGAATGTCAGTTCCTCATTCGATACGCCCAGCTCACGCTCCTCAGCGGTCTGCTTGTGGTTGGCACCACCGAAGAATTTCTCAATCTTCACCTTACGCTGCAGCTGCATCATGCCATACATGATAGCCTCTGGACGCGGAGGACAACCTGGGATAAACACATCTACAGGTACGATCTCCTCGATACCCTTCACCACGTGATAGCTCGACTTGAAGGGACCGCCGCTGATGGCACAGCCTCCTACGGCAATCACATACTTAGGCTCAGCCATCTCATCGTACAGGCGCTTCAGGGCAGGAGCCATCTTATGTGTGATTGTTCCTGCACACATAATCAAGTCGGCCTGACGTGGAGAGTTACGCGTCACCTCGAAACCGAAGCGGGCAAAGTCGTAACGGGCACAGCCGCAGGCCATAAACTCAATACCGCAGCATGAGGTAGCAAATGTAAGCGACCAGAGCGAGTTCGAACGTCCCCAGTTAATCAACTGGTCGAGCGAACCCGTAATCACATTGACGCCTCCCTCATGGAGCTCGTCAATAATCTTCTCCAGCGAGGCGTTGTCATTCCATTCCTCGTAGGGGATACTCTTGATGTGAGGCTTTCTTACTTCCATTCCAAGTCTCCTTTCCGCCAGGCATAAGCCAAGCCTAATACCAGAACTACCAAGAAGAAGCCAATGCTCAGCAATGCCATCGCGCCGAACTCCTTCACTACCACAGCCCATGGATACAGAAACACTGTTTCCACATCGAACATGAGGAACAAGATGGCGAAGAGATAGAATCCCACGGAGATGGGCAACCACGAGCTGCCTCGCGTGGGGATACCACTCTCATACGGCTCACCTTTCACCTTCGCGTAGGACCGAGGGCCTATCAGCTTGGCTACGACATAAGCCGCCACCACCAATGTAATAGCCGTCAGCAAGACGGTAATTAACAAAGTAAAGTTCATAAAAAATTAATAAATGTTATAACAATATTGTTTCTTGGTGCAAAGGTAATACAAAATTTTGAGATGGCAAAACAAAAAATGCCAAATCTTAATAGAATTACAAAAAATATGCGTACTTTTGCAAAGTCAAACTAAAACTTCTCGAGAATTGTGAACAAAAGTGCTTTTAAGAAACCTTTGAAGATAGCAGGCTACACGTTAGCTGCCTTCGTCGGACTCCTGCTGATCATCACCCTGATCATCAACTTTGGTCCTGTACAAGACAAGATAGTGTTAAAAGCGACTCAAGCACTTCAGGAAAAGATACCCACGAAAGTGCATATCGACAAAATCCAGGTAAACCTGATCAGTCAGGCTGTCAGCCTGCAAGGTGTTGAAGTAGAGGACTTACAGCACAGGAAAATGCTCCAATTAGAAGAAATAAGCGCCGATCTCAAATTTCTGCCGCTGTTTATGGGCAAGATCATACTCAAAGGAGGTGAAGCCAATGGCCTGAAGGCACTTATCGTGAAACCCTCGAAAGAAGAGCCTGCCAACTATCAGTTCCTCATCGATGCCTTCAAGAAGAAAGACGATAAGGGTGAGAAGAAAGAGAAGAAGAAAAACAGTGCTAAGCGGTTTGCCGTCGATCTGAGCCATCTACAGATCTATGATATCAATGTCAAGTACAACGACTATGATATACAGCTCGAACGCGGCAGCTACACCAAAGAGCTCTCAGGCAACCAATTTGTCATTCTCCAGGATGGACAAGCCAAATGGGATGCAACGACCAAGAAGGGCAGAGAGGCGAGAACTGTAGGCATCGGACTCCTGTCGGCTGTGCTCACCGATACGGGAGAAAAGCTCGTTACCCTCAGAGATTTCAGATATCAGACCAACAATCACAAACCACGTAAAAATGCCCACAAGCCCAAACGCGGCTTTTTCGACATGGGGCATCTTGACATCACCGCAGACTTAAAGGTAACGCTCAACCATATCAGCAAGGATTCCATCAATGCCACCATTACCAAAGGTTTTGCTTACGATTCCATCATGGGTATGGACTTCAAGGATCTGAGGTTCAACATCGCGGCCAACAAGCGGAAGGCACATATTACCGACCTGTCTATTCTTCAGAAGAGCACCAGCCTCAGAGTGACCGAGGCCGATATCAACTTCCCAGACAAAGAAAAAGGTACCGGTCTGACCTATTCGACTAAGAATATCACAGGAAAAGCTTTCCTGACCGATATCTCGCGCCCGTTTGCTCCTGTGCTCAGCAACTTCAAACTTCCCCTCTTACTCAATCTGAGACTTACTGGATCAGCCAACACGATGGAATTCAGGAATGTCAGAGTCTATACGGAAGACAGGAAGTTCGTCTGTGCCAGCACAGGCATCATGAGGAATATGAACGACGCCCAGAAGTTAACGCTCCATTTCGAGGTCATCGATATGGTGGCCAAGCCCGGCATCAAAGACAAGCTGATCAATCAGTTCCCTGTCAAGAAATTCATGATGAGACAACTCTTCGCCTTAGGCACGCTCAGATATCACGGGAGCTTCGATATACTTTGGAAGAAAGAGCAGTTCCGAGGCAGACTCAACACCGAGGTGGGCAACATCAACTTCGAATTCGGCATCGACAACGAGGAGAAATATCTCACTGGAACCGTCAGCACCAAGGATGTGATTATGGGCAAGCTGTTTGAGGTGAAGGATCTGGGAGCTATCGACTGCCAGGCCGATTTCAAGATTGACATCTCGAAGGCCAGAACCCTCAAGATGCGCCAGCAAAAGAGCGGCAAGCTACCTATTGGCTCCGTTACTGCACAAATCAACGATTGCGTCTATAAGACTTCCCATTTCAGAGATCTTTATGCCACCATCAATAGCGACGGCGCTCTGGCCGAAGGCAATGCGGAGCTGAGAGGAAAGCACACTGCCCTGGTTGTGAATTTCTCACTCACAAACACAGAGCAGATGTCAAAGATGAAGATTAAGCCCGGACTGAAATTCAGGGAAATGACTCAATAGAGCTGTTCCGAACGCTCGATAATCTCCAGGCACATACGGCTGTTATGATAAGGACACTTCCAGAAGCCTGCCTTATCGTCGACCGTATTCAGTGAACCGTCAGGATGGCGGCTCCAGAACCATTCGCCGTTCTCCCAGTCGATGAGCTGGGTCTTGATATACGTCCAGCAACGCATGGCTTTCTCCAGTGCTTCCTCATCACCAAAATACTGGTAGATGTTATACCATCCTACCACATTCTCGGCCTGTACCCACCAGTGGAGGTCATCATCAACATGACCCGTATCGAGGTTGGCCTCATGGATCATCGAGCCATCAGGGCGGAGACCTTTCTCAGAAGCCTTAGCTACCTGACGGACAACATCTTCCACTTTATCGAGCACCTTTCTGTCGCCTAACACCAGCGCAGCCTCATGCATCAGCCACGAGCACTCGATATCGTGGCCATAGCTCTCCAGACGGCCAGCACCGCGTGTCCAGTCCATCTCGAAGAAAAGATCCAGATGGTGGGTCTCCGGGTTCAGAATCTTATCGGTAAAGATATCAATGAGATTACGTAGCGAAGCCTCAACGCTCAGGACAGTCTCCACAGGGACACTTACACCTACAGGCAGTACTGCGCCGATAGCAGGGACATAGTCACACGACTGCTTAGCCTGAAATTCTCGCAGGCAGCGCAACAGATTGGTATAGGGCTCAATGATGTGCAGATGGGTGTTCTGCGACTTGGGAAAGTTGGCATCCAACTCCGACAGGCGCATATCGGCTATAGCCCCCCACTCTCTCGTACATGCCTCTATATAGCCGTTATGCTCACGGTCGAAGGCATGCTCTTCGATGCAGTCATACAGGTCGAGGGCATACTCCAGCGCTTCACGGTCGCCCGAGGCACGCGCATACTCTGTCAGTCCATAGATGACAAAGCCAATGGCATAGAACTGTTTCTTGGTGTCCAAGGGCTGTCCCTTGTAGTCCACACTCCAAAAGACACCGCCATACTCCTGGTCGATAAAATGCCCCAAGATATAATCCTTGGCGCGGGTGGCAGCTTCGAGATACTCTGGATTACCCAGCACCCGATAGGCTGCAGAGAACGACCAAAGGATGCGTGCATTGAGGATAGCACCTTTCTCGGCCTCGGGATGGAGCACGCCCTGACCGTCAATACGGCCATAGAATCCCCCGTTTTCATGGTCGATCATCTTGTCAAGCCAGAAACGCAGGATGTTCTTCTGAAGGACATCCTGCATCTCGCTTTTCATCTTGCTGATTGTTATCTGATTCATTGTTTTGGTATTTTTATTCTTATTCGATTGCACGTACCTTCTTCAGTTCACTACTGATTTCATGAATACGCTTGGTCGTCAGCGGATAGAACCACACAACGATGATGGCCAGAGCGGCCACAGCAGCAGGGATGAAGCTCATCAGCCAACGGAGCACCATAAGCGCACTCTCGGGCTGAACAGCACCAGCCTCAAGCTGAGCATTGTCGGTGATATAGCCAAAACCTGAGAGCAGCCAGAGCACAGCAGCTCCACCGATGGCACCACCAAACTTCTGAGCCATCGACGCAGAAGAGAAGATTAAGCCGGTAGATGCGGTCTTGAACTTCAGCTCGGCATAGTCAGATACGTCGGCATACATACTCCAGATCAGAGGCGACATGATACCTGTGAAGATAGAGATGACAATCTGGAGAATCAGCATCGTCCAGAAGCCAGAAGGCGTGCAGGGCACGAAGAAGAACGAAATGCTCAGCACAACCAGGGCAGCGTTCACGAGGATGAACGTTGTCTTCTTACCCAGCTTATTGGCGATAGGCACACAAAGCGCTACACCAGCCATATTCGACACCTCGCCCACACCCAGGAACAATCCTGAATAGAACAGGAACATGATGCCGAAGAACGACAGACTTACATCGGAACCAATGATGTCGAGGAAGAAGTAAGCCACCGTTGCACCACGCACCGTGTTGAACAGGTTTGAGCATAAGGCGGCACCAATCAGCAACCACCAAGGCTTGTTCGACAGCAACGACTTGAAGTCGCTGCCCACGCTCACCGTCGAGACCGTCTTCAGATGCTCCTTCGTCAGAAGGAAGCACAGGATGAACATCACGAAGCAGGCAGAGGCAATCACGACCATTCCCCAGAACCAGCCTTCGGGCGTCTTATAGCCACCGAACATGTTGGTCAGCGGTTCCCAGAGGAACAGGGCGATAAACGAGCCGCCGTAAGCAAAGAACATACGGAAGCTCGAGAACACCGTCTTCTCGTTGGTGTCATCAGTCATCACACCCAGCATCGCACCGTAAGGCACATTGATTCCCGTGTAGACGGTCATCATCAAGATATAGGTCACGTAAGCCCAGATGAGCTTGGCACCGTAATCCCAGTCAGGAGTGGTAAACAAGAGGATACCACAGATCGAGAACAGCGGAGCCACCCATAGCAGATAGGGGCGATACTTACCCCATCTCGTATTCGTACGGTCGGCAATGATACCCATCATCGGATCGGAGACAGCATCCCAGATACGCGTCACGAGCACCAATATACCAGCATCAATCAGTGAAAGACCGAAGATGTTTGAATAGAAGATAGGAAGATAGTAAGAGAATACTTTCCAGAATGTCGACGACGACATATCACCGAAACCGTATCCAATTTTCTCAATTAACTTAGATTTAGCCATAGATTATGAATTCTTGTTTTTGATAATAAGTTTCTTGATCGTTTCCACGCTGGCTGCTGTCGTCAGACCGTCTTCTGGCGTGTTCATGCAGTAGTCGATGAGCTTGTCTACCGTCGATGTAGCCACATGCATACGGGTATCGGCTGAGGCGTAGTAGATAAACACCTTTCCGTCCTCATCGGCTATCCATCCGTTGGCAAAAGCCACGTTCATCACGTCGCCCAGATACTCATCACCCTCTGGCACGAGGAAGTAGCCACCGGGACGGGCAATCACCTTCGTAGGATCGTCGAGAGCCGTCATATACATATATAATACATAGCGCAGGCCGTCGGCTGTGGCACGCACGCCGTGAGCCAGATGCAGCCAGCCCTTCGGTGTCTTGATGGGGTGCGGACCCTCACCGTTCTTCACCTCGGTAATGGTGTGATACTTACGCTCGTAGATAATCTTCTCTTCCTTGACCTCAGCATTTGTGATATCATCGATCAGCGCCCAACCGATACCGCCGCCCGAACCCGTGTCGATGAATCCATCCTGCGGACGGGTGTAGAAAGCATATTTCCCATCGACGAACTCAGGGTGCAGCACCACGTTGCGCTGCTGGCTCTTCGTCTTCAGGTCGGGCAGGCGCTCCCAGGTCTTGAGGTCTTTCGTGCGGGCGATAGCAGCTGTAGCCGTTGCCGCAGAGAGATTGCCGGGTTGCGAATCGTCGTGACGCTCCGCACAGAACACGCCATAGATCCAGCCATCCTCATGCTTCGTGATACGCATATCATAGATGTTGGTGGCAGGAATCACGTCGTCGGGCATCGTGATGGGTTCCTCCCAGAAGCGGAAGTTGTCAATACCGTTAGGCGACTCTGCGACTGCAAAGAAACTCTTGCGGTCGGCACCTTCCACACGAACCACCAGCACATACTTGCCGTTCCACTTGATAGCACCTGCATTCAGCGTTGCATTACACATGATGCGCTGCATCAGGTAGGGGTTGTCCTGCTCGTTGAAGTCATACTTCCACTCCAGGGGGACGTGGGCAGCAGTCACTACGGGGTTCTTATACTTCTCGTAAATCCCATTCCCCCACTCTATGGGCTCGTTCTTCCTGCTCAGCAGCTCCTCATGATGAGCACGCAGGGCTGCCACTTTCTTTTCAAAATCAGTCATATCGTTATTTTATTTAATTTCTTTGAGGAATAATGTCTTGTCGTTGTTATAGAAGTCCATGAAATACTGGGCATCGGGCTTCGATGGCGATGGTCCGAACCACTCTTCCTTGTAGTTACGCCATACGAGCAGATAGCTGATGGGATAATTCTCCACCGTAGGCAGAAGCGTCGAGGTCCACCAGGTAGGATCGGTCAGGTTCTTCAGTCCGCACTCCGTCAGTGCAGGAATCTTCCCGTGATCCTGAGCCACCTGACAAAGCACCTCCAGATTCTGCTTGCCTTGGGCGATGAAAGCATCCTTTCCCTCAGGCGCCCACTGATAGCCGTCAAGTCCCAGCACGTCTACGCGGTCGTCGCCTGGATAGCGGTCGAGCAGTCGCTCTGCCGTCAGGTTCTCCTGGCAGCCTGGCGAGTACGCCCACACGATATTGTCAAACCCGTCGTTCAGCAGCTTGTCCTGCACCATGTTCCACAGGGCTTTATATTCCTCCACCGAGCAGAGCTTCTCGCCCCACCAGAACCAGCTACCCGAGTTCTCGTGCCAAGGACGGAACATGAAGGGGATTTTCTCTCCCTCAGGTGTCTTCAGCGTCGCGAGGAAATCGCTCAGGCGCTGCATCCACGTCTGGAAGAGGTCATATTTCTTTCCGCCCTCAAGGATATTCTTCACAACGGTAGTGTCGCTCACGTCCCAGGCTGTTCCCTCAGGGAATTTCTGTCCAGCCAAGCCGCCGCCCTCAATCGTGGTCAACGGGTTGCGCGGATGCCAGCTGATCGTGATGATGCCCCCACGCTGATGGTGGGCAATGATTTCCTCAGTGATCTTGGTAAAGGGCACGCTGTCGAGGCTCTTCACGTCGCCCATCTCAATACCGCCGAGCTCGAAACCCATCACGGCAGGATAGTCGCCGCAAGTATTCTTCACATCACTTGAATCATTCTGATACTCCCAGGTCAGTCCATAGAACGGATCGTCCTGATGACCGAACATGATACCTTTCTGGCGGAGCGTGTCGAGTCGCTCCATCAACTGCTGAGCCTTCGTCTTTTCCGGTTCAGCCTGCTTTTGTGTGGTGCAGGCGGCTACTGCTATCGCTGCCGCTGCCATGAACAGTAATTTCTTCATATCCTCGTGTATTATTTGATATTCATCTGTTTCAGCAACCAGTTCTCCCACTCATCCCACTGCTCCTGATGCCAGAAGTGCCAGGTAGCCTGATAGGGCACGATCTCCTTGGGACCCTTCACCGTGTTGTAGGTCTCCCACGCCGTTGTCGGGGGCACCACGTCGTCGTTGTAGCCGAACGAGAACCAGCCCTTCTGCTTGTCGGTGATCAGGCGGGCAAAGTTGATGCCGTCGTAGTAGCGCGACACTTCGATCTGCTTCTCCTGTCCCTTACCTTTATTATAATAGAAGTAGTGAGGCCATCCGCAGGCAACGCCCTTCAGCGAGTTCGTATGGTCGCAAAGAGCGGCATGCACGGGTGCATAGTAGGTGATACGCTTGTCGAGACCAGCCGTAGCCAGTGTCAGGAATCCGCCTTGCGACGAACCCGTCACGCCCATCTCCTTTCCGTTCCACGGGGTATATTCCTCGATATAGTCGAGCGCACGGATACAGCCGAGCACCACGCGCTTGTAGTAGTTCTTGTCGCGGTCGTCCATATAGAACTCCCAATACCAGTTCAGCGCCCCGTGGAAGATGTCGTCATACACCTTCTGCTCCATCGTCACGGGGATGCCGTGAATACCGATCTCCAGCGTGATGGCTCCCTGGGCAGCCGTCCAGATGTCACCGCCGTAAGGACGCACGCCAGCTCCGGGCACACGCAGCAGGGCGGGATACTTGCCCTCCTTCACAGGCACGCAGAGAATGCCGTAGGTACGATAGCCGGGCAGCATGTTCTGGAACGACACCTCATACACGTTCACGTCTTTGGTACAGCGCTCGGGCAGCAGTCGCTTCGTCGGGTCAAGCTCCGTCTTGCGGGCTTCCTTGATGGCGCTCTGCCAGAAGTCCGAGAAGTCTTTCGGCATCACGGTCGAGGGCTGCAGCTGCTCCGGGTCGAAGGCCGCCCCGCAGGCACCCTTATAGTCCTTACCGTCCACATGGGCCGTCACGTCGACCCGATAGAATCCAGGCACTTTCATCGTACCGGTCAATTTAAGCGTACCGTCTTTCAGCGTCATGCTTTTCTTGACATCCTGATACATCTCAGGACCTGCAGCATAGTCGATGGCCACGTTATCAAGCAGCGTACCCGACTTCCTGACCTCTACCACGAACTGCGCCTTCTCACCCGTTTTGTAGTGCCAGTCCTGATGATCCGGCTCAACGGTTACCACGATACTGTTACCACGAATTTGTGCTGAAAGCGATGCAATCGCCATCATGCAGAAGAGGGTTGATAGTAGTCTTTTCATCTCGTTGTTAGTTTATAATTCAGATTTCGGGTGCAAAGTTACGACTATTTCTGCAATCATCGGTACTTTTTCTTATCCAATGTCTGTACTATTTTGTCAATTTACTCATACGCTCCACTTGCGAGCTGATCACCTGCAGTGTAGAGGCATCTCCAGCGAAGACCGAGTTCAGTCCCTGAGCCTCCTGTGCGGGGTCGCCCGTATAGTCGTCGCCCACCTGCCACTGTTCGGTGTGCTTAGGCTTCGCCAGACCGCCCCAAGCCCAGAAGTTACAGCCAGCGAAGTAGCCGCCCTGCTCAGCATTGTCACCCACGAGCGAGAACACGTACTCATAGAATCCGTCACGCCCCTTCGTCGGAGTCTCCAGTTCGAATTTGAACCCGTCCCTCGGATAGCCGAACTCCTCCATCACGAGCGGTTTCTTGATCTTCTCACAGATGGCCAGATGTCGGTCGATGTATTCCTTCGTATTCTCCTTGGCGCGCGGCAGGTTCTCTATCAGCGAGTCAGCCTTAGCCCATCCCCAGTTGTAGGGCCACAGATGGATGTTGGCGTAGTCGATGTTCTTGTCGGCAGTGATGCGCTCCCAGCAGTCGAAGTCGCCCTCACAGCCCCAAGCGCCCTCTGAGCCGATCGAGATCAGGTGGTTGGGGTCAAGACTGCGGATGAGCGCCGAAGCCTCAGCGAGCCACTTCTCAAAGGCAGGCAGCGCCTCCGTCGAGAAGGCACGCGGCTCATTGCCGATCTGCCACGACATGATGGCGGGATCGTCCTTATACGCCAGCCCCGTATAGCGGTTCGTGCGTCCGATGATAAACTTCACGTAGTCGTAGAAGAGCTCGTGCGCCTTCTGGTTTGTGGCATATTTCGTCATCGCCTGCATAAAGGCGGGATAGCCGTCCTCGTTGGGGCGGGGCTGCTTGCCCTCGCCGGCATGCTCCAGATAGAAGCCGTAGCCGCCGCTCCACTCCCACGAGTTGTTCAGGTAGAGCACAGCCACCATTCCGCGCTTGCCCATCTCCTGCAACAGGTAGTCGAGACCAGCCAGAATCGTGTCGTTATATTCGCCCGGAGCCACCTGCAGCGTCGGCTCCACCTTTGTCTTCACGCCGCGCTCACCGTCCGAGCCCACGAGCACGCGCAGGTTGTCGATGCCCATTTCCTTCATCAGGTCGAGCTCCTTACACAGACGTTCGCGGTTGCCGCCCTGCCCTTCCGAGCCGAGAATCGCCCCATACCAGAAGTTCGTGCCGACGTAGTAGTACGGCTTGCCGTCCTTCACGAAATGGCCGTTTTCCACCTTGACGAACTCAGGCGCCTTCGCCTCTTGTTTCTGCTGACAGGCAGCGATCATCACCGCCAGAAATACTGTTGAAAAGAGTTTTAGATTCATCTTCATATTGGTTTATTAATTTATGGTGCAAAGGTACAAATAATGTTTCACACCACCAAATGTTTGGGGCAAAAAAAGCACATTAATTGCACTATATTCATCATTCACGACTTCAGCAGTTTCTAGAACCTATCAGGACAGACTTTTTGGACACACCAGCGCTACAGTGCTACAGTGCTACAGTTAAAAATATAGTCACCCCGAAATCTAAAATTTACTCTATCTATATATTTATATATATATAAATATATAGATAGAGTAAATTTCGAAAGTTTGAATAGCGAAAAAATGAACTGTAGCACTGTAGCACTGTAGCAGACTATAAGAAACGTTTCAATATGCGTGCTTTTTGGCGTGTCTTTTTTGGAGATTTACTTGCAGGACTAATGAATTATTCGTACCTTTGCACTGTCAACGAAAAAAGACGAATTTTGCGGCCTAACTGGGCAACAAAAATTTCCTAGTGCGCAGGCAATTGTTTCCTAGTAAATCCGCAGAACAGAGTCTCATCTGCGACAGATGAAATTATCAGACAAGACAAGCAAAAAAAAAGAGCGCAAAGTTCCTGTCCCCTCTGCGCCCTTTGATGCAATGCCGACTTACTTGCTTGTTCGGTTGATGTAATCTAAGATGATCTGTGCGGCATCGTCCTCGGTCAGGTCGTCCATCGAGATGACAAGCTGGTAGTTGCGGGTGTCGTAGCGCGAGGTGTCCTCGTATTTCTTGATGTAGGCCTCACGGGTGGCGTCTATCTTCGCGATGATGTCGCGAGCCTCATCCATTGAGACGTTCTGACGGTCCATGATGCGCTTGATGCGGTAGTCCATAGAAGCCTGGATGAAGACGCTCAGGTGGTTGGGCCATTCACGGAACACCATGAAGCCTGTGCGGCCTGCTATGACGCACGATGTCTGTGAGGCCAGCTCCTGCAGGATGCTCTTCTCCGTCTCGAACATGGTGGCATTGTCGAGCTTCACCTCGGCTTCCATCGGCTGGCTGGTACTATTGACCAGCGTCTGGTAGTAGTTATTGATGTCGTTCCACCACGACTTCTTCTGCGCCTTGATTTCCTCGATGCGCTCTGGGGTAAGCCCGAACTTCTTGGTCAATCCATCGATGACGGCCTTGTCGCAGTATTTCACTCCCAACGTCTCGGCCAGCTTACGACCTACGGTACGCCCACCAGAACCGACTTCGCGGTTGATGGTAATCACAAATTTCTCGTTCTTATTCATAATTAATAATCATTGTTTGCACACAGGGGTGAATTGCCCTGCTGAAAATTTCCGATGCAAAAATACGAAAAAATATCGAAACAACATGTTTTTCACCACTTTTTTTATAAAAACGCCCTCGCTTTAAATGTGCACGCTGGGGTCAGGCCCCAAAGTAAAGTCGCAGGCGACTGTACTTTGGCGCCAGACCCGAGAGCTGCGCCAGACCCGAGAGCTGCGCCAGACCCGAGAGCTGCGCCAGACCCGAGAGCTGCGCCAGACCCGAGGGCTGCGCCAGAGTTCCGAGGAAGGAGGAACGAGGAAGGAGGAAGGAGAAATGTTTCATGTTTCGCTCGGCTTTGCCGCTTTTACAAAGGCACTAGCCGACTAAAAGAATGTTTAATTTTTATGTTTAATTTC
>JAEEGK010002694.1_pt1 | contig 44559 bp, 46 predicted proteins | sample 8958771 | NCBI WGS metagenome assembly JAEEGK01 (sample SAMN16246547, study PRJNA631951) | gut metagenome | biome: gut microbiome; feature: rumen; material: SC-attached | host: Bos | place: Iran: Karaj | collected 2018-10
CGCTGCTGAGATGCGTGAAAGGATACATAAGGAGACTGGAGAAGATATAGAAGTATCTACGTTTCATAAACTTGGTTTGAATATTTTAAAAGCTACACAAGATAGGGTTCCCAACATTTCCAGAATAAATCTGAATACATTTGCAAGAGAACAACTTGAAATCAATATGCAGGATCCGTACTATCTGGATCTTATATGTTCGTATTTTTATAATAATCCGAAATATGCCTGCTCAGAGTTTGATTTTAAAAATGCAAAAGAGTACGAGGAATACCTGACAATTAATCCGCCAATGACAATGCGCGGAGAGAAAGTTAAGAGTTATGGGGAGATGGATATTGCCAACTTTCTATATAGGAATGGCATATCATATACCTACGAGCGCCCCTATGTTTTTGATACAAGACCCGCGAAGCATGCACAATATTATCCGGATTTTTACCTTAATGATTATGATATTTATATAGAGTATTTTGGAATTAATGAGAAAGGGCAGGTACCATCTTATTTTAAGTCCAGAGATGGAGAAGACCCATCTGAAGAGTATCGCAGAAGCATAAATTGGAAAAGAGAACTGCACAGAACAAAAGGAACAGTTATGATCGAGTGCTTCGCATATGAACGTATGCGTGGAGAACTTCTAAGTTTGTTGGAGAAAAAACTCAGAGAAAGAAATGTGGAGTTAAGACCTATTCCCGCTTCTGAGATATGGAGAAACATAGAAGAAAACAATTCCGGGAATCCGCTTACTGGAATAGCAGAGTTGATGGGCACGATCATTACGCTGATCAAAAGTAACGATTACACTATGGTAAAAGATGGGGAAAGGAGTTTCATAAAACTATCAGATAGTGAAGGCGGCAGGCTTTTGAACATGAAATCTGTTGCTTTGGAGCTTGCATATCCCATCTATGAAGAATATCAAAGAGAGCTGAAAAAGAACGATGAGATAGACTTTAATGACATGATCAACAAAGCAACACACTTCATTAAAAAAGGAGATTATACTAATCCCTATGGATGTATTATTGTAGATGAGTATCAAGATATTTCGAAAGCAAGATTTAATCTATTAAAGGCTTTAAGAGAATCATTTTATTACAAGATCTTTTGCGTGGGAGATGATTGGCAAAGCATATATAGATTTACAGGAAGCGATTTGGATTATATCTTGAATTTTTCAAAATACTGGGGAGCAACTGAGGTCAGTATGATTGAAACAACATATAGGTTCTCAGGCAGTATGATCGATGTGAGCGGAAGGTTTATAATGAAAAATTCTGCTCAGATTAAAAAAAATATAATTGGTAAAACCGTATCTTCTGAGATCCCTATAGAGGAAATTAAAGGATATAATGATAATATAGCCGTTAAATTTATGGTTGATAAATTAAAGGAACTTCCTTTAAATAGCAGTGTTTTCTTTATTGGAAGATATACTTTTGACAGCAGATTATTAAGCGAATGCAAAGAGTTAGTATGCAAATATGATAATGCTTCTCAGCGGGCTATTGTAATATGTCCGGAGAGACAAGATTTAAAAATGGAATTTTTAACGGCACATAAAACCAAAGGCCTTCAGGCTGACTATGTGTTTATTATAAATAATAAGGATCGCGGAATGGGATTTCCAAGCAAAATTCAGGATGATCCAATAGTAGAAGCATTACTCGAGAGTAAAGAAAAATTTCCATATGCTGAAGAACGCCGTTTGTTTTACGTTGCAATAACAAGGGCAAAAATAAAAACATTTCTCCTTGGGGTTCAAGGAAATGAATCATGTTTTTTGAAAGAAATAGAAAAAGAATATATTCGTGAACTAAAAAAACAAGGTCTCACTTGCCCGTTGTGCGGGGGAAGACTTGAAAAGAGAAGAGGAGCTTATGGCGAATTTTATGGATGCTCGAATTATAAAACCAGTGGTTGTAAATATACGAGGAGTTTAAAAGAAAAACAATTTAAAGAGTAAATGGGAGTAAATCAGAGGAGGAGAAAATGACGGGTAAAACACATTTGCTGGGAGGATTATTGATTACAACGGGAGCTTCATTGGTTATGGTTTCGTTAAATCCCGGAAATATCAGTTATTATTTTGCGATGATTCCCTTAGTTGTTGGTGGAGAATTGGGGGCATATCTTCCGGATATTGATCATCCTAGCAGTCATATATCCAGAAAATTACCGTTTATCTCATCGCTTTTTAGGAAAGATAGACGAAAAAAATGGGAAATTGCTCACGATGAGTTTCTTACAGATGAGGAGAGAGAAGTAGCTGAATTGGCTTATCAAGACGCATCACATAGAGGAAGAACGCATTATTTATTGCCTTGGGCGATTGTTCTTGTAATCGGACTGATATGTTTTATTGTTGGGAAGATAATTAATAATATTGTATTGTTAGCGATAGGAATATTCTTGTTGGGTGTTTTTGCAGGTGCATTATCACATTTGCTTCTTGACATGATTTCAGGACAAGTGCCTATACTGGCCCCATTTGTTAGAACGGAAGTAGGAGTTAGGATTTTTAAAACCGGTGGAAATCTGGAAAGAATTCTATTTAGGCTGGTATTATTGTGGCTTAATTTTGTTATATGGTACTTCTTAATCATGTCTTTTATAAGAAATTGAGAAGAGAGTATAAGTTGCGAAAAGGAGAAAATAATAATGGTTAATGTATTTGTTATTCATGCTGGAAATGATTATGATTATGTAAAAAACGAAGTTGAACCTTTTTTGACGGGAAGCAGTAATGATGGGATTGATAAGAAAAATGTCAAGACCAAAATTCGATTGCTTATTATGGAGTCAGGAAAGAACAACCCTAAGAAGGCTAATTATAATTGGAAGAAAGATGCGGGCAAAAAAATTAAAGATGCACACGCTGTGATAATTATAATTGGTAGCGAAGCTAATCAAGAAAGACGAATTGAAAATATGAAATGGGAGGTAGATCAGGCAAAGAAATATAATAAATTATTATTTATAATTAACCGTGATAACTACGAATTACCGCATTATCTTTATCGGATAGACCAATTTAATAAACATATAGATCTAATTGCGCCTATCTCAACACTGGAATCAGTAAAAAAACGGTTAGATAATTATGCGGATGGTTATTATAATATTTTTTCTTTGCCTGCTGAAAGTGTTCCTGATGACGAAAAGAATAATTATGAAAAGAACTATTTAGAACAATATAAGATGTTTCAAAAATCATCTGAAGATCTTGTGTCGAGAAGGCAGTCAGTAAGTTCCTTCTATATTTCGGTTAATAGTGCAATTATAGCGTTTATCGGAGTTATAATTGGGTTTTTGAAGGGAAATAATATAACACCGATCTTAATACTTTTGTGCGTAACAGGAATAATTTTAGACAGTTCATGGATTAAAATTCTAGATGCATATGGAACTCTTAATAGTGCTAAAATGAAAGTAATAAGATTAATGGAAAAACATTTGCCGATTTCTCTGTATGATTCAGAATGGATGATAATGAGCGACAAGTTGAATAACAAAAAATATGTTTCGTTTACAGATAGTGAAAAACGTATACCTAAGATATTTGTTTGTTTATATACTGTGGTGATTTTGTTTTTAATAGTGTATTCGATTTATACAAATGTTGATCATATAAAAGAAATTTTACCTTTCCTGGGATAATGAAATCATCAGAAATTCAAAGGACTGCCTCAAATAATTGAACAAATGTAAATCTGAGCTTATAAAGTTGATGAAGTAAAAAGGAGCGGAGATATATGCCCACCTACTACTACACCGTTGTCTCCATCGACGGAGACTATGCCAATTTACGCCGTATTGATATAGAGTCAGATGATCTGAAACTTGTGGCGAGAGCGTTGCTTCCGGAAGAGATAGCGGAAGGGACGAAACTGAAATATGAAATGATGGAATACGAGATCATAGAGTGATGTCGGAAAGTATGCTTTGACAGGGACGGATTCGTTATGGAAAATGGTCATGTCCTTGCACCTGCTCCATTAAAAGAGAGAAATACACCATGAAGAAAAAAATATGGATCATCATCGTGATACTGCTGGTCTTGATAACACCGATTCCCGGCGGGACTTACAAAGACGGCGGAACAAAGGAATATAAAGCACTGAGTTACAGGATCGTTGTATGGAACAGACTTATGGACGTAGATGGGTTTTACCATAAAACCTCAGTATATTGGTTCCCTGACAATTTTAAGAGCATAGATGAACTTTGGAAAATGGAGTACGGTCAAGGTGTAAAAGAAACAGGTAACACATTTACGACCAAAGACACTTATATTATTAAATATGATCTTGGCAGTACTGAAGATCATTTCGCCGAAACTCCATCGGAAGCGAGAGCCGGGGATCTTGTGGAGATAAAAACAGACGGAGTACTATACGATGCTGATATTCACGTTTACGTAGATGGACGGGAGATAAGCAAATCTCACTATGACAGTGATTACTGGGGCTATTCTTTCGTTATGCCTGATAAAGACGTGCTGGTGACTGCAGAGTTCTATACAAAAGATGAAATATGGGGGACGGAAAATGATGAAGACGCTCTGAGGAAGAAGTATCCGGAGTATTTTGATCTTTCTGCTTTTAAAGGTTTGGAAGTCTATGTTTGGCAGATGACATCGGGCAGTTATTCTTTCGGAGTGTTACCGGGAACGAATCGCGAAAAAACTCTTGAGGAAAAGATGAATATGAAGGGCGCCTCTGCCGATGAAATGCGGACAATTCTTTCTTCATATGACATTGATAAAAGCGATATTATAATTATCCCCTGGCAAAATCCTATTTCAAGCTACGTGGTCGAATACTGGATCGTAACGGAGGATGAGGATCCTGCAATTACAGAGGAACGCCGTAAGGAATACGTGGAAAGGATCAGAGCGATGCTGTTTCCCTGAAAGGAGATAATACTAACACGGCGGAAAGCCGTGTTTTTTTACACCGTAAGCTTCTCGAAAATTGCCATCCCAATATTAAAAACGTGACAATAGTGACTAAAAATGCTATAATGATAGCAAAAGGAGAATTGATATGCAATACATATTAGATGCACCGTCGGATATAGCTGTTAAGTTGGCGAACAGAATGAGATCCGTGCGGAAAAGACGTAAGATCACACAAAAGCAATTGGCAACTAGAAGTAATGTAAGCTATGCGACATTAAGAAAGTTTGAAAAGACAGGACAGATATCCCTGGAATCCTTTATAAAATTATGTATGGAACTCGGCCTGACGGGTGAACTGGATAGCTTATTTACAACACCTGTATATAACAGTATCGAAGAGGTTATAAATGAACAAAGACAAAATGCTGGACGTATTTTATAAAAACAGACACGTTGGCACCCTTGCTGAGATGGCAGACAAAAAGATCGCGTTTCAGTACGATAGGGAGCGGATCCTCGACTTGCAGAACACAGATGAGCAGGGAGAGGACTAAGGGTAAATGCAGATCTGAACTTGTGGGTGAGAGCGTTGCTTCCGAAAGAGATTGCGGAACCTTTGGGGACGGGGTTATGGGTTCAAAATTATGAAGAATTTCAGATGAACCCCTATGTACCGGATCGGTAGGAAGGCGGCATCGGAAAAGCGTGGAAGAGGTTTGCGGTGGAAGTTTTAATCAAAAAGTGATATAGTATCCGCAGCAAACTTTTTTACAGAAAGGACTACCATGGACTCGATCCTTATAAAAGACACCACGCGGGAGCAGCGTGAACAGATAGTGGCGGAATCCATAGGCGAGATAGGCGGGGCATGCGACGGCTGTGCTGCGGGGCTCGCTGAAATGTATCAGGATTACATTGACGGCAAGAGAGAGATCCGCGACATTAATATGGAGTTTAGAGCAAACTACGAATCCGGTATCGAAGCGCCGGAGAGAGGAAACTGCGGATACAAGAATATGTGATCCGAAACAGAGCATAAAGGACTCAGAACAGCTATGAACGAAAAAGATATGGAAACACTGCTGAGTGCTCAGCAGGGAGAAATGGACGGGGTGGAGACCTATCTCACCCTCGCGAAGATCGTGCACAACGAGACTGATGTAAAGGTTTTTAAGAAGCTTGCCGCGGACGAAGGACGTCATGCATCTGTGTTTAAGCAGTATACCGGAAAAGCGCTTAAGCCCAAGAAGGGGCAGGCTCTTGCTGCGGCAGCGGGCTATCTTTTGCTTGGAAAGAAGATCGCCTATCCCATCATCGCAAAGTTTGAGTATTCTGCGATCTCAGGCTATGAAAAGCTGATGAAGGACTACCCTGAAGTGGAGTCGGTAAAGAACGACGAAAAGCGTCATGGCGATACCATAAACGGCCTTCTAAAGAACGAAGAGTTCAAGGACAAGCCTCTTCTGCCGCTGATCCTGGCATTTATCGCGGTGATAGCCCTGATCAGAGTATTTAAGAAATTTTAGCCTCAACAACCCGGGTTTCATCGCGGATGAGTATCCGGAGTTGTAGTTAAAAAGTGCGGTTTTCCGCACTTTTTTTATGGAAAAAATGCGGTGGCTTTGATAAGATGAAATGAGACAGAAATTCAGAGGGTCAAATTATGAATGCAAAGGAAACATTAAAATATTATTTCGGATACGATTCCTTTAAGCCGGGGCAGGAGAGGATCATCGACTCCATTATGAGCGGCCGGGACGTGCTGGCCATCATGCCCACGGGTTCAGGAAAATCCATATGCTATCAGGTGCCTGCCATGATGCTTCCGGGGATCACGGTGGTGATCTCGCCCCTGATCTCTCTGATGCAGGATCAGGTCAAGGCACTGAACGACGCAGGCATACACGCCGGCTACATCAACTCCACCCTCACCGAGATACAGATCATGAAGGCATATGAATTCGCGGCGGAGGGAAGGTATAAGATCCTTTACGTGGCGCCGGAGAGACTGGAAAATCTCGGTTTTACGGAATTTGCCAAAAAGGTGGAGATATCCATGGTCACCGTGGATGAGGCCCATTGTATATCCCAGTGGGGACAGGATTTCAGACCCAGTTACTTGAAGATCCTGACCTTCATTGACTCCTTGGATAAAAGGCCTATCGTGAGCGCTTTTACGGCCACTGCCACAGAAGAGGTAAAGGAGGACATCTCCTGTGTTTTGAGGCTGGAACAGCCCGACCTTGTCGAGACGGGATATGACAGGGAGAACTTGTATTTTAGTGTTGAAACGGGAAGAAAAAAGGATGATTTTGTCCTTAATTATATAAGCGAACACCCCGATGACAGCGGGATCATTTATTGTGCCACCAGGAAAAATGTGGATACGGTATATGAAATGCTGCAGGGCAAGGGGATCGCAGTGGCGAAGTACCATGCGGGCATGGGGAATCTGGCGAGAAAGAACAATCAGGACGATTTCATATATGATCGCAGCCCTGTGATCGTGGCCACAAATGCTTTCGGAATGGGTATAGACAAGTCAAATGTGCGGTTTGTCATACATTACAACATGCCGCAGAGCATGGAAAACTACTATCAGGAAGCGGGCCGTGCGGGCCGTGACGGAGAAGCCTCCCGGTGTATTCTGCTGTTTTCGAACCAGGATGTGATCATTGACCGGTTTTTGCTGGAGAAAAAAGATTTCTCGGAAGTGTCCGAGGAGGATGCGGAAATGATCCGGGACAGGGACATTAAGCGGCTTCGGGTGATGGAAGGCTATTGCAAGACCACCGGTTGCTTGAGGAATTATATCCTGGCTTATTTCGGAGAGCAGAGAGAACAGCCCTGCAATAATTGCGGGAATTGCGATCGTGAATATGCCGAGAAGGACATGACTGCCGAAGCAAAAGCAGTGATCAACTGCGTTTTTGAGACAAGAGGACGTTACGGGATCAATATCGTGCTGGGAACTTTGCTGGGAGCGGAGCGCGCACGGCTTAAAGAACTCGGTACCGACAGATATCGCACTTTCGGCGCACTAAAGGAACACACGGAAGGGGAACTCAGGGAACTGGTGAACTTCATGATCCTGGAAGGCTATCTGATCCAGACCGAGGGCATGTACAGCATGCTTAGGATCGGGGACATTTCACCCCTTAAGAACGATGGGGCGAGGGTGCTTCTTAGGACATTTAAGGAACGGAAAGAAGTCAGCACCGTCAAAAAGCACGGTAAGAAAACGGATGCGCTTACCAAAGCGGGTTACAAACTTTTTGATGCTTTGAAGGAGCTTAGGACAAGGCTGGCAAGAGAAGAAGGCCTGCCGCCCTATATAGTTTTTAATGACAAGACACTTATCGAAATGAGCGCCCGAGTGCCTTTTGACAGGGAAACGATGCTGGAGGTTCCGGGAGTCGGCGAAAGAAAGTTTGATAAATACGGCCCGGTGTTTATTGAAGCCATAAAGGATTATATGTCGGAGCATCCCAATGCGGTTACAACCCTTCAGATAGAGAAGAACGAGGAGAAAAGCGGACCTTCTGAAGAAGGAACGGACGGGAAAACGAAAAAAAACGACGGGAAGGCTGACAAGAAGGAAGCAAAAAAGGAAGCCAAGAAAGAGCCTAAGAAGAAAAAGCTGAAAGAAGATTTTTATATTAAGCCGGAAGATGCTTTACAGTTCCAGTATACGGAAGAACCTGTTTCATTAGGCGCCATAAGGGACGAAATGAATCGCATCACCACAGCGGAAAATGTTAAAAAACTCTTTGCTACGGATCTTTTCAGATACCTTAATTCCTGCGGCTACGTGGAGGAAAAGGTTGAGGATGGAAGGACTTTTAACATGGCAACTCCTGCCGGTGCGGCAAAGGGAATAGTACAAAGTGAAATGATAAGCGAAAAAGGAAATCCCTATTATGTGCTTACCTATCCTGCGGAAGTTCAGAAAGAGATAGTGGAGCATTATATTAAGCAGCCGGAAGAGTCTGACGGCGATGAAAATAATGACATGTAAGAAAGGAAACAACACATCGTGGTTAAGAAAGAATATGCTCGTAAGACAAAGGAAGACAGGCCGGTGGTGGCGATCTGCTACGACTTTGATAAGACACTGACGCCGGATGATATGCAGGCTCAGGGCTACATTCAGTCCGTGGGCTTTGACGTTAAGGAATTCTGGACCGAGGCCAATGAGCTGGCGGTGGAAAATGATATGGATCAGAACCTGGCATACATGTTCAAGATGGTTAAGGAAGCTGAGGGAAATCTGATCTTCAGCAAGGACACTCTGCGGGAGTACGGGTCCAAGGTAACGCTGTTTCCGGGGGTGGATAAGTGGTTTGAGAGAATGAAGGCCTACGGAAAGAAGAAGGGCGTCATCGTGGAGCACTACATCATCTCATCAGGCCTTAAGGAGATGATCGAGGGCACTGATATCGCGCAGAAAGGCGCCTTCGAGAAGATATATGCCAGCAGCTTCTTCTACAACAAGCGGGGCATTGCGGTATGGCCGGCCCAGGTCATTAATTACACCAACAAGACCCAGTGCCTTTTCAGGATAGAGAAGGGCGTGCTGGACATTAACGATCCAGGGGTGAACGAATTCTTCCCTCCGGAGAAGCTGCGCGTGCCTTTCAGAAACATGATCTATATCGGAGACAGCGACACGGATATCCCCTGCATGAAGCTGGTGAACCTGCATGGCGGCTATTCCATCGGCGTTTACAATCCGGATCAGGGAGACATGACCAAGGTTTACAAGATGATCAGGGACAATCGCATAAACCTGTTTGCGCCTACAGATTATACGGAAGGGTCGCAGCTGGACCTCCTTGTAAAGCAGATCATCGACAGGACTGCTTGCAACGAGGTGCTGGAGGACATAAGCGCCAATTGCAGGCAGGAGGTGAGGGCTTCCGATATTGACAATGGCGTTACGCCTGAAAAGAACGAGAAGGACGAACTCATCATACGTCTTGAGATGAGCCCCAACTTCGTTTACACCCATCAGATCATATGCAAACTGGCGAAGTTCAACAACTGGTCCAAGTACCAGAAGGACAAGCTGCTCTACATCCTGCTTCAGAACAACCAGGTGCGTTGGATCGCGGGGGATGATGATGTGAGAAACTTCTATACTTCCATCATGGAAACGATGGAGCCTGACGACGAGAGGGTTACGGAAGCCAAGGCGTTGCTGGATTGGTTTGCATTAAACATGACGTGATAGAATGGAAAAATACTGAAAAGTCTTGGAAAGATTTAAGGAGAAACTCCAAAAGTATGGAAGATTCCTTTATAATTGCATGGCTGGATCTTCATCACAGCCGGCCGCTGACTTTACAGACAGGTTGGAAGGAAAAGAAGATGATGTTGAAATCGTTTTTGCACTTTCAGAATATTTGATTCTACAACTATAGTTTCAGCTTTTATGCCTGTTTCAAGATGCCAACATTTGAGAGTGTTGCTGAAATGAGCGAATTGTTCACACTAAAAATAAGATTTTATCGGATCGGATTAAAACAAGATTTGATTTTTTGAGGTAAAAATAAAATGTTATTCAGATCGAAGGAAGAAAAGCAGCTGGATGCCTTGATCTCAAGCATTGAGATGAATATGGCAAATAATTACAAAGACAATGCCCAATCGGATTTTAAGGACTTTGAGGAACTTCTTGCCCGGCTCATAGAGGAGGGGAAGTTAAAGGAAAAGTCCCGCCTTCTTTATGAAAAGAAGCTGGGGGAATACAAGACCAGGCTTAAGGGTTACACCCATAAGGATCAAAAGCCCTATTGGGCAAGCTGAAAGAAGCTGTTTGGGAAAGAGGGATCGAGAAAAGATATGCCTGTTTTACTTGCAGGCATTTTAGAAAAAGGATATAATATAATCTGTTGCGGTCTACGGATGCAGCAGATCATTTTATATGGAGGAATGAAATGAAAGAGTTTATAAAAGAAAGATGTGACCGGATGGTTAAAGACAAGAAAATGATCCACAAGGCTACTTTTTTCGAGTTTGACATTATGGAGGTTGTGGCAAGCCTCGTTCTCTCGGGTGCCGGTAAAGATGTGGACATTGAAAGGTTTAAGAATTGCAGGAAGATCTTAAAGAGAAATGTGGGCTTTTGTTCCTGCATCAGAGGGATAGGAGAAACGCTTACCGTTTCCAAGATGGCTCTGGCGGAGGACCCCGAACAGTACGTGAAGGACCTTAAGACGGTTTTTGATAAGGCCATGAAGAAAAGGCTCATTAACGGCGATTACATGGTCCTTGCTGCCGCTAATGTCTGCGATAATGGGAAAGCTGCGGATGTTGATGCCCTGGTTAAAAAGTTCAAAGAGATAGAAGACAGGATGGAGAAGGAGCATCCCATCCTTACCGGCAGCGAAGACTGGTCGCTTTCCATGCTTCTTGCCATGACAGAAAAGAGCGTGGACACCATCATAAACGAGATGGAAGAAGCGTATGACTATATGCGTGCAATGAAGTTCAACTCTACCAGAAACGGCTTGCAGAATTTGACTCAGGTTCTTGCTCTCATGGGCGGAGACATGAAGTCCAAATGTGATAAGGTCATCAGCTTTGTGGAAAAGTTGAAGGAAAAAGGTGCGAGATACGGAAAAGATTTCGAAGTGGCTGCTCTCGGCACATTGATCGATATTGATGAGAATGAGGACGTGCTTGTTACCGAGATCATCGAAACAGCCGATTATCTCAAGGCCTGCAAGGGCTTTGGCTCCTGGCACATCGATAAGAAGACACGTCTCATGCTTGCTGCTATGATCGTTGCGGAAAGCTATGAGAAGAATCATCTTACATCGATATTTACGCCCCGGATCGAAACCGGCGCTATCACAAGCACTACAGCAGTGACCATCGCAGCCACTATCATGATGATGATGATCGTATGCTGCTGCTATATGGCTTCTTCAAACTAAGGAATTACTAAAAATGAACCCATAACCCCGTCCCCGGGGTTCAAAAAATGAACCCATAACCCCGTCCCCGGGGTCCATTTCGGGACGAAAGTCCCCCGGCGGAAAAAAATTTGCTTCCCCGGGGGTTATTTTTTTGCGGTAAAATGCCGAAAATACCTATAAGGTGTAGTTTACGGAAGGCTTTCAAGGGGATCTCGGGCCGATATAAAAGTATTTGAAAAAAGATGTGTTTATGTATATAATCTTTTTTATATGAGGATTGCTTTATTGGGTTTTTGAAAGGAGTTCCGAGCCGGATGTTTGGGTATGATATAGGAATAGATCTGGGAACGGCTACCGTTCTCGTTTATATAAAAGGTAAAGGTGTTGTGCTGGCGGAGCCTTCTGTGGTGGCTTTTGACAGGGACACCAACAGGATCCGCGCCATTGGTGAGGATGCAAGGCTCATGATAGGTCGCACGCCGGGAAACATAGTGGCAGTGAGACCTTTGAGACACGGGGTTATCTCCGATTACACGGTAACGGAGAAGATGCTTAAGCACTTTGTCAGCAAGGCCATCGGAAAGAGGAGGTTTGGCAGGCAGCTGAGAGTGTCCATCTGCGTGCCTTCAAGTGTTACGGAAGTTGAAAAGAGAGCGGTTGAGGATGCTGCCTACACCATAGGCGCCAAGACCGTTGCGATAATAGAGGAGCCCATTGCGGCAGCCATCGGAGCGGGCATAGACATTACCAAGCCATGCGGCAGCATGGTGGTGGACATCGGTGGAGGTACCACGGACATCGCGGTGATCTCTCTGGGAGGTACGGTAGTAAGTGCTTCCATCAAGGTGGCGGGGGATGATTTCGACGAAGCCATCAGCAGATATTTAAGAAAGACGAAGAACATCGTCATCGGTGAAAGAACCGCCGAGGAGATCAAGATACAGATAGGTACAGCCTACAGAAGGCCTGAGTCAGTTTCCTTAAATGTTAAGGGAAGAGGCGCAGCCAGCGGACTTCCCAAGACCATCGCCGTAACATCGGAGGAGATGGAGGAAGCGTTAAAGGAGCCTGTTTCCCAGATAGTGGATGCTATTCAGAGAGTGTTTGAAAAGACACCTCCGGAACTGGCGGCAGACATTGCAAATACAGGCATAGTGCTTACCGGCGGAGGCTGTCTCCTGTGGGGCTTGGAAGATCTGATCGCCGAGAAGACGGGCATCAGCACCATCACGGCCGAGAACCCCAGAGTGTGTGTAGCTATCGGTACGGGACAATATGTGGAAGTAGTGCAGAGCATGATGTAGTAAAGCTAAGTAAAGCAATTAACGTAAGCTGTCAAACCGGGCAAAAGCAGTTAAACCTAGCAAAGACTACACAAGCACTAAAGCAGTCGGTAGAGCAAAGCATAGATATTGCTGAAAGAGCAAAAACATCGTAAGCGGGCTAAGCTATTATCAGGTAAGGAGAACACATGGTCAGAGGACTTTATACAGCCTGGACGGGCATGAGAAACGAACAGAAAAGGCTTGATGTCATTTCCAACAACGTGGCGAATGCCGCAACAACAGGTTTTAAAACAGAATATGTAACTTCCCAGTCCTTTGATGATATGCTTAAGATAAAGGTCAGGGACAGATCGGAAAATTACGATACGGACGAGAGGATCGGTAAAGTCACTCTTGGCGTTAAGATCGGTCAGGAATACACCGATTACGACCAGGGTTCTTTAAGAGAGACCGGTAACACCTATGATCTGGCCATCGACGGTTCCGGATTTTTCAGAGTCAGAGTGGTGGACATAAGAGGCAATGAGCACATCAGATACACCAGAGCCGGTAATTTCACCATTAATAATGAAGGTATCATCATGGATGCCGACGGCAATCGACTTCAGGGTGAGGGCGGAGACATAATAGTTCCCACCGAAGCCGCTGATGTGGTCATAGACGAACACGGTGCGGTCTATGCCAACGGAGAGTTCGTTGACAACGTAGATCTTACCGACTTCGAAGACTATAAATACTTAAAGAAATTTGCAGATACAATGTACGAACCGGTGGATGGAGCCACAGAGGTTGAAAATGCAACCGGACTCATCAGGCAGGGATACCTGGAGCAGTCCAATGTAAATGTTGTCAGACAGATGACGAACCTCATAGTCATTACCCGTGCCTATGAAGCTAACCAGAAAGTCATCCAGACAATGGATTCCACACTGGATCAGGCGGTTAATTCCGTTGGTCGTGTAAGCTGATTTTAAGCTGAAAGAGAGGCAGATATATGTTACGTTCATTATGGACCGGTGCATCGGGCATGATCGCCCAGCAGACTGCGGTCGATACCATCTCAAACAACCTTGCAAACGTTAATACCACAGGCTATAAGAAAGAAACCGTAGAGTTTAAGAGCCTGCTTTATTCCAAGTTACAGAGAAAGACGGAAGACAACGAGGGAAATCCCAAGCCCGTCATCGGACAGGTGGGACTGGGTGTAAGGACCGCATCCGTTACCTCCCGTTTTATCCAGGGTAACATGACGGCTACAGGAAACGCTTTGGATTTCTGCCTTGAAGGAGACGGATTCTTCATGGTAAGGACAGGAGAAGAGAGCACAGCATATACACGCGCGGGGAATTTCAACATCTCCCTTGCCGCAAGCGGTAATCTCACTCTGGCGGATGCAGACGGTAATCCCATCCTTTCCACCACGGGAGAGCCCATAGAGTTTGATCCCGAGATCAGCACAGCCAATGTTTTTATAGATGAGTACGGCAATTTCTTCTACAGAAATACCGATGAGACCATTACAAACCTTGAAATGCAGGTGGGCGTGGTACAGTTCAATAACCCTGCAGGTCTTGAAAAACTTTCCGGATCTCTGCTCGCTCAGAGTGCAGCATCCGGCGAACCCAGACTTGAGGCTGAAGACGATGCCTTAAAGAGATCCAAGGTGCACTCAGGCTACCTGGAGGCTTCCAATGTTCAGACAGTGGATGAAATGGTAAACCTTATAGTTGCCCAGCGTGCATATGAAATGAATTCCAAGATAATAAATGCATCCGATGAGATGCTTCAGCAGGCCAACAACCTCCGTCGTTAATTGATGTAAGCAGATCGGCGGTTTAAGGCTAAAAAAGGAGTAACATATGGCTATTTCCATAGGATCGGACTACATGTACACTCAGCAGCTTAACAGCACTTCTTCCAAGACTTCGGCAGATAAGCTTTCGTCCACCATATCGGGTCTTTCCGAGAACAGTACCGACGAAGAACTTATGGCTGCCTGCAAGAGCTTTGAAGAGTACCTTGTGGAGCAGGTGGTTAAGACTACCAAGGAAACTTTGATAGACAATAGTGAAGAAAAGGAAAACGATTACCTCAGCATGTTCAGTGACAAACTCAATGCCCAATATGCAAAGCTGATCTCCGAAAACAGTAACTTAGGCATAGCTGAAATGCTCTATGAATCTATTAAGAATAACGGAAAATGACAGTTAAGGGGTATGTTTCAAAAATAGTATACAGAAGCGAAGAAACAGGCTATACAGTCATGACTCTTGACACAGATAACGATGAAGTTTGCTGTGTGGGTGTCATGGCTGTTTTTGATGAAGGTGAATACGTGGAAGCTGAGGGCGAAAGCGTTTTTCATCCTCAATACGGCGATCAGATCAGGGTTTCCAGAGTGGAAGTGATAGAGCCCACGGATGCAAAGGAAATGGAACGGTATCTTGGAAGCGGAGCCATAGTGGGCGTAGGTCCGGCTCTTGCCAAAAGGATAGTTAAGATGTTTGGAGACGACACCTTCAGGATCATGGACGAGGAGCCTGAGAAACTGGCTCAGGTCAAGGGCATCAGCGAAGCCGGCGCCATGAGGATCACGGATCAGTTCCTTAAGAAGCGGGAACTCAGAAAAGCCATGATCTTCCTGCAGCGTTTCGGGATCTCCAATTCCCTTGCGGTTAAGATCTACTCCTTTTACGGCGAAAAGATGTATTCCGTTATCCGTGACAATCCCTACCGCCTGGCGGAGGACATTTCCGGAGTTGGTTTTAAGTCGGCGGACGAGATAGCCATGCGTTCGGGTCTTGCCCCCGACGATGACTTCAGAGTAAGGGCAGCGCTTTTCTATACCCTCTCCTTAAGCACCGGATCGGGCCATGTCTATCTTCCCGAGGAGGAGCTTTTTAAAAAGACCGTGGAAATGGTGCCCTGCGAGGAGGAACAGCTAAAGCAGCAGCTCACCAGGCTTTTTACGGATCACAAGATAGTTATCAAAGAGGAAGAGACCAGAAATGTCTATCTTTCTTCCTTTTATTATATGGAACTCAGTGTTGCCAGGATGCTCTGCGACCTGAATTGTAAATTTGAGATCCCCGAGGCCAAGATCCGTGACAGGATAGAGGGGGTTACCAAGGATCTGGACATAGAACTTGACGACCTCCAGAGTAAAGCAATATTTGAGGCTGTACAGCACGGCGTTTTCATTCTTACAGGAGGTCCGGGTACGGGAAAGACCACTACCATTAATGCCATCATCCGTTTCTTCGAGCGGGAGGGCATGGATGTCATGCTGGCCGCACCCACGGGCCGCGCGGCAAAACGTATGTCCGAAACTACGGGCAAAGAAGCCAAGACCATTCACCGCCTTCTGGAACTTCAAAAAAAGCCGGATGACAGTGTGACAACAGGTATTTTCGATTTCGCAAGAAATGAGTCGAATCCTTTGGAAACTGATGTTATGATAGTGGATGAGGTTTCCATGGTGGACATATCCTTAATGAATGCTCTGCTCAGAGCCATCAGTGTTGGCACCCGCATGATCTTTGTGGGCGACGTGAACCAGCTTCCCAGCGTAGGTCCGGGAAATGTACTTAAGGATATGATCGCCTCCGAACGCTTCAGCACCGTAAAACTGGAAAAGATCTTCCGCCAGGCAGCGGAGAGTTCGATCATAGTAAATGCCCATAAGATCAATAAAGGCGAAGACATATCTCTTGACAACAGGGAAAACAGTGACTTTTTCTTCCTTGAAAGAAGAGACGTAAATCAGATCACCGAGGGCATCATTTATCTGGTTCAGAGTAAGATCTCAAACTTTGTGGGTGTCACGCCCTTTGATGTTCAGGTCCTTACTCCCATGAAGGCGGGAGAACTGGGCTGCGAAAAATTGAACCTCACCCTGCAGAATACCCTTAATCCCGGTGAAAGAGGAAAGGCCGAAAAGGTTTTTGAAAACGGGAAGGTCTTCCGCGAAGGGGACAAGGTGATGCAGATAAAGAACGATTACCAGCTGGAGTGGGTGATAAAGAGCAAGAGAGGTATCACCGTGGATTCGGGTACAGGTGTCTTTAACGGAGACTGCGGACTGATCCGGGAGATAAATCTTGTGGAGGAGAAGATCACGGTTGAGTTTGAAGAAGGCAGGCAGGTGGATTACACCTTTTCCCAGCATGACGAATTGGTGCTGGCCTATGCCATCACCATCCATAAATCCCAGGGAAGTGAGTATCCGGCGGTGGTAATGCCCTTACTTACGGGGCCTTCCATGCTTTTTAACCGAAATGTGCTCTATACGGCGGTGACAAGGGCAAAGAAGTGTGTTACAATTATCGGCAGCTCCGATACGATACAGCGTATGATAAGAAACACCATGGAGCAGAGGAGATATTCCGGATTGGAAAGAGCCATCAGAGATGTTGGTTAATATAAAAAATGAGAGGTAGAAAGAAATGAACAAGACAGCGCTGGTTATTATGGCAGCAGGTATGGGTAGCCGCTACGGAGGCGGTATCAAGCAGTTGGAGCACGTGGGGACATCCGGTGAGATCATAATGGAGTATTCCATTTACGACGCGCTCAAGGCAGGATTTGACAAGATCGTTTTTATAACGAGAAGAGACCTTTATGATGAGTTTAAGAAGATCATAAAGCCTGCTATAGCCGAAAGGGCCGAGGTGGAATATGTCTTCCAGGAAATAGACAATGTTCCTGACGGTTTTAAGATCCCCGACGGAAGGACAAAGCCCTGGGGTACGGGCCATGCGATCCTTTCCTGCCTGGGCAAAGTGAAGGAGCCCTTTGCGGTCATCAATGCAGACGATTACTACGGAAGTGAGGCATTTAAGGTGCTTCATGACAAGCTGGCAAATGTGGATGTAAATGCCAGACCTATGAATTTCTCCATGGTGGGCTTCGTTCTGGGAAATACCTTAAGCGAGAACGGCAAGGTTACAAGAGGAGCCTGCGAAGTTTCGGCGGATGGCAAGCTTCTTTCGGTACATGAGAGATTTGAGATCTACAAGGACGGCAATGTGGCTAAGGCTAAGGATGCGGAGGGGAATCCCATTGAGATCGCCCTTGATGCACCCGTTTCAATGAACATGTGGGGCTGCACCCCCGATTTCCTTAAGGAGTTACAGACAGGTTTTGCGGAATTCCTTAATGGCATAGGCGGAAACGAGCTGAAGGCAGAGTACCTTTTACCTGAGATCATCGGTAAGATGGTTACGGAAGGAAAGGCTTCAGTTGACGTTCTTAAGAGTAACGATAAATGGTTCGGAGTTACCTATAAAGAGGATAAGCCTTTTGTGGTAGAATCCTTCCAAAAGCTTTATGAACAGGGCGTTTATCCCAAGACACTTTTTTAGAGCTCAGAAGTGTTAAGTTTTTATTATTTCCTTGAAGAAATGTCCTAAATGTTGTAAAATATTTTCAAGATGTATGTGCTTGATCATTTATTTCCCTCATGTTGTCCCATTTGTCTGAAACCTGTCATTCCGAAGGGCGGTTTTGTACATAAGGACTGCAAAAGGAAAATTCAATTTGTGGAGCCGCCGTTCTGTATGAAATGCGGCAGGAAGATAGAAAATGAGAGTGAAGAGCTTTGTTCCTCCTGTAAAAGAGAGACTTTGGCTTTTGACTCGGGCAGATGCACTTTTGTTTATCATTCGGAGATCGGTGAAGCGATAAAGCAGGTTAAAAGGAACGGAATAAGGGAATTCCTTGATTTCTTCGGAGTCTACTGTGTCGGGAGGCATGAGCTTTTCTTAAAAAGCATTGGTCCCAAGGCGCTGGTTCCGGTTCCGTTAACCGATTCCAGGCTGAGACAACGGGGGTTTAACCAGTCTGAGCTGCTTGCACAGAGCTTTTCCGGGATCATGGGGATACCCGTGAAAAAACTTCTTGTTAAAACGAGAAATACAAAGGATCAAAAGGGTCTTAACAGGTGGCAGAGAACCAACAATCTGATAGGTGCTTTTAAGGCGGAGGGAAATGAACCGATGCCGGACAAGGTTCTGCTCGTAGATGACATCTATACCACCGGAAGTACGGTAAATGCTTGTGCTGCGGTGCTTAAAGCGGCAGGAGTAAAGGAAGTGTACTTCATTTGTATTGCAGCGGGGACTGCAGATGATTAAACGTCATGTGATGAGAGAGCATATGCTTTCGTCATTAGCAGTTTATTAAAACATGAAAGGGTGATGACTTATGGAAATGAAGAATTGCGCACATTGCGGTAAAATGTTTACTTACATCGGAGGACCGCCGCTTTGCCAGGCTTGTATCAAGAAGATGGATGAGAAGTTTGAGGAAGTAAAGAAGTACGTTTACGATAACCCCGGCTGCGGAATTCAAGAAGTTTGCGAAGCTATGGATGTTACAAGCGTTCAGATAAGAAAGTGGATCAGAGAAGAAAGACTTGCTTTTTCAGAATCTTCCGATGTGGCCATTAACTGTGAGAAGTGCGGAAAGAGAATACTTACGGGGCGTTATTGCGATAATTGCAAGAGAGAGGTTATGAACCAGCTCGGAAATGCAGGCAGGAGGCCGGAAGTTAATAAGCCTGAGGTTAAGAAAAAGCCTGAAGGCAACAGAATGAGATTCTTGGATAATTGATAACTACAGAGCCACGTTAAATGCGTGGCTCTTTTTAAAAATCGGAAGATGAGAGAAAAAGGAAATCAAGGTGCTTAATGGAATACAAGATGAGGATAATACGGTCCAAGAGGAGGACCGTGGTGATACAGATCACCAGAGACGGAGAGATAGTTGCAAGAGCACCCCGTTTCATGCCGGAAAAGGAGATAAAGAGATTTGCGGAGAAGCATGGGGAATGGATAGAGAAAAATCTGACGAAGATCCTTGCGGATAAGGAGAATGCCGAACCTGCCTTTTCAGATGAAGAGATCAGGGAATTGGTTAAGAAGGCAAGGCTGGTGATACCCGAAAAGGTGGCTACCTTTGCGGAAAAGATGGGTGTTTCCTGGGGGAAGATCTCTATCAGGAAGCAGACTACGGTCTGGGGAAGCTGCAGCATGAGCGGAAATCTGAGCTTCAATTGCCTTTTGATGCTTATGCCCGAATCTGTGGTGGATTACGTGGTGGTCCATGAACTGGCCCACAGGATACAGATGAACCACTCCCGTCTTTTCTGGGCAGAGGTGGAAAAGATGATGCCCGACTATAAGCTAAGAAGAGACTGGCTTAAAAAAGAAGGCGGCAAGTACCTTACAAGAATGCGCGAAAAAAGAAACGGCTGAGCTGCCGTTTCTTTTAAATTTTGCCTTTATTGAAGCTCTACCTTTGATATGCCGTCGTCGGAGATCACGATCTTTCCTTCCTTTTGAAGGTGTCCGATGGCACGCTTAAATGCGTTCTTGCTGAGACCGAACTTAGCCATGATAAGTTCCGGAGAAGTTTTATCGTGGTAGGGAAGAAAGCCCCCTGCGGTGCAAAGGATATCGTAGATCTTTTCACCGTCGGAATCCAGTTCCATGTAGGCCTTTTCGCGAAGGGCCAGTTCCATACGTCCGTCCTCCAGCACCTTTGCCACATGAGCGGTTACGGTCATTCCGGGCAGTACCTTTTCAAAAAGTCTGTGTTTGGGGATAAGGGCCGAGTACTTATCATCCACGGCAATATATGCACCGAAGTTTTCAATGATCTCATAACAGAGTCCGTTCACTATATCATCCTTTTTATAAGGAGATACGGATTCAAGCATCTTGTAGACCTTCATGGTTCCGCAGAGTCTGCCTGATTTATCTGCATATAAAGATACCAGGACCTCATCACCTTTTTTTACTCTGTAGGTCTGCTCCTTAAAAGGAAGGAAGAGATCCTTTACAAGACCCCAGTCAAGAAAGGCTCCGATCTGAGTCACATCTTTAACGGTAAGCTTATTCACTTCGCCCATCATGAGCTTGGGGGTGGCAGTGGTGGCTATGGGTCTGTCCGATGAATCCTTGTAAACAAAAACATTTACGATATCATTGGTCTTAAGTCCCACAGCTTCCTTTTTGGGAAGAAGTATATTTCTGGAATCAATGAGTTCGTTTTCGGGAAGTTCTCCGAAAGAAGGGTTTTCAACACCCTCGAAAGTAAGATATGCGCCGTGATCCGCAAGTTTTGCGACACGTAGATATTGTTTGCGTCCTAAATAAAACATATGTTTGTCCGTCCTCTTTGTATTTTTTTCGGTGGAGTTATATCATGACTTCTTTCCTTTGTCAAGAAAATAAAATTAATGTTTACATCCCGCATAATTTATTGTGAACTGTAACAGTTTATTCTTATTTTCGTTGAAAAAGAAACTCACGTGTCATAAAATACATTATATTACGGTTATATTATGAGGATGAGGTGGTTTACTGTGAGATCTCTTTCAAAACAGAAAAAAATTGAATATGTTAATATTGCACTTCTTACAACCTTTGGGCTTATGGCCCTTTTGCAATTGGCAGTATCATTTATCCCCGGGGTTTCGGCACTTTTGGATAATTACGTGCTGAACATCATTTTAAGCCAGTCGATCACGATCCTGCCCTTTGTGATCCTGTTTATCTACTGTGGTACGAATGTTCCGCAGGAAATAAAGATAAAAAAGATCTCTGCCGGCAGCTTCTGGCTTACGGTGCTTCTGGCATTTTTGATACAGCCTGTTTTAAGGTTCGTGAATGCACTTTCCCTTTGCTTTACGGATAATCAGACTTCGGAGATGATACTTGAGATATCGGAAACCATTCCCTTCCCCGTGGGTCTTCTCCTGGTAGCGGTTCTTCCCGCCATGGTGGAAGAGATCATTTTCCGCGGTGCAGTCTACAGAAGCTATAGAAATGCAAGTCCCGGAAAAGCTGTTTTACTTTCCGCTTTTCTCTTCGGACTTCTCCACGGAAATCTTAACCAGTTTATGTATGCCTTCGTGATGGGTATCATCTTTGCCTTCCTCATTGAGGCTTCAGGTTCCATAGTTTCATCAATGATAGTGCATTTTATCACCAATGCTGTTTCCATCTGTTCCATTTATCTGATGCCCAGGCTTTATGATTATATGAAGATGGCGGTGGAACTTTACAAGGAAATGGGCATGGAGGAAATGCTGGAATATGTGGAATATACCATGGGAGACATGTCCCTGTCCTCCGGTGAATGGATGAGGCAGATGCTGGCCGAGGCAGAAAAAGTTGAGATCACCTTCGGAGATGTACTCCTTAACTTCCTTCCCTCTGCTCTGATCTTTGGAACCCTTTCCTGGATCGTGATCAAGACCATTGCCAGAAAGAGCGGCAACTGGGACAGGTTCAGAGTCATGTTCCTGGGTGTGGATGCTGTTCCTCTGGAAAAAGAATCCAAGGGGCCTTATGACACGGAAATGACATCGGAGCTGGATGAGGCTGAAGGAGACTGTTCTTTGAAAATACTCACTATACCTCTCATGGTGGCGATAGCTGTCGGAGCGGTAATGATGTTTGTATTTGAAACTTTAAAATTACTTCCTCAACTGTCCTAGCGACAGGAGGACCACCCGGTTTATAACCAAGATGGAGGCTAACAATGAAAGATCTTATTATTATCGGAAGCGGACCTGCGGGACTCACCGCGGCAATATATGCAAAAAGGGCCGAGCTGGACTGCATAGTTATAGAAAAGGAAGCGGTCAGTGGCGGACAGATCATAAATACGACAGAGATCGACAACTATCCCGGACTTTATCATATGGGCGGTTTCGACCTGGGTATGAAGTTCAGAGAGCATGCGGATGCTCTTGGTGCTGAGTTTGTTGAAGGAAACGTTGTTGAGTTTTCAAGAACAGACGAAAAAGTTACCGTTAAGCTGGAAAACGGGGATGTTTACGAAGCTAAGACAGCCATCATCGCCGGTGGTGCAAAGCACAGAAACCTTGGCGTTGAAGGCGAGGAACGTTTAAGAGGCGCAGGCGTTTCCTATTGTGCTACCTGTGACGGAGCTTTCTTCAGAAAGAAGGTTACAGTTGTTAACGGTGGCGGAGACGTGGCTGTGGAAGACGCGCTTTTCCTGAGCCGCCTTTGCCAAAAGGTCTATCTGATCCACAGAAGAGATGAGTTCAGAGCCGCAAAGACTCTGGTAAGCGCCGCAAGAGCAACTGAAAACATAGAGTTCGTGCTGGATTCCGTCATCACTGAGATCAAGGGCGACAATAAAGTATCAGGCATATCCGTAAAGAACGTGAAGACAGGTGAGACCTGCGAGATCGCTGCAGACGGTGTGTTCATCGCTGTGGGCATGCTTCCCGAGTCCGACATTTATAAAAATGCGGTTGATACGGATGAAAAGGGTTACATCATAGCAGATGAGACCGGAAAGACTTCCGCTCCCAATGTATTCGTTGCGGGAGATATCCGTACCAAGGCGCTTCGTCAGGTAGTGACCGCAGCATCCGACGGTGCAAATGCAGTTACCAGTGTTGAAAATTATTTACATTCGTTATAAAATGAAGCCCCTAACTTTAGGGGCTTCAAAATTTTGCATTTTATCTTTTTATGGCCAGCTCAGCAAGCTTCGCGCATCCCAAAATGCCCTGGTTATCGTTAAGAGTCGGCGGAACTATGTATTGATCTATGGATCCGAGCTCTTTAGTGTTAATGTAGCCGTTTAAAAGTTCCAGAGTTTTTTTACGGATGATGGGGAACAGCTGTTCCTGATGCATTACACCGCCTCCCAGAACTATCTTTTTGGGGGACAGGATCATGATATAATTTACCAGAGCCTTGGCAATGTACTCTGCCTCCAGTTCCCAGACTTCAGGCACATCCGCAAGTTCTTTGGCGCTTTTCCCGTAACGCTTTTCGATGGCGGGACCTGCTGCCAGACCTTCAAAGCAGGTGCGGTGATAGGGACAGTTGCCCTCAAAAGGATCGTTGGGGTTCATGGAGAGCAGGATGTGACCTGCTTCGGGATGAAGCATTCCGTGAAGGAGTTTTCCGTTGGAAAGCACACCCACGCCAACACCCGTTCCGATGGTAATGTATATGCCGTCGGAAAGACCCTGCATGCAGCCGAAGGAAGCTTCTCCCAGGGCAGCGGCATTTACGTCCGTGTCAAAACCGATGGGAATATTCAGGGCTTCCTTAAATGCCCCAAGGATGTTATAATCCCTCCATGCAAGTTTAGGTGTGGAAGTAATGTATCCGTAGGTGGGTGAAGTCTCATCAAGATCTGCGGGACCGAAGGTACCTATGCCCAGTGCATCGGGCTTCCATTTTGAAAACCATTCTATAAGGACAGGCATTGTTTTTTCGGGGGTTTCCGTAGGGAAAGAGGCCCTTTCCAAAATATCACCTTTTTCGTTGATCACAGCGACCACCATCTTTGTGCCGCCTGCTTCAAGTGCTCCGTAAAGCATATGTTTCCTCCGTTTCTTCACTTTAAAAAGTCGGGAAGCGTATCCTTCCCGCCTGCATGTTTGAGATTGTATCACAAAGAGTTAAAAAACACTATAATAATTAATATAGAAATAAAGTAAAGTATAAAAGGATACCACGTATGGAAAAATATACCGGCTTTTCAGCCTGCTACGAAAAATTCATGGATAACATCCCCTACGACGAGTGGGCGGAATACCTGGTCATGCTCCTTAAGAAGTACGGAGTGAAGGAGGGCCTGGTGTGCGAGCTGGGCTGCGGCACGGGAAGCATTACCAGAAGGCTTTCCAAAGCGGGCTATGACATGATAGGCATAGATGTGTCCTCCGACATGCTGGAAGTGGCCATGTACGACCATATGGATGAGAATAACGGTATACTCTACCTTAATCAGGATATGAGAGAAATGGAACTCTACGGAACCGTGGGAGCTTTTGTCTGTGTCTGTGACAGCATGAACTACCTGCTTACGGAGGAGGATCTTTTGAAGACCTTCCGTCTTGCCAATAACTATCTTGAAGCAGGAGGAGTTTTCATCTTTGATATGAAAACGGAGTATGAGTTTGGAGTCAAGATGGGGAATCGCACCATTGTGGATAACAGAGAGGACGGAACCCTGATCTGGGAAAACTGCTTCGATCCCCACACCAAAGAGAACAGATATGACATTACGGTTTATGATCAGATACCGGAAGAAGAAGGGATCTACGAGAGGATAGACGAGACACACGTCCAGAAAGCCTATGCAATAGAGACCGTTAAGGCTCTTATAGAAAAGGCGGGAATGGAAACGGTGGCAGTCTTTGATGCTTTCACTCTGGATGCTCCGAAAGCGGACAGCGAGAGACTTTATTATATAGCAAGAGAAAAGAGACAGGAAGGTAAGCTTTATGTATAACGATTATATTATCAGAGGAACAGCGGCAGACGAGCAGGTGAGATTTTTCGCGGCTACCACGAGAAACCTGGTGGAGGAAGCGAGAAAGGCGCACAACACCAGCCCCGTGGCTACAGCAGCATTGGGAAGACTTATGACGGGCGCTGCCATGATGGGCACCATGATGAAGGGGGACGAGGACCTTCTCACTCTGGTGATAAAAGGCGACGGTCCCATAGGAGGCCTTACGGTTACCGCCGATTCCATGGGAAGAGTTAAAGGCTATGTGGATAACGGAAATGTGATCCTTCACGCAAAGGCCAACGGACATCTGGATGTGGGCGGAGCTGTGGGAAACGGCTTTTTGCAGGTCATCCGCGATACGGGACTTAAAGAGCCCTACGTGGGGCAGACCAATCTGATCTCCGGAGAGATAGCCGAGGACCTTACGGTCTATTTTGCCACTTCTGAGCAGGTGCCTTCCGCAGTGGGCCTGGGAGTCCTCATGTCCAGGGACAATACGGTAAAGCAGGCGGGAGGCTTCATCATCCAGGTGATGCCCGATGCTTCCGAAGAGACCATAAGTCAGCTTGAGCAGAAGCTTACGGAGGTGACTGACATTTCGGAACTTCTCGATGAGGGCATGACTCCGGAAGAGATCATAGAATATATAATGAAGGGTATGGATCCGGAGATCCTTGAAAGATCCACCGCAGAATTCTATTGTAACTGCTCCAAACAGAGGATATCCAGAGTCCTTGCGGGCCTCGGCAGAAAAGATCTGGAGGACATCATCAACGAAGGCAAGGACATAGAAGTAAATTGCCATTTTTGTGAAAAAACCTACAGGTTTTCTCCGGACGAACTTCGTGAAATCCTTGAAAACGGCTGATTTTTCTCGCCATGTGAACAGTAACATAAGTTAAACTAATTTTACTGATATGCAAATAATGATTTATAATGTGAGCCGGTTATAGAAAATATAAGGAGATTCTACCAAATGGTTTCATCCTGTGATTTTAACGAACTTCATGAGGAATGCGGCGTTTTCGGAGCCTACGACATCAAGGGCACGGACGTGGCTGCAAGCATCTACTACGGACTTTCGGCTCTTCAGCACAGAGGTCAGGAAAGCTGCGGTATTGCCGTCAGCGACACCAACGGACCTGAGGGTGTGGTAAAGAGCGTTCGTGACATGGGCCTTGTAAACGAGGTTTTTAACGCCGATAACATTAAGAACCTTAAGGGTAACATCGGCGTGGGACATGTCAGATATTCCACGGCAGGCGGCAGCGTCAGAGAAAACACCCAGCCCCTGGTCATAAACTACATTAAAGGTACTCTGGGACTTGCTCACAACGGTAATCTGGTGAACGCACCGGAGCTTAGACGCGAGCTGGCAAGGACCGGCGCCATCTTCCAGACCACCATCGATACCGAGGTCATCGCGTATCTCATTGCCCGTGAGAGGCTGAATGCCCCTTCTGCGGAAGGCGCTGTGAGAAATGCCATGGCTAAGCTTAAAGGCGCATTTTCACTTGTGATCATGAGCCCCCGTAAGCTGATCGGCGCCAGAGATCCCTGGGGTTTCAGACCCTTGTGCATAGGCAGACGCGGCAGCACCTACTTCCTGGCATCCGAAAGCTGTGCTCTTGACAGCGTGGACGCTGAGTTTATAAGAGATGTGGAGCCCGGAGAGATCGTTACCATAAATTCAGAGGGAGAGATCCTTTCCGAAAAACCCGAAATAAAAGAAAAGACAGCTCATTGTATTTTTGAATATATATATTTTGCAAGACCTGACAGTAAGATCGATGATATCTCGGTTTACAATTCCAGGATCATGGCAGGAAGAGTTCTTGCCCAGACAGATCCTGTGGAAGCAGATCTGGTAACGGGAGTTCCCGATTCCGGAAATGTGGCAGCCATGGGCTTTGCCCTTGAGTCAGGCATTCCTTACGGTATGGCTTTTGTAAAGAACAGCTATGTGGGCAGGACCTTCATTAAGCCCAAGCAGTCTTCCAGAGAGTCGGGTGTAAGGATCAAGCTGAATGTGCTAAAGGATGCGGTTCAGGGCAAGCGTGTGGTAATGGTGGACGATTCCATAGTCCGCGGTACCACTTCCGCAAGGATCGTTAAGATGCTTAAGGACGCAGGTGCAAAAGAGGTACATGTAAGGATATCCGCACCTCCCTTCCTTTTCCCCTGCTATTTCGGAACCGACATTCCCAGTTCCGACCAGCTGATAGCCTACAAGCATTCCATTGAAGAGATACGTAAGCTGATCGGCGCAGATTCCCTTGTCTTCCTTGATACCGGAAGGCTTTCGGAACTGGTAAACGGACAGTTCAACTATTGTGACGCATGCTTCACGGGAAATTATCCCGTAGATCCTCCTACAGAAGATATCAGAGGCCTGTAAGAGGAATAAAATAAACGGATATTGAGGAGATACGATGAAAAAAGACATTTACACATCACCCCTTTCGGAAAGATATGCAAGTAAGGAAATGCAGTACATTTTCTCACCCGACATGAAGTTTCGGACCTGGAGAAGACTGTGGATAGCTCTTGCGGAAAGCGAAATGGAGCTGGGACTTAATGTTACACCCGAGCAGATAGAAGAGCTTAAGAGCCATGCGGAGGATATAAACTACGAAGTGGCCGAAGCAAGAGAGGCTGAAGTAAGACATGACGTTATGAGCCATGTATATGCCTACGGCGTACAGTGCCCGAAGGCAAAACCCATCATCCATCTCGGCGCCACCAGCTGCTATGTGGGCGACAATACGGATATCATCATTATGACAGAAGGACTTAAGCTGGTAAGAAAGAAGCTTATAAACGTTCTTTCCGAGCTTTCAAAGTTCGCCGACAAATATAAGGAGCTTCCTACTCTTGCCTTCACCCATTTCCAGCCCGCTCAGCCCACCACCGTGGGAAAGAGAGCCACACTCTGGATGATGGAACTGGTACTTGACCTTGAAGATCTGGATCATGTGCTTGATAACATGATGCTTCTGGGCTCCAAGGGAACTACAGGAACACAGGCCAGCTTCCTTGAACTTTTCGAAGGCGATTACGAAAAGGTAAAGACTCTTGATAAGAAGATCGCTGAAAAGATGGGATTCTCCAAGTGCTTCCCCGTATCCGGTCAGACCTATTCCAGAAAGACGGATACCAGAGTCTGCAACATCCTTGCAGGCATTGCGGCAAGCGCACACAAGTTTTCCAATGACATACGTCTTCTCCAGCACATGAAGGAGATCGAGGAGCCTTTTGAGAAGAAGCAGATCGGTTCTTCCGCCATGGCTTACAAGAGAAATCCCATGAGAAGTGAGCGTATGGCATCCCTTGCCAGATATGTGATGTGCGAGACCATGAACCCCGCCATCACATCCGCTACACAGTGGTTTGAGAGAACTCTTGACGATTCTGCCAATAAACGACTTTCTGTTCCGGAAAGCTTTTTGGCTATTGACGGAATCTTAGATTTGTACTTAAATATAGTGGATGGTCTTGTGGTATATGAAAAAGTCATCGAAAAGCATCTGCGCGCAGAGCTTCCCTTCATGGCAACCGAGAATATCATGATGGATGCCGTTAAGAACGGAGGGGACAGACAGGAACTTCACGAGAAGATCAGACAGCTTTCCATGGAAGCGGGTAAGAATGTGAAAGTCAACGGTCTTGATAACAATCTCCTGGATCTGATCGCAGAGGATCCGGCCTTCGGAATGACTGAAGAGAGCCTTGCAAAGTGCATGGATCCTTCACGTTACACCGGTTGTGCTGCTATGCAAACGAGGGAATTCATTGATGGGGTCATCGCACCAATATTAAAGGAAAATGCGGATATTCTCGGAATCAAAGCTGAGATTAACGTCTGATGACAAATGAGTAAACAAACACGTATAAAGATTATAATAGGTGCAGTGCTGCTGGCGATAATTGCCGTGGCACTGCTTTTGATGTGGAAGAACAAAGAGGATGCAGAGAATCTGGAGTATGTAAAAGCGGAGTATATGATCCCCGAAGGGGAAGCCATGCTGATCCTGGAAACCGAGGTTTCCGAGAGCAATGTGCTTAAAAGGGGAGAAAGTCTCTATCTTCCCTATTCCATTGCCTCCATGCTTAACGACGGATTCTATGATGACGAGGACGAGGACGATAAGACTCTGACCTACGTTCTTCCCGGAGAGATAATAAGGATCACCCCCGATCAGAAGTATTACATGAGTAATGATGAAAGGATCTACACCGGGGATCCTGTGTTCATTAAGGAAAATGATACCGACTATATGGATCTTGCCTTTCTTGCCAAGCTTTCGGACATGACCTACGAGTATCTTACCGGGCCCGACAGGGTCATTATCCACTATGACTGGAAGGATTATCTCTTTTATGAGATGAAGAACGAAGCTCCCGTACATGTTCGTCCCGATGCCATGAGCGGCATCACGATGAAACTTCCGGAGGGAGAAAAGGTCTATTACATAGGCGGTTACGGAAACAACAAAAATGATTTCGTAAAGATCATGACCAAACAGGGGCTTTTCGGATATGTGCAGCGGAAACATATGGGCGGATCGGAGCACATTTATCAGGAATCCACTTTTGTAGAACCACAGGAAGATCACATTCTTTATGATGAAAAGATAAAGCTGGGCTGGTGGTATGTGGCAAGTACCGGTGGAAATCTAACCTACGATGAGTGCACCAGAAATGCAAAGGCAATGAATGTTTTAAGCCCTACCTGGATATCCCTTGCGGATGATGAGGGTAACATAAAGTCCTTCGCGGATATAAAGTATGTGGGACGTGCCCACGACGACGGTTTTAAGGTGTGGATCATGGTGGATTTCCCCGACGGAGAAGTGAGCCCTCACCAAAATCTTTCCAGAAATTTTGCAAGAGACAGACTTATAAAGAATCTTATAGATGAGACTTTAAGCGTTGGGGCAGACGGCATCAACATTGACTTCGAGGCTCTTTCCGTACAGACGGGCGTGCATTTTGTACAGTTCATTAAGGAACTTTCCGTTCGCTGCCATCTGGCAGGATTGGTGCTTTCCGTGGACAACCTTGTTCCCACTGCCTACACTGCCCACTACGATGTGGAAAGTCAGGCAAAATTTGCGGACTATATCGTCCTAATGAGTTATGACGAGCACTATGCAGCAAGCAAGGAAGCAGGTTCCGTTGCATCTATAGGCTTTGTCAGGGATGCGGTTACAAAGACAGCCAAGTATTGTGAGCGTTCCCGTATAGTCATGGGACTTCCTTTCTATACCAGGCTTTGGAAGAATTCCTCCGCAGGTCTCACTTCGGAAGTGCTTTCCATAAATGCCCAGGAAAAGTACATTTCAAAGAATGATCTTAAAAAGAGCTGGGATGAGACTACCTGCCAGAACATCATAGATTTTACAGCGGACAATATCCATTACACCATGTGGTGCGAGGACGTTTCCTCCATTACTTATAAATGTGCCGATGCGGTCAGCGGTAACCTGGGAGGAGTGGCATGTTGGAGACTGAGTCTTGAAACTCCGGAAATTTGGACTATAATAGATCAGTACATTAAGTAATTCATGAAATAAGGTGATCTTTTGGAAACCAGAGTAATAAAACTGGACAGAAAAAACATAAAAAAAGAAGATTTTATCGAAGCGGGTGAGATCTTAAGAGCCGGAGGGCTGGTGGCTTTTCCCACGGAGACTGTTTACGGTCTGGGAGGAGACGGCCTGAACCCGGATGCTTCAAAGAAGATCTATGCGGCCAAGGGCAGACCTTCCGATAATCCCCTGATCATCCACATAGCGGATAAGGAGGATATAATGAAGCTGGCAGTGGACATTCCGGACCTTGCTTGGAAACTGGCGGACAGATTCTGGCCCGGCCCCATGACCATGATCCTTAAAAAAGGTCCCGCAGTGCCCAAAGAGACTACGGGAGGTCTTGATACGGTAGCCATCCGTCTTCCTTCCGATGAGATAGCAAGAACATTGATCCGGGAATCGCAGGTGTTTATCGCGGCACCTTCGGCCAATTCCTCGGGGCGTCCTTCTCCCACAAAGGCAGAGCACGTCATTGAGGACCTTTCCGGAAAGATAGATATGATAATAGACGGAGGCTCCTGCGATATAGGTCTTGAGTCTTCCATAATAGACTTAAGCGGCGATAAGCCTTTGATCCTTCGCCCCGGATTTATAACCCGTGAAGATTTTGAAGCTGTGGCAGAGGGCGTGGAATATGACAGAGCTGTTATAGCAAAAACTCCCGAAAAGAATGTGGTGGCCAAAGCTCCGGGCATGAAGTACAGACACTATGCTCCCAAGGGGACCATTACCATAGTTGAGGGGGACACAGATAAGGTGATCGAAAAGATCAATGCGGAAGTGGCCCTTAACGAAAGCAGGGGAATTCGTACAGCAGTCATATGCTCGGATGAAAATAAGAGCAGATACAAGTGCAAAAACGTGTACGACTTAGGTTCCAGAAAGCATGAGCTGGACATTACCTCAAGCCTTTTTGATGTGCTGAGGCAGCTTGACAGCGATGATATCGGGGTGATCTTTGCGGAGAGCTTCGATGAACTCAGACTTTCCCAGGCCATTATGAACAGACTCCGTAAGGCAGCGGGATATAACACAGTAAGAGTTTAACGGCCGCGGGTCATCCCGGTCGAAACCATATTAAAATAAAAGAAATGCGAGGAAAAGAAAATGATAGCATTGGGCTGTGATCACGGCGGATACGAACTTATGCAGGAAGTAAAGAAACATCTGGAAGACAGGGGCCTTACCTATAAGGATTTCGGAACCGATTCCACCGCATCCTGCGATTACCCTGTTTACGCAAAGGCAGTTGCAAAGTCGGTTTTAAGCGGAGAATGTGAGAAGGGCATCCTGATCTGCGGAACGGGCATAGGCATTTCCATCACCGCCAACAAGTTTAAGGGCATACGTTGTGCTCTCTGCCACGACTGTTTCTCAGCCGAAGCCACCAGACTTCACAATGACGCAAACATCCTGGCAATGGGCGGAAGGATCATCGGACCCGGCCATGCTCTTAAAGTAGTGGATACTTTCCTGGATACGCCTTTTTCGGAAGAAGAGCGTCACAAGAGAAGGATCTCCATGATAGAGATGGAGTGACCTGAGTGACGACAAATTGTTGTTTTTTCTAAGGAATAAATTCTATTATTTCGATGCCCACCGCCTCAAAAATCGCGGGGGCATCGAAAATTTCAAATTTCAAAATCCCGATGCCCTGAATAGCATATTCCCCTGGCCTATGGCATCGGAAATCCCCAAATTCAAAATCCCGATGCCCTGAATGACTGATTTCAATGACATATGGCATCGGAAATTTCAAAATTAAAAATCCCGATGCCCTAAAGGCCTGATTTCAATGACATATGGCATCGGAAAATCCAAAAATCAAAATCCCGATGCTCTGAGCCCTGTGAACTGAGGAAAAAGAGCATCGGGATTCTATAAATTCAATTAAAGGAAGGCAATTCCAACCGCCCTCAAGGCAATTAAGGAAAACGGTTCTCCGTTACCTCAACTGTTAACGGATGAGGAAAGATCTTTTTTCTCCGTTGTTATTCCTATTCATGAAGCTTTTTTGGATAAAAGGCATTTAGGTGAAAAGAAAGACGATAAAGCATTAAAAGGAACAAAACGCAGAGGGAAAAGTCAAATAAAAGATGAAATATTAGAAATATTGGAAGTCGAAAGCATTTCGGCAAATGAATTATATAAACGGATGGGATATTCCGGAAATGCATCAAAAACTTTTCGAAGCTGCATTGAAGAGTTAATTGATGCGGGCAAGATAAAATATGGTTCTGATAGCTTGCAGGATGCAAATAACACATTGATAAAGATATCGCATACGGATTAGTGCAAGTTTACTTAAAATGATGTATCTAAAATGTATCCAAAAAAACTCGTTTTCGTCGAAAAATGGTAGAATAATTGTAAAATCTATACCAGATATGGACGAAAATGGACTGAGTAAACTCAATATATAGTTTACAGTATAGAGGATTAAGATTTAAAAAGATCAATAGGGAATAACAAACTTTTCGTCGGAACAGTCTATCTTTCCATAGCGGCTGTACAGCACATGGAGATAGCTTTCGGCGGTACGAAGGGCCTTATCCGTCATTTCCGGCGTGATGAGGCCTGTTTTTTGTGCCTCTGCCAGCTCGTCCATATCCGCAACTTCAATAAGCCCGTTGGGATTAACGATGATGTCTATTAAAAGATCCTGATAAACTATGGGTTTGACGCCTGAAAGTCCGCCGCTTAAGAGATATTCATAGGCACCGTTACGGAGCTTGCAGTTGTGGTCCACATCCAGGGCCTCTTCACCGCATTCCGTAACGATGTCACAGTACCAATGAAGGAAATTTCCTTCATTGTCTATGATCTTGGAAATCTTGATACCTTTTTTTCTGTAATACGTGGAAAGTCCGCCCGCAAAGTCGGTTCTCGGTTTCAGAGAATCCCAGCGGGTTACGATCTTCTCGTCATTGTAGGCGAGGATCTCGTCATCTTTTAAGCAGGTCAGCTCATTAGGTATGAAGCGACGACGGAAAAGAATGATTTTATCGGACATATAAGACTCCTTCGTATAAACAGTGCATAGGTTTAAACTACATGGTTACAGTTTATTTTCTCCAGGTGCTGGGGCTGATCAGCAGCAGCATGGGGATGATCTCAAGTCTTCCGAATAGCATGTCAAGTATCATTACAACCTTTGAAGAGGCCGAGAACATGCCGAAACTGTCGCCGACACATATGCCTCCCAGACCAACGCCGATGTTGTTATAGGTAGACATTACCGCAGCGAAGGTGGTTGTAAAATCAAAGCCGTCAAGTGACACTACAAGAGTAGACAACACTAAAATAAATATATAGGTGATAAATAATCTGTTGGTGGAAGCCAGCACTTCTTCGGAAACCGCCTTGCCGTCGATCTTAATGGTGGTGATGCGGTTGGGGTGGATCTGCTTACGCACGTCCCGGCTGATCTGCTTTATGAGGAGCATGATCCTGGCTACCTTAAATCCGCCGCCGGTGGAACCGGCACAGCCGCCCACGAACATGAGGGTGAAGAAGATGACGCTGGTGAACACGGGCCAGTCACCGAAGTCGGTTACGGTGTAACCTGTGGTGGTCATAAGGGATGCGCAGGAGAAGAAAACGTTTATGATGTTCTTTCCGAAGCCGAACCCCTTGACTGCCAGATTTATGAGCATCAGGGCAACTGCTGTCATGTAGACTCCCGCGTACCATCTGATCTCCTCGATCTTAAAGGCTTCCTTTGCCCGTCTCATCATAAGGAGATAGTAGAAGGAGAAGTTAAGGCCGAAGAGCAGCATGAATACCGTTGTTACTATTTTTACATAATCGGAGAAGGATGCCACGGAATCGTTTAAAACACCGAAGCCGCCTGTTCCGGCTGTTCCCATTGTATGGCATATAGCCTGGAAAACATTGATGGAAGGATCGAATACGATGAGTAAAAACTCAAGTAATGTAAGTGCAATGTAAAGTCCGTAAAGGATCATTGCGGTCTTTTGAGCCTTGGGAACCAGCTTGCTGACTGTGGGCCCCGGGCTTTCCGCTTTCATAAGCGAAAGGGGTGAACCGCCCGCCATGGGCATGATGGCCAGAATGAAGACCAGAACTCCCATACCGCCCAGCCAGTGGGTGAAACTTCTGAAGAAGAGGTTGCAGTGGAGCAGTACTTCCACGTCGCTTAATATGCTGGCACCTGTGGTGGTGAAGCCCGAAACGGTTTCAAACACCGCATTCAGGTAGTTGGGGATGTCTCCCGTTACAGTGAAGGGGATGGCACCTATAAGACTCATCACTATCCAGCTGAGAGCTGTGGCTACGAAACCTTCTTTACCGTAAAAGCCCTTCTTGCTCTTGTCTTTTCCGAGAAGGACCTTTACTATGAGGAGCGCCAGCAGTATACAGATAACACCCGTGGTGAAGTAGACCGTTGCGCCGAAATATTCTTTATATATCAGACCGACCAGTGTGGGAAGGAGGAAGAAAACGCCCTCGATCCCAATGACAAATCCGAGTATTCTTAAAACACCTTTTGAATTCATTTGCCTGCCCGTCCTTACGCTATGATATCCGTGATGTCTTTAAGACCCTTAACGGTGGTGACGATGATCACGGTATCGTTAAGCTGTATCATGTCATTACCGGAAGGAGTGATGATCCTTTTTCCACGGACAATGGAAGCCACAAGAATGGAGGGCTTTAAATGCAGTTCGGTAAGAGTGGTGTTCAGCACCGCACTCTCCTCGGATATTGAGAATTCCAGGGCTTCAACCGCTCCGTCCATGAGTTCGTAGAGAGCTTCCACGTTGGAGCCTCTTGCAGTGTCCATGGAAGCACGCACATGCTGGAGTATGTATTCGGCGGTAAGTTCTCTGGGGATTACGATATTGCCGATGGGAAGAGAAGTTATGATCTCATCCTTTTTCAATTTCTGGATCCTGGTGATGAGCTTACAGTCGGGAGCAACTTTGTTGGCGTAAAGGGAAAGGAAGATGTTTTCTTCGTCCACCGTTGTCATGGCCACGAAAGCATCCATGTCTTCCAGACCGTTTTCCAGCAGAGTGTCTCTGTTTTCCGCATCGCCGTTGATCACTTCAACCTTGCTAAGGTGATCGCTCAGATCCTGGCATCGTGCAAGATCCGATTCTATGATCTTTACGTTTATGCCCGCATCCGACAGCATTTCCGCCAGATAGTAGCCTGTGGTGCCGCCGCCCGCGATCATTACGTTCTTTATGGGCTTTAACGTATAGTTGCCTACGCTGTTATAGAACGAGGAAATATATGCTTTGGGAAGTATTACGGAGATCATGTCTCCTTCGGAAAGTACCGTACTTCCGTTGGGAATGGAGATATTTCCGTCATGCACAAGAATGCATATAAGAACTTTACGGTCAAATCTTCTTGAAACGTCACTGACCTTCATGCCGTTCAACACCGAATTCCCGGTTACCTTAACCTTAAGGAGCTCGATACGTCCGTTGGCAAAGGAATCCACTTCAAGGGCATTGGGGATGCTGATCAGGCTGTAGATCTCTTTTGCCGCAGCCAGTTCCGGGTTAATGACCATGGACATTCCGATGGCATTTTTGAAGAAGTTTCTCTCGGGAAGGTATTCGGGCTTCCTGACTCTGGCGATGGTTGAGCAGTTGGGATTTGCCTTTTTGGCGATCATGCAGCTGATCATGTTCATTTCGTCTTCACTTGTAACCGCGATCAGAATGTCTGCGGTCTTTACCCCCGCCTCCTTAAGAGTGGAGAAGGTGGTTCCGTTTCCCACTACAGCCTGGACATCCAGGTTGGTGAGAGGAGCCTGCAGCTTTGATTCGTCCGAGTCAACAAGCGTAACGTCATGGTTTTCTTTTGAGAGGTGCTCCGCGATGATATAGCCCACACGGCCGCAGCCTACTATGATTACGTTCATATGTTTTCCTTTTTCTGAAAAAAATTATATTTATGCTATTATAACACTTAAAAAATTAGATAGCAAGAATGGGTTGAGCGGGGGGAGGGATAAGGGGATGGGGATTGAATATATATTCACAAACTTTTTATACCAATTTCACAAAATATGTGTTAAAATCTCTATGATGTGCTTTGAATTATAAGTTATATGCGGTTTTAAATTTTCTGAAAAAGGCAGAAGGCAAATGAAAAACACCATCGGAAAATCTCTTACAATGATATTGCAGATCGGGATTACAATGATGGTTCCCATCTTCCTGTGTGTTGCTCTGGCCATATGGCTGAACTCACTTGCGGACACCATTTGGTTCATGCCCCCTTTCCTGGTACTCGGAGTGGGAGCGGCCTTTAGAAACGCCTGGCTTTTGGTAAAGAGCTACACGAAAAACGACAGTTCCACCGAGAGCAGAGCTAATAATGAGATCCGCAGACTTAAAGAAGAAGCAAAGAAAAATAAGAGCAAGAGATGACCATCCATTTACTTGCCTGGAGTGGACCAATGAAGGAAAATCTTAAGGACTTGCTTTCCGATAAGGGCAAAAGAACTGCATTTGATCTGATCGCCGGAACGATCCTGTATGACCTCATTGCACTTCCCGCAGGACTTATCGCAGAGATATTTTTTAAATTCCGCTACCTGCCCTACTCCCTGGGAATCATCGCAGGAATGGCAGTGGCCGTGTTTATGGTGATACATATGTACTCCGTTCTTGAAAAAGCTGTCCTGTGTGATAAAAAACAGGCCAAGCACAAGACTAAACTGGGCGCCTTTATAAGGATGCTGGTCATGGTGGGAGTGATGATCGCAGCGGCCCTTTTGCCGGACTTCCTTTCTCTTGTGGGAGTCATCATCGGAATACTTGCATTGAAGATTGCGGCGTTATCTCAGCCGTTGATCGATAAATTTGTTTCTAAATTCGTGAAGAAGGAGGAATAGAAAGTGGTTTTAGCAGGGAACGCGCCCCGGATCGCAGGTGAGCTGTTAGCTAAAGCCGCAGCCGAAGAAGAAGAGCTGCAGCTTGGTGTTAACGGACTCATAAAACTAAACATATTCGGGCATACGGCTTGGATCACCACTACCCACGTCAATATGCTGATCATTCTGGCAGTGATATGCATTCTTGCACTTATTGCCAACAGGAAGATCAAGCAGGCGGATGCGGATACGGTGCCCGGTCCATTCCTGAACATTGTCGAGACTATAGTCGAACTGATCGACGGCTTGACGAGGAATAACATGGGCGAAAAGCACGGAGCTAAATTCTCGAACTACATCGGAACCTTGTTTGTTTATCTGATTTTTGCAAACCTTTCCGGATTGTTCGGACTCAGAGCCCCCACGGCAGACTACGGCGTGCCTTTGGGACTTGCTCTCATCACATTTGGCATCATTCATTACAATGGTTTCAAATATGAAAAAGCAGGACATGTCACCAAACTTTTCAAACCTGTGCTACTTACCCCAATCAACATTATCGGCGAGATCGCAACTCCCATGTCAATGTCGTTGCGTCTTTTCGGTAACGTAATGAGCGGAACCGTAATGCTTGGGCTTCTTTACGGATTGCTTCCGAAATTATTGAAGCTGTTCATATGGCCCGGCTTCGGATTCTTGCATGCATACTTTGACGTATTCTCCGGAGCTATCCAGTCATATGTCTTCGCTATGCTTACCATGGTCTTCACGGCACAATGCTTTGGAGATGAGAACTAAAAAAAGAATATTGGAAAGAAAATTTATCAGGAGGAACAGATTATGAGTAATATTACAGACAGAGGTTTAATTTTGGCTTGCTCGGCTATAGGTGCAGGATTGGCAATGATCCCCGGTATCGGACCCGGTGTTGGTCAGGGTATCGCCGCAGGTCTCGGTGCAAATGCCGTAGGACGTAACCCCGGAGCAAGAGGTGACATCATGTCCACCATGCTTCTCGGACAGGCCGTAGCAGAGACAACAGGTCTTTATGGTTTCGCAACCGCTATCATTCTTATGTTTGCAAATCCCCTTATCGGAAAGCTTTGATTGACAGATAAACTTTGAAGGAGGCCGAAATGTACCATTTAGTTATATTGGAAAGTGCTGTTGACAACAGAATTTTCGGACTCGATTTTCAATTGGGCTTTGATGCATTTGTACAAATGCTCGCCATCGGTTTTCTCTTCTTTTTCCTTTCCTATGTTTTGTGGAATCCCGCAAGAGCGCTTTTGAACAAGCGTAAGGAAAAGATAAAGAACGAAATGGAAACCGCCAAGGCAGACATGGCTAAAGCCGAGTCTTTAAAGAGCGAATATGAGAAGAAGCTTCAGAACGCCGACAAGGACGTTGATGAGATCCTTTCCGAGGGCAGAAAGAAAGCCCTTGCCCGTGAGAGTCAGATAGTCGATGACGCCAACGAGGAAGCAAAGAAGATCCGTGAACGCGCCGAGCGTGAAATCGAACTGGAAAAGAGCAAGGTCAAAGATGAAGTTAAGCAGGAAATGATCGATGTTGCAAGCGCCATTGCAGGCAAGTTTGTTGCCAAGGAGCTTGACAAGGACGAACAGGCTAAACTCATCGATGACACACTTGAAGAAATGGGTGAGAAGACATGGCAAAGCTGATATCAAATACATATGCCGAGGCTCTGTTTGAACTGGCTGTAGAAGACAACAGAATAGATGACCTTTACGCACAGATTGATATGCTTGAGAAACTTTTTTCGGAGAATCCCGAATTTATTAATCTCCTTACTCATCCCCACATTACCAAGGAAGAGAAGACAGATGCCATTGAGAAGACCCTTAAAGGCAGGGTTGACGATGAAGTGGTAGGACTCTTGAGAGTGGTGACGGAGAAAGACAGAGCAGGTGAGATCGGGGATATATTCGAAAATTTCCGTGCGAAGGTATATGACCTTAAAAAGATCGGTGTCGTGTACATCTCCTCCGCAGTCGGATTGAGTGAAGCCCAGAAAAAGAAAATTGAGGAAAAACTTCTTAAAACAACAGATTTTAAGAGTCTTGAAACACATTATTCCGTTGATAAGGACCTTATCGGCGGAATGGTTATCCGTATCGGAGACAGAGTGGTCGATTCTTCCGTCAGATCGAGGATCGAGAAGATGACCGCAGAGCTTCGTAAGGTTAGCCTGAATTAAATGCAAACAAACGAAAGGAAGGTGCCATAACCTTGAATTTAAGACCTGAAGAAATTAGTTCGGTTATAAAAGAGCAGATAAAGAATTATGCCGATAAGCTCGAAGTTTCCGATGTGGGTACGGTAATTCAGGTCGCAGACGGTATCGCACGAATTCACGGATTGGAGAAGGCCATGCAGGGCGAGCTTTTGGAGTTCCCCGGTGAAGTATACGGAATGGTCCTTAACCTTGAAGAGGATAACGTAGGTGCGGTACTCCTCGGCGATTCTAAGAGCATCGCGGAAGGTGATACGGTTAAGACAACCGGAAGAGTTGTTGAAGTGCCGGTCGGCGATGCCATGCTGGGAAGAGTTGTAAATGCCCTTGGTCAGCCTATTGACGGCAAGGGACCCATCGCAACCGATAAGTATAGGCAGATTGAGCGTGTAGCATCCGGTGTTATTTCCAGAAAGTCGGTTGATACACCTCTTCAGACAGGTATTAAAGCTATCGACTCCATGATCCCCATCGGAAGAGGACAGAGAGAGCTGATCATCGGCGACCGTCAGACAGGAAAGACGGCCATCGCCATTGATACCATAATCAACCAAAAGGGACAGAATGTAAAATGCATATACGTGGCCATCGGTCAGAAGGCTTCAACTGTGGCTTCCCTTGTTTCCACATTGGAAGAGTACGGTGCAATGGACTATACAACAGTAGTTGCAGCTACAGCTTCTGAGCTTGCACCTCTGCAGTATATCGCACCTTATTCGGGGTGCGCCATCGGTGAGGAATGGATGGAGGCAGGTCAGGATGTTCTGGTCGTTTACGACGATCTTTCCAAACATGCTGCAGCTTACCGTACACTTTCACTGCTTCTGAAGCGTGCACCCGGACGTGAAGCTTATCCCGGTGATGTATTCTACCTGCATTCAAGACTGCTTGAAAGAGCAGCAAGACTCTCCGATGAGTTCGGCGGCGGTTCACTTACCGCTCTCCCCATCATCGAGACTCAGGCAGGCGACGTATCAGCTTATATTCCCACCAACGTAATTTCCATTACGGACGGTCAGATCTATCTTGAAACGGAAATGTTTAACTCGGGCTTCCGTCCCGCAGTGAATGCAGGTCTTTCGGTTTCCAGAGTAGGTGGCTCGGCTCAGATCAAGGCTATGAAGAAGATCTCCGGTCCCATTCGTATCGAGCTTGCCCAGTACAGAGAATTGGCAGCTTTCGCTCAGTTCGGTTCCGATCTTGATGCGGATACGAAAGAGAAGCTGGAGCAGGGTGCCCGCATCAAGCAGGTGCTCAAGCAGCCTCAATACAAGCCGATGCCGGTTGAAAAGCAGATCATCATCATCTATGCAGCGGTAAACAAATATCTCCTTGATATTGCAGTTGACAGAGTTCAGGATTTCGAGAGAGAGTTATTTGAATTCATAGACACCAAATACCCTGAAATCCCGGCTAACATTAAGACCGAGAAGGTTATTTCAGACGAAACCGATGCGGCTCTTAAGAAAGCGATCGTGGAATTCAAGGCCCAATTCAGGTAGGGAGCGTGACGTAAATGGCTTCGATGAGAGACATTAAAAGAAGAAAGCAAAGCATTCAGAGCACGGGTCAGATCACCAAGGCTATGAAGCTGGTCTCCACTGTTAAGCTGCAGAAGTCCAAGACAAAGGCCGAAGTGACCAAGCCTTACTTCACACATATGTATGAAGCAATGTGCGAGATCCTTTCAAAATCCGGCAACATCGATCATCCTTACCTTAAGGGAGATCCCTCCAAGAAGAAGGGACTGATCGTGATCTCCTCCAACAGAGGACTTGCAGGAGGCTATAACTCAAATATCGTTAAACTCGTTATGGGATCCGGTATTTCCAAGGAAGACTGCGTTATATATGCAGTCGGAAGAAAGGGCAAGGATTCCCTGGCTCGAAAAGGATATGAGATAGCTGAGGATTATTCGGAAGTCATGGGCGGCCCGGTTTTCGATGACGCCATTGCCATCGGAAGACGTGTGGTTCAGGATTTTAACGACGGTAAGATCGGAGAGATCTATCTTGCCTATACGGACTTTAAGAATACAGTGAGTCACATTCCCACATTTTCTCAGGTGCTTCCGGTACAGAGACCGGAGGAAACGGAAAAAAAGGAAAGTGATGCTGACAAGCTTCTGTTCATGAACTATGAACCCGAAGCTGAAGAAGCTTTCTCAATGATCATTCCGCTTTATGTCAATTCCATGATATACGGCGGACTCATGCAGGCATTCGCCAGTGAAAACGGTGCAAGAATGCAGGCAATGGATTCAGCAACAAACAATGCTACCGAGATGATATCCGACCTGACCTTAAAGTACAATCGTGCCCGTCAGAGCGCGATCACTCAGGAGATCACGGAGATCGTCGGAGGAGCAAACGCAATAAACTAGTAAAGGAGTGAAGACAGTGGCTAAGACAATAGCTAAAAAAGGTAAGATCACTCAGATAATCGGTGCGGTACTGGATATAAAATTCCCCTCTGATGCTCTTCCCGAGATCAATGAAGCCGTTAAAGTTCCTTTTGGCGGCAAGGTTCTCACGGTGGAAGTAGCACAGCATCTTGGAGACGATACTGTAAGATGTATAGCCATGGGACCTACCGACGGTCTTGTCCGCGGTATGGAAGCTGAAGCTACGGGAGCACCCATTACGGTTCCTGTAGGAGAGAATACTCTTGGAAGAATGTTCAACGTACTGGGTGAGCCGATCGATGAGAAGCCCGCACCCGAGGATGTAAAGTATTTACCTATCCACAGAAAAGCTCCCGCATTCGAGGAACAGTCCACAAAGGCTGAAATGCTTGAAACGGGTATCAAGGTCGTTGACCTGCTTTGCCCTTATCAAAAGGGTGGTAAGATCGGTCTTTTCGGCGGTGCAGGTGTAGGTAAGACGGTACTTATCCAGGAGCTTATCACAAACATCGCTACCGAGCATAACGGTTATTCCGTATTCACAGGTGTAGGTGAGCGTACAAGAGAGGGTAATGACCTCTATTATGAAATGAAAGAGTCCGGAGTTCTGGAGAAGACCACCATGGTTTTCGGTCAGATGAACGAGCCCCCCGGGGCAAGAATGAGAGTAGGCCTTACAGGACTTACAATGGCCGAGTACTTCCGTGATCAGTCAGGTAAAGACGTACTTTTGTTCATAGATAACATTTTCCGTTTCACCCAGGCAGGTTCCGAAGTGTCCGCACTTCTCGGACGTATGCCTTCAGCCGTAGGTTATCAGCCTACACTGCAGACGGAAATGGGTGCATTGCAGGAAAGGATCACATCCACAAAGAACGGTTCCATTACTTCCGTACAGGCGGTTTACGTTCCTGCGGATGACTATACAGACCCCGCTCCAGCAACAACCTTCGCCCATCTGGATGCCACCACGGCTCTTTCCAGATCCATTGTTGAACTTGGTATCTATCCTGCGGTTGATCCTCTGGAGTCCACTTCCAGGATCCTCGATCCCAGGATCGTAGGTGAAGAGCATTACCGTGTTGCCCGCGGCGTTCAGGAAATTTTGCAGCGTTATAAGGAACTTCAGGATATCATCGCCATCCTTGGTATGGACGAACTTTCCGAAGAAGACAAGGTACTTGTTGCCCGTGCAAGAAGAGTGCAGAGATTCCTTTCTCAGCCTTTCCATGTAGCTGAACAGTTTACCGGTCTTGAAGGACGTTATGTTCCCATCTCCGAGACCATCAGAGGCTTCAGCGAGATCCTTGAAGGTAAGTATGATGACATTCCGGAAAGTTATTTCCTTAATGCCGGAAGCATAGATGACGTTATCGCAAGAACTCAGAAGTAGGAGGTAGTGCCATGGCAGATGACAGTAAACTCCTGAAACTCAAGGTGATCAGCCCCGACAGGATCTTTTTCGAAGGGGAAGCCGACTTCGTTGAGCTCAGAACCTCCGAAGGAGAGATCGGTGTTTATAAGGCACACATTCCCTTGACAGCTATTCTTGTGCCCGGTCTTTTGAAGATCCATCTTGACGGAGATGTTAAGGTGGCAGCTCTTCATAACGGTTTCGTTGAGGTTATGCCCGACAGCATCACGATGCTGGCAGAATCCGCGGAATGGCCGGAGGAGATAGATGTAAAGCGTGCTGAGAGCGCTAAGCAGCGTGCTGAGGACCGCTTGAGAAGCGGCGACGAAAATGTTAACGTTGCCCGCGCCGAGCTGGCTCTTCGTAAGGCACTTATCCGTATCGAAGCATCAAGCTTCAGCGATAAACAATAATATTTTTATATGACGATCAGAACCGCCCCTGGGTGACCTTGGGCGGCTCTTTTTTTTAACTTCGCCCGATTTTGACACCCGGGGACGGGGTTAGGGGTTCACTTTTTGACACCCGGGGACGGGGTTAGGGGTTCACTTTTTGACCCTTTGGGGACGGGGTTAGAGGTTCATTTTTCGGCGCAAAGCGCCAAAATGAACCTCTAACC